>Ga0214472_10008480_pt1 | contig 10736 bp, 9 predicted proteins | sample RVTome_6_FD_207662 | JGI IMG/M metagenome (GOLD analysis project Ga0214472, IMG submission 207662) | Soil microbial communities from uranium-contaminated site in the Upper Colorado River Basin, Wyoming, United States - RVT140D175 | ecosystem: Environmental > Terrestrial > Soil > Contaminated >...
AAGGGATTTGCTTCCAGCGGGCCATGATGGCACGGTCGCAAAAGAAAAGCACAACAGCAAGAGCGATGGTGCCGAGGGCCAATGGCCACAGCGAGGCTCCTGCGGTCAAAGCCTGCACCAGGCCTTCATCACCAAAGGCATCGGATACTGTGATCATGCGTGCGTGGAAAGCCGCCGCATCCGGGAAAACAAACAGAATCGCGGCAACCGAGGCGATGATGGCACCGAGCAGGAGACTGAGGACACCCCTCATTACCGGCCCGCCGGCAGGATAGAGCAGAAAGACCAGCACATAGGTGATGAAGACGTAAATACCCAGATGATATTGCGTACCGACCGTCGCAACGCCCGCGGCATAAAAATAAAACAGCACCATGAACGCCCCGAGCAGGGCGGTAAGCCAATGCCAGAAGCCGGTCGGAGTGCGGAAGGACTTGGCATCCTTCTCCATTAATGCCTTCAGTTTTTTCTTCTCTTCCGGGCTCAGGCTCTTGATTTCATCGACGTCTTCAGACATTGGGGTGCTCCATAAAACAGGGGATGGAATATATTGCAGCTGCGGGACGGCAAGCGTGACATACGAAGCGGGGCTCTAGGCCCCGCTTCGGTGATGAAGAAACAGTGAGTCGTTTTGTTCGTTGACCTATTTGACCTTCTGGTCCTCGGTCATGGTCAGACCCTTTTCGGTCCAGAATTTGGCGGCACCTGGATGTACTGGTGTAGCGATGCCATAGACGCCGTCCTTGATCTGCATGGATTTGGCGGCCTTGGTTACGCTGACCATGTAGGCTAAACCTTCATCAGAGTAGGCGTCCTGAAGAGCAGCATAGACGATGTCGTCAGCGACATGCTTGCCAGCCGTCCAGATGGCCGAGTCCTGAACCGACTGGACGTCATAGTCGACGCCGCTGTAGGTTCCGGCGGGGATGATCAGCTCGGCGTAATAAGGATTATCCTTGAAAAAGTTCGAGGCTTTGGCAGCCTCGACCAGGCTGAGGAGTTTTATCTTGTTGCTGGCGGCTGCCTGGATGATGGAGGAGTTAGGATAGCCGGCAAAAACCCACATAGCATCGAGTTTCTTGTCGCCGAGGGCTGAAGCGGCTTCGCTGTAGCCGATGAACTCAACCTTCATCTTGTCCCAAAGACCGACCGAGGTGAAATAACGCTGGGCACTGGCGGCGGCGCCGGAACCGGCGGGACCTACTCCGATCCGTTTGCCCTCGAGATCTTTGACCGCGTTGATGCCGCCGTCCTCAAGAACCACCAGGTGGGCAGGTGCTCCGTAAAAGTAGGCCATCGAATAGACATTGGTGTAGGTCTTGGGATCGTTGGTCAATTTGCCGTTGGCAGCCAGGAAGAGGTCACCGGCATAGGTGATGCCAAAGTCGGCATCGCCGGAGTTGACGCGGCGCAGGTTCTCCACCGAGCCGGCTGAAGCCATGTTGGAAACTTCGACGTCAGGGACGTTTTTAGAGAGGCGGCTGGAAATGGCGTTGGAAAAATACTGGAATGTGCCGCCGTCGGGACCACCCGAGAAAGCCAGACGGCTTTTGGCGGCCAGGGCGGTGCACGGGATAGCCAGGGTGGCGATCAGGGCCAGGGCGCTAAACAGTGACAGTAGACGTTTTGCCGTTTTCATGTTTTGTTGCCTCCTTCTTCGTTTGGGGTTTACAGAGATAGAACGCATACCGCAATTTACTAATGATCATGGTTTGCGGCAGTTCAAAGACGCAAAGAGAATGCCAACTTTAAAATGTTGTTTGTAACCATATAATTTTAAGCACATAACAGTGTCTTTGCAAGACATTAGCTGACGTTTGCGGACTTGTCGACCAAAAAATGTGGCGAAAACCGTTCTTTTGTGGCGAAAATCAGCCAATTGTGTTTGTGATGCAAGCAGGCTCTAAAACGCTTTTTGGTGTTTTCCTGGGTTGTGGTCGTTCGCAGATGCAAGGGTGTTGTCATGGTTCCCTTTAATCTATACTGTATGCCCCATAATATATTGACTTGAATTGACATGTAAACTCTGTCGCCGATGTCTTTTACTCATCTGTGCGAAAGATTAGCCTCAGCATGGCTGCTAGGAGGCTGTCGGACTATCCATGAACCGGCTGCAAATTCGGCTGTTTGGCCCATATTTCAGCTCCTTTTTGATCCATAGCTACTGCTATGAACCTGCAAACGAGCTAAAATCTGTTCTCAAACATCCAAATTTTCGCTTCGGTCCGTATAGTCCGACAGTCTCCTAGCCGGGCAGATAATTGTTAGATGTTAGGTATGCAAATGAAAAAAGTGGTTTACGCTCCAGCCAAAATTAATCTTTGCCTGCATGTTCTGGGGCGACGTGATGATGGTTATCATGATCTGGCAACTTTGATGCAGGGAATTGATTTGCAAGATCGATTGGAAGTCGCGGTATCAAGCGGTTCAGATATAACGGTGTATTGTCCAGGCGTGGCTCTTCCAAGTGGCGTTGACAATATTGCCGCGCGTGCCGCCAGGATGCTTTTGGAACACCTTGAAAAAGAGTGCAGTGTTGCAATCAGTATCGACAAAAGAATCCCGTCAGCCGCAGGTCTGGGCGGGGGATCTTCAGATGCGGCTGCGGTCCTTCTGGCGCTGAATGATCTGCTGGGTACCGAATTGTCACGTAGCGAATTGATGGCTCTGGGGGTGCGCCTTGGCGCGGATGTCCCCTTTTTCCTCTACGGCCAAACAGCATGGGCAACGGGTATTGGAGAGTGCCTGCAGCCCTGGTCGGGATTACCTCCGGTCACACTGGTTCTGGTCAACCCAGGTCTTGTTGTATCAACGGCATGGGTTTTCCAAAATTTGGGGTTGACACGTCTCAGGCCAACCGCTAGAATTCCGAGGTTTCCCGAGAGAGCAAGCGATCTGGTGCGTCTGCTGCATAACGATCTTGAAGTTGTCACCTGTCAACACTACCCTGTGATTACGACTATCAAGGAACGTCTGCTTCTTAGCGGAGCTGCTGGAGCGCTTATGTCCGGTAGCGGGGCAACGGTATTTGGCGTCTTCGATGACCACCGTCGTGCTGAACAAGTTGGCAAGACCCTCTCAGAGGATACCAGTTGGTGGGTTAAAGTCGTCAATCCACTATAAAGAGCTATCGATTGATTTTCTAAAAAGTCGCTATAGGGGCGTCGCCAAGCGGTAAGGCACTGGATTTTGATTCCAGCATTCACAGGTTCGATCCCTGTCGCCCCTGCCATTTTCAGTATCTGAGCGTTCGATGTGTGCTTCAAAGCATGTCGAGGGCGATATTATAACTTAATTAAATTTTGCCGAGACGCAGATCATGAGTTGTCATGCTCTGATAGCTTTCACGAAACAGGCGGTGTCGTGCTTAAAGAACTAAAGATCTTTACTGGTAATGCAAGCCCTGCTCTGGCACAGGAGATCTGCAATCACCTGTGCGTGCCCTTGGCCAAGGCAACCGTCAAGACGTTTTCCGACGGTGAAATTATGGTGGAAATCAACGAAAACGTCCGTGGTCGAGACGTTTTTGTTGTTCAATCAACGTGCCAACCCGCCAATGAAAATCTGATAGAGCTGCTGGTCATGATTGATGCACTGAAGCGCGCTTCGGCGGCACGCATCACCGCTGTCATTCCTTATTTCGGTTATGCGCGTCAGGATCGCAAGGTTGCACCTCGGACGCCGATTACCAGCAAGCTGGTTGCCGATCTGATCACGACAGCGGGGGCGCAGCGGGTTCTGTGCGTAGACCTGCATGCTGGACAGATTCAAGGTTTCTTTAATATCCCTGTCGATCATCTCTATGCAGCGCCAGTCGTTCTGGAGGATATCAAATCCCGTTTCCAGGGAGACCTGGTTGTCGTTTCTCCTGATGCCGGGGGGACAGAGCGGGCGCGCGCATTTGCCAAGCGCCTGGACGCCGGGTTGGCGATTATCGACAAGCGCCGCAGTGCCGCCAATGTCTCTGAAGTGATGCATATCATTGGCGAGGTTGATGGCCAGACCTGCATTATCGTTGACGACATGATTGATACGGCGGGAACCCTTTGCCAGGCCGCTGCAGCGCTCAAGGCGCATGGAGCCGGTGATATTTACGCAACGGCAACTCACCCGGTTCTGTCGGGACCGGCACTGGAACGGATCAACGCAAGCTCACTTAAAGAAGTTTTGGTTTGTAATACGATTCCTACGGAAGATAAGATCAAGAATTGTTCGCGGCTGCGGATTGTTTCCGTAGCAAACCTGTTGGCGGAAGCGATCCGCCGTATTCACGGTGATGAATCTGTAAGTTCGCTCTTTGTCTGAGCTGCTGCAGAAAAAATACAGACACCCAGAGTTTCACGAGGATGGAGGAACAGTTAAATGGCCAAATCGGTACTGAACGTAGAAACGCGAGTTCGCATAGGCAAGGGCGGCTCTCGCAAAGTTCGTCGCGACGGCCTGGTGCCGGCTGTGGTTTATGGCAAGGGAATTGACGCGCTCAATCTTCGCCTGGATCCGAAAGCTCTGCAACAGGCGATTGCCAACGAAGCAGGCTGGAATACCCTGATTACTTTAAAGGGTGATGGCCCTTTTGACGGTCTGGTCGTTATTCTTAAAGATATGCAGATTGATGCGATTCGTCGCGACACTCAGCATGTCGATTTTCTGGCGATCGACCTGAAAAAGACCCTTTCCATTATGGTCCCTGTGCATCCTGTCGGCAAGTCTCAGGGTGAAGCCGAGGGTGGTACCTTGCAACTGATTCGTCATGAACTGGAACTGAATTGCCTGCCGACAAATATTCCGACATCGATAGAAATCGATGTGACCAAGCTGAATATCGGCGATGTCATTCATATTGACGAGGTTGCTCTTCCCGAAGGCGTTGAGTCCCAGCATGATGTCAACTACACCGTCCTGACTGTTGTCGGCCATAAGCCTGAAGAGCTTGAGCCTGGTGAAGAGGGCGAAGAGGCTCTTGTAGCAGAAGGAACAGCGGACGAAGACTAGGCGGGGCGCTTGTGAAGTTGATTGTGGGACTGGGCAACCCCGGCATGGAATATGCTGAAACGCGCCACAATATTGGTTTTATGGTTGCCACTCACTTGGCACAACGAGCGGGAATCGCCCTGAAGCGCAAGGGTTACCAGGGGTTCTACGGTGTAGGCAGAGTTGCCGGTGAAGAGGCAACGATTCTGCTGCCGCAGACATACATGAATCGCAGTGGCGGAAGCGTTGTTCCTGCTTATCAATCCCTCGGTATTACGCCGGGGGATTTGATTGTGGTTCACGACGAAATTGACCTGGCGTTCGGCTGCCTGCGTATCAAGGTCGCCGGCGGTCATGGCGGGCATAACGGTCTACGCAGTATCTGTGCGTCGCTCGGTGAAACAGGTTATTGCCGATTGCGCATGGGGATTGGTCGACCTCAAGCCGGGGGAGATGTCTCCGGGTATGTCTTGAGCCGCTTCAATTCCAACGAACGTGCTTACCTGGAACGATATATTGAAACGGCGGTCGATGCCCTCGAGTCGCTCGTGCGAAACGGGGCGCAGGAAGCCATGAACATTTATAACAAACGTGAAGTATTGATCTGAGTATATAAACCACTCAATTTAACGAAAAACAGGGAGGAATGAAAAGATGGAACTGCAGATGTTTGCACCGATTCTCGGTGTGGTCGGTTTTTTGGTCGCGATTGTCCTGTACCGCGTGGTCAAGGCCGAACCTGTTGGCAACGAAAGAATGAGAGAAATCTCTGAAGACATTCATGCTGGCGCCATGGCTTTTCTCGGCCGTGAGTACCGCGTCCTGGCGATCTTTATTGTTCTGGTGTTCGGCCTGATTGCCATGGGCATGAACTTCCAGACGGCTTTTGCATTTGTCGGCGGCGCCATTTGCTCTATGACCTGCGGTTTTATCGGCATGAAAGCGGCAACCCGCGCCAATGTCCGGACAACCGAGGCAGCTCGTCTGTCCGGTCAGGCCAAGGCGCTTGAAGTCTCCTTCAACGGCGGCGCTGTCATGGGTCTTGCCGTTGCTTCCCTCGGCCTGGTTGGGGTCGGTGTCGCCTTCATCATGTTCGGTGGCGACCCTGCGACTTCTAAATATATTAACGGTTTCGCCATGGGTGCTTCGTCCATCGCTCTGTTTGCCCGTGTCGGCGGCGGCATCTACACCAAGGCTGCTGATGTCGGGTCAGACCTGGTTGGCAAGATAGAAGCCGGTATCCCCGAAGATGATCCTCGTAACCCTGGCGTTATTGCCGATAATGTCGGCGATTGTGTTGGCGACACCGCCGGCATGGGCGCGGATATCTTCGAGTCGTATGTCGGTTCGATTATCGCGACCATCGCGATTGCCGCGGCGGCAAGTCCGGCTCTGATGTCCAAACTCGGCACGTCTGCCGGCAGCGCGCTGCAGACCCAGTCGTCTGCGATGCTGCTGCCCCTCGGCCTGGCCATGATCGGCCTGATATTCTCTTTTATCGGTATCGGTTCGATGAAAGTTCTCAAGTCGATGGATCCGGCCAAAGCACTGCATTACACTACCTTCGTCGCCGCCGCCGGTTTCCTGGTCGCAGCGTTCTTTTTTATCAACTATCTCAACCTGGCGACAGGGGTCTTCTGGGCCATCCTCGCGGGAACACTGGCCGGCATTGCTATCGGTCAGGTCACAGAATATTACACCGCCCATGCACCGGTTACCCGTATCGCCGAGGCCAGCAAGACGGGTCCCGCCACCAATATCATCCATGGCTTGGCGGTTGGTCTCGAGTCCACGGCGCTGCCGATTCTGATCATATGTATTGCAATTTTCGTGGCTGACTACTTTGCCGGCCTTTACGGTATCGGTATCGCTGCCGTCGGCATGCTGGCCACCGTCGGCGTCACCATGACCGTTGATGCTTATGGTCCCATTGCCGATAATGCCGGCGGAATTTCCGAGATGGCCGGTCTCGGACCCGAGGTTCGCAAGATTACCGATGGTCTCGATGCCATCGGCAATACCACTGCAGCCATCGGCAAAGGCTTTGCCATCGGTTCTGCTGCTCTCACCGCGCTGGCGCTCTTCTCGGCTTATGCGACAACGGTTGGTCTTGAAGCGATCAACCTGATTGAACCCAGAGTGGTTATCGGTCTGCTGATCGGTGGGGCTCTGCCATTCTTTATCGGCGCCTTGACCATGACCAGCGTCGGTCGTGCCGCCGGCAAGATGGTCGATGAAATCCGTCGCCAGTTCCGTGAAATTCCCGGCCTGCTCGAGGGTAAGCCCGGTGTTAAGCCTGAATCGGAAAAATGTGTCGACATCTCGGCTCGCGCCGCTCTGCGCGAGATGATCCTGCCCGGCATGGTTGCGGTCATTGCTCCGGTCCTGATCGGCTTCGTGCTCGGCAAGGAATCTCTCGGCGGCATGCTCGCCGGTGCGACTGTGGCCGGCGTGTTGCTGGCGCTGATGATGTCCAACGGCGGTGGTGCCTGGGACAATGCCAAGAAGTATATTGAACAAGGCCGGCTCGCCGGTGAAAAGAAGGGCGGCGATGCGCATAACGCCGCGGTCATCGGTGACACGGTCGGCGATCCCTTTAAAGATACTTCCGGTCCGGCCATGAACATTCTCATCAAACTGATGAGCGTTGTTGCACTGGTTATTGCGCCACTGCTGGTCTGATCTCGGCACACATTTTTGACGTTGACACCGGTAGCTGGGGCTCTCCCAGCTACCGGTTTTATCTTTATGAGCGGGGCTTTTGGGTTGATTGCATATTAACCGCCAGTCTCCAGCACCCAGCCCCCAGTAACGGACTTTATAAATGGGATTCAAATGCGGTATCGTCGGCCTGCCCAATGTTGGCAAGTCGACCATCTTTAACGCGATCACTTCAGCAGGTGCGGAAGCAGCCAACTATCCCTTCTGTACCATTGAGCCAAATGTCGGCATTGTCACGGTTCCCGACCTGCGCCTTGATGCACTCTCTGATATTGTCAATCCGCAACAGGTCTTGCCGACGACCATGGAGTTTGTCGATATTGCCGGCCTCGTCAAAGGAGCTAGTCGCGGCGAGGGATTGGGCAATCAGTTTTTAGGGCATATCCGTCGGGTCGATGCCATCGCTCATATTGTACGCTGTTTCGAGGATGAAAACGTCGTCCATGTCGATGGCAGCATTGATCCGCTGCGCGACGTTGAAGTTATTCAGACAGAGCTCAACCTGGCTGACCTGGATACAGTAGAGAAACGCATCAACCGCATTGGCAAGCAGGCGAAAAGCGGCGACAAGAAAATGCAGGAAGAACTGGCCTTGATGGAAAAGGTCCATGCATGCCTTAACAATGGACAACCTGCCCGTAATGCTGATTTAACGGCTGTGCAATGGAAAATACTGCGTGAACTGTGCCTGATTACAGCCAAGCCGGTTCTGTATGTTGCCAATATTGCTGAGAACGATCTTTCCGGCGAGCATCCCTTCGTTGCCCGTCTTAGGGAACAGGCTGCCGCTGAAAGCGCCGAAATGGTGATCATCTGCGGCAAGATCGAAGCTGAAATCGCCGAATTAGCGGAAGATGAGAAATCGGAATTCCTTAATGAACTCAGCCTCGAAGAATCGGGCCTCGACCAGATGATTCATGCAGGCTATCGCCTGCTCGGCCTGATCACCTACTTCACCGCCGGAGTCAAAGAGGTCAGAGCCTGGACCGTGAGTCGCGGATCGCGCGCGCCTCAGGCTGCCGGAGTAATCCACACTGATTTCGAAAAAGGCTTCATTCGAGCCGAGGTAATCGGTTATGAGGATTATATTTCCGCTAAAGGCGAGTCCAAAGCCAAGGAAAAAGGGCTGATGCGCCTGGAAGGTAAAGAGTATGTCGTTAAAGACGGCGATGTTATGCATTTCCGTTTTAATGTTTGAAAGGCGGAGGCTGGAGGCTGGAGGCTGGAGGCTGGAGGCTGGAGGCTGGAGGCTGGAGGCTGGAGGCTGGAGGCTGGAGGCTGGAGGCTGGTTTTAAACGATTCAACGTGCGCAGCACAATTCAACAAAGTAGCATGTGGTTTTGTTAAAAATCCGTTGCCTCGCAATACGGGGTGTGGTAAATAACAAAGTTCTTTCGACGGAAGCATACGGGATGCTTTCGCTCCTTGCTCCACACACGACGGGGCTAACAACTCAAGAGGAGTTTATTAATGAGAACCTACGAATCAATCTTCATCGTACACCCGGATATTGTCGGGGACGAACAAACCGCGATCATCGACAAGTACACGACGATCTTGACGAATCAAGGCGCGGAAGTCCTCAAGCTCGACAACTGGGGTGTCCGGACACTGGCCTACCCGGTCAAAAAGCAAACCAAGGGCTGTTATGTCCTGGTGATCTTTGAAGCCGGCCCGAAAGTGATCGCCGAGTTCGAACGTCGCATGCGCATCGATGAAAAGGTGATCAAGTTCCAGACGGTTATTCTGGAAGGCGGCTACGAAGCCCCTCCAGTCATCGAAGCTGCTCCTGAAGAAGCCTCGACAGAGGCTGAAGAGGGTGTTGCTGAAACCGCTGAGACCAGTGAGTCCACCGAGGAGGCTGTTGAACCGACAGCTGAAACTGTGACTGCTGCCGAAGAAAAGACGGAATAAGTTTAACTTCCGTACCAACTTACGACGATGAAGAAGGAGAAATAATCATGGCATATGAAGGAAGTAGTCGTACAGCTGCACCCCGTCGGCGTTATGGACGCCGCAAAGTTTGCCGTTTCTGCGCCGATAAAAAAGCTACTATTGATTACAAGGATGTCCGTTCCCTGCGTTATTTTATTTCCGAGCGGGGCAAAATAACGCCGCGCCGGATTTCCGGAACCTGTTCGGATCATCAGCGCAAGCTGACGGCGGCAATCAAGCGTGCTCGCAATATTGCGCTGCTGCCTTTTACCGCAAGCCACGCTCTCGAGAGACGTTAACCCTCAGTATCGTAAAATGCTAATTCAGAGGGGATTTTATGTCGTACTTGGAGCTTTAGCCGGGTTTGCGCTGTTTGGCAGCTTTGCCGCTTTAGGTTTTGCTGCGGTCGCAGTGAATCTCTTTACACCATTGCCGGCGGCCTTCATCGGCATGCGTTTTGGTACAATGGTTGGCGCGGCCACTGTCTTGTTGACTGCTTTTTTTGTCTTGTTGGCGAGTGGCTATTCCCCGGCACTGCTGTTTCTGGTTCAGTTTGGCATTCCAGGCGCGGCCTTGCCGTGGTTACTGAATCGTGGCGTCGCCTGGGACAAGGCAACAGTTGCCGTGCTCTGGGCGATGGTCACTGTCAGCCTCTGCGGCCTGCTGGTTGTCTCGGCCATCGCCGGGCAGTCTCCTCTTATAACGGCAAGTGATCTGATTGGTAAAGAGATCGCTCAGACCACGACAGTCATGCAGGACATGTTTGCGGAAACCGACCTGCCGGCGAACCAGAAGAAAGAGGTCAGCCTGGCCGTTGACAAAATGGCAGCTTTCCTGCAGCAGGCTTATCCCGGTATCGCAATAACCGTAAGCGGCTTGATGACTGTCGGTCTGGTACTTCTGCTGTCCGTTCTTGCGCGCGGCAGGTACTCTGTTCCCGGAAAGGCTTTTGCCGAATGGAAAGTTCCAGAGCAACTGGTCTGGGTGTTGATTCTGGCTGGTTTTCTGGTCGCTTTCGTCAATGGTTTCTTCGGGGTTTTTGCCCTGAATGTGCTGGTCATTCTGTTGCCTGTTTATTTTCTGCAGGGGCTGGCTATTATCGACTTTTT
>Ga0214472_10008481_pt1 | contig 10736 bp, 7 predicted proteins | sample RVTome_6_FD_207662 | JGI IMG/M metagenome (GOLD analysis project Ga0214472, IMG submission 207662) | Soil microbial communities from uranium-contaminated site in the Upper Colorado River Basin, Wyoming, United States - RVT140D175 | ecosystem: Environmental > Terrestrial > Soil > Contaminated >...
GCTTCGGCTGCTCGCCGGGAAGCCTGACGTCGACCCACCGCAGAACGAACCCGAACACCCGGCGCCCGACCGTCAGCGTCAGGCCCACGACGGCGACAACCGAGACGACCGCCTTCAGCGCGACGCCGATGTCGACGCTCCCGCTCGTCGCGAGACCGGCCACGACCGACAACAGGATCCAGCCGATGGCGTCGTCGACCATCCCGGCGGCGAGCGTCAGCTGGCCGATATCGCGCTTGATCACCCTCAGCTCGATCAGGACCTTCGCGATGACGGGGATCGCCGAGATGCTGAGCGCCGTCCCGATGAACAGCGCGAACGTGAGCCGGGGCGCGTCGGTGAGAAGATCACCCGGCACGAGGAGCCATGCCGTCGTCATCCCTAGTGCGAACGGCACGATGATCCCGCCCAGGGAGACCTTGAGCGCCGTTCGCCCCTTGCTGGCGATGAGCGGAAGGTCGATCTCCAGGCCGGTGAGCACCAACAGCAAAGTCACGCCGATGAAAGCGACCATGTCGAGCAGGTTTCGCTGAAGCGCCTCCGGCGGGAACAGCCACTCGAACGCCGACGGCGAGAGCTTGCCGAGGATGGACGGTCCGACCAGGACGCCGGCGAGCAGCTCCCCGAGGACCGACGGGATCCCTAGACGCGCCACGGCGTGACCGAGGCCGCGCGCCAGGAAGAGCAGCAAGGCGAGCTGGAGCAGCGTCAGGAGGAGGTTGTCGTGCGTAATACCGGGTACGAGCGACTCCGCGCCCAATACCGCGTGGTGGCTCACCGGCCTTCCCCCCTGCGACCGATGTCGCCGTCGGCGGTCGAGGGTCCTTGTAGCAAACAACGAAGCATGACCGCCACCCTCACGCCGCTTCGCACGACTCCACGCCGAGCACTATCCTTTGCGCCATGCTCGTCGGTGAAGTCATGAACAAGAACCCGGCAACGATCCACTCGTCTGCCACGCTGGGTCAAGCCGCCGCGACCCTGAGCCGCACGCGCGCGAGCGACCTTGCCGTACTTGACGAGAACGGGACCTTCCTCGGCGTCCTCTCCGAGGGAGATGTGCTTCGCACATTGCTTCCGCGCTTCGAGGAAGTCGTGTCGGGAGGGGGGTCGCTCGAAGAGGCCTTCGAGCTGTTCCTGCGCAACGGGCGGTTCCTCGCCGACCAGCCCATCGGTCGCATCGTCATCAAGGAGACGATCACCTCGTCGCCGGACGACGATCTCCTGCAGGCGGCGACTGCGATGGTGTCCAAGCAGATCCGGCTCCTGCCCGTCATCGTCGACCACAAGCTCGTCGGATCGGTTTCGCGCGCGGAGATCTGCCTCGGGGCGCTGGCCGGCCTCGGCGCGGAGCCGGCGCCCCCGGGCTGAGCCCGGTCAGAGGGCCGTTTCGGCCCCGACGTCCGCGTGATACGCGTCGACGATCGCCGGGAGCCCCCGGAGCACATCGACGAGCTCGCGCCCGGCCGCGTCCAAGGTTTTCTGCTGATGCTGCTCGAACAGCATGATGCCCTCTCGCACGCGCATCTTGATGTCGCGTAGCAGGCGACGATCGAGCTGCTCGAGCCGCGTTACGATATCGCGTGCGCGCGCGCGCCCGGCCGTGTCCGAGACCGGGCGGTAGAGCCCACGCACGTCCTCCAGCACCTCGAGGACTCGCCGCCCCGCCGGGGATTCCGCGCGGCGCGTGAGCTCCGCTCGGATCCACCCGACGTCCTCCTTCCTGGCCGCGAGACCGACGGTGAGAGACCACAGCGAGTCGAGCTCGGCGCCGAACGCCGTCGGGTAGTAGAGATGCACGAAGCGGGCATGGGTGTTGCCGAACAGCATCAGCTTCAAACCGGTCAGCTCGTCATCGACCTCGAGCGCCGTCGTCTTGATCGGCAGGTACATCAAGTCGTTGGCATAGGAGCTCTCCATCTCTGTGATGAGATAGAGGAACCGCACCCACCGGCGATATGCGTCCTCGAGGCTCATGTACGTGAGCCCGTCGGGCATCAACGCGATGCCCCAGACGTCGCGCAGGTCGAGCCGCCGCATCGAGCCGATGCGATACATCGACAGCATCGCCTCGACCGGGGGACTCTTATCGTGCAGGACGGCGTTCCACTCCCTCGTGGCGTCTATGCCGGATGCGGCGTGGATGATGTGCTTTCCGCCGGGGTGCAAATGCTGGAATTCCGAGACGTCGTACACCGCGCCCGAGATCGCGAACCAGTGGCCGTGCTCGTCGTCGTTGTGGAGCACGAGCTCGGACGCGTCGACCGGACGCTCGCCTGGTGCATCCGGCCCGTGAGCCGGCGCGAACGTCGTGAAGACGTCGAGCATCAGGCGCTCCTGCGCCATCAGTTCGCGCACGAGCCTCGTCCCGGCATCGGCGTCGCCGAGGCGTTCGACGGCGACGGTTCGAAGGGCGTCGATGACCCCCGACGCGAAGCCGGCTTGTCCGCACACGTAGACGCGCGCACCGGCACCACCGTCGGCCTCGGACCGCATCAGCCGCCAGAGCGCGGATGCCACCGGCTCCTCGGCGATCACGTCCCCCACCCGCTTGCGGCGGCCGGGCACCAGCTCGAGGCGCCCGTCGTCGTCGACGACGGCATCGGTGTCCTCACGCGAGAAGGCGACGGCGAGCGTGAGCCGGGCGCTCGAGACCATCTCTTCGAGGAGGCCCCGATAGTGAAGCTCGGCTTGCGTGCGTGTCCCGAAGACCAGCCATGCCTCTCGCGGTGACGCCTCGTTCCGCACCGCTTCGAGGAACCCCCGGAACGGCGAGATCCCGGTCCCGCCGGCGAACATCAGGATCGGGGTCTCCGGGTCGTCCGGCATGTGGAAGCGCAGCGGCCGGACGATCTGCGTGACGATCGTGTCGTCGTCTTGCGGGGCCGTCTCGTTCACGTACACCGACGCCATGCCGCGCTGACGAACCCGCGGCTCGGGACCGCCGGACCCGGAGACGCATTCGAGCATTCCCACGGTCAGGTGCGCGGAGGTTGCCGGTCGTTCGTCGCCGTTCTCGGGCAGGGAGGAGATGGAATAGAGCCGGAACGGCGCCGGCGGGATGATCGCGGCGAGACTCTCCTCCTGCCACGGTTCGGCGGCGACCAGCCGCGAGACGTCGTAGACCGAGGCCGACAGGACCTCGAGCACGTCGGCGAGCTCCCATTGGTCTTCCGCGCGCAGCTCCACGACATCCTTGAGCGCGCGCGAGTCCGTGAGCCTTTGGAGCGTCTTCAGTGCCGCGCGCGACATCGGCCGTAGCTGCGCGTAGCGAAGGAACTCCCGCAGCGAGATGTCCTGCGCGCCTTCCGGGTAGTCGCGCCGATTGCGGATCGCCGTCTGCCACTCGCGGGTCAGCCCGATAGGCTCGCCGCCATCGGCACCGAGCGCCTTCAATGTCCGCTCGATCCGGTCTGGCTCGTTCTCCGGCAGAACGCCGAGGCGGTCTCCGGGCCGGTACACGACACCGTGATCGGCGACGTCGAGGACGACATGGCGCACGCGGTCGGTGGTCCGCGGATCCGTGACTCCGCGCTCTTTGAGCGTCACGCGGATCGGCTGCACGAACTCGGTCGCCTTCCGCTCGAGCCTGGTCTCCTCCAGTGCGTGGTCGACGGTGACCCAGGGGCGCTCGACGAAGGTCCCGCCGAACCCACCGATCGTGACCGGCCGGCCGACCTTGAATGCGATCTGAAGGTAGCCGTACGCCTTGGCGCGATGAGCCATGATCAGCCCGCGCTCACCCGCGTACACCTCCATGAGCGTTCGAAGCAGCCCGTTCAGCTCGCGCGAGCCGCTCGCCTCGATGAAGGGGCGGATAGGAAGCTCGGCGATCGCCTCGACGAACTTCTGGTGGAACGGCGGCGCGATCCTCCTGAGACGCATCGCTTCCTCACCGAACGCCGAAGTGTAGACCGTCCGGCCGAGGAAGGCGTCGAGGGCATGGAACAGCGGCGACGCCGTCCCCCCGGGGCCGGCGATGTGCGGCTTGAGGGAGACCGCGAAGGGTGCGACGAGCGCGCCCCAGATCACCGGGTCCACGTAGGTCTCGCTCGAGGGGTTGGGATCGATCCGGGCAAACCGCTTGTGCACCGCGCGCACCGAGCGGATCAGGCCGAGCAGCTCTCCGGCCAGCATCTCGTTGTCGTGTGCGACGGCCGCCTCCTGTGCGCGCACGATGTGGCGCGCGATGTCCACGCCGTACACGTGGAGCTCGATCATCGTCCCGTAGAAGCGGATCTCCGCGGGGACGCGCAGGCACGCGGCGATGATCTCTAGGTTCGGCAGCTCGATCGGACCGTTGGGGTCCTGCAGGCGCCAATTGCCCAGGATGATGTCGGAGAACTGCAGGAAAGGCTCCTCGCGCCCGAGTCGCGTCGAGACCTCCTCCCACGGCACCTGGATCGTCGGCGGCAATGTGTCGGGCGGATCGATCTCCGAGCGCACGTACGAGTGCGCGAGCATGCCGAGCACGGAGGACGCGCGCCACAGGTGCTCGTCCGGCAGCGCAGCCGCCGTCCCACGCAGAAGCGGCAGCTCGCCCGAAGCTTTCCGCACCCCGACGTCACGCCAGAGCGACGGCAACGCGGCGGTGATCTCATCCCAGGCCGCGTGGCTCGACGGGAACGCCTCGGGCCGAGGGATCGATGGGAGGAAACCCTGTGCCTCCGAGAGGAAGCCGCCCAGCTCGAGACCCGTTTCGGCACGCGTCTCTTCTGCGCGCCTCAGGACGGCCCGGCTCGGGACCGGGCCGGAGGAGCGGCGATCAGGCCGGGACACGTCCGGCGCCGACGAAGACGGTGATCATCCCCGCCAAGCGTCCTTCGGCGGATGCTTTGCGAAGGCCGTCGACCGCTTCACGGGCCCGAGCCTCCTCGAGTGCGCCGCTCGCTACCGCCGTTTCGATCGACGAGTCGTAGCGCGCGACCGCGAGTTCCTCGAACCGCGTGGGGATGAAGACGATCGGAACGAGTGTCCGTTCGACCAGACCGACGTCGGCCATGCGTCGGTAGAGCTCGAACCCGGCATCGGGCTGGCGTGTTCCGGTGACGAGCTGGCGCCACAGGATCTCGATCGCCTCGGGATCGTCCGAGCCGTCGAAACGACAGAGGCTGAAGGCCGGCTCGAGCGCGACGACGAGACCTCCGGGCCGAACGACGCGAGCCATCTCAGCGAGGCCCAGATCGGGGTCGTCGAGGTGCATGAGCACGCGCTCGGTCCGAGCCACGTCGAATGAGTCGTCCGGCAGGTCGAGCGCCGTCGCGTCCCCGATCACCAGCTCGACGACGTCGGCGACGCCCTCATCGGCCATGCGCTTGTGGGCGATCTCCAGCAGGCTCGCAGACAAGTCCACGCCGACCACACGGCCGCCCGGTGAAACCGCGCGCGCGATCCCGGGCAGGACCACGCCCGTCCCGCAGCCGACGTCGAGGACTGACATGCCGGCCGTGAGCTTCATCAGCCGCTCGGACGCTTCGACCTGCGTCCGGATCTGCGGTGACTTGGCCGCCTCCTCGAGGAACGATGCATGCCGGGCGGCATCGCGCTCGAGCGTTTGTGGATCCCAGCGGGCCGCACCAACCATGTCTTCGCCGGTGCCCATTCCCCTCACCCCTTCATCATGTCGGCGCCCGGCTGCGTCGTCCCGCAGTTGAAGCAGCGCGTGATGGTCTTGAGGACCCGGCGAGCGCACGTCGGGCACACCCAGGTCGGGACGAGAACCTCCCGGTCGCTGCCCTTGCTCACCCTCTGCAGGTCGATGTCGAGGTTGCTGAAGAAGCGATCGAACCCCGCCGCGCGCCAGTCCTCGTCCTTGCGGAACCGCTCGAGCCAGGGCTCCACCAGCCTCGTCAGACGCGCCGCCGTGTCGTTTGGATCGGCGCCCGCGGTCTCCGCGTCGCGCTGGATCGTGAGGACGCGCTGAACGTAGTCACGGTAGGCGGGCTCGAGGATATTAAGGGAGAACGCGTCGTTGACGTCATAGGGATTCGTGTGTAGTCGCCTGGGCTGCGTCGTAGCCTGCACGTACTTCAGCTTGAAGACGGCATCCATCGCTTCGGGATGCTGGAACGAGCGGTACATCATCTCGTTCTCGGCCAGCAGCTGCTCGAACATGTCGCGCGCATACGCCTCGTAGGCCGCGAACCCGCTCGCCGACGTGTTGTATTGGTTCAGGGCGATGACGGTCGTCTGGGCAGCGATGAACGCGGTGCCGAACCCGTGCGCCAGACCCGGCGACAGCAGTGGGTTCACGAAGAACGCGGCGTCGCCGATCGCAAGCCAGCCGTCCCCGGCATAGTGGGCGCTGTCGTGGACGAGCTTGTTCATCGAGATGATCGGCTGATGACCGGGGTAAGCCTCGTCGATCAGCTCGAAGTGGTCCATGATCCACTTGTACGGCGGGTAGCGATCGACGAAATGCCGGAACCGGGCGACGCGATCTCGGCCGGCCGAATCGTCGAGGTCTTCTCGTGGCGTGATGCCGATGCTGACGATCTCCTCGGTCTCGCACCCGAACTTCTCGATGAGCTCCTGGCGCGTCGGCCACGTCTCGTCTGTGCCGTCCTCCAGATCGAGCATGTGCTCGACCATGGCCTCCAGGCGATCGTCGGGCGTCTTCTGCCACGACACGAGATCGATGAACCAGACCCACCCTTCCGGGAGGCACATGTGGCGCGTATGCGGAAGGTCCCACCACTGGAGGTCGGGGGCCCCTCGCTTGCGGAAGTAGCCGAAGTACGTGTTGGTCTGGAAGGTGTCGGCCTTCTTCGTATAGAGATCGAGCGTGTGCGGAATCACCGAGGCGAGGCCGCTCGCGTCGCAGACCACGCGCGCGCGGAACCGAACCTCGGCCCCGTCGGGATCCTCGACGACGAGCTCGTTGCCCGTCGCGGAGAGGGTGCTGGAACCCATGATCACCCGATGGTTCTGGAAGACATCCAGGCCGCGCCGGCGTGCCGCCGCGATCAACGCGATCTCCATCGTGCGTCGTTCGAGCTGGAAGGTCTCGTCGAACTGACCGATCTCCCAAGGGGAGTGGAACTCGCCCGACGTCTTCTCCCCTGCCCACCAGAACGACAACCCCAGCTTGATCTCGAACAGGCGACGCAGCATGTTGGCGTTCATGCCGAGCGACTTGAAGCCGCGCACCGACGGCCCGAGCGTGCTCTCGCCGATCTTGTAGAACGGGGCAGGACGCCGTTCGAGCACGGCGATCTTGGTGAATGGGCGCAAGCGATGCAGGAATGTGGCGTAGGCGATGCCGAGGGGGCCCCCGCCGATCACCACCACGTCGTAGTGGCGGGTGCGAGCGGCTCGATGACGGGCGTGCTGGCCGAGCAGGTCGCTCACTGTCGCGGCGGTGTGCCGGAAGTCGGCCGCCAGCTGCGCGCCCACGGCGAGCTGGACGGCCAAGGCGATCTGGGGATCCTCGGCGGCCAGCGCGCGCGCGTCTGCTTCGGCGAGCTCGGTGGTGCGCACCGGGCCCGAGGCGGTGCAGGTGGCGGTGCGACGCACGCCGCTTGCATAGGCCACCGCCCCGACCAGCCGGCCGCGCCCCAGCCGGGCCAGCTCGATGCCCAAGGCGGCGGTGATGACGACCTCGCCGTCAAGCACTAGGTGCACGCTCGTCCCTGGCTCGCCGACCTGCACGATCGCCTCCCCCGCGGCGTAGGAGCGCGGGGTCATGCGCGCGGCCAGGGTCTCGCGCTGGGCCTCGGACAGCCCGGCGAAGGCGGCGAGCTCGCCGAGCGCGGCCGCCACCTCGTCGCTCACGACGCGCCTCCTTGAAGTGTGGCGTGGATACCGACCAGGCGGTCGTCGGCGCCGGGTATCGGCCGCAGGCCGTCGGGGCCGACCAGCTCTTCGAGCTGCGTGTTGGCCGCATCGAGGCGCGCGCCGAGCGTGGACACGATCTCGCCCAGCAGCGCCGAGGCCGCGGCCGGATCACTCGCGCAGAGATGCGCGAAGGCATCTCGCGACAACCGGATCAGCGTAGCGTCCGTAACCGCGGAAACCGTCGCCGTGGCCGGGCCGGGCGCCAGAAGCGAGGCCTCGCCGACCATGCCGCCGGTAGGCACCCGCCCGACGGTCCTCGAGCCGTCGGCGGTGTCGATCGTGACCTCGAGCTCGCCGTCGATGATGAAGAACACCGCGTCCACATCGGTGCCCGCCAGGATGATGGACTCACCGGCCAGCGCGTCCCACGTCTCGGTGGCTGCAGCGATCCGATCGATCGATGTCAGTCGCGGAAAGATCGCAGATAGACCCGATATCCCGTCCATGCCGCTTCCCCCTTGAACGGGTGAGCATAACGTAATCGTCGTGCGGATGCCTAGTGGTTGCTCGCGCGCGCAGGCCGCGATCACGCCGTCGGGACGATGCTTTCCGGAAGTGCCGTCACGCACGCCACGTTCAGTTCCTCGTGGCGGCCACGCACTTTCACAGGTTGTTGATGCGAGCACGGTGTCGGCGCGGTGGCCGCGGGTGACCAGGTCGACTGCGGTCGTGAGTAGACACGGTGGCCAGCCTCAACGGCGGCGCGGGCCAGGCTGAGGGCGATTTTGGTCTTGCCGACCCCGGGTGGGCCGATCAGCAGCACGTTGGCGCCTTCCTCGACGAAGTTCGGCTGGCGAATTCTTCGACGACACGACTGTCGATACGGGTTGGGCGTCGAAGTCGAAGTCAGCCAGGCGCTATGTCCAGGGAAGTGGGCCCGCCTGGGCTCGAACCAGGAACCGACGGATTATGAGTCTGCGTCCGCGCAGCCCGATTACCTGCGGAAACGACCGGATGTGTCCGATGCGCTGCGGAAACGATGCAGCAACGTTTCGCATCAGTTCTCAAGGCTTGGCAACGTCTTGTGGCCCAAATGCGGCCCAGTGCCTCTCGAATTCCTCTCGCGGAGCACTCGATCGGCCCCCGATCCGCCGCCGTTCCAGACGAGCGGTGGACGGCCCTGTGGCGATACCTCGATGATGGTCCGACATGGTGGCTCGAAGTCAGAGGGTGCGTCTGGCGGAGGTGATCGGTTCTCTTTCGCTGGCCACCGACCTTGCAACCGGACAGCCGCTCGAGCACGCGCTTCGGCGGAGCCTCCTGGCTGTATGGCTCGGGAACGAGTTGGGTCTGGCCGGCTCCGATCTCAGCGATGTCTACTACGTCTCCCTGCTCGGCACGGTGGGATGCGCCATCGAGGGGATCGTCTTCGCGCGGCTCGGCCCGGACGATATCGCCCTCTCGGCACGAGTCACGACGGTTGATCCTGGTCGCCCCCTCGAGCTCGCTGCGTTCGGGCTGAAGAACTTCGGCGCGGGAGATCCGCCGCTCCGCCGCATCCGGAGAGTCGTCTCGGGCGCGCTCGCGGGCACCGCCGAGTTCCGGGCCGTCTGTCGCGACGTTGCTCTTCGGGTCGGCGACATGCTCGAGATCGGACCGACGATCAAGCAGGCCCTCGCGCAGTGTCATGAACGCTGGGATGGAGGCGGCGGGCCGCAACGCCTGAAGGGGGAAGAGATCCACATCGCGGCGCGGATCTTCCACGTCGCGCACGACGTCGAGACCTTCAACCGCATCGGGGGCCTCGACGCGGCGTTGGGCGTTGCCCGAGGTCGGGCCGGCAGGCACTACGACTCCCAGATCGTCGAACGCTTCTTGGGCGTGGCGCAGCCCTTATTGAGGCAGCTTGAATCGGAGCCGATCTGGGATGCGATCCTCTCGGCGGAACCCGCGCCTGTGCGGTGGCTGTCACACGAGGAACTCGACGACATGGCGCGCGCCGTCGCGAACTTCGTGGATCTTCGGTCGCCGCACACGCTTGGGCACTCGATCGAGGTCGCGTCGCTCGCGGAGGAAACCGCACGAGGCCTCGGCCTCGCGGATGGTGAAGCCGCCGAGATCCGCCGGGCCGGCTTCCTGCACGACCTCGGACGAACCGGCGTGCCCGTTGCGGTGTGGAACAAGGAGGATCCCTGGACCACGGAGGATCGGGAGCGAGCGAAGACCCACCCCTCCCTCACTGAGCTTGTCCTCGCTCGTTCGAGCTCCCTAGGTCATCTGGGAACGCTTGCTGGTCTGCACCACGAACGGCTCGACGGATCCGGCTACCGCGGCGTACCGGCGTCGTTTCAGCCCCTCGCAGCGCGGATCCTGGCCGCAGCAGACTTCTACAGGACGAAGGTCGAGCAACGGCCGCATCGGCGCGCGCTCAGCCCCAAGGCTGCGGCCGAAGCGCTCCGCCGTCACGCCCATGATGGCCATCTGGATGCCGAAGTCGTGAAGGCACTTCTCGTGGCCGCCGGGCATCCGACGCCGCGGAGGATACCCGCGGCGCCCGCTGGGCTCAGTCAGCGCGAACTGGACGTGCTGCGCCTGATGGTTCGGGGCCTGTCGAACCGTCAGATGGCCGAAACGCTCTTCATCTCGCCCAAGACGGTCGGCCACCACGTGCAACACATCTACGACAAGATCGACGTCTCCACGCGCGTGGGGGCGACCTTGTTCGCCCTCGAGCATGGATTGGTTCAAGAGCCCTCGTAGCTCGGTCCCCGTACCGACGCGGCCGGGAGCCCATCACCGACTCGATACAACGCTTCAAGATAGGGCGATCACCCGATGCCGGCTCGGATCCGTTGAGACAGACTCATGAGGAACGAGCCGACAGGAGGAGGCAGTCATGGCCCATCAGAACGAGGACCTGCTGCGCAAGGGCTACGTGGCGGCGCAGGCCCTGGATATCG
>Ga0214472_10008482_pt1 | contig 10735 bp, 9 predicted proteins | sample RVTome_6_FD_207662 | JGI IMG/M metagenome (GOLD analysis project Ga0214472, IMG submission 207662) | Soil microbial communities from uranium-contaminated site in the Upper Colorado River Basin, Wyoming, United States - RVT140D175 | ecosystem: Environmental > Terrestrial > Soil > Contaminated >...
GTAATCTCGGAGTTGCTCCCGAACCCAGGAAGGGGTCCGTTGATTTTGCTTGTGTTCACGCCTTTCGAAATCTGTCAAGACAAAAAAACTTGAGGATCGAGTATAAGCTTCGATAAACATTATGAATGTATAAATTCGCAGGTGGGGGTTGGAGAGTCATTAGAGTGGGGCAAAAGGCGCAATTTTCTGTATCTTTAAAGTGTTGACATGGTGTTGGCCCGCAACTCGTCAATTGGGCAGTTACCGCAAGCGCCGTCACACCGAAGGGCGGCCAAGGAGGAGCCATGATTCTTGTCGGCGATATTGGCGGCACGAAGACCGCGCTAACCTTGTACGAGTACTGCGATGGGAGCCTCTGCCAAATCCGTGAGGCGACATTTGTCAGCACTCAGTACTCAGCTCTGGAACCCATCTTAATCAATTTTTTAACTGACCAGGAACTGCCAACACTGCAAGCGGCCTGTTTTGGCGTTGCAGGCCCCGTTCTCGACGGGCGCTGCATCACCACCAATTTACCCTGGATTATTGAGGCCTCGACCTTAGCTGAGGCCCTGCATATGCCGGCGGAAAAGGTAAAACTGTTAAATGACCTTGAGGCGGCGGCGTTTGGTATGTTGCATTTGGCGCCAGAGGAATTTGTCGTGCTCAACTCGGGCATACAGCCCCGGCGCTCAGGCAATATGGCGGTGCTTGCGGCCGGCACCGGACTTGGTGAGGCAATGTTGATTTGGGATGGCTCACACTATCGCGCCATTGCGACGGAAGGAGGACATACCAGCTTCGCTCCGGTTGACGACGTACAGGTCGCCCTGCTCATGGAGCTTCGCAGCCAATTCGGCGGTCACGTCAGCTTTGAACGGCTCTTATCCGGACCGGGGCTGTTCAACATCTATTCATTTTTGCGACGCTATCGCGATACGAAGGAGCCCGCCTGGCTCACAGCCGCCCTGCAGACGGTGGAGCCCGCCCCGATCATTTCACGTCACGGGGTGGCGGGCGATGACCCGGTGTGTCGTGAAGCTATTGAACTTTTTACCTCTATTTACGGCTCGGAAGCGGGAAATCTGGCGCTAAAGTGTATGGGCACTGGCGGTGTGCTGATTGGTGGTGGCATTGCTCCGCAAATTCTTCCTGTCCTCCAGAAGGGCGAATTCATGCGACAGTTTGTCAACAAAGGACGCTTTGGCAACTTGCTGCAAGGCATCGAAGTTAAAGTAGTGCTGAACCCTCACGCGCCACTTCTGGGAGCTGCCCATACTGCGGCGGCGATGGTCTCAGTGAGATCATGGACCTAATGCAGGATCAAAAACAATAATGCTTTAGAGATAGATCATCTCGGCCCCATTTTCAAAACATTGGCACCGGACATGGGGGATATCCCTCACACCCCGGGCCGCGAGGCGATGCTCGGCACGGCTAAATCGGGCTAGATGCATTGCGGTCCAGCCGGGGCCGGTCATTTCGTCACATCACACGCAGGGCAATCACCTCTATTATCTGGCCACGCCCCCCTCGGCTTTCCCTCTTGTGGTGGAACAGTTGGGCTGTGCCGGTATGACTCGGGAGTGCGGCAAAGCGGGGGAGAGGATGGCGCCGCGTGATTATCGAAAAGCCCTTTGGTCATGATCTCGATTCCGCCCGCCTGCTCAATCGCACCATTCAGGTGCATTTCGACGAACACCAAATCTACCGCATCGATCACTATCTGGGCAAAGAGACAGTGCAAAATATGCTGGTGTTCCGTTTTGCTAATGGCATGCTGGAGCCGATCTGGAACCAGCACTATATCGATCATGTCCAGATTACCGTCTCGGAAACCGTTGGTGTGGAAGGCCGAGGAGGGTACTACGACCAGGCCGGCCTCGTCCGTGACATGGTCCAGAATCACATGATGCAGCTCCTCGCGTTAGTCGCTATGGAGCCCCCTTATTCCTTTGAAGCCCAAGCAGTCCGGGATGAAAAGGTAAAAGTGCTGCACGCCATGCAGACGTTGACGCATGAAGGGGTTCTCACCGACGCGGTGCGAGGTCAGTACGGGGAGGGTGAGGTCGACGGGCAACGACTCGTGGCGTATCGAGATGAACCCGACATCCCACTCAATTCCAGCACCGAAACCTTTGTAGCCGCGAAATTCTACATCGATAATTGGCGCTGGTCAGGAGTCCCGTTCTACCTGCGCTCCGGCAAGGCGTTACCCAAACGTTTGACGCAAATTGTCATCCAATTCCGCGAAGTCCCGCATAAGCTGTTTCACAAAACTGCTGTGCCACGGTGGCAACCCAATCGACTGATTTTGCACCTCCAGCCACGGGAAGGCATTTCGTGGGAATTCGAGGCCAAGATCCCCGGACCAAGCCATGAGCTAACAATTCCGCAATCCAGGTGGCATCGGCCTTGTCCGTTTTTTTACCCGGACGCGGTTTCATCTCACGCGCATTACCCACCAGCACCTCGACAACACCCTCTAAGACGTGAGAGATGGGCTTCCAGTAAATGCCCGTGCTCTCCATGGCCACCACGGGACAGTCTTGCTCGACGAGCCAATCGCTCAGAGCGAGCAACGCCGGGTAAGTGGTCCCATACGTTCGCAGGTCTGTGGTGATCTGGCCATCATCGCTGACACGCCGTAAACATGCCGTCAAGGTGGCTTGATGAACGTCGAGACCGCAACAAATCGGGTGTACCACTTGCATCACCGAATCCTCCCTCATTGGAGCCAGATGACAAAGTTGCCCACACGACGGGGCTTCGGCTCCAAGTGAGATATTCCCACACGTGATCTTAAGGTCAACTGATTGGGGTGCCGCAAGCCGAACAGACCGATTCTATCTCGGGGTTGCCTCCCTACAGAAGGCTGACGTCCTCTACCCGCCGTCTGACCTGATAGGGTTATAACGCAAGTGACGTGCGGGTGCAGCCCATTTCATGCGATGGGGTGCCGACGACAGACGACATGGCTGATTCTATCTTAATTACCTGCCCAGTTTTCAGGGTACATTATAGTACCAGCAATTGGGCAATCTCGGTCGCCGTCATCACTTGGATAGCCTTTGTCAGCGCTCGCTGTTCTACCTCCAAATGTACCCGCCGTTACCTTGTGACTGATGGAGCAATATTGTATTGACAAACAACGCTAATTAACTTACTATGGTTAATTATCTAGGTATTCTTGCTTGTTTTCTAAAGTTTGATGAAGTCATTTAAGTTAATGTAGGCCTCTCCTTATCTTAGCCTAGCCTAGCAGCCAGCGATCATATGACGCGGTGGGCGAGCCACCGGAGGTTATGGCGGGTCTGCCAGCATCAAACGCACGACGTGTTCAACTGGGTAAGAGGCCCATGGTGGTGGTATCAGAGCAGGATGGTCGGTTCGGGACAAAAAAGGAGTACTGGCCATGGAACCGAAAAAAAAAACGATCCAGTCCAAAGAGAGCAATGTGCAACTCATGTTCAGCACCCATAATCCACTCGAAGAGCTCAATCGAGCGGAACGTGCGCAGGAGGATGGTTACTTTCGTAAGCTCGATCAAGAATTGATGGTGGCGCTGCACGAAAAAAGTGCTGAAAAGATGGAGCAGGCCATTCGGGCTTATACACGTATGCGTTGCCCGAAGTGTGGCGAGCCGCTAGAGGCAATGCTTGACCGTCGGGCCATGATCGATGTGTGTCCGGGATGTGGTGGGATATGGCTGGACAAAGGGGAGTGGGAAGAGCTTGTGGGGTCACAAGAACCCGGCTGGCTCCAACGGCTTTTCGCAGGGCTGATCGCGTCCAAATCATAAAGGCGTGTGTCAATACCCCTCGTCACTATCGCGTCATCCTGTCATGCAGTCCACAGGAACGAGGTCAACATACCAGGGCTCCCAGTTGAGAACTCTTACAAGAAGGAAAAATCATGGGAAGTGATCTCGAGCAGTATGAGGCGGGGGAGGGAGGCGTCACCCTCCACACTTGGACAGACGTGCAGGGAATAAAAAAGGAGAACTTCTACATTACCGGGATGCCTGGCACCCCGATTCCCTGGTGGTTCCGGAAGGTCTTACGCCAAAAGAACCTCTCAGACATGGTCTACTTTCCGCACACTCCATCGTGCTTTTATGCATAAACTCCGTGATGTCGAACTTAAGCCGTCGAACCCCTAGCACAGCGGTGCCATCGCGTGCAAATAGGGGCGGGGTGAGTCGTCGCCGATCGTTCCAGCATGCCCTCTTGAAGCCATATGTCTTATCTCTGTCATTTGGATGTGCCTGACAGTTTATAGCCGCAGGGAATGCTGGGAGGAATCTTTATGGACGACAAATCCCAAACGACTCAAGATCAGAAACTGCAGTTCTTCAGGAAGATGCACTGACTTCTAACACTGTCAGAAGTCAGTGGAAACCCTAGCACAGTACTTATTAGTGCACGAGGTGATCGACCAATCAACCCTGGCGCTGCTCCTGGCGGGACTCCAGACCGACACGCAACGAAAACTCCTTGGGACCTAAACAATTCGAGTATATGAGGCAGTCAACACCCAACCACGCCAACAGACCGAAACACCAGAGACCAAGTCACCACGAGTCTGCTTCAAACCGCGAGGCGAGAAACGCCAAAACCCTCGAAATTCTTTGATCTGACCAAACACTCGCTCCACGATCACCTATTAGAATGCATTGTTCAGGTGTCTGCGCCTTGGCGACTATTTGCTCCTTTGCCGTGCATATCCAGCTTGCGCATTGTTGTGTGGACAGCCTCCTAGCTCCCATAAGACCTGGAATAACCAAATACCCTTGAACGGCTCATTCCCTGCCGCACAGGAGGAGACTTTTCAGTTGCATATAGGTTGCGTCTGCGGCACAATTTGGCATAGATATGGGAGATTCTTTTGGCTTGTTTCAATAAGTTATTGATTTATAACACTTACGTGTCGATTTTTTAACCCGTAGTTCGCAGGCTCAAAGCCTGCCGGGAGTATTGTGAGGTGTCCCGGAGTATCTTGAGGTGTCATGTAAAAAGCGTCATCATAAGTGCCCGGAGGTGAGACCTCTGCCGCGCACCGGTGATGATTGTGGCGATAACCGTTTTTTACTAAGGAGAGATCAGTGGCAGGTAACAAAGGGGAGGAAATTCGGAATGTGGCCATCGCAGGCCACTCGGGTAGCGGGAAGACAATGCTGGTAGAAGCTCTGCTTCTTAAAGGAGGCGTTCTCAATCGCCTGGGGCAAGTGACGGATGGCACCACCGCTAGTGATTACGATATCGATGAGAAAGATGCGCAAAAGTCTTATTATTCCGCCATTCTTCATACTTATTGGAAAGGCAGGGATCTCAACATTCTCGATACGCCGGGCTCCTTAGATTTTATCGGGCAATTGTATGGCGCCCTATCTGTCGTTGAGTTAGCTCTAATTACGGTGAATGCCGCTTCAGGAATTGAGATTGGCACGCGTAAAGCGTGGGAGTTAGCTCGGCAGCAAGGGGTACCGTGTATGTTCGTGGTGACCCGCATGGACGCGGAGCAGGCGGATTTCGACGGTGTAGTCGATGACTTGAAAGAAACGTTCGGCAACGCGTGCACGCCGCTGATGTTGCCCATCGGTAGCGGTGCGGGTTTTGAGGGTGTGGTCAATCTCCTCCATCCGAGTGATGTTCCCGACACTCTTGAGGATATGGTGGAGGAACAGCGCGGTGAACTGATGGAATCGATCATCTCGGGTGACGACGAGCTGCTTGAACGCTATTTGGAAGGCGAAGAGATCAGCTCCGGGGCGTTAGAGGAGGTTTTTACCCAAGTTTTGGTCGACGGCACGATTGTACCGATCCTCTGCTGTGCTTCGGAAGCAGACCTTGGCATTGCAGAATTGTTAGATCTGCTCGCTGCCTACGCACCTGGGCCCGCATATGCCAAAAAGGAAGTTGAAGTGGAAGCGGGCGTCGAGGACTATCAACTCGATGTCGAGGGGCCGTTCTCAGCCGAGGTTTTCAAGACGATTTCCGATGAATTTGTCGGCAAAATTAGTTTTATCCGGGTCTATTCCGGCAGCCTCAAGAGCGGCGATACTGTGATCCAAGCGCAAAGCGATAAGTCCGTTAAGCTTGGCAAAATATTCCGCCCGCAGGGCAGGGAACAGCAAGACATAAGTGTGGCAGGTCCTGGCGCTATCGTGGCAACAGCAAAAGTTGACGAGTTGCACATTGGCGATACCTTAAGTTCGACAAAAGGTTGTCAGTCATTCGTCACGCCGAAGTATCCGCTCCCGATGGTGGCCAGAGCGGTGAACCCCAAATCGCGCGGCGATGAAGCAAAAATTTCAGAAGGGCTGCGCCGCTTGGCTGAGTCCGATCCCACCTTTAGGGTGGAGATGAATCCGCTGACCAAAGAACTGGTGATTTCGGGAGTCGGTGAACAGCACATCAACTTGATGATGAATCGGTTGCAGCGCCGCGGGGTGGCAGTAACCACCAAGCTGCCGCGGATTGCCTACCGCGAAACCATTGCTGGTAAGGCTGAGGTTCGTTACCGGCATAAAAAGCAGACGGGTGGTGCCGGTCAATTTGCAGAATGCGCTATTCGCATTGAGCCGAATGATCGAGGCGATGGCTATGCATTTGTCGACAAGATTTTTGGCGGGGTCATTAGCGCACCGTTTCGCCAAAGTGTCGACCGGGGCATCCAAGAAAAAATGCTGGAAGGAATCATGGCTGGTTATCCAGTTGTGGACCTTAAAGTCGAACTCTTTGACGGTAAAGAGCACCCTGTTGATAGCAAAGACATCGCTTTTCAGATCGCAGGACGTGAAGCTATTAAGGAAGCTGTGATGAAGGCACAGCCGGTCCTCTTGGAGCCGATCGTCAAGTTGGAAGTGTTGATTCCCTCGAAGTATATGGGGGATATCACTGGCGATATCAGTAGTAGACGTGGCCGGGTTATTGGTATGGACGGATTGGGTGATCTCCAAGTGGTTCATGCGGAGATTCCCTATTCGGAGGTACAGCAATACAGCGCTTTTCTCCAGTCAGTTACGGGAGGGGAGGGCACTTATTCCGTCGAATTCTTGCGGGATGAGGTGCTGCCACAGCACCTCGTCGAGAGTGTGATCTCCAGTAGTAAAGCGGGGTATGAGGGCGACTAACCCCTCGCTATCACGTCATCCTTTTTTCAATTTTGGGTGGGCCTGTGCCCACCCGTCGGCCTGTCTATCTCCTCCTTTTTAGTAGCAATATCTATCTTGCATAATCTATCGCTAGACCCAGCAGCGTGATGCCATTCGATAAATTAAAGGGAGTAATAAGGTGGCGAAACAACAACGTATGTCTCGCAAAGAAGTGCTAAGTCAGCCGGATCCGTCCGAGGTTTTTGCGATGCGAGTTAGTGTCGCTATAGATTGGGCCACAGAGAACCTCCGCTATATTCTTTATGGTGTACTGGGTGTTGTCGTCGTTGTGATCTGCATTATCGCATGGACCCGTTGGCAGGGGCATCGTCGCGAACAAGCTTCTATCTTATTACATCAAGCGCTCAAACTCGTTGACGTGGACTCAGACGCGAAGCGTGCTGCAAATCCGGATCAGGCCATCGAACAACTGCGGTCGATCACTAAGCAATACGGGTATACACCGGCTGGCGTGCGGGCGTATTGGCATCTCGGCCACCTGTATTTTGAGCGAGGGGATATGTCCGAAGCACTTAAAGCTTATCAAGTGGCCAAGCATCGTTTGCCTAACCGGCAGCCCTTGAGTAGCACACTTGCCATTCTCGATATGGGATATGCACAGGAAGCAACTGAGGCTTGTGGCGAAGCCATTGCGAGTTACGAATCGGTGCAGCATTCGCCCATTCATTGGTTGCGTGGTGAAGCCTATCTTGGTATGGGGCGTTGTCATGAAAAGGTGGGCGCGACAGAAAAGGCGATTGAGGTTTATGATCTCGCTCTCGCAGATGTACATCTCACTGGTACTGCACGGCAAACGATCAGTGATCACTTGGCACGGTTGCAGCCAGACGAACTTAAAACGCCGGTAGAGGCGCCAGGAAATGTAGAGGTAAAAAGCCCCGAGCCCGCTGATTCAGGAGCGACTGCGTCCCAAGCTGGCAAGCAAACGGAAACCAATAAACCAAGCGCTGCGTCGGAAGGACGACAAAAGACGCCGGCAGAAACCCACACGCAATGAAGATCCGTTACAGGGAGATATAAAAAGCCTCCCTGTTTTTTCTTTTATTTAACTTCTGATAAGATACATTATGTTAACTTAGAAAAACATACAAAAAGAAAGGGCACCTAAGCACCCTCCTTAAACTACTCGCGATTACGATAATCGTTTTAGTTTATTTCAGCCGTCTCCCGTTCACGCACCGCTTCTTTATGACTCAGTTTGATGCGACCATTCTGATCGACATCGAGCACCTTCACCAACACGTTATCACCTTCCTGCAACTCGTCGGTCACTTTGTTGACACGTTTGTCCGAAATTTGCGAGATGTGTAGAAGACCGTCCGTACCTGGAAAGATCTCAACGAACGCGCCGAAGTCCATGATCTTTCGGACACGTCCTTGGTAAATCCTGCCAATTTCGGCCTCCTGGGTGAGTTCCAGAATGATATCTATAGCAGCCTGGGCGGCCCCTTCGTTTGCCGCTGCGATCACCACACTGCCGTCGTCCTTAACATCGATATTAACACCCGTTTTCTCGACAATCCCCTTAATTATCTTGCCACCGGGTCCGATGATATCGCGAACTTTATCTCTCTGTATTTTGAGAGTCATAATACGCGGGGCATGCGTCGACAACTCCATTCTCGGTGCTTGAAGAATATCTTCCATACATTTGAGAATATGTAGCCGCCCTTGTCGGGCCTGCTCCAGCGCTTGTGCCATGATTTCGCGTGAGACACCGGTCGTTTTAATATCCATCTGGATGGCCGTAATGCCCTCAGTGGTACCAGCGACTTTGAAGTCCATATCCCCGAGGTGATCTTCGAGCCCCAAAATGTCGGATAAAATTGCGACTTCACCATCTTGCTCAATCAGGCCCATGGCAATCCCCGCCACTGGTGCCTTAATCGATACACCGGCATCCATCAAAGCCAATGAACTGCCACAAACTGTAGCCATGGCCGACGATCCATTCGATTCCATAATTTCGGACACGATACGGATCGTATATGGTAGTGAATCCTTTGCTGGAATCACCGGTAACATGGCTCGCTCAGCCAGTGCGCCATGGCCAATTTCCCGCCGGCCAGGTCCGCGCAGCGGCCGGACTTCGCCCACGCTATAGGGCGGGAAATTGTAATGCAGCATAAAGCGCCTGAAATGTTTGCCCTCTAGCCCGTCGATCATTTGTTCGTCATCGGGGGTTCCCAACGTGGTGACCACAAGCGCTTGTGTTTCGCCACGAGTGAAGAGAACCGAGCCATGGGAGCGGGGTAATAAGCCAGTTCGTCCACTGATGGGACGAATCTCCGTGGTACCGCGCCCATCAGCCCGCTTGCCGTCGCGAATAATTTGGCGACGCATCTCAACACTTTCCATCTCGTGCATAAACTTGCCAATCGCCGCCGCGCGTTCGACCGCCTCTGGCGTGTCAGCATCGTTACCCAGGGCTTCCATCACATCGTGTTTAAGCGCGCTCATCGCTTCTTCGCGTTCCTGCTTTCCAGGAATGGAAAGAATTTCCCCTAAGCGCTCCTGAGCCATCTCTTGCAAACGTTGCCGGAGTTCCGTATCCACTTGAATGGGTGGCAGCTGAATCGTTTCCTTACCGACGCGCTCTTTTAAATCGAGTTGTAAGTCAATACACGCTTGCAACGCTTGGTGTGCGTCTTGCAGAGCTTGTAACACGATGGGTTCGGGCAACTCTTCCGCCCCTCCCTCGACCATCATAATCGCCTCGCGGGTGCCGGCTACAGTCATGTTTAACTTGCTGTGTTCAAGTTGTTCGCGATTTGGATTGACAATAATTTTACCATCCACATACCCCATTCGAACGGCTCCAATCGGTCCCATAAACGGGACGTCGGAAACGCTCAGGGCGGCCGAGGCAGCGATGATCCCAACAATGTCAGGATCATTGTCCAGATCTGCAGAAAGGGTGAGACATTGCACTTGTGTTTCACGGCGGTAGGCATCCGGAAACAACGGGCGTAACGGTCGGTCGATGATTCGGGACGTCAACGTTTCTTTTTCGCTTGGGCGCCCTTCCCGTTTGAAAAACCCGCCGGGGATCTTTCCCGCTGCATAGGTGCGCTCGCGATAATCCACCGTCAAGGGAAAAAAGTCGATCCCGGTTCGATCCGTAGCCGCTGCAGTCACCGCCGCGAAGACCATCGTCTCACCGTAGCGGACTATAGCGGCGCCGTTGGCCTGTTTGGCAACTTCTCCGGTCTCAATTACGAGCGGCCGTCCGCTTAAGGTGCAACTAACAACTTGGTGATCCAATATCTCGCCTCCATGTTGATTCGCGGCTGCAATGCACGCTGGTCAATTCACTGTTAACGCCGAATACCCAGACGAGAGATGACTTCTTGGTAACGTGCGAAATCCTTACCGCGAATATAATTGAGCAAACGGCGGCGCCGGCCAACGAGTTTGAGCAAACCGCGGCGTGAATGATGATCCTTGGCATGGGTCCGAAAATGTTCGGTCAGATAACGAATCCGGTCCGACAATAGTGCGACTTGCACCTCAGACGATCCGGTATCGTTTTCATGGGCGCGAAACGCTTCGATAATTGGGGTCTTCGTTTCACTCGTT
>Ga0214472_10008485_pt1 | contig 10733 bp, 9 predicted proteins | sample RVTome_6_FD_207662 | JGI IMG/M metagenome (GOLD analysis project Ga0214472, IMG submission 207662) | Soil microbial communities from uranium-contaminated site in the Upper Colorado River Basin, Wyoming, United States - RVT140D175 | ecosystem: Environmental > Terrestrial > Soil > Contaminated >...
TGGAAGTAGCCCGCCGGCTGGACGACCCGGCGGCCATGATCGTCACGATCCTGTGCGACACCGGGGAGCGGTACCTCTCCAAGGTGTTCAGTGATGAGTGGATGCGAGAGAATCAGATGCTGGAGGTGGAGCGGGCCACGGCCGGGACCATCGTGTCGGGCAAGCCCGCGGGCGCGCCCGAGTTGATCACCGTAGCGCCGACTGCCACGGCCCGCCAGGCCTTGAATCTCATGAGCACCTATGACGTGTCGCAGCTCCCGGTGGTGGATTCCGGCGACTGCGTGGGTTGTGTCACCGAGGCCCCGCTCACCGCGCGCGCCCTGGCCGACGCCACCGTGCTGGAGCGCCCGGTCCGGGACTTGATGGAGGCACCCCTGCCGGTGGTGGATGCGGACCTTCCACTGGAACAGCTCACGCCGCTGCTGCTCCGCAACCAGCCCGCCGTCCTGGTTCGGCACAATGGCCGCCTCGCCGGCGTGGTCACGCGGCACGACGTGTTGCACCATGTGGCAGGAATCCGATGACGCCCCACTTCCTGCTATCCGCGGAAACTCGTTTCTCCGCCGCCCATACGCTCCCGGGGGTCGAGGCCTGTGAGCGGATGCACGGACATGATTGGCGCGTGCGGCTGACCGTACGCGTTGAGCGAGGCTCAATGAAGCATTCTGACCTCGCGGTGGATTTCCGGGTCCTGGAGGAAGTTGCCCGCGCCTCCGTGGCGGATCTCGATCACCGGTACCTGAACGATCTCCCGCCTTTCGCGGGGCGGGGGGCGACGGCTGAGCGAGTGGCCGAGGTGGTGTACGAGCGTGCCTGCAGCCGCCTGGCCGGCACGGCGCCGGAGGCCCGGCTGTCGGAAGTAGCGGTCTGGGAGACTCCGGAGTACGAAGTGGTCTACCGGCCCGCCTGATGCGCGTGACCGTGCTCACCGGCGGCGCGTCCCCCGAGCGCGACGTGGCCTTCGCCGGCGCCGCCCAGGTAGTAGCCGCACTCCGGGGCCGGGGCCACGACGTCACGGTGGTCGACACGGTGAATGGGGCCCTCGGACCCGCTGGTGAAGCCCGCGACCTGGTTCCGAGTGTGGGCCGCACGCCCCCGGACGGCGACGTCCTGCGCGCCATGGCCGAGCGAGAGCTCGGGCCCCGACTGGCGGACCTTCCGGAGGTGCGCCAGGCGGACCTGGCGTTTCTGGTGCTGCACGGCCGGCTTGGAGAGGGTGGCACCGTGCAGGCCCTGCTTGAGCTCATCGGCGTTCCTTACACCGGGTCCGGCCCGCTGGGCAGCGCCCTCGCCATGGATAAAGACATGGCAAAGCGGTTGTTCCGCGCCACCGGGGTGCCCACTCCGGATTGGGTGCTTTGGCCCGCCACGCCACGCGAAGTCGCCAGCCTCGGGTACCCGCTCGTCGTGAAGCCGTCCAAGGTCGGTTCCACCTTGGGCCTCACAGTGGTGAGGGAGCCGGGCGGTATTGAGGCTGCTGTGGAGACCGCGCTCCAGTTCGACGACGAGGTGCTGGTGGAGCGGTTCGTGGCGGGCCGGGAGTTGACCGTGGGCGTCCTGAGCGATCGGGCGCTCGCCGTAGGAGAGATCATCCCTCAGCATGAAATTTTTGACTATGAATGCAAGTACACGCCCGGCATGTCCCGTGAGATCTTCCCGGCCGACCTGCCGCCGGAGCCGGCCGCGCGGGTGCGGCAGCTTGCCGTGACTGCTCACCGGGCGCTCAAGCTGCGGGATTTCTCTCGGGTGGACTTCCGGCTGGATGCTGCGGGAACGCCACAGTGCTTGGAGGCCAACACACTGCCCGGCTTGACCCCGACCAGCCTCCTGCCGCAATCGGCCGCCGCCGCGGGCATTGAGTTCCCGGCCCTGTGCGAGACCCTGTGCGAACTGGCCTTGCGCCGCTCTGATTCCCGGAACAAAGTCCAGGTGGCGGTGAAGAAATGAAAAGGGCAGGAGAAGGGGCGGGGAGCACATGATGAACCAGCGATCACCGTTCAACGTCACGCCAGGCGTCCGGCGCCTCATCGCGGCCAACGCCGTGGTGTATCTGCTGGCAATCACGGTTTTCACGGGACCATGGTTCCTGCGGACCCTGGCTTTCTCGCCATCCGCCGCGCTGGTGCAGCCCTGGACCTTCGTGACCTACATGTTCGTTCATGGCGGTCTGCTGCACCTGGCCTTCAACATGCTGATGTTGTTCTTCTTTGGGCCCGCGGTGGAAGAGCGCATGGGAACGCGGGCGTTCCTGGGCTATTACGTCATCGCCGGCCTGGGTGGCGCGGCACTGTCTTTTGTCATCGCACTGTTCGCCCCCGTGGCTCCTTTTGTAGGGGCGTCAGGCGCCGTCTTTGGTGTCGCGCTGGCCTTCGCGCTGCATTGGCCCGACGCTCCCATCTTCGTTTTCCCGCTTCCGGTTCCCATTCGGGCCAAATGGCTGGTGGTGATCCTGGCCACCATAGACCTGGCCTTGGCGGTGAGCGGCGCCAACGACGGCGTAGCCCACCTCGCGCACCTCGGCGGTTTTGTCGCGGGCTTCCTCTATCTTCGTGGCGAGGCCCTGCTGGGGCAGCGATCCCGCCAGCCACGGGTCGAGCCGCGACGCTCCCTCGCCCCGGCACTGACGCGCCCCCGTTCCGGGCAGCGGCGTGAGCGATCGGCCAAGGACCGGGTGGATGCCGGCGGCCAGGCGACCCGCGCCAGTGAGTTGAACCGCCTGCTGGACAAGATTTCGGCGGGCGGCATCGAGAGCCTGACGCCGGAAGAGCGTCGCTTTCTGCACGACGTAAGCCGCGAGCTGCGCCAGAACTAGAACTCGGGCAACGAGGGCCGACCGGGGGGGATGTCAGGCGACGTCGGCTCTCGGGACCGGCGTGGAAGTCGTCGTCGCCTTCCGCCGTCTGTCAGAAGGCACCTTGTCACGCCGCTGAGCCGTTCCCAGATTGGGGGCGCCTCGATGCTGGTGAACCTCGTCCCCGAGTTCCTCGCGGCGCTCGCCGCCCCTGATCCCCAGGACGCGTATCATCGCTATCTCACCGACCATGCCGCCGTACTGACGGCCTATTGGCATAACTACGTATTGGATCTCGACAGCCCGCACGCGGCGGATGTTGTTCGTCACACGCTCACAGCCGACCGCCGGGATCTCCACGCGCTCCTGGGCCAGGTCGATCTCGTGGCAATGGCGGAAGAGACCGCGGCCAGATGCGTTGAGGTGCTGGAGGCGGACCGGTCGTTCGATGTGTATCTGATGGTGGGCGTGGGCGCGGCCAACGCTGGTGAACTGGTGCTGGGCGGGCGCGGCGTGGCCTTTGTGTGCCTGGAGCATTTCACCGGGCGCCCCAACCCTGAGACCTACGGCCTGGGCCTCTCACCGGACCTGTTGCCGCTTTGGATCGCGCACGAAGTGGCGCACACCATTCGCTACACCTCGCCCGCCAGCAAGAGCGGCCTCGCCCACGCCGTGTCAGAGGGGGCAGGACGCTACGACTACTGGGAGACCGGTAGCCGGGTGCCCCTGCGCGAGCTCCTGGTGAATGAAGGACTCGCCGTCGCGGCCGCCCAGGCCGTGGCCCCCGGCCGGCCGGCCTGGGACTACCTGGGCTACGGGAGGCGACAGTACCGCCGCCTGCGGGAGTTGGACGTCTTCCTGCGGCGCGCCATCGCACCGGACCTCGATCACTCAGGCCTGGGCTATCGCCTCCGCTATCTGGCCGGGGGCGCCAGTCCCAGTTCTCGCCTGGTTGCCGGCAAGATCATCCCGGAGCGCGCGGGCTACTACGTTGGCCTGCGGATGACGGAAGCTATCGTGGCTGATGTCGGCATAGCCACGGCCCTGCGCGCCTCCGCCGAGGAGTGCCGGCTGGCCGAGGAGCGCGCAGCCGGCATTCAGACCGCCTGACCCACCATGTCTATTTCCCCACGCAGAAGTTCGCGAACAGCCGGTCCAACACGTCTTCCCTCGTCACCACGCCGATCAACTCTTCCAGAGCGGACACGGCTGCACGCAAGTGCGTCGCCGCCACTGCACCTTCCATCCCGGCCTGTCGAGCGCTGGCGAAGCCCCGGATTTCGGTCAGGGCCCGCTCCAGCGCAATCCGCTGACGCTCTCGCGTCACCACCGGAGTCACGTCACCGCCGGTCACCAACGTAGCGAACGCCGCACGCGCCAATGCCCTCCGGAGCGCCACGAGTCCCTCCCCGGTGTGGGCGGACACCATCAACTCGTCACTCCTCGGCCCCCCTCGCCCTCCCGTGTTCCCTTCGGTGAGATCGGCCTTGGTTCGCACCACCAGGACTCGCTCCTCCAGACTGTGCACAAACGACACTTCGTCGCGGCCAGCCGGTGCGGCCGCCTCCATGCAATACAGCACCAGATCCGCCGCGGCGAGGTAGCGGCGGCTCACCTCGATCCCCAGGGACTCGATGCGGCCCGCCCGCTCCCTCAAGCCCGCCGTGTCCACCAGCCGGAAGGGGAACCCGTCGCAGGTAGCGGACGCCTCAATGGCGTCCCGCGTCGTCCCTGGCACGTCGGTGACGATGGCGCGCTCCATCCCCAGCAGGGCGTTGAACAGGGAGGACTTGCCGGCGTTGGGTCTGCCCGCGACGACGACCAGCGCTCCCTCGCGCAGCCGCGCGCCTTCCCGCGCCGTGCCCAGCAGCCGCTCTACAGAGGCGTCAACCACTTCGATCGCGGCGGCGACTCGCTCCGGGGGCACCGGCCCGCTGTCCTCCTCCGGAAAGTCGATGTCGTAGCTCACCAGAGCTTCGAGCCCCAGCACCTGGTCCCGCACGCGGGCAATCTGGTTCGACAGTCCCCGGTCAATAGCGTGGACCGCCGCCTTTCGCTGCGCCGGCGCCGTGGCGTCAATCAAATCCGCCACCGCTTCGGCCTGCAAAAGATCGAGTTTCCCGTGGTAAAGCGCACGTCGGGTGAACTCGCCAGGAGTGGCGGGTCGCGCGCCGGCGGCGAGCAGGGCACCAAGGGTCTCCGCCGGCACCAGCAGCCCACCGTGCGTGGCGATCTCGACGACGTTCTCGCCGGTGTACGACGCGGGAGCCCGGAACGCGGTGTACAGGGCGTCGTCCAGCGTATCGCCGGAGAGGGGATGGACCACGCGGGTGCGCCGCGCCACCCTGGGAAGGTCGCTCACAAAAGGCCGCAACACCGACCCCGCCACCTCAAACGCCGCCGCACCGGACACCCGCACTACGGCAATTGCCGAGCGGCCTCCTGGGGTGGCGAGCGCGGCGATCACATCGGTCAGCATACGATAGCCGGCGTCTCAGACCCTAGCCCGCCTTCGACTGCCCGCCCATGCGCCTCAAACGCTCCTTGGCAATGAGCCATTGCTGCGGAATGCTGGCGATATTGCTGACGGCGTAGTAGAGGTTGAGCCCCGAGGAAAAGTTCAAGAACAGCACCGTGAACATCACCGGCATCACGTACAGCATCATCTTGGCCTGCGGATTCGGCGGTACCCCCATCTGCCCGACCTTGGAGACACCGTACATCGAGATTCCCATGACCAGGGGGATGATGTACAAGGGATCCGCCCGGGAGAGGTCCGGTAGCCACAGAAACGGAACGCCGCGGAACTCGATGGTGTTGGCGAACACGAAGAAGAGCGCGAAGAGCACGGGCATCGGGATCAGCATGGGAAGGCAGCCGCCCAGGGGATTCACCCCATGCTCTTTGTACAGCTTCATCATCTCCTGCTGCAGCTTCTGCGGCTCGCTCTTGTAGCGGTCCTGAAGAGCCTTCATCTCCGGCTGCACGGCCTGGAGCGCCGTACTCGACCGCATGGCGATCTGGTTGAGCGGCCAGAGCACCAGACGCACCGCCAGGCCGAACAACACCAGCACCCACCCATACTGCAGCCGCAGCACCTCGTGCATCCAGAGCAGCACCCGCACGATGAGATTGGCGAACGGCCGGATGACCGGCCGGAAGATCCACCCGTACGGGTTGACGTCCTCGAAGTCGTGACCAATACGCGCCAGCCGCCGGTATTCTTGGGGCCCGAGGTAGACCGCGTGCTGCCAGGTGCCGGCGGGAACCGGGAGCGACACCGAGACGGACACCCCGGTCGCCTGCCGCCCGTTGCGGGCGCCTCCCGTGGCCACCGCGCCGCCGAACCGGACGTCGCCCTCAAGGGCCAGTACCGCCGCCACGAAGTACTTCGACTTCACCGCGACCCACTCAAACGGGCCCGCCAAATCCTGCCGTTCCCCGGAATCCAGCGACCCGAAGCCGACGCTTGCCGTGGAGCGCGCCTTGGTGACGATACTGTAGGACCGGATATCCGCCACGCTATCCGCCTCCACCGGATGGATCCTCGGGCCCAGCTCGACGAGCAGCAGGGCGCCGCCCGGGAGACCCTCGGCTGTCCCGCGCACGTGGAACAGGTACTCGTTGGCCTGGAACTCGTAGACCAGCCGCACGGTCAGGCCTCCGCGGGTCGTGCTCCACTCGAGCGTCGCGCCTTCCGGCCCCACCTCCAGACTCTCCGCCGACGCCTGGAATTGCCAGTCCGCCAGCCGCACTGTGTCCCGGCCAACGATGAGCCGGTACGCCAGGAAGTCCGACTGATCGGGGACCAGCTGCGCGGGCCCGGAGTCCCCCGCGGCGAACGACTGGTACGCCGAGAGCTCCGACCGCATCAGGCGCCCGCCTTGCGACGAGAACGTCATACGGTAGAGCGGGCTGCTCACCACTACGCGGCGGCCGTCGCGACCGGTCGGTGCCGTGGCGCTGTCGCCACGGTGCTCAACGACTGCGGCGACGGTGTCAGGACGCCTCGTCAGCTCACTTGGTCTCGCGGGGGACACGGGGCCGGTCGCGGCCGACGTGTCGCGCGGCTGAATCCCGGGCGGCGGCGGCCGGCGCGGCGGGAAGAGAATACTCGGCAGAATGGCGATGAGCATCGCGAGGGCGATCGCCAGCAGCGTTCGACGTTCCATGGCGGCCGTGGAGGGTCAGGGAACGGGATCGTGCCCGCTGCCGCCCCAGGGATGACACCTGAGGATGCGCCGCAGCCCCAGCCAACCGCCCCGCACGGCCCCGTAGCGGCGCACCGCCTCCAGCGTGTACGACGAGCAACTCGGCGAGAAGCGGCAGGGTGACGGGAACGCCGCCATGCCCCATTGGTAGACCTGGATCAATGCCGTCGCCGCACGACGCGGCCACTGGCCTACCGCGACAAGTCGTTCAGCCACCGAGCGAGATCTCCCTGTAGCTCGAGCCACGCCGACGAGTACGCCGACGGCCGGGCGCGAATCACCATGTCAACCGCCGGGAGTCGCGGCAGCACCAACCGCCGGCTCGCCTCCCGCAGACGGCGCTGAAGCTGGTTCCGCTGCACCGCGGTCTGGCGGTAACGCGGCACCACGACCCCCAGGCGAGGATGCCCAGTCGTGTTCGCGAGCCAATACACGTCGAGTCTTGAAGTGCGGGAGCGGTGACCTTGTTGCACCACCGCCCGAAGATCGGACGCGCGGGCAAGGCGCCAGGCCCGAGGGAGGCCCTCGGACGTCAGCGCCCTGCGTGCTTGGTTGGCGTGCGCACCGAAAGGCGCTTGCGGCCCTTCTTGCGCCTCCGGTTCAGCACGGCGCGCCCCCATCGCGTGCTCATGCGCTCACGGAACCCGTGCTTGCGCACGCGCTTGCGGTTGCGCGGTTGATACGTTGGTTTCCCCATCGGCTCGTTCCTGCTTTCGGGCGCGAAAACTATCCGCGCCGCTGGCAGCGGGTCAAGGTTGACTTTTCCACAGGCCAACACTACGTTCGTGCGCCCTGTTGCACCCCCCACGCTTCAGTCACGTTACGGGATGGAGTTGTCAGCCAAAGAGGCATGGTCACGCGTGCTGGAAAAGGCACGCCGTGAGTTGCCGGACGCTACCGTTCGCACCTGGCTTGAGCCAGCGGAAGCGCTCGGACTGCAAGGGGGCCGCTTGGTCGTCGCGGCCCCGGACCAGTTCGCCGCCGAATGGAACGCGTCGAAACACGCCCCGCTCCTGTCACGCCTCGCTGGCGAAGCCTTGGGCACATCCGTTGACGTCGTGTTCCAGGTTCAAGAGGAGCGAACCCGCCGGGCGCAGATGGATTTCTTCGTCGCGGCGCCGGCCGCTCCCGACGCCGGTCAACCGGCCCGTCGGAGCACCCCGCTCAACGATCGATACACGTTTCGGACATTCGTAATCGGTAAGTCCAACGAGCTGGCCGGGGCCGCGGCGCATGCGGTCGCGGAGGCGCCCGGCCGCACCTACAATCCGCTGTTCATCTACGGGGCCACCGGCCTGGGGAAGACCCACTTGATGCAGGCCATCGCCCATGCCGTGCTGGCCCGCACCCCGGCGTACCGCGCCCTGTACATGGGAGCTGAACAGTTCATCAATGAGGTGATCGAGAGCATCCATTCGCGCACCATGTCGGAATTCCGGCGGCGCTACCGGCAGGACGTGGACATGTTCCTGGTGGATGACGTGCACTTCCTGGAAGGCAAGGAGATGACGCAGGAAGAGTTCTTCCACACGTTCAATGCCCTGCATGAGGCCGGGAAACAAATCGTGTTGACGTCGGATCGCCCGCCCAAGGAGATCCCGGGGCTCGAGTCCCGTCTGGTGAGCCGCTTCGAATGGGGGATGGTGGCCGACATTGGGCAACCCGATCTCGAACACCGCATCGCCATCCTTCGCAAGAAGGCGGAGCAGGACCACTTGGAGCTGACCATACCGGACGACGTCCTTCGGTTCATCGCCGAACATGTCCGCAGCTCCGTCCGGGAGTTGGAAGGGTGCATCATCAAGCTGCTGCTCTTTGCCTCCTTGAAGCACCGCGAGATCTCGATTGACCTGGCACGAGACGCGTTGTCAGACAAGATCCGCCAGAGCGACCTGATGGCCGGCACGGCTGCGCATGCGGTTCCCAGTGTCGACCGCGTCCAGGAGGTCGTGGCGCGCCGTTGGGGAGTGACCCCGGAAGGACTGCGTTCCAAGGCCCGAACCAAGAATCTGACGGTCCCACGCCAGGTCGCGATGTTCCTGGCCAGGGACCTGCTGGGTATGCAGTTGGTGGAGATTGGGCAGGCCTTCGGCGGCCGCGATCACTCGACCGTGATCCACAGTGTCTCGAAGGTGCAGACCCAGATCGGGGCGGACCGGCAGTTCCGCGATCGGGTAGACTCTGCCCGGCGCGAGTTGTCCGCACCCTGACCACAATGTGCGCCACTTTTCGGCGCAGTGTGGGCTGGCGGGGGAAACCGGCGCGGTTCCGCACATGCTGGTGCAGTACCAACAGGCAACACACAGACGTAAGCTGGTGCAGCTGCCAGCCGGGGAATGACTTACAAGATTTGTCCAGATTTACAGAGAGCCTACTAGGACTACTAGAGTATATACTATTAGAATAGTAGTAGTCTGTATCCGCACATTGGTGTTGGTGGGAGACTGATGAAACTCACGGTCGCCAGGGAACGACTTCAGGAAGGCTTGGTCGCAGTCGCCGCCAGCGTACCGGCCAAGACGACGCTCCCCGTCCTCGCTAATATCCTGGTGGAGGCAACCAAGGACGGTATACGGCTGTCTGGCACCGACCTCGACGTGGCCGTCAGCACCGTGGTGCCCGCCGATGTAGACGCTGAGGGAGCTGTTACCCTGCCAGCCAAGAAGCTGCTGGAGATTGTGCGGGAGCTTCCTAGCGCGGGCGTTCGTGTGACTGCGGCTGGGGAGCAGCGAGTCAATCTCGAATGCGGCCGCTCCAAGTTCAAGCTCCTGGGAATCCCCAAAGAGGAGTTCCCGCGGTTTCCGGCGGTGAAGTTCGACAAAGGCTGGCGAGTCACCTCTGGGGATCTCCAGAAGCTCATCAACTGCGTCGCATTTGCCGCCTCAACGGAGGAGAGCAGGCCCATTCTGAACGGGGTGCTCTGGGAGTTAAGGCCGGAGCGCATGCGGATGGTCGCGACCAACGGCCATCGCTTGGCTCGCCTGGACATTCCCGTGTCAGGCGGGAAAGAGAACGCCGACCTCATTGTCCCGCCCAAGGCGCTGGAACAGGTCAGGCGCCTGTTCGGTCCCTCGGATGAGCTCGAGATCGCACGGTCGGAGAATCACCTTGGGTTCCGCAGCGGTCACACCCTGGTGTTCAGCCGCCTGATCGAAGGGCCGTACCCCAATTACGAGCAGGTCATTCCCCGGGAGAACGACAAGATCGCCACGGTGGATCGTCAGAGCTTGGCGGCGGCGCTACGACGCGTCGGCGTCGTGGCCAGCGACCAGACTCACCGTGTACGCCTGGGATTCGCCGCTGGCACCTTGCGATTCTCGGTGAACACGCCGGACCTAGGCGAAGCCAACGACGAAATCGCGATCACCTACGATGGTGATCCGCTGGAGATCGGGTTTAACGCGAGCTATCTGTTGGAGATTCTGAAGTACATGCCCACGGACGAAGTGCGAGTGACCTTCAAGGCCCCGGAGCGGGCGGCCACCGTGGAGCCAGTAGGCTGGGATGATGCCGCGTCCTACCTGTGCCTGGTGATGCCTCTACGCCTGGTTGACTGAGGGTCAGCGGGCCACACCCAGTGCCCGGTGACTCTTGACGCCGGTGAGGCTGAATCGATCGGGGCGCGAGAGCCCCAGCGACCGTGACGCGCCTCCAACCGCCCCAACCCATCCCGTGGTCCCGAGCCCAACGCCGATCACCACACGCTCCACCTGATGGGCGACCAGCTCCAC
>Ga0214472_10008487_pt1 | contig 10730 bp, 9 predicted proteins | sample RVTome_6_FD_207662 | JGI IMG/M metagenome (GOLD analysis project Ga0214472, IMG submission 207662) | Soil microbial communities from uranium-contaminated site in the Upper Colorado River Basin, Wyoming, United States - RVT140D175 | ecosystem: Environmental > Terrestrial > Soil > Contaminated >...
ACGGCGCCCTGGGACGCGGACATGGAGACCTCCGTAGCGTTGGGAAATGACCCGGGATGACACACGCTGCGGTGGCGACAGACCTCCAATGGCAGACGACGAAGGCTGCGAGCCTAGCCGCAGCCGCTTACCGCAGACTTATCGGCACATGACCGGCAGCCGATGCCCACGCTCCTGACGCTCCCGACCTGGCTCGCGCTGGCGGGACTTTGGCTGCTGGCGGCCGGCCTCCTCCTCGTCCGCCGTTCCGGGGCGCGCCCGACCATGGGACGGCGGCTCGCCGGCGCCCGCCAGCTGCGCGTGGGCGACCTCCTCGACCTCGGGCCGACGGATCCGCTGCCCGTCCGTCCGGTGCGGGTGATCGGTCGCATCCGCTGCGCCGACCCGATCGTCACCTCGCAGAACGACAGGCTGGTTGCCTTCCATCGCGACGTGGAGGTCGCGACTGCGCGTGGCGGCTGGAGGAGCATCGAGCGGCTGCGCGAGACGCGCTCCTTCGAGCTGTGGGATCACGACGGATCGCTCCAGCTCGATCCGGCCGAGGCAGCCGAACCGCTGGTGGTGCTGCCGCACGTCTGGGCCGGGCCAGTCGATGAGCTGGACGAGTCGTACGCCGGAGCGCTGGCGCGCGTCACCTCCGAGCAGGGTCCTCCGGCCCGGGCACGGGCCGCGACCCGCATGGTGAGCATCGTCGATCGACTCCTCGTGCTCGCATCGATCACCCGCGATGCCGCCGGCGACATCGCCCTCGCTCCCCCGCGGGGCGGGTACGTCGTGAGCTCGCTCGAGCTCGACGATGCGATGCGACTTCTCGGCGGCCCACGCCCGCGGCTGCTCCTGGCGGGGACCGCGGCGATCTGGCTTGGCGCTGCGCTGATCGGCGCAGCCGTGCTCACGCTCCTCGTCACCGTCATCGCCGGCTGACCAGGGGCCACCCGCCGCCGAGTACCGGAGCGATGGGGTACGAACGGGGTATCGAGGCCGCGCCTACCCAGATCTACCATCCGCTGCACGGGACTTACCAGATGTTCCAAATGCCAGCTATCTGGAGTGGAGAGTGGCGCACGCGACTCGCGAGCACGGCGAGGGCCGGGAGGCCCTGGTCAGCGTTGCCCAGGCAGCCGCCCTCCTCGGCGTGCACCCGAACACGGTTCGTTCCTGGACGGACGCTGGCAGACTCCCCGCCTTCCGGATCAACGCGCGCGGCGATCGGCGCTATCGCAGCGGCGATGTCGAGCGTCTCCTCGCCGAGGGAAGCGCCTCGGAGGCGCCTTCGCCGCCCGATCGCCGCGTCGACGCCGAGCTTGCCGTCCTGGGTCGCCTCACGACCGGTCCCGGAGCATCCGCCAATCCCACCGCCGTCTGCCGGACCGCGGTCGAGGCGCTCCGCTCGCACATCCGCGTCGCTCGTGTCGCCGCCTACCTGACCCGGGAGGGTGGCGATGGCTCGCTGCAGCTCGAGACGCACGCGGGGTATCAGACATCCCCACCGGACAGCCTCGACCCGGCACACAACGCCGATCCGGCTGAGGACGGCGGACCACTGGCCGACATCGTGATCGGGCCGCTTCGCCGGCAGCTGACCCTGCGTGCCGGTGGCGAGATCGTGGGGGCACTGGTCCTCGAGGATGATCCAGGGGGACCCCTTGCCGAGGTGCCGCTGTCCTTCCTGCGCATGGTCGCCACGGCGGTCGCGGCCAACGTCATCACCGCTCGCGCCCTCGCCCGTGCCAAGCGCGAGGTGACGCGCTCTCGCGCCCTCCGCCACGTGGCACAGGAGCTCGCCGGCCAGCTCGACCTCAGCACCGTCCTGGACGACATCGTCGACCGGACCCGCACCCTCTTCGACGCCGACAAGGCTGGCCTGTGGCTGGTCGAGGAGGGCGAGTACCCGTTCCACGTGGCAGCTGTCCGCGGGGTCGGGGAGGGGTTCCTGGCAACCGCCCGGAGCCTGACCTGGGAGAGCGCCGCGGTCGGCGTCCAGGCCGCGCGCGAACGGCGCAGCATCGTCGTCCGGAAAGCCGACAGCCGCCCGGGCGTCGGAGCCATGCAGCGGGCCTACCGCGACGAGGGGATCAAGACCGCGTGCCTCGTTCCGCTGGTGAGCCACGACCAGGCCCTGGGCGTCATCGGCCTCTACCACACGCGCGATCGGGAGTGGCCGGACGACGAGGTCGCCCTGGCGCAGTCCTTCGCGAACCAGGCCGCAGTGGCCATCAGCAACGCCCGCCTCTACCGGTCGGTGGCCGACCAGGCAGCCCGCATCCGGTCGATCCAGGATCTCTCCTCCAGGCTCAACCGCCTGACCGATGTGCAGGCCATCGCCGACGCGATCGTCTCCGAGGCGAGCACGCTGGCTGCGTACCACGACATCCGGGTCTACGTCGTGAACTGGGACGAGGGATTCTGCGAGCCGATCGCCTTCACCGACCGGCTGCTCGGCGCGGGCGACTTCCACGAGCGGCTGCGGGTCGCCATCGGCGAGGGCTCGTTCACGGGCTGGGTCGCAGAGCACGGCGAGCCGCTCCTGATCAACGACGCGCTCAATGACATGCGCGGCCACACCATCGAGGGGACCGATGACATCGACGAGTCGATGCTCGTGGTCCCGATGCTGTTCGAAGGCCGCGCGGTTGGCGTGGTCGCCCTCTCGAAGCTCGGCCGCGACCAGTTCAGCAACGACGACCTGCAGACGATGACGATCTTCGCCGGCTACGCGGCCCAGGCGATCGCGAACGCGTCGGCCTATGAGCGCATGGAGCTGCAGTCGACCGAGCTGGCCCGCCAGCTGCAGTCGCAACGGCGCCTGCTGGAGATCAACGAGCGACTGCTGTCGACGCTCGACCAGCAGCACGTGCTCGAGACGATTGCGGACGGCCTGCGCTCAGTGGTGCACTACGACAACCTGTCGATCTACCGCGCCGATCCCGAGAACAAGATCCTGGTCCCGGTGCTGACCCGCGAGCGCCACGCCAAGCAGGTGATGGCCTACATCGTGCCGTTCGGCCGTGGGCTGATGGGTTGGGCCACCGACCACGCCGAGCCGGTGCTCGCCAATGACGCGCTGAACGATCCTCGCTCGGTGCAGATCCCCGGCACGCCGGCCGATCCCGAGGCGCTGGCGGTGGTGCCGCTGGTCAGCGGCGGCGAGGTCATCGGCTGCATGAACATCTCGCGGGTCGGTGGTGCCGGCAACTACTTCAGCGACAACGACTTCGAGCTGATCAAGCTCTTTGCCGGACAGGGCGCCATCGCCCTGCGCAACGCCGACACCCACCACGCCATGAGCGAACGGGCCGATACGGACGCCCTGACGGGGCTCGGCAACCATGGATCCTTCCAGCGGACCCTGGGCGAGGTGGCGGACGAGTTCGCCGCCGAGCGGCCGCGGAAGGGCAAGGGGGCTCGCGCGAAGCAACGCCCGATCTCGCTGCTGATGATGGACCTCGACTCCTTCAAGGGCTACAACGACCGCCTCGGTCACCCGGCCGGCGACGCGCTGCTCCACGCGGTCGGCACCGCCATCTATGGCGCGGCCCGCACCGACGACCGGGTCTATCGATACGGTGGCGACGAGTTCGCGCTGATCCTGCCCGCCGTCGATGGCGACGACGCCGCGGCGATCGGCGAGCGGGTGCGCCGTGCGGTATCGGGCCTCACCTCGAACGATCCGACGCCCGTCACGATCTCGATCGGCGTGGCGACCATGCCGGGCGACGCCAGCGACAAGAACGAGCTGATCGCCGCCGCCGACATCGCGCTCTACCACGGCAAGCAGTCCGGCGGTGACCGGGTCATGAGCGCCTCCGACGTCCCAGCCGAGATCCGCGATCTGCGGGACACCCTCGATCGGTCAGCGCGCACCGCGCTCCTGCGTCCACAGGACGGGAAGGCGGCACCCTCCGGGCGATCGCGCAGTGGATCGGGGACCCCGATCGCCTCGCACCCGGACGAAGGCGTGATCGACGCGCTGCTCGCCCTGGCCCGCTCCATGGATGCGCGCGACCCAGCCGGCCGCGGGCACGCCGACCGGGTGGCGATCCTCGCCGCCAGGCTCGCCAAGCAGCTCGGCTGCCATGCCCAGCAGACCGCTGACATCGAGCTTGCGGCCCGTCTCCACGGGCTCGAGCTCGTCGGCTCCAGCGAGCTGGAGGCAATCCACTCCCTGCGCCCGGCCGCGATCCTGGTGCGGCAGCACCGCGCCGCTATGGACCCGGATGAAGCCCTCATCGGCTCGCAGATCGTGTCGGTCGCCGACGCCTACGACTCGCTGCTGAGCGGTGGGACGGGGAAGCGCAGGGGACGCGCGGCTGCGCTGACCGCCATGCGGGCAGCGGTCGGCACCCGCTATCGAGCCGAGGCCGTCGAGGCGCTCGCGACGGTCGTCGCCGCGCGCACCGACCGCGGCCAGCAGCGACGCAGCAGCGACGCCCGAGCTGTCGAACAGGGAGCCGGCTGAGCCACTCCCCGCGCTCCGGGCGCTATCATGGCGCCTCCCATGCCGACCACCCGACCGGACGCTGCCCGCCGGTGGCGCGCCTCCCAGAAGGGGCATATCGCCGCGTTGTCGGCCATGCTGGTGATCGTCGCCGCCTGCGCCACTGCCTCGCCGACGCCGACCGGGAGCCCGACGCCCGTCCCCACCGCGGTCCCGACCCCCACCCCTGAGCCGACCCCCATCTTCAGCAATGTGCCCGATCCCGCGCTGGTGGCCCTGATCCCAACGGAGGTGGCCGGCAGGACCGTCCAGATCCCGGCGATCACCGAGTTCGCGATCACGCCCGGGGACATCGGCGAGGCCTACGGCGAGATCGGCGTCCGTTTCCGCACGCTCCAGCTGGCGTACATCCCGCCGCCGCGCCTGTCGCTGTACGCGATGCGGATGAACCCGCCGAGCGTCATGACCGCCGACCTCGAGCCATACCTGGCCGAGGCTGCCAGGTACGTGGGGATCGCTGGCCTCCACCGCGAACCGTGGACCCTCCAGACCGTGGCGGGCCACGTCGTCTGGGTGCGTCCCGAGGACAACGCCACGCTTCCGGGCACTCGCGTCTACACCTGGGTTGCGGACGACCTCGTCTTCCTGATGATCGGGACGAGCGAGGCCCAGAACCTGGCGATGCTTGGTGGCCTCCCGGGTGAAGCGCCGCCCACGCCGTCGCCGGCCCCGTCAACCAGCGCCAGCCCGAGCACGGAGCCCTCTGCGTCATGACCGATTGGGGTGGCTGGGGCGACGACGCGCGCGACGACCGCCTCTCGCGCAAGCGCGACCGGCTGGCTCGCCTCCTCTCCGTCGCCTCGATCCTCTACGCCCGCGGCAGCGGCGAGTCCGGCGTCCCGGTCGCCGAGATCGCAAGCCTGACCGGGATGACGACCCGCACCGTGTACCGCGACATCAAGGCGCTCGAAGACGAGCTGGCGATGCCGATCTTCCAGGCCGGCAAGGGCCGCTACGGGATCGAGAAGAAGTACTTCCTGCCGCCACTCCACCTCTCCCTGCCGGAGGCGGTGGTCCTCTTCCTCGCATCGCGCCTCATCGCGCGCTGGTCGGATGCCTACGACCAGGCGGTGGTCAGCGCATTTACCAAGCTCGCCGATCTGCTGCCCCAGCCGATCGCGCGACACGTTGCGGCCACCATGCTCACGGTCGGGCAGGCGGAGCCAAACGACCAGTTCGTGCGCAACTTCGCCCACGTCGCCCAGGCATGGGCCGACGGGCGCGTCGTGGAGTTCGAGTACGAGCCCGGCGAGGGCGAGCGCCGCAAGGCGCGCGTACACCCCTACTTCCTCGAGCCCGATGCCGCTGGGCGCAGTGTCTACCTGATCGGCTTCGACGAGACGGTCAAGGCGATGCGGACCTACAAGGTGGAGCGGATCCGCAGCTCGACCCTGACCGCGGATCGCTACCAGATCCCCGACGACTTCGACCCCGACCGCTGGCTCGCCCATTCGTGGGGCATCTGGTCGTCCGATACGACCGCGACGGCGAATGTCCGGCTGCGGTTCGAGGCCGCGGTCGCGCACCGCGTCCGCGAGGCCGTCTGGCATCGCTCGCAGCGAGTCACCGAGCTGCCCGACGGGCGGGTCGAGCTGACCGTCACGGTGGCGGGGATCGTCGAGATCCGCCCGTGGATCCTCTCCTGGGGAGACGGGGTCGAGGTCCTCGAGCCGCCCGAGCTGCGCGAGGCCGTCGCGCGGTCGGTGCGCGGCGCGGCGTCTCGCTACGAAGATTGACCACGTCGAGCGTCGAATCGGAGCTGAAGTACCTCGCGGCCGACGAGCGGCCGCTGCTGTACCTGGCAACCAGGGATCGGCTCGGCCCGGCAAGCCTCGGACCGGCCTCGACGGTCGCCGAGCTGGACCGATACCTCGACACCGCCGACCTGCGCCTCGCTGCAGTCCGGTGGGCGTGCCGGCTGCGGACCCGCGACGGGCGGACCATCGTCTCGCTCAAGGGGCCGGCCGAGCACGCGGCGGGCGAGCTCGTGCATCGGCGGCCGGAGCTCGAGGGACCCGCCGATTCGAACCTCGACGCCGCTGGCTGGGTCCCCTCGAAGGCGCGGGACCGCGTCCTCGCCCTGGCCGGGGGCAAGCCGCTCGCAGAGCAGTTCAGGCTGGAGCAGGACCGCACGGAGCGATCCGTAACCGTCGGAGGGGAGGTGGTCGGGATCCTCTCCCTCGACCGGGTCCGGGTGATGCGGGATGGCGGGGAGCGCGGACGGCTGCTGGCGGTCGAGCTCGAGTTCGCGTCGGGCGCCCGAGCCGGCTTCGACCATCGGTCCTACGCGACGGCCCTCTCCGGGATAGCGGGCCTCACCCCTGATCCGATGAGCAAGCTCGAACGGGCGCTCGCGATGCTCCACGGGGCCCGAGGCCCGGTCAATCCCCCAGCGGGAGGCGCAGGATGAGGGCCAGCGTCGGACGCGGCCGCGGCTCGGGAGCCATCAGTGACGCGCGCAGCCACGCGTCGCCGGCGGGCCCGGCCCGGTGCCGGGCGCTGAGGCGCCGCGCCGAGAGGCCTTCGATCCCCAGCAGCTCGAGGGCCTCGGCCACGAGCGTCCCGTCGCCGACATAGGCGCGCCCGACGGTCACCCGATCGCCCGGCGTCAGGATCGCCTCCAGCCAGCGCCGCCGGACCCCGAACGACCGCGCCACCACCGGCTGTCCTCCGCTCCACAGGAGGTCGCCGGCCACGTACGCGGGCCGGCCGGGCCGGCCCTTCCCCGCCAGGCGGGCCCGCAGCAGCTCCGGGTCCGGGCGCCCCGCGTCGTCCAGGACGAGGAGCGTCCCGTCGACGACGACCCCGTCCTCGCTCAGCTGCTCGGGCATCGGCATCAGCTCGGGGAAGGCGGCGAGCGCATCGGCCATGCCGGCGACCTGGAGCCGCAGGCTGCCGCGCTCACAGAATGCGATGGCGCGGGCACCCGGCCACCAGGGCTCGAAGAGGTAGTCCGGGTCGTCGAACGGGGCATCCACCACGGTTGCCTGCATCGGGGAGATGCGGGATGGCAGGCGTCGGGCGGGCGAGTCGCTGCTGGGGGGAACCGGGAGCGGAAGCTGCTCTGCCGTCACGCGAACGGCTAGGCGCTCTTGCGTTGGCGCGGCCGGGCCTCTTCGACCTCAGCGGCCTTGGCGCGGGCCTTGGCGGACTTGGGGCGGGCCTTGGCCGGCTTCGCGGCGGCCTTCGCCGGAGCTTCCTTGCCGGGAGCCGCCTTGGCGGTGGCACCCTCGCGCCGCGCCTCGCGCGCGGTGGCGACGCTGGCCTCGAGGGCGGCCATCAGGTCGCCGATGCGTGTCGGCTCCACCTTCTGCGCCGGCGCCGGAGCCTCCCCGGCAACCTTCGCCTCGATCACCCCCATCAGGGCCTGGCGGTAGTCGTCGTGGTACTCCTCGGGGTTGAAGACACCCGACATCGAGGCGACGAGCTGCTCCGCCATCTTGCGTTCCGCCGGCTTGACCTCGATCTCCTCGTCCGGGATGTCGAGCTCGTCGAGGGAGCGGACCTCGTCGGGCCAGTGCAGCGTCGTCAGCAGCATCGTCTTCGTGAACGGGTTGAGCGCAGCCAGCTGCTCGCGATCCTTGAGCACGATCTTGCAGATCGCCGTCTTCCCCTCGTCGGCCAGGACCTGGCGCAGGAGCTCGAATGCCTTGCGACCGATCGGGTCCGGCTCGAGGTAGTAGGCCTGCTTGACGAACTCGATCCCCTGCCCCTCGCGGCGCGCGTCCACGAACATCTCGATCTCGATCGCGCGCACCGTCTTCAAGGGGACCGCCTCGAAATCCTTGTCGTCGAGGACGACGTAGCGCCCCTTCGCCCACTCGTACCCGCGGACCGTCTCCGAGCGAGGGATGATCTCGTCATCCTCCGGGCAGTAGATCTTCATCTGGATCCGGCTCAGATCCTTCTCGTGGAGCAGGTTGAAGCCGATGGAGCTGCTCTCGGTTGCCAGGTACAGCTTGACCGGGATCGTCACCAGCCCGAACTGGATCGCGCCGCGCCACATCGATCGTGCCATGCGCTAGATCCTACAACGGGGAGGCAACGAAGCCCGATTTCGACGAAAGGACGCGACGCCGGCAGGACCATCACGCCATTGGCCGTGCCGGGCGCGGCCCCGACACTCGCCGAATGATGCCCTCAGAGGACCTGCGTCCCCTCCGGCCCGGTGATCGCCACCAGCGCGCTGACCTCGTCGCGATCTCCCTGCCGGAGCCGGTAGCGGTGCTCGATCCGAACGGAGCGCGACAGCATGGCGCTGACCGGACAGTAGGCCGTCGCCGAGAGCTCGACCGCTCGCCGGACCGCCTCGGGCTCGACGTCGCCGGAGACCTCGTGCTCGACCACGATGCTTGTGTACACCTGCGGATGCTCGTCCCGCTTCTCGCCGGTCACCGCGATCCGGTAGCTGGTCGCGGGCTGCCGCTTCTTGCGCAGGATGCTGTCGACGTCCATCGAGGAGCAGGCGGCGAGCGCGGCGAGGATCGACTCGGTTGGGCTCGGGCCGGCGCGATCGGCACCCGCCTCAGCCGTGTCGAAGGTCAGTGTGAAGCCGGTGCCGGTCACCACGTCGACGCGGACGGCCTGTTGCGGGTCGGCCACCGTGGCCAGCGCGGTAAGTGTGGGCATGAACGGAGCGTAGCAGTCGGAGGTTCATAAGTGCGCCTGATCCATCCCGTCTTCATCCGCGGCATGCGGACCAACGCGCTGGCTCTCGCCCTCGCCATGCTGGTGGTGGGTGGCACGGCGCTGGTGCTGATGGCGCTCCTTCCACCGAATCGGCCGGCCGCGGTGGCGCTGCTGGGCCTCTCTGCCGCCCTCGGCGTCGGGGTTGGTGCAGCCATGCTTTGGCGGGAGCGCGGTGCGGCGCGCCGGCGGCGGGACGAGATCGGTGACGACATCGCCCGACTCCTGGCCCCGGCATTCGACGACTCCTACACCCTGGTCCTCGCGCCGCGACTGCCCGGCGTCCCTGCCGACCTCGCCGCCCTGCTGGTTGGACCGGCCGGCGTCCGGGCCCTCATCGCGCGCCGATGGCGCGGCCACTACCGTGTGCGCGGGCGTGGCTGGGAGCTCGACACCCGGTCGCGAGCGGGCTGGATCCCGACGCTCACCAACCCATCCTTCGATGCCGATGCCGTGTCCGACGCGGTGGCTCGCTGGTCGCGGACGGCTGTCGACGATCCGACAGTCGGCGTCACGCCGGCGGTCGCCTTCCCGCGGCCGTATTCGACGGTGGTGCTCGAGGAGCCGATCGGCGAGATCGTGACCACCGACAACGCCCCGTGGTGGGCGCAGAGCATCGGGCGCGTCCAGCGCCTCGACGCGCACCGCGCCGCCCGGTTCGTTGAGGCCGTCCTCAGCGCCTCAGAGGCCGAGGCGAGCGCGGCCGCGCACAGCGCCGCCCCGCGGGTCGCCTAGCCGGCAACGACCTCGTCCGGCACCTCGCCGGTGGCCGCGATCCGCTCCGTCTCGCCCCGGGCGCCGCGCGCCAGCAGGATCCTGCCGCTGGCCTGGGCGGCGAAGAGCCTCTCGACCGTCGCCAGCTCGTCGATCTCCGCGGGGGACTTGTCGTCGCGGATGCGCACGATCCGCGGGAAGCGCATCGCGAACCCGCTCTTGTGGCGGCTGCTGCGCATGATCCGGTCGAAGGCGATCTCGACCACCACCTCCGGCACGACGGACCGGTAGCGCCCGAAGTCACGCAGCGTGATCTCCTTGAAGTGCTCCGTCATCGCGGCGATCTCGGCATCGGTCAGGCCGGTGTAGGCCTTGCCGATGGTGAGGAGCGAGTCGCCATCAGCGCCGCGCACCGCGAAGGTGTAGTCGGAGAGGACGCCACGGCGCTTGCCGTGCCCCCATTCGACGCCGACAACCACGCAGTCGAGGGTGGCGAGCGCCTTCTTCAGCTTCAGCCAGCCGAGCCCACGGCGCCCCGGCTGGTAGACCGAGCCCGGATCCTTGACCATCAGGCCCTCGTTGCGCCGCTCACGCGCGTCGTCGAAATGGGCCTCCACCTCGTCTGCGGAGCGCGCGGTCGCCAGGTGCGAGTAGAGGAAGCGATCGCCACTCCGCTCCGGCAGCGCCAGCCCCTCGAGCGCTGCCCGGCGCTCGCGCAGCGGCGTCTCGAGCAGGTCGCGCCCGTCGAGGTGGAGGAGGTCGAAGGCGACCAGCACCACCGGAACCTGATCGAGCAGATCGGGGCTCGGATCGACCCGCCCCAGGCGCGTCT
>Ga0214472_10008489_pt1 | contig 10729 bp, 12 predicted proteins | sample RVTome_6_FD_207662 | JGI IMG/M metagenome (GOLD analysis project Ga0214472, IMG submission 207662) | Soil microbial communities from uranium-contaminated site in the Upper Colorado River Basin, Wyoming, United States - RVT140D175 | ecosystem: Environmental > Terrestrial > Soil > Contaminated >...
CCCACCGGATGCGTGCAGCACGGCGACGATATCCACGTAGATCGCGCCCGAGCACGGCACCGTGCAGATGCCGACGAGCACGCCGGCGAGCAGCATCCCGCCCAGGCCGCCGCGCTCCATGGCACGGTGCATCCAGCCGTGGCTCGCGTGTGGCGCCGCCAGTGCCGGGCCCCAGCCGGGAAGCAGGATGTCCTTCACCATCCAGAGCGCCATGACCAGCGCCAGGACGGCCGCGATGCGGGTGATCAGGTGGTCCTCGCCCAGCCAGCTGAGGAAGGCGAAGAGGCCGAGCCCGATCAGGAAGTAGGTGATCCATACCGCGCCGACGTACAGCGAGCCGGCACCCAGCAGGCGCCGCCGCGCCAGGGCGGTGGGACTCCCCTCGGAGGTAACGCTGTTGACCAGAGTCAGCGTGTAGGTCGCGAACAGCACCAGCAGCGCGAACGCGCAGGGGTTGAGGCCGTCGAGCACTCCCGCACCCAGCACGGTGGGGACGGTGAGGCCGCCGAAGGTGGCGGCGTCGAACGGCGCGATCGCCACCGCCGCTCCTGCCACGACCGCCACTCCGCCAAGCGCGATGGCGAGGAGGACGGTCGGGAACGGCAGGTCGAGACGCCAGGCGCGGGTCGATTGACGAACCGCCACCTCAGGAGACCCGCAGCACGCCGTGCATGCTCGGACTCTCCTTGCCGCCGCAGCAGGTGTCGCAATAGATGTCGTAATCACCTGGCGCCGATGGCATGCGCAGGGTCACCGTGCGCCGCGACTCGGCTGGCAGCTCCTCGTAAATTCCCAGCTCCTCGCTGATCATCGTGTGGACCCCGCCCTGCAGGTGCACCGCCGCGTCGGTGGTCCACAGCTCGATCTGGAGATCGGTGCCCGCCTTGGCGGTGATGACTTCTGGACCGAAGCCGGCCATGCTCATGCGCACCGGTGTTGCCCCGGTCGGGTCGGCGTCGGGCCGGCCCAGGAAGTCGCCGAACGCCAGCAGCACGCCGACCCCCAGGACTACGACCACCACCGCGATGCCGGCGATGGCACGCCATGGAGACCCCTGTTCCACGTCGTCGGGTGACCGATGGCGTTGGATGCCGCCGGTCCCCCGCTTCGAGCTCATGGCTGGCCGCCGTGGTGCTGCGAATGGATCCCCGAGCCCATCATGCCGCCGCCCATCATGCCGCCGAACGAGCCGCCCATCATCTGGCTCATCTGCTCCGTGGTCATGTGCGATTCCATATGCGATCCGTCGCACTGGAGGTCGCCTCCCGACCCCATCATTCCCGGGATGGAGCCGTCGCCCGCGAGCACGCCACCGACGGTGCCCAGCAGGACGCCGGCGCCCAACGCCGCCGCGGCGATGACCGCGGTCAACTTCTTCGACATTGCCATTTGCCTTTCTAGGTGAGGATGTCCCGCGCGTGGCGGAACTCCTCCTCGCTCATCTCGCCTCGCGCGAACCGACCACGGAGGATCTCGATCGGGTCGTCGTCCTTCGGGCGTCGGTTGCCGGCGGACACGAGCAGCCAGACCATCACGATCAGGGCACCGACCCATACCGCCATCCAGATCCAGCCGCCGATCGTCATTCCCCAATCCCCGAACATCATTTCCGCGTCTCCCGTCTACGCTGCGAGTCACCGCAGCTGCCGAGACCACCGTGCCGTGGACGGGCGCACGGCGCATGGGCGCCAGCGGCACGTTGCGGTCAAGATTCGGTCAAGCAGCGGGGAGCGCGACGTAGAAGGCGGAGCCGGATCCGGGACCGCCGCTCTCGGCCCAGGCACGACCGCCCATCGCCTCGGCCAGCGCTCGCACGATCGCCAGCCCGATCCCCGAGCCGCCCAGGGCCCGAGAGCGGGATGGATCGGCCCGGTAGAAGCGGTCGAAGAGATGGGCGAGCTGCTCGCCCGGCAGGCCCGGTCCCTCGTCCCGAACGGCCACCACGATCTCGTCCCCACGACGGGCGGCGGAGAGGGTGACCGTCGACGGTGCGGGGGCGTACCGCAGGGCGTTGGCGAGGTAGTTGCCGATGACCTGCACCAGCCGATCGCGATCGGCCCGTGCCACGGTGGGCGCTCCGGACTCGACGTGCAGGGCGATCTGCCGGGCGGCCGCATCCGCCGCGTGGCGCTCCGCGGCCTCGGATAGCAGCACGGCCACGTCGACGTTCTCGATACGCAGCGGCAGCTGGCGAGCCTCTGCCCGCCACAGGTCACCGAGATCGCCAATCAGCCGGGTCAGCCGGCCGGTCTCGTTGCGCAGGAGCGTCCAGGTCTCCTGGGTCGGTCCGATGACGCCGTCCTGGAGCCCCTCGAGGTAGCCGTCCAGCGTGGTCAACGGGGTGCGCAGCTCGTGCGCCACGTCGCCGACCAGCTCGAGCCGACGCCGCTCGGTCGCCTCCAGCGAGCCACTCATCTGGTTGAAGGCGGTGGCCAGCTCCCCCACCTCGCCCTCGGCGACGATCGGGACTCGCTCGGCGTAGTGGCCGGCCGCGATCCGCCGGGCGGCGTCCACCAGCCGGGTCACCGGCCCCGCGATGCGCGCAGAGAGCGCCAGCGACACCACGACGGCGGCCAGCAGCGCGGTGATGGCGGCCGCCACCAAGGCGGTGCGGACCGCCTCCTGGAAGGCGGCCAGGGTGACCGCGTCCATGGCCTCGCCCATGGCATCCCCGGCCAGATGGCCCATCGCCTCCTGGAAGTAGCCGGGGCCGATCAGGCTGACGCCGACCAGCACCGTCCCCAGCGTGGCGCCGGCCACGATCAGGTTCGCTGTCAGCAGCCGACCACGCAGGCGGCGAGGGCGGAGGTTCATCGATCGCGCAGGCGGAATCCGACGCCGCGCACCGTCTCGACGAAGCGCGGCTGGGCCGGGTCGTCGCCGAGCTTCCGGCGCAGCTTGGCGATGTGGACGTCAAGGAGGTGGTCGTCGCCCACGAAGTCGAGACCCCAGACCCGATCGAGCAGCTGCTCGCGGGTCAACACCACACCGGGCTCCCGCGCGAGGGCGGCCAGGAGATCGAACTCGATCACCGTCAGCGGGACCGGCTGATCGTCCACGACCACCTCGTGCCGTTGCGTGTCCACCGCGAGGCCGGCCGGTCCCGAGGTCGCGGTCGCTGCCCGCGGCCGGCGCAGCAGCGCCTTGATCCGGGCGACGAGCTCCCGCGGGGAGAATGGCTTCACCAGGTAGTCATCGGCCCCGATGCTCAGACCCACGACGCGGTCCGTCTCTTCCCCGCGTGCGGTGAGCATCAGGACGTAGGCATCGCTGAAGGCACGCAGCCGGCGGCAGACTTCGATGCCGTCAAAACCGGGGAGCATGACGTCGAGGACCACCACGTCGGGCGCGTGCTCGCGGATCGCCTCGAGCGCGGCGGGGCCGTCCTCGGCCGTGATGACGTCCATCCGCTCGGATCGGAGGTAGGTACGCACCAGCTCGCGAATCGGCTGTTCGTCGTCCACCACCAGGACGAGCGTGGGGCTGTGACCGGTCATGAATCGAGGGTAGGAACGAACCTGGCGCCTAGAACGGGCCGAATGGCCCGTTTCGAGGGACCGTCAGGAGGGCGGTGACATCGGTCCCGACCGGTCCGAAATTTCAGTAGGTGCGACTCTGGCGGGCCGCACTTCCGATGCCGATGCTTTGATCGCGGAGGTCGGGGCCTCCGCGGAAAGGAGGTACCCACGGTGCAGTTCGATCTTGGCCTCCAGGGCCTTGGCATCCTGGTCGGCCTCTCGCTCGGCTTCGGGCTGATCGCCCAGTTCGTGGGACGGGCTGGGACCCGCTGGGACTGGCTCATCGCTGCCAGTGCCTGGTTCATCGGGGGGCTGATCGCCAGCGAGGTCGTGTGGGGGACCCTCACCGTCGAGGAGATCCAGCCGATCATCGATGGGCTGGCGTTCGACGAGGCGCTGCTCGGCGGCATCATCGGGGGCTTGCTGGGCTTCCTCGCCACGCGGTTCCTGACGGGCGGCAGTCCCTTCCATCGGCCGGTCTCGCCGCAGGGTCGGGCCGGCTGAGTCCGCAGCCACCGGAGTCACGGTGGTTCGTGCAGCACGGCTGCACGGCTGCACGGCTGCACGAGCGGCCCTGACAGCGTTGGGCTCCCCCCTTCGGTACACTCCGTGCGTGGCACTCGACCCCAATCGCGACTTCGCGAGCCTCGGTGAGCTGGCCGTCCTGAACGAGGGACACCACTCCCCTTCCGAGGTGATGTACCCCGGTGGCCCCGGGCTGGACGCGGGCGGCCTCTTTCCCGGCGACCCGATCCCCGAGAACGCCGGGCCCGGCGGCCGTCGCCCGGAGTGGCTGAAGGTCCGCATCGGCTCAGGCGAGGCCTACGCGGAGGTCAGCCGCCTGATGCGATCGCAGCACCTCAACACGGTCTGCGAGGAGGCGCGCTGCCCGAACCAGGGCGAATGCTGGGCGCTCGGCACCGCCACCTTCATGGTCCTGGGAAGCGTCTGCACGAGAAACTGCGGCTTCTGCGCCATCGACACCGGCCGACCGCCGACCACGGACCTCGACGAGCCGCGGCGCGTGGCCGAGGCGGCCGCCGCGATGCGCCTCAAGCACGCGGTCATCACCATGGTCGCCCGCGACGACCTGCCCGATGGCGGCGCCGCTGTGGTCGGCGACACGATCCGCGCCATCCGCGGGGTCTCCCCCGCCACCAGCATCGAGGTGCTGATCTCCGACCTGAACGGCCGCGAGGCGGACATCCGCACCGTGGTCGAGGCCCAGCCCGACATCCTGAACCACAACGTCGAGACGGTCCCGCGCCTCCAGCGCCCGGTTCGCAGGCGGGCCCGATGGGATCGGTCCGTCTCCGTGCTGACGCAGGGCCGGGCAATCGCCACCGTCATCGGCCACGACCAGATGGTCACCAAGACGGGGATGATGGTGGGCCTCGGCGAGACGACCGACGAGCTGCTCGACGCGATGCGCCTCCTGCGGGAGGCCGATATCGACGTCCTCACCATTGGCCAATACCTGCGCCCCAGCCGCCAGCACCTGCCCCTGCACAAGTACTACACCCCGGCCGAGTTCGTGGCGCTGCGCCGCCAGGGCCTGGAGATGGGCTTCCGCCACGTGCAGTCCGGGCCCCTGGTGCGCTCCTCGTACCACGCCGCCGAGCAGGTTCCAGGCGTCGCCTCCGTCGCGGTCTGAGCCGATGCAGACCCCGATGCGCGACATCAGCCGCCCGCCGGCCGCGCCCGCCAGGCCGGACGCCCCTCGCCGGCCGCGCCGCGACGCGCCCTTCACCCCGGCCAGCAACGAGCGGCCGCTCCTCCTCGCCCACGGCGGGCAGCTGACCGTCGAGCGGCTCGGCACCGTCCCCTACGAGCCGACCTGGGAGCTGCAGGACGAGCTGGCGGAGCAGCGACGGCAGCGACGGATCGGGGATCGGCTGCTGCTGCTCGAGCACTTCCCGGTCTACACCATCGGCCGCGGCGGGGACGAGGCCAACCTGCTCGCCACACCGGAGCGCCTGCGCGAGCTGGGAGCGCAGTTCCTCCGCGTGGATCGCGGGGGCGACATCACCTTCCACGGCCCGGGCCAGCTGGTCGCGTACCCCATCGTCGAGCTGCGCGACCCGCTCGACCTGCGCCGCTACGTCCGCTCCCTGGAGGCGGCGATCATCGAGACCGCGGCTGCCTTCGGCGTCAGCGCCCACCGCGAGGAGGGGCTCATCGGCATCTGGGTCGCGGGGAGGCGCAAGCTCGCTGCCATCGGGGTTCGCGTCAAGCGCGGCGTGACGACCCACGGCCTGGCGTTGAACGTGAACACCGAGCTGCGCTGGTTCGGCGAGATGATCCCGTGCGGCATCGCCGACAAGGACGTCACCTCGCTGGCGGCCGAGCTGGGTCACCCGGTCGACATGGTTGCCGTCGAGGATCGCCTGGCCGATGCGCTGGCCACCGCGTTCGGCCTCACCGTGGGCACGGGTCAAGCCGGCGTGATCGGTCCGGCCGGCGCTATCGAGGAGTGACCGAGGTCCAGCGCGCCGGCGCCCCGGATCATCACCCGCGGCTCGAGGTCGGCGCATTCGGCCCGTGGCAGGCCAACGCGTACCTCGTCTGGGACGGCCGCTCGCCCGATGCCCTGGTCGTCGACCCCGGCATGGGCGCCGCCCAGCCCCTCCTCGACCGGGTCGCGGCGAACGGGCTGACCCTGCACCTGGTGGCGAACTCGCACGGGCACATCGACCACATCTTCGACAACGCCGCGCTGGTGCGCGGCTCGGGCGCCCCGCTGGCGATCCACGCCCTCGACGAGGCGCGGCTCTCCGCGACGAACAACTACGGCCTCGAGATGGAGCCGAGCGTCGCCACCCGCCACCTCGAAGAGGGGGAGCAGCTGAGGATCGGCGATCTGGTTCTCGACGTGTTGCACACGCCAGGGCACACGGAGGGATCGGTCTGCCTCTACGAGGAGCGGGCTGCCCTGCTGCTCGCCGGCGACGTCCTGTTTGCCGGCACCTACGGCCGCACCGACCTGCCGGGCGGCAACGACGTGGACATGGTCGCGTCCCTCGCGCGCCTGGCCCGCGACCTGCCTCCAGGCGTCCGGGTGCTGCCCGGCCACGGTCCAGAGACGACGCTGGAGCGGGAGCTGCCCTGGATGCGGCGAATCGCCGAGGCGGGGCGCCTCCTCTAGGCTCCCGGGCGATCCATGTACGCTCGGCGTACATAACGGCCAGCTTGCGGCGCGTGCGGCGCCATGCGGCGGTCGATCCGGCGGCTTGCTCGGCCGCCCTGCACGCTGGGCGTACACCGCAGCCAACCTGAGGCCGATGACCGCGCGACGGCGGGGCCTTCTCGGCCGTTATGTACGCTGAGCGTACGTCCGGCGAGGGAGAGGCTCCTCAAACCCGGGAGTCCCGCCAGCGGCACGACCTCCGCCCCGCGCCAACGTGCCAACCGGCCCTAGCCCGCCCCTCCCCGCAACGGGACGCTGGACATGAGCACGACAACCGCCAGGAGGCTGGTCATGGCCCTCACCGCACAGCGGGTCGCAGAGTTCGAGCGGCCCACCGACTACCGAACCGAATCGGTCGCAGAGGCCGATGCGATCCGCCTGCTGACCATCCCGTCCCGCCGCTACCTGATGATCGACGGGACCGATGAGCCCGGCGCGCCCGGCTTCCGCGACGCGATCGCCACCCTCTACCCGGTGGCCTACACCCTGCACTTCGCCTTGAAGCGGCGCGGGGTGATGGCGCCGGTCGGCGCGCTCGAGGGGCTGTACTGGATCGACCAGCCGGTCCCGATCCCGGCCGACCATTTCGCGGCAACGCCCGAGGGGCGTGAGCACTGGTCATGGCGCCTGATGCTGCCGGTCCCAAGCCAGTGCACCGATGCCGACGTACGGTCCGCCATCGACGAGGTCTACGCCAAGAAGCGCCCGCCGCTGCTGGAGCGGCTGCGCTGCGAGACCTGGACGGAGGGCGCGGTGGCGCAGATCCTGCACATCGGGCCGTACGACGACGAGGCGCGCACGGTCAGGCGCCTGCACCGCGAGATCGCCGATGCCGGCTTCATGGCGCGCGGCTGCCATCACGAGCTGTACGTCTCCGACCCGAACCGCACCGCCCCGGACCGGCTCAAGACCGTGATCCGCCAGCCAGTGATCCGCCGGCCGGTCCTGCCTGGCTAGGATGTCGGGTTAGCCCTCCCCCGCTCGTTCTCCTGGGTGACGGCAGCTTCCAGTTACGCTTGCCGAGCCAGGGGAAGGCTGTGATGAGGGCAACGCTCGTGGAGAAGGAGCTGGGCTCGCCCGCCCAGTCCGAGGCAGAGCGGCTGAATCCATCGGAGTTCGGGCTGCTCTACGAGCGGCATCGCCTCTCCGTGTACCGATACCTCCGCGCCCGGACGCACAGCGACGCGGACGCGCTCGATCTCACGGCCGAGACCTTCGAGCGCGCATTCACCGGCCTGCACCGATTCCGCCTACGGGACGGTGGCGTCCAGGCCTGGCTGCTGCGCATCGCGCGCAACGCGGCCATCGACGCCCATCGCCGGCACCGACCGACCGTCGACCTGGCCGGGGCCGATGCCCAGCTCGGGCGGGTCGCGGTCGAGGCCGATCGCCGCGACCAGGCGAGCGTCGAGATCCTCGATCTCGTCGGCCGCCTCCCATCCGACCAACAGGATGCGCTCCTCCTTCGATACGCCGGCGGATTGACGGCGAGGGAGATCGGGTTCGTCATCGGCAAGCGCGAGGACGCCGTTCAGAAGCAGATTGAGCGCGGCCTGGCTGCGTTGCGGGAGGCGTTTTGATGACCACCACAGACACGATCGAGACTCGGCTCCTCCAGGCGCTGAGCGTCGAGCCATCGGCCGATGGGCTGCGCTGGCTTGACCAGCGCATCGCCCAGGTGGCGGCCCGACCCGTGGCGATCCCCCGCCGCGGCCTGTCCACCCTTCGACTGTTCCTGCGCCCGCTCGCGCTCCTCGCCGCGTTTATCCTCCTCACGGGCGCGGTGGCCGGCGGGTTGGGCCTCCTGGACCAGCTCTTCGAGTCGTCCGGCATGCCCGGCTGGCGCGTGGCCTGGGACCGGGCCGAGAGACTCGACCTGGCGCAGACCGATACCGGGATCACCATCACCCTCGAGCGCGCTTACGCCGATCTCAACCAGGTGCTGGTCGGCTTCACCGTCGAAGGCCTGGAGGCGGCGCCGGTATCGGGCCATGGCGAGCCCTATCCGATCGAGTGGACGGCCGACCTCCGCGATCCTGCCGGGCGGCTGGCCCAGGAATGGGCCACCAGCGGGACCGGCACGGCAATCACCGACCCCAACCTCTCCGCGGTCGGAAATTTCTGGGAGGGAGCCGTGACACCGGTGGCCGGGACCTGGGTGCTGACCTTCACCTCGGTCGGCTTCAACGCCGGCGGGTTTGTCTCCGGCGAATGCACCGTCGGAGCCACTGATCCCGCGTGCGTGAGCCCGCCTCCGAGCGCCATGGTCGACGGCACGTGGCGGTTCGAGTTCGAGCTGCCTGCGCCTGCCGGGACGGTCGTGACACCGAATGTCAGCGTCACCCAGGGCCAGGCCACACTCACCCTCACCCAGCTTCGCATCACCCCGACCATGATCACTGCCGGGATCGCTCTACGCGTGGCTGGCGGCACTGTGGCCGACTGGGGGCCGGCGATTGGCTTGGGACCGTGGGCGCCGCAGACTATATCGATTCGGCGCGACGGCACCGAGTACGCCACCAACAGCAGCACTCACGTGACCCAGGACCCGGATGCTCAAGGGCCGTACGGCGACGTGAACGAATTCATGACCATTGCCGGCGCTGATGTGGCCACGGGCACCTGGGAGTTCGAGTTCTCCGAGCTCAGGTACCGAGCCAGCATCTACGACCCCATCGAGGGGGAGGGGATCCACCTGGTCGGTCCGTGGACCCTCACGGTCGCCGTGCCCTAGGCCCAGTCGATCGAGACCACCTCGACCGGGGCGGCCAGGCCCTTGAGCTCCAGGGTGCGGCGCGAGCGCTCGGAGAACGAGCGCCTGGCTCGCGCAAGGGTGGTGGCGCTGACCAGGATCTCGCCCCCATCGGCCGCAGCGCCGATGCGCGAGGCCTGGTGGACGCCGGATCCGGTGTAGTCCAGCCCGACCCGATTGGCCCTGGCACCATGGATGCCGATGCGCACGGTGAGCGCGAATCCCTGGGCGCGCCGCTGCTCGGAGAGCCGTTTCTGGATGGCGATCGCGGCCTCGATCGCCTGGTCGGCATCGGCGAAGGCGAAGAAGAACCCGTCGCCAGTCGCCTTGACCTCTTCCCCACCGTGCTCGGCAACGGCGGCGCGCAGCGTCCTGTCGTGCAGCCGGATGATGCCGTCCCACGCCTCGTCGCCCAACGTCTCCGCCAGCCGCGTCGAGTCCACGATGTCGGTGAACATGAAGACCCGCTCGACCCGCGCCGTGGCCATGCCGAGCGGCGCGAGATCCTTGCCCGCGAACGAGGAGAGGGCTGCCTCAGCACGCTTGAGGTCGAGAGCGGCTCCCAGCTGCTCGAAGGAATCGCGCGCGGTGCGCGCCTCGATCACGCCCAGGTCCGTCTGGCCCTCCGCCCGGTAGGCATCGGCCAGTTCCAGCCGCATGCGGGCCGCCTCGTAGGGGGCATCCACGGCCAACCATAGCCCGATCGCCGCGCGCAGGCGCGTCGCGGCGTCGGCCGCATTCCCCTCCGCCAGGGCAACCAGGCCCGCCGCGCAGGCGGAGGCGGCGACGACGGTCGGGGTGCGGAACGTGTCCGCCAGCGCCGCGAGCTCGTCCGCGGACGCCCGAGCACCGGCCACGTCGCCCGCGGCGAGGAGGATCTCGACCTGGGCGGGCAGCAGCATGACGCGATAGAGCGCACTGTCCGTCGGGGCGCGCCACGAGGGGCGGCCCGGCTCGTTGAGGGCGCGCCCGATCGACTCCACCGCGGCAGCGGTCTTGCCCTGGGCCAGCCGCAGCAGCGACATGGCGGGCTCGGTGTCCTGGCCAAGGCCGTGGGCACCCAGCAGCGCCTCCTCGGCCGCCGGTAGGTCGCCGCGGCGCAGCCGAATCTCTCCGATCTGGTACAGCGCCAGGCCCGCCGCACCGGGGATGTAGCCACGCAGCTCGACCGACGCCTGCAGCGCCTCCGCTTCGGCCTCCGGCCAGGCGCCGTGCATCCGCTTCACATCGGACCGGAAGAGGCGGCACATGCCGGGGTACCCGTTGATGTGC
>Ga0214472_10008490_pt1 | contig 10729 bp, 12 predicted proteins | sample RVTome_6_FD_207662 | JGI IMG/M metagenome (GOLD analysis project Ga0214472, IMG submission 207662) | Soil microbial communities from uranium-contaminated site in the Upper Colorado River Basin, Wyoming, United States - RVT140D175 | ecosystem: Environmental > Terrestrial > Soil > Contaminated >...
ACAGAACTCCTATCAACGACCTGGCATTCTCCGCACGACTTTGTACCCAAACGGTTTTAAGCGGAATGTCACTTCGTATCATGCTATGTCTATCTTATTGAAAATAAAAGACAGAAAAGTTCTGGCTTGCGCCTGACTTAGATCCCGCGTTTATGCTGGCTCTCACGTTTCAACAGATTCACTGCGATGTGGCGCAGCACAGAGCAGCGCGACATGTCGAGAGCCAAAACCCACCTCAGTGCCCGGCATGTTCCCATACGGCCATGGCGGCGCGGCAGCATAGCAGGTCTTGTTCGGGACGGCTCGATCCCGCCACCCCAATGGCACCGACCAGCGTGACGCCGTTGATAATCGGCACGGCGCCATCGACGGGCATGATATGCCCATGGTGCGAGATGACGAGACTGCGCAGCCAGGGTTGGCGTGCTTGGGGCACAAGTTCCGTGGTCGAGACGTGAAAAGCAGCGGCGGTGTAGGCTTTGTTAAACGCCAGCTCAGCGGTTCTGGGCTCGGCTTGATCCATGCGCCCAACCGCAATCGGCGCGCCGGCTTCGTCTACGACGACAGCCGTGACGGCGCTGCCAAGGGTCTGCGCGTAGGCGTGTGCGGATTGAATCATCGCCCAGGCAGTAGCAAACGGCACCGGTTCGATGGCCGCTTTGTTTTGGCGGAAGAAAGCGGCGTTGATTTCGATCGATGCCGCGTATTCGGCAGGCATGTGGATATCCTGGAAAATCGCGTCCACGGGACACACGATCTCGCACTGCTCGCAGTCGATGCAGACTTCCGGATCGATGTAGAACTGTGACGCGCCGGGCATCGTATGAATGCATGCCACGGGGCAGACTTCCACGCAGGAGCCATCATTGGTGCACAAGTTAGTGATCACGTAAGGCATAGGTTCTCGTTTCGTTAGCATCGGCCATGGCTTGGTACTTAGCCATCAGCGATGAGCGGCAAGTCCGTGCAGATCGCATCGGCGACATACACCTTGTCGCCGAACTGCAGCGTGACCAAGCGGCCCTCGGCCTCGAGCCTGCCAATACCTGCCCGGGCCGCGAGCGCTTCAGCCTCCAATGGAGACTCGACATGGGCGCGAAAACCCAGCTCTCGGATCCACGCACTCAACACGAAGGTAATAAAGAGACCGTTTTGCACCGGTACCTGGCCGCCAATACCCGGTGAGACACGCGGGTTGTACTCGGCCTGCACCGCGCAGAGCACGGCGAACGGATAGCTGTCCGGCTGGTCGGTGTGGTGGCGCTCCAGCTTCGCAATGCCGGTCCATTCGGCACCGAAGTATCGCGCCATCTCCTTGACGTGCTGCGAGGTGATCTCCGGGGTATGGATATCCGCTTTCGTGGGGAAAATATTGCCAGCGGGCGCATTGCGGATGAGTTCCGTCACGGTATTGGTCAGATCCGCCGGCGGCGTATTGATGAAAAAATCCCAATAGGGATCGTCACCATGCACGTTTTTTTTCGACCACGGCCATTTGCGTGCCACGCTGCTCACCGCTTCACAAATCTGTTGGTATTTTCCTTTAACGGCGCATAGAATCCGAAGTCGCCAGTAACCTCTTGCTCCTGTCCGGCGTGCGAAGCGGTGCACCCGGAAACCGTACAGGCGTGCTCGCCGGGCTTAACGCCGGAATCGTAGTCGAGCCAGCGCACGCGGTGGTTGCGCGCCACGCCCCAAAAGCGGTCGTCGATCCATTTCAGGGCGTGTACCAATGCAGGTCGCGCCACATAGGGGCACGTATGCAGCGCCTTTACGGCGAGATCGCGCCACCACACATTGGGCTTGGTATACGGACAAACGGTGGCACAGGTGAGACAACTGCTCCAGTGATCGTGCACGTAGGGCCGCAACTTGTAGCAGGTGAGCCAGTTGATCTTGTACTTTTCGACGCCATTTTGCACGACTTTGTCGTCGAACGTGATACTGTTCGTCGGGCACGTATTGGCGCACTTACGGCAAATTTTGCAGAAATCATCGACGCCAATGTCAACCGGTTCGTCCGCCACCAGCGGCAAATCGGTCATGATCGGGTCTGGCATGTGGATGCGCGCCCCGAAGTGCTTGTTGATGAGGAGACCGTTACGCCCGAGTTCGCCGACCCCGGAGGCGACGCCGGCCGCCTGTGGAATCGCCACGCCGCGAAGCGCCGTGTAGCCGAGTTCCTTGATGTAGCCTTCGAGCGCCTTGAGAATCATGTTGCCCTTGATCTGCGAGACATGATAGGCGGCATCGCCGATGAAGTGCCGGTGGGCTTGTAGTTTGTCGTAGTCCCACGCCGTGGTCGCCACAAGAATATAGGGGAACCGGCGCGTAAGATCTTCCGGCGTATTGCTTTCGTAGGCATCCTGGGCGCTACCGTCTTGTACATAGCGTCCGCCGGCGTATAGGAACGACGGGTGCGCCTTGGCCACCGCCACCACGTCCGCCCCCATGTAATGGGCGACCGCTTTGATATGGCGGGTCATCGCGACGGGATCGCTAACCTCGACTCGACGTGGATTGATGGCGCCCTTGGCGGCCTGGTTGATCACCGTGCTCAAAAAATGCCGCCGATCGGCGAAATGATTCGGCGCTGACACGCGCGTCAACGGGTCTTTAGACACCGTGTTGTGATACCAGTTAAACAGCGGCTTGCCCAATTCGCCGCGCTGATTTTTCGGATGCGGCGACTGCTTCATATCGACGTTGACCACCTTGTCGACGATGCGTACCGAGCGGCCTAGGTAAGGCGTGGGAAATTCCGTATCCGCGTAAGCGTCCTGCGTCACGCCGCGGCCGTTTGTCTGGTTTGCTGTTTGCTCCGACGTTAGGGCCATTGTGACATCCTCCCCCTAGCCATCCTGCATCCCTTCCATATTATCCCTTGTCGGTAGGCCTTATAGATAGGCCGCCAAAGCCACTTGTGCACAGTGCTGATCCTGGTCTTCGGTGCCCCCCGCCACGGCAATAGCACCGACCACGGTGCCGCCTTCGACCACCGGCAACGCGCCAGCGCCCGGCATGATCCGACCGTTGCTCGACACCACCAAGCTCTGAAACCAGCTCTGCCCTGCAACCGTGGCCAATTCCAGTGTCGCTTGCTGAAAGCTCGCCGCCGTATAGGCTTTGTTTAGCGCGATCTCCACCGTGATCGGTCGGGCCTTATCCATGCGCCCAAGCGCGATCATACGACCGCTCTCATCGACCACCACCGCCGTCACGGCGATATCTAACTGCGTTGCCTGCATATGGGCGCTACGCACCATCTGAATCGCTTTTTCTCCGGGAATAGCCATCGTCGTTCGTATCCCTTCCCGCTGTTAAAGTCATTTTTATAGCCCGATAGGTCAAGGGAGTCAAGCGAATTCCGCCTACGCTCCGTTGCGCTAAGGTCCCGTGGGCTTAACTAGAACTGGTAAGCCACCGCCTCTGGCGGTGAGACTCCCATAGGCTCTGCCGTTCCGGCGTTGGAAGGAGAAACGCTCGGCATCGGGCGTACCAAGCAAAGTGATGGGATCATGAAACTTTGGCAACAATGAATGGTCCCTCTATGCCAGTTCCAAACCTCTCGGCCTTTTCTATGAGACTCCCGCAACTGTCGGCTTGGCTTGGGTTTTTCTGATGATCCCCTTTAGGGGATGTTTTCACACTACACCCCCCTCTGGGGGTAACCTCAAATCCCCCGCTATGCGGGTGGTAGTTGATTTTGTCTAGCTCATATTTAATCGGGTCGAACGGTGTGATTTCGATATAGGCAGAGACCCGATGCGGGGGCGTAGGTCCCACCTCAAGGCCGTGCCAGGGATGGGGCCGCCAGCGATAGAAGGGAGCCGGAAAGGACATGGGGGTCTTCCTCGTGTCGTCGTGTCGCCAAAATATTCTAACGCGTCAATTTACAGTCAGTTAGCCTACCATGTCGGCCGCTCTCACCTCAAGGCTCAGCACCAGGCTCAAGGCTCAGCATCAGGACATCGCCATGGCAAAGGCTCGGTATAGTTTGCAGCCGTGGCCCCACCGACGGTCCGCCGTCGTAGCCTTGATGGTGCGGTTTGCCGGTGTGGTTGTTGACCCGCTCCGGCATCTCATCTATCCTACCACAAACCGGTGCCGCCGGCTTTCCGTTTACCCAAACCGTGCGGGAGCTGGGCGTTGAGGTATATCTGCCGCCGCCGCGGGTCTAACTGAGGGAGTATTTACCGACATGAGCGAGTCCAAACCGGCCTATCAATTCGGAAGAATCTACCCGCCGGACGAGGCTTGGTTGGCCCAACAGCCGCCCGAACCGATTCTCGATCCCGAGATTCCCGTCATCGATACCCACCATCACTTGTGGGTTCGAGGGGAGCATCGATACCTGCTCGACGAATTTCTCGCCGATGTCGCCACCGGCCACAACGTGGTCGCGACGGTTTTTGAGGAGTGCCATTCCATGTACCGCGCTGACGGGCCGGAGGAGATGCGGCCGGTGGGGGAGACGGAGTTTGTCGCCGGGGTCGCGGCGATGAGCGCGAGCGGCATCTATGGCCCGACGCGTGTGGCCGCCGGTATTGTAGGGGCCGCCGATCTCACCCTTGGCGACCGGGTGGAGCTGGTGCTGGAAGCGCATATTCGCGCCGGTGGCGGGCGGTTTCGTGGCGTGCGCTTTTCCACCGGCTGGGACGACAGCGAGGTGATCGGCAACAGCGGTACGGCCACGGAGCCGAAGATGCTCAGCCGGCCGGACTTGCGGGCCGGCCTGGCGCGTCTGACCGCGCTCGATCTATCGTTTGATGCCTGGCAGTATCACCCGCAGCTTGCCGATGCAGTCGATCTGGCGCGAGCCTGCCCAGAGGCGAATATCATCATATGCCATGTGGGTGGGCCCTTGGGATATGGCCCCTATACGGGGAAGCAGAACGAGGTGTTCGCGTCCTGGAAGGCATCGATTGCCGAACTGGCCAAGTGCGAGAACGTGTCCATGAAACTCGGTGGCATGATGAACCGGCTGGCCGCCTACGACTACCGCGCCCGTCCGGCGCCGGTGTCCTCGGCGGCGTTGGCGGATTACTGGCGCCCTTACATGGAGCCCTGCATCGAGCTGTTCGGGCCGCACCGCTGCATGTTCGAGAGCAATTTCCCGGTGGAAAAAATGGGAATTGGCTGGGCCACGCTGTGGAACGCGTTTAAACGCATTGCCGCGGGCGCCTCTGTCGAGGAGAAGACCGCCTTGCTCAGCGGCACGGCGCGGCGCGTGTATCGGCTGGATTGAGCCCTGGCCCGATCTGTCGTGTTGATTTTGACATCCGGTCCCACCGCCATTATGAGGCCACTCTCAGCCTGCCACTGTGGCATCGGCGGCGCCAGATGTGTTCGACCCTCTCATTTACATGGATAGGAGATGAGCGGTGACACCCCCAAGGCGCATGCTCTTAAACGCCTTTCACATGAATTGCGTCTCTCACATCCAGCACGGCCTGTGGGTGCGTGACGATACCCGTCAACTCGAATACACACAGCTCGAACCGTGGGTGGAGTTGGCCCAGATTCTCGAAAAAGGCTGTTTCGACGCCCTGTTTCTGGCCGATGTGGTCGGCGTTTACGACACCTATCGCGGTGGCCCGGAGACCTCAATTCTGGAGGGTATGCAGGTCCCGGTAAACGATCCGGCCTTGCTCATCCCGGCCATGGCGTATGTCACGGAACATCTCGGTTTTGCCTTCACCAGCTCTGTCTTGCAGACCCATCCTTTTACCTTCGCCCGGCAAATATCGACCCTCGATCATCTCACCCGAGGGCGGGTGGCGTGGAATGTCGTGACTTCGTATCTGGCAAACGCCGCAGCGAGCCTCGGCTTCGGCGGTCTGCCGTCGCACGACGAGCGCTACGACCGAGCGGATGAGTACCTCGACGTGACCTACAAGCTGTGGGAGGGCAGTTGGGAAGACGACGCGGTGCTGCGTGACACCGAGCGCCGCAGGTACGCCGATCCGGCAAAGATTCACCCCATCAACCATGTGGGCAAACACTATGAGGTCGCCGGACCGCATCTCTGTGAGCCTTCGCCCCAGCGCACGCCCCTCTTGTTCCAGGCCGGCTCTTCGACTCGTGGACGGGAATTTGCCGCCAAGCACGCCGAGTGTGTGTTTATCGTGACCTCTCGGGCGAGCCTGGACGGGAGGGCGAGCATCATTAAAGATATTCGTGCCCAAGCGATGCGCCAGGGCCGGCATCCCGAAGACATCCGCTTTTTTCAGGGGTTATCGCCGGTGGTGGGCGGTACTGAGGCCGAGGCCAAGGCCAAAGAGGCCGCCTATATCGAGCAGTCGAATGTCGAGGGTTCACTCGCCCACATCAGTGGCAGTATCGGGGTGGACTTGGGGAGTGTTAATCTCGACCAGCCCATGGCAACCTTTGATTTCCAGTCTGTGCGCGGGTCGGTGAAGGGCCTGATTGAATCCGCTCCGGACCAATCGGTGACCTTTCGCGATTTGATTCGGTCGCGTATGTTACGTCAGTTTCTCACCGGTACACCTGAGCAAATCGCGGATGAGCTGCAAGCATGGTTTGAGGCCGGTGTCGATGGGTTCAATCTAGTCTATTCGGTGACCCCGGGAACCTTTGTGGATTTTATTGAGGCGGTGGTGCCCATTCTACAAGCCAGGGGTCTGGTACAACGGGAGTACGCCCCTGGTCCACTACGCCAAAAGATCTTCGGCGAGGCCAAACTGCCCGTGCGGCACCCGGCTGCCGCCTATCGCCGTCGTGGAGCGCCTTTAGAGGGCAAGGCGATCAGAGGATCAGGGGACACCATGTGAAGCAATCGCCACGATCCACTGTCTTTATTTGCGCAGACTCATTTGACAGACAGTCGAGGGCTCTTGTACCCTATTTTTATTGCTCCGGTAGAGTGAGCATTTCTTCTCGATGTGCCAGTAGGGTAAAACAAGGTCACGGTTGACGGCTTTTCTCGTGGAGAAACGTATGAGTGAAGAGAGACTGGATGAAGAACAGCAAATCTCCGAGGAGCGAGAATCGGACGAGTCGCGATTGGAGGCGGTGGGGTTGCTGCGTACCATTGGAGAACTCCCCACGCTGCATCCGGCGATCACGTGCGAATTGACCGTGAGTGCGCGCCAGGCCATTGAAATCATGCAACGCGAACGTATCGGCTGCGTGCTCGTGATCGATCGGGATCGCTTGGTCGGGGTGCTCACCGAGCGAGATGTCCTCACCAAAGTAGCCGCACGGGATGTGGATATTGACCGCTTACCGGTCGCTGAGCTGATGACATCTAACCCTGAGTGTCTGTCAGCGGACAACGAACTGGTCTACGCCCTCAACCAGATGAGCGTCGGCGGTTACCGCCACGTTCCGCTTATCGACGATGAAGGCCGCCCAACGGGTGTCGTCTCGGTGCGAGACATTATCGACTACCTGGCCAGTCTTTTCGCTCAGTATGTACTCAACTTGCCGCCGTCCCCAGGGCATGGAACACCGCGGAGCCCAGAAGGCGCCTGAGGCTACCCAGATAAAACGGTACGCTCCATAGCTGCAATAAGTTGTATAGACCTTTCAGCTTCGCCGACGCAGGCGAGAAGACTCGCCCATGCCGGCGAACACCGAAGCATCCCCCTCGTGCCCGGGCCTCTGAGAGCGATGCCGGCTCTTGTGACGCGCCCTCCGGTGCATCCTGCGGTCGAGTTTTTGCTCGTTTGGGAAAAACGTCGCCGCTGCCTGAAACCCTAGTCCGAGCCCCCACCCAAGCAGCGGCCAGATGGCCCAGAAGTAGCCGCCCGGCGTCGTGAGCAGATTGATCGCGATCAAAAACAGGTTGACCAAAAGATAAGCTCGCAGGTGGTGATAAAAGGCCGACTTGCGCCGGTCGCGCCATCTCGTTTTTGCCTGCTCACGTTCCCGGTGTGCTTCCTCCTCTGCGATCGCCTGCCGCAAAGTCTGGGCAGAGATGCCGGATTGCAAGGCAATGTCTTCGAGTTCTGCGTAACTGATATCGCCCGAGCCGCTCTGGTGTTCAAGACCTCGGCGGACGATGGCGCTGACTTCATCGCTGGTAAAACGCCGATTCGAGTCGACCATGATTGCCGTCTCCCTAGGCCTGCCGTTAATCAATGTGGTCATAGGGCGCATCACACCACCTGTGCTGTCATCGTTGTGCTTGGCATGATGCATGCCAAAGCTGTATCTCGTCCGAAGCACTTAAACGAAAAGAACTTATGTAATTAACTGGCAGTGTATGTGAAGATGCCAAGTGTCAAAAATCTCAGAATTTAGCTAAAATAACCACATTGTGACTATTTTAGCTAAATGAGTAGCGTTTGTTGGTCGTTCACCGCGATGTCGCCATCTATTCGGTCTTCAACGTGTCGTAGCAGAGGCGGCACATGTATCCAATGAGGTCGTGGGCTGCTGCCTGGCCCGCGTCGCCATTGGGCAACTCATCGGGCACGCCATCCGTATAGGCGCTGAGAATAAACCCTGGTTCGCCGCCTAGGTAGATAATCCCCGCATCGTGGTAATTGTTGGCTGTGGTGCCGGTTTTATGGGCCACTTTCACTTTGCGCGGCAGGCGAGAGGGCAGTCGGTTGCGCAGCCGCTGCCAGCTTAGAATGTCGATCGCTAACTGGCACAGCTCAGGCGTGCAGCCCAAGCGCGCCGCCGCCTCGGCATCACGGCTGCCCTGCAAGATGATGTCGAGCAGCAGAGCCACATCCGCCGGGGTCGTGGCATTGGTGGCCTCGGCCGGTAAATACCCCGCCATGCCCGCTGGCGGAATGCCATAGCGGTGGGTGGTGCCGGTCATGCCAATGTTCTGGCAAAGCGCGTTGATCGGCTCCAACCCCACTCGGTCCGCCACCGCGCCGGTGCAGGTGTTGTCGCTGACAATGATCATCATGATCAGGGCATCGCGCAATTGGATGACGAAATCGGATGAGAGGTGTTGAAAACAGCCGGAGTCGTTGTTCTGGTATTTCGCTTCCATCACCACGGGTTGATCCAGCGTCAATTTGCCCTCGTTCACGGCTTTGAGCGCGGCCATCATAATGGCGATTTTGCGCGTGCTGGCCGAGGGCACGACCACGTCTCCGTGGCGCTGCAGGATGTCGCCGGTGCGCAGGTTCTTGAAGTACCAGCCACTGTGGAAGGGTTGTTCGTCACAGAGTTTGTTGAGGTCTTGTGCCAGGGTATTGACCATAGGGTTGCTCCTTTTTAACCGCAGAGATTGGCGTCGGTGATCTCATTATAGCATCGCGCCGTGATCTAATCGATTATGGTATGATCGTTTAATACATTCTATCCAATGGGAGGACAATCGAAGCTCAACTGAACGATCAACGCGCTTGGTGGCGTGGCGGCCCTGCGGCATATAAGGAGAGTTATAATGACGCCTGAAATCTATCTCGACCGGGTACGCACCTTGCTCCCGGACATTCGTGAGCGTGTCGAATCGGCAGAGCAGTTGCGGCGCCTGCCGGATGAAACGTTGAAAGCGTTCCAAGAAGCCGGCCTGTTCCGTGCCGTCCAACCCAAACGGTACGGTGGCTATGAGCTGGATTTGGCGACGTTTTATCAGGCGGTGATCGAGGTGGGTACGGTCTGTGCCTCCAGTGCGTGGATCCTTGGGGTGGTTGGCATCCACAGCTGGCAGATGGCGCTCTTCCCGGCACAGGCGCAGGAAGAGGTGTGGGGCGAGGATTCCAGCCTGCAACTCTCGACGTCATTGGCGCCCACCGGGCATGTGGAGCGGGCCGGCGAGGGATTTCGTCTGCATGGGCGCTGGTCGTTTTCCAGCGGCTGTGATTTTTGCCAGTGGGTGCTGTTGTCGGGCGCAATGCCGCCGGCGGCAGAGGGGGGGGGCGCCGGAGCCGTCGATCTTTTTGCTGCCGCGCCAGGACTATGTGATCGACGACAATTGGGATGTCATCGGCTTGTGTGCTTCGGGGAGCAAGGACATCGTCGTCGAGGACGCCTGGGTGCCGCCGCATCGGGTGTTTTCACTTCGAGCAGCCTTTGAAATCCGCAGTCCTGGGCTGGAGGTGAACGAGGCGCCGCTCTACCGTTTACCTTTTGCGGTGGTGTTTTCCCACGCGGTGTCGACACCGGCGTTAGGCGTGGCCCTGGGCGCACTCGAAGCGTTTCGAGAACGAACGAAAACCCGGGTATCGTCCCGTGATCAGAGTTCCGTGGCGGAAGACCCGTTCATCCATCTACATTTAGCAGAGACCACTGCTGAGGTGGCAACTTGGTGCGATCGCGTCCTGAATAACTTGCGGGCGATGATGGATCAAGTGCGCGCTGGGGAGGAACTCTCCCACGCGCAACGCGCCCGCTATCGGTGGGATGCGGCCCATGCCGTGACCATCGGCGCACGCGCGGTGGATCGTCTGTTTACCGCGAGCGGGGGTCGGGCGATTTTTCGTAGCAACCCTATACAGCGGGCCTGGCGCGATGTGCATGCCATACGGGCCCATACGGGAAATGATCTGGAGAAAATTGCCCCCATCTTTGGGCGCATTGAACTCGATCTGCCGCCAAACGACATGAGGTTTTAATGGGACGCCAGAGGCACGGAAGCAAATTGTCCCCATCTGCACAGGTGGATAAATCGTGACATCTCCCCCACCTTACGGAGGGGGCTTCTAGGAAGACAAGCTTCCAGAGAGCCATGCCCTGCTCTCAGTCCCCGAAGGGACCAAAAAGGAGCATCGAACAATCAGAGACTTTGCGCGGATTA
>Ga0214472_10008491_pt1 | contig 10729 bp, 8 predicted proteins | sample RVTome_6_FD_207662 | JGI IMG/M metagenome (GOLD analysis project Ga0214472, IMG submission 207662) | Soil microbial communities from uranium-contaminated site in the Upper Colorado River Basin, Wyoming, United States - RVT140D175 | ecosystem: Environmental > Terrestrial > Soil > Contaminated >...
TTTAATAATGCAATAGTATTGCATTAGAGGGGGAAGAATCATGAATCGCGTTTTAATTGTACTATTCACATTATTTCCTGGTGTTGTCCTGGCTGATGAATTGAACACGGGTGATACTGCCTGGATACTCACTTCTACTGCACTTGTGTTGTTTATGACTTTACCGGGTTTAGCATTATTTTATTCAGGTTTAGTGCGAGTGAAAAACGTCCTGTCTGTTCTTATGCAATGTTTTGCGATCGCTTGTCTTGTATCCGTTATGTGGATGATCGGGGTCTATGGTCTGGCTTTCGGTGATGGTGGTTCGATAAATCAAATTATTGGCTCAGGCAACATCATGATCTCAAATATTGGTTTAGATGCTATGAGCGGAACTATTCCTGAAATTGTTTTCTTCATGTTCCAGATGACGTTTGCCATTATTACTCCCGCACTGATTGTGGGTGCTTTTGCTGAAAGAATGAAGTTTTCTGCTGTGCTGTGGTTTAGTGCAATTTGGTTAGTCCTGGTTTATGCGCCTGTTTGTCACTGGGTTTGGGGTGGAGGTTGGCTTGCTGATAAAGGTTTTATGGATTTTGCTGGTGGTGCAGTAGTTCATATCAATGCTGGTGTCGCCGCTATTGTATGTGCGATTGTTATTGGTCGTCGTAAAGGTTTTCCTGAACAACAGATGGCTCCTCACAACATGACACTTGTTGTAACGGGTGCAGGCATGCTCTGGGTCGGTTGGTTTGGATTCAATGGAGGCAGTGCCTTAGGTTCAAACAGCAGTGCAGGTATGGCGATAGCAGTCACGCATATTTCTGCTGCTGCGGGTTCGTTGGCGTGGATGACATGCGAATGGGTTAAATATAGAAAACCAAGCATTTTAGGTATTGTTACTGGTATGGTGGCTGGTTTAGGCACTATTACTCCTGCATCAGGTTATGTCGGTCCTGTAGGAGGTTTAGCAATTGGTTTGATAGCGGGTTTTGTCTGTTTTTATGCGACGCAATATATTAAACGTAGTCTGAAAATCGATGATTCGCTTGATGTTTTTCCCGTGCATGGAATTGGAGGAATTCTGGGAACGTTATTAACTGCTGTATTTTATTCTAAATCATTTGGCGGCTTAGCCACGGATGAAGCATATTCAATTAGTTCGCAATTGGGGATTCAAGCTATTGGCGTTGCTGCAACTATTGTTTGGTGTGGTGTGATTACTTTTATTATTCTTAAAGTGATTGGTATGTTTATCGGTTTGCGGGTCAATGCAGATGAAGAAACTGAAGGGCTGGATCTCGTTTTACATAATGAGAGTGGTTATAATATCTAACGAGTAGTATTTATTGCCTCTTTGTGACGTCACAAAGAGGCAATAATTTTAGAATTATTCAATTTTTAAATCCGTTAATCAGAAAGGTTTCGAGAGCAACTAAAATTGAGACCTGGTAAGTCTATATTCCATATCTGTGAATTAATCACTATTTTTTGGCGTAATGAGATTATTACTGCTTTCAAATGAATTTGTGTATTTAAATATTCTTACTCAGAGCTTACAATTAGAGTCTTGTTATTTAATAATATGGTTTCGTCTAAGGAAATTTTCTAAATGTCTGATCTTATTGATAAAAGTATACTAAAATCGTTTGTGCCTGCGAGCGCGCTTAATTCTGAAAACTTTCAGGAATTGGCCGGTAAGACACATGTTGAAAATGTAGCCGCTGGCAAGACAATTTTCAAAGAAGGCGATACCGATAGAAAATCTGTTTATCTGATTAATGGTCAGGTTGAAATTATATCAAGCAGAGGTGAAAGCAAGATTGTTATGTCTGGTTCAGATATAGCCAAGCATGCTCTGGCAAACCAGCAACCAAGAAAATTTACTGCTACGGCCAAGGTCGATAGTGACATTGTACGAATTGATAGTGATTTACTCGATATATTACTGACGTGGGATCAGTTATCCGGTATTGAAGTTGATGAGATTCAAGTAGATGAAGGCGATGACGACGACGACGATGATGGTGACTGGATGACGCGTATTCTGCAATCAAAAGCATTTATGCAATTACCACCAGCAAACATTCAAGCCATGTTTATGCGTATGCAGGATCTTCCTGTAAAAGCGGGTGATACGATTATAAAACAAGGTGGGGATGGTGATTATTATTACATCATCAAGCACGGCAAATGTAAGGTTACACGAACCTCAAAAACCGGATCTGAATTGACTTTAGCGACCTTGGGCGATGGCGATGCCTTCGGTGAAGAAGCGCTGCTTTCTGAAGCTAAGCGTAATGCGAATATTATTATGACAACGGATGGTTCTTTGGCGCGCTTATCAAAAGAAGATTTTAATGAGTTATTGAAAGAACCTATGTTGAGCTGGGTAACTAATGCCGAAGCTGATGCAATGGTTAAAGACGAAGGTGCTGTCTGGATTGATGTCAGACTGGAAAGCGAACATAAGAACTCCGGTATTGAGGGTAGTGTTAACATTCCACTGTTCATGTTGAGATTAAAAGCACAAACGCTTGATCCGGATAAAAAATATATTCTTTATTGTGACACTGGTCGTCGAAGTTCTGCTTGTGCCTTTTTGTTGAGTGAACGCGGTCTAAAGGTTTATTGTCTTAAAGGTGGATTAGTCGAACGTACGGGCAATTAGTCTTTTTTCTTCAATATATATAACACATGCCTTTATTTTCTTGTTGTGGTTAACGGCATCAAGCTAGATAGTTCTCTTTCTAATTATGCTGTTTTTGGTAATCCGGTTAAGCATAGTAAGTCCCCTCAAATTCATTCTCTATTCGCCAAACAAAAAGGAATAGAATTAAATTATCAAGCTATAGAAGTTCACGTCGAACAATTTAGTGAGTGTGTTCGTTCATTTGCGCATCAAAAAGGTAAAGGACTTAATATTACCGTCCCGTTCAAAGAAAATGCTTTTTCACTATGCGATACATTAACAGAACGTGCAAAAGTATGCGGATCTGTTAATACGATTTGGTTTGATGAGAAAAATCATATTTATGGTGACACTACTGATGGAAAAGGTTTGATTAACGATCTTACTGTTAACAACGGTCTTGACCTGAATAACAAATCTATACTTGTGCTGGGTGCAGGTGGTTCAGTTCGAGCCATACTAGAGCCACTTTGCGAACAAAAGCCAAATCAAATTGTTATTGCTAATCGTACCGTTTCCCGGGCAGAAGAGTTAGTTAAGAAATTTTCGAACCAGGGAAACATAATAGCTTGTTCTTATGATGATCTTTCAAATCTTTCATATAGCAGGCATCCATTTAATATCATTATTAATGGCACATCACTCAGCCTAAATGGCAAACTTCCGATGATTCCGAAATCGACAATAGACAACGGCACCTGTTGTTATGATTTAATGTATTCTGATACAGAAACAATATTTATGAAGTGGGCTTTGGCACAAGGCGCAGCAAAAGTAATGGATGGTTTGGGTATGTTAGTTGAGCAGGCGGCTGAGTCTTTTATGATCTGGCATGGTGTTATGCCAGATACAAAATCTGTCATACAATCACTTAGAAGCGTGAAGCGTGAAGCGTGAAGAAGTTTTTTCATTTAACATTTCACGCTTCACGTCATAGTCCATTTAACTTATCCATCATATCAGGTAACCACGTAACCAGTTCTGGTATAGCAATTAATACAATGATAGCTATGACTTGTAGAAGCACGAATGGAATGATACCTGAATAGATGTCATGTATTCGAACTTCAGATGGAGCAACAGCCTTAAGATAAAATAGTGAAAAACCGAATGGCGGAGTTAAGAAAGAAGTTTGTAAATTAATCGCAATTAATACGGCAAACCAAAGTAGATCGATACCAAGTTGGTTAGCAATCGGAGCAAGTATTGGAATTACGATAAAACATATTTGTAGAAAATCGAGAAAAAAACCAAGTATAAAAATTAGTAGCATACTAATAATTAAAAACCCCCATACGCCTCCGGGTAAGTTAGACATCACATCTAAAACTAATCTGTCCCCATCCATGCCGATGAACACAGAACCAAAGGCCGATGCACCAATTAAAATCATAAAGACCATGCTGGTTAATTTTGTTGTTTGCCGCATCGACTCTTGCAGGTTCTTCAGCGTTAATTTTTTATGTAAAGCAGCAAGTATGAGCGCACCGATAGCGCCGACAGCAGCAGATTCGGTCGGTGATGCAATACCAAAAAATATAGAACCGAGTACCGCAACGATGAGCACCGTTGGAGGAAACAAAGTAATGAGTACATTCAGGTAATTCAGTTTTTCAGAACCAGCCTTAAACGCAGGTGCGGCGTCGGGTTTATACCAGGCATAAACAAGAATATAGAGCATGAAGAAAAGAACCAGAAGAGAACCGGGGATAATTGCTCCCATAAATAAGCGGCCAACCGGTACACCCATGACATCGCCCAGAAGGATCAAAATAACACTCGGCGGAATAATTTGTCCTAATGTGCCCGAAGCTGCAATCGTTCCTGTTGCCAACGGTGCTGAATAATTGTGCTTAAGCATAGTCGGTAAGGCAATAATTCCCATGGTAACTACTGTTGCACCGACTACGCCTGTAGTCGCAGCTAACATTGCACCAACAATCACGACAGAAAGTGCTAAACCACCATTTAATTTTCCGCACAGTTTGCCCATTGTTTCTAATAAGTCTTCTGCGAGTCCCGAGCGATCGAATACCACACCCATAAACACAAAGAGTGGTACGGCGAGTAAAGTGAAGTTGGTCATAATTCCCCATATTCGTAGGGGAAGCGATAGAAAGTCATCGAATTCCAGAAAAATACTTCCGAAGGCAAACGCGACTGCACCTAATGTAAATGCGACAGGGTAGCCCATTAGCAACAAGAGCATTAAAGTCAGAAACATTAAAATGACCCAAATTGTCATTCTGTTTTATCCAGTGCAATAAGCAGCTTTTTTATACTTTCGGCAATACCTTGAAGAAGCAACAAAACAAAACCTGACGGAATCATAGATTTTATTAACCAGCGTGAGGGTAGGCCACCTGGATCAGGGGACGCTTCATTGTGGATATAAGCCTGGGAAAGAAAAGGCCAGGCGCTGATAATAATTAAAAGACAAAAAGGTATAAGGATGAACAGTGCACCAAAAGCGTCAATCCAGGCGCGATGTCGGTCATTTAAAAATTTACTGTGATATAAAATATCAAGTCGTACATGTTCATCATGTTTCAACGTGTAGGCAGCACCAATTAAAAAAATTATTGAAAATAAATGCCATTCGAGTTCCTGAATACCAATCGAACCACTTTGAAATAGATAACGCATGGACACATCGTAGCCAACGAGTAAAACAAGAAGAATTACCAACCAGGAGATACATTGACCCGTACGCTCGGTAAATTTATCAATTTTCGAACTGAGATTTAATAATATTGCTTTCAAGAGTTTTTATGCATGAGGTTTTATTTTTATTTGCAAAGTATAAACGAAAGCATCAAAAAAGCGCAGCGGGTTTGTAAGCACTTACCTGATATGAACTTCAATGAATTTGTAGAGAAAATTAAGCTGTAAATTTAAATTATGCACAGAAAAATTCGTTTATATTTTTACTATTTTATAAATAAGCTCAATATCGCTGAAAGCTATATGTTTCCGTGTAAACAATTGATTTTAATATAAAATATGTTTTTTTATGAATTAAGTTTTGTCAGATTTGTAAAAGCTTGCTGTTTTGTAACGCTTTATTGACTCTAAATAATTCACAGAGTTATCCACAGCTTATAAGCCGTTGATTTTTAATCGGTGGTAGTGATTTGCAAGCTTAACAAAGTCAGCTATTTCAAGTTTTTCTGCACGTGTTTCTGGCGCGATACCAAGTTCTTTTATTTCAGACTCAGCGATGTATTTTTTTAGTGCATTACGTATCGTTTTTCGTCGTTGGGAAAAGGCTTCTCTGACGACTACTTTTAGACTCTCATGGTCTAAAAGCTCATATCGGGGTTTCGCTAGAGGTGTCAATTTGACTATGGCGGAATCGACTTTGGGGCTTGGGCTGAATGCGCCCGGTTTAATAGTAAACAGTGATTCGACGTCACAATAGTATTGCAGCATGATTGTCAGACGACCATATTGTTTATTACCAGGTTCAGCACAAATACGATTAACCACCTCTTTTTGCAACATGAAGATCATATCCTTAATACAATCTTTATATGTTAAAAGATGAAAGAGTAGTGGTGTGCTGATGTTATATGGCAAATTACCTACGATGCGTAAGTCTGTTTGAGCAAATTGAGATAAGTCCAGTTTCAGAGCATCTGCTTCGTGGATATTTAAACGTTTATCGTTACCCAGACTTGTCTTTAAAGCATTAACAAGATCTCTATCTATTTCAATAACATCAAGTTTATCAACGCGTTCAAGTATCAGTTTTGTAATTGCGCCTTTACCGGGACCGATTTCAATTATGTGATCCTGTTGTTGAGGATTTACGACATCGACAATGCGCTGGATGATTGCCGGATCATGCAGGAAATTTTGCCCGAAACGTTTTCGTGCACGATGTGTATCAATATTACTCAAAAATTTTAATCTCTTCAGGGGTTCCTAACCACATTCAGGAGACAGGAGAAAGTGAAAAGTGAAACGATGCGATCCTGTTCACTCGGCATTCCTGAATTCTGACTTCTCGTATCTCGTGGTTCCGACGCTTCACGTTTAACTTTTCACCCTTCACTTTCTACCGACTTCGAGATACGAGATACGAACTACGAACTACGAATCCCATCCCCTTGATAATAGTTTATGACTTGCCATTTGATTAGCCATTTCTATTGCAGCTAATAAACTATCACATTGTGCTTTTCCTGTTCCAGCAAGTTCAAGCGCTGTACCGTGATCAACAGAGGTTCTTATAATGGGTAAACCAAGTGTAATGTTTACTGCTTCACCAAAGCCCAATGTTTTAAGTACGGGCAATCCCTGATCATGGTACATACAAATAAACACATCTGTTTTTTGTCGTTGTTCCAGTCTGAAAGCAGTGTCAGCAGGCAATGCGCCAGACACATTGTATCCGTTACGAATAAAACTATTGATAACGGGATTAATAATCGATATTTCTTCAGAACCTAAATGGCCATTTTCTCCTGCATGCGGATTGAGTCCGCAAACAGTAATTGCCGGTTTCTTTATACCAAAGTGGCTAGACATCTCATCAATTACTATACGAATCGTTTTTTCCACTCGTTCGGTGCTTATAGCCTCGGGAACATCACGTAATGGCAAGTGTGTGGTGACTAGTGCGACTCGTAATTCCGGGCAGGCGAGTAACATAACAGGAAAAGCATCATTACACTGTTTTGCAAAATATTCAGTGTGTCCACTAAAGGAGATTCCCGCGTCATTGATAATAGATTTTTGTATAGGTGTTGTAACGACAGCATCAAACTTTTTTGACAGACAGGCCTGACAAGCTATATCAAGTGTCTCGAGTACATAACTCGCATTTTTTGCATTTAATTTGCCTGGAGAGCTAACCGTATTTAATTTTACCGGTAATACTTTTAACGATTTATTATTCTTTATGTCTTGAGGTGGTTCATTAACAGAAACAGTAATAATATTAAGTGGGACAGATAATAGTCTTGCACGTTCTAATAATAAATCGGGATCAGCAATGATTGTTAAGTCATAATCATGATTAATTTGTGAAAGCTTAATTATTAAATCAGGACCAATACCTGCTGGTTCACCCGACGTTACTAATAATCGAGGTTTATTTTTCTGAGATGTCATCCAGGCGGTATTCGACATAGGCTTCATCACGAAGCTGCCGAGTCCAGTTTTGCATAGCCTCATTTAATTTTCGGTCATGAATTGCCATTCTAGCCTTACCACGCTTTACAGATTCGGTATTATCAAATTCTCTTCGTTCAAGTACTTGAACAATATGCCAGCCAAAACTGGATTGGAATGGTTCACTAATTTGATTTGGCTCAAGACTATCCATTACCTGCTGAAATTCAGGTACAAGCTCACCTGGTGATCGCCAACCAAGATCACCACCATCAATTGCACTGACAGGATCCTGAGAATTACCTTTTGCTAACAAAGCAAAATCATCACCGTTATCTATGCGGGACTTCAATTGTTCCAGTTTAGCTTTAGCCTGAGCTGAAGAGATCAATTGATCCGGTTTTATCAGGATATGTCTGGCATGTGTTTGTTCAACAATATTTTCTGTGTCACTTTTCAGGTCAGAAATTTTTATGATGTGAAAACCACTTGGACTTTGGATGAGCTGACTGATGTCACCTTTTTTCATTTCTGGAATATAATCAGCGAATAAACTCGGTATATCTTCTGTTTTACGCCAACCTAAATCTCCGCCATTATTGGCAGTACCTCCATCAGAAACAGTATTTGCTATTTCAGCGAAATCAGCCCCGGCTAAAAGATCTTCGCGAATTTGAGTTGCGACCTGTTTTACTTGTTCAATTTCATCAGCAGTTGCGGCTTCAGGTAATGATAATAATATGTGAGAAAGGCGTATCTCAGTTTGAAAAGTCCCTTGAAATTCCTGATTTGCCAAAAAGTTATCAATCTCTTTTTCTGTCACAACAATAAGGTTTTCAACTTGTCTCTTACGTAATTGAGTTAATGTAATTTCGTTTCTGATATCTTCACGAAACTGTTCGTAGCTATAACCATCCTGTTCCAGAATTTCTCTGAATTGCGTTAATGAAACCTGATTTTGCGCGGCAATATTACCAATAGTTCGATTTAGTGTTTCGTCATCAACTCTAATACCTGCTCTTGTCGCAAGTTGTAGCTGAATACGGTTTTGAACTAAATTATCCAGAACCTGACGTTCCAAAATTGATTGTGGAGGCACGTTTGCGCCTTGTTGTTTAATTTGACTACGCACTGTTCGTATTTTAGCTTCAAGCTCACTTTGCATAATGACGTCTTCATTGACGACAGCAATGATGCGATCCAATGGCACATAGGAATATGCATAAGATTGAAACAGGAACAGGATAAAAAACCCCAACACAGTGTGTCGGGGTTTATTTTGGGAAAATCTAAAATTCACTCTGGTAACCGGGGATTTGCTGTTTGAGGAAGTCTACCGTTTTTTTGCCTATTCCGGCTAGTCCTTTTAACTCCAGTTGAAGAAAAATACCGGTGTCGAATTCACCATTAATATCGGTCAGGAAGCGCCTGGCAACCATTCGAGCACCCCAGCAACAGCTTTCGTACTCAATACCTGCAAATGTTTCTAATGAGCGTCCTTCAGGCACAGCGTAATTCCAACGACCAACAGCACTCCAGTTTTTAGCGACGGGCCAGCGGAAGGAAATATCACTTTGTTCGATATCTGTCGCATCACGCCGGACACGGTAGGCCAGATTCAATACTTTACCTGGAGCGGGACTATAAGTTGCCTGCGCGGTGATTTTCTGTGTGCTGTTGCCTATATTTGGATCGTAAATTATGTCACCGCCAATATTCCAATTATTAATAAATTTGGTATTAAATTCAGCAATGAAAGCAGAACCGTCTTCATCACGTACAGTTCCACCAGGTAAAGTCACTTTACGATCTTGAAAATAAAATATTTCACCAACACTGATATGTCCTAAATCTCGACCTGTTTCCTGATTAATTAAATGAGAAGTAAGTGCGAATGTCATTTGATTAGCATCGCCGCGACGATCATTTCCACTAAAACGATCTTCTCTAAATAGTAAATCAAATGAATTTGTAAGTAGTCCCGTATCAAAAACAGGGAGATCAGATTGATCTTCATTAGGTGTGTATAGATAAAACAATCGGGGTTCGAGTGTTTGTAAGTAACCAGTATTAAAAATTTTAGTCTCCCTTTCCAGGAAAAGACCACTATCAAGACTGAAAACAGGTAATACGCGGCTTGGATTGCGGGAGAAGTTAGCTGAATCTTCCAGATTGTATTGCGTGTAATCGAGACTCAATTTGGGTTCGAGAAAAGTTGCGGTAGTACGCATTGGATAACTGACATAAGGTTGAATATGAGCGCGTAAACCATTAACGTTATCGTTATCGGTGTTGATAAAAACATTATCATCACCGCGTTGAAAGTAAACAGCTTCAGTTCCTATACCATAATTAAGTTGTCCGTAAGTGCGGGGAGAACCATAATTGAAAAGGACTTGCGGTAAACGTTTATAAGGACGAGAAGTTGCGAGAATACTGCGATCAACCGTTTGATAATCCTGAACACGCGTTGTTATGTTCCAGTTATTACCGCTATAGTAAACATCGGCACGCCGTTCAAGAAAACGAGTGCTGGTTGTGCTTAACTGGCTACCAAAATCTTCAAAGTAAAATTTGTCTGAAACCCGATTGAAGGTTAAAAAAGCGTTACCAGTATCCAGGAATCGTTGGTTATGTGTCAGGCTAAATGCATTTCTATCTTTGTCTTGTCGATTATTGTCACTGGCCAGATACTCAAAGTTAATTTCACCTGAAGCGCGTGAGAACAAGTATCGATATTCTCCCATCGCCATAACACCACTATCCGTCAATAATCGTGGAGTTAATGTTGCATCCATGTTTGGACTGATGTTCCAGTAATAAGGAGTTCTTACTTCCATACCATGTCGGTTTGTATTGCCATAACCCGGTGCGAGAAAACCACTCTTACGTTCCTTGCTTAGAGGAAATGACATATAAGGAGTATAAAAGACCGGGAAG
>Ga0214472_10008492_pt1 | contig 10726 bp, 11 predicted proteins | sample RVTome_6_FD_207662 | JGI IMG/M metagenome (GOLD analysis project Ga0214472, IMG submission 207662) | Soil microbial communities from uranium-contaminated site in the Upper Colorado River Basin, Wyoming, United States - RVT140D175 | ecosystem: Environmental > Terrestrial > Soil > Contaminated >...
CTACTCGCCCCCAAACCCCTCGGCTTCAATCCCCTCCGGAAAGGGGGCTGACGCCGAGCGGAGAGATCCACAAATGCCGAACACGACTTGATACGGAACAGCCTCTTCATGGATACAGGATGATGGGCGGTGCCCAATGGTGGGCCATGCCCACCCTACACAGTGCCCACCCTACACAGGGCACACCCTACACAGTGCACACCCTACGCAGCTACCCCCCTGAATCCCCCCTGCAAGGGGGGAGGTGCATTCTCCGCCGGCGTCAGCCCCCTTTCCGGAGGGGATTGAAGCCGACGCTTACGCGCCCTGTGCCAATAAGTCTTCAACGCTGTGGACTTTGTCGGCCATGGTTTGTTGGCGATCGGTGCGCGTGCCGAGTTTGATGGTTGTGGAAATGCGCGGGGCGCCCATTTCATGGATGACTTCGTGGCAGCGCTTGACCGCGCCGAGCACGCGATCCCACTCGCCCTCGATGGTCGTCCCGTAGGAATGAAGATGCGAAGAGAGACCGGCATCCTTCATTACAACCTGGCACGCGGCCACGTATTTGGACACCGAAACACCTACTCCGAGCGGAACCACACACAAATCCAGAATCACGTTCATCTTTGTTTCTCCTGAGCGGGTGGACCGATCGGGACTTGGATCCCCGTACCGCAAAAGCGATGGGCCACCCGCGCCCTACAAACTCGGTAATGGTGGGCCATGCCCACCCTACACAGGACCCACGCTACACAGGACCCACGCTACGCTGATGAGCCGGCCAGGTAATGGACCATTCGGAATGCTAAGATACGATGGGCGTCGTTATGAGCAACCGAAGACCGAAAGAAATACCTGTGGGTTTCACCAGATTGGTCGCCGTAGACCAATGCCGGGAAGGGGCCGGGGCGTTCGTGGAGCACCACGGACGCGAACTGGCCGTGTTTCTGCTAGGCGATTCGGGCGGGGTTGTGGTGATGGACAACGCCTGCCCGCACGCCAGCGGCAATCTTTCCGGCGGCGAGGTGGTCGGCAACACGGTTTCATGTCCCTGGCACCATTGGGAATTCGACCTGGCGACGGGTGTGTGTACACACTCTCCGCTGGCTCGTGTTCGGCGGTACCCAGCGGAGATTCGTGCTGGAGCGGTGTGGGCGGACTTTGGGACGTGAGGATGCAGCAACGTAAGGGAAGAGAAACGAGCAAGGAATGAAAGGTAGTACGGCATGGTTCATTGACATTAGGAACTGGTGCCGTTTCCAAGAAAGCCGGCTACCTTACCTCCCCCCGGATGTGTGACAGAATCAGCGGGCAGGCGTAGTCCATAGTAGGTATGATCCGCAGGATCATCAAACAATGCCAAATAGGTGTCATAGACCAGCCCAGGGCAACGCCCTGGGAACAGGTGACGCCTTGGCGTGTAAGCCCTGAAAGGGTGGAATCATGCTATGCCGCCCTTTCAGGGCTCGCGCTGAGTCGGGCCATCGATCCCAGGGCGTTGCCCTGGGCTGTTGTAGTGTGCCCTTTCAGGGCAGAGAGAATACGCAGCGCATCGGGCTAAGCGACGTGCCCGCACCTGGAGATCGTCAATCGACTTCGAAACCTCTATCTCAGTCGCCGAAAGTGTCACGCACCCAGAAAGAGCCTCCCCGGCCCCTGCTTAACAAGGAGGGGGGCATGAGGCCGAAAGACGCGCGCATGATGGCAAACGACCTTTGCGGAACTGGTACCAGGCATGCTCATTAAAATCTGCGGGATCACCAATAATGAGGACGCTCACTTCGCCCTCGAGGCCGGTGCCGACTGGATTGGCATCAATCTCATGGCGGGACCGAGGCGGATCGAGCTGGCCACGGCGCGGCGCATCGCGGACTCGTTGGATCAACCCGAACGCGCCGTCGCCTTGATCGAAATCAGCGGAGCGCGGCCAAACGAAGCCGCGATCCATGCACTTAGCGCGAGCGGTGTACGACGTTTTCAAATCTACGGAAAGGTAACGCCTACTGCGCTCGAACCATTCGCGGCATCGGGATCGGCGACCATCGTCGTGCAACACTTCACGGATGCCACGTCGCTCGATAGCACGGATCGCCTCCTGGCCACTTGCGCCGCGCACCAACCGGACCACGTCTTACTGGATACGCCCTCGCCGGATCAGCTTGGGGGTACGGGTATTCCAGCGAATTGGGCGTTGATGGGTCAGGCGCGTACTGACGGCCGCTTCGACCATTGGCCGCCGATCATCTTAGCCGGCGGATTAAACGCGGATAACGTGGCCGCCGCCATCCACGCGGTGCGCCCGGCGGGCGTTGATGTCAGTTCGGGAGTTGAAACGCTCCCCGGCGAGAAGAATCACGCGAAAATCGAACGGTTTATCGCTGGAGTGCGAACGAGCGCTTTATGAAATGTTCGTGTCCGTCGTTTCCCCGGCGAACAGGTGAATCGCCGCGTCGGGGATTTTGCGGATTTTCTGGTAGGTCCAGGGGCGTTCGATGCTCAGGAACGCCATGGATCCGGCGAGCCCGGTAAGAAGAAGCATGGTCAGCATGATGACCGGCATGACCACGACTCTTCGCAAGAAGATGGAGCGGCGATCCTGGGTGGTGACGATTTCGTCGATCGCTTCAAGCATGGGAAGACCCAGGGCCCTGGCGACCTGGCCGGAACTTCGAAATACGCTGTCAAAGACCTCGGCGAGCATGACAAACAAAGCGCCGGCGGCAATGCCCGCGAACAGCGCGAAGAGCACAACCGTCATCGCTTTTGGAGACACGGGAATGGAATTACCACGTGCGGGCTGCCCTTCCGAAAATTGTAGCAGGCGCCCCTGCTCGATGGCTTTGATGGCCGGTTCAATGCTGGCGAGCGTAGACAGCAGTCGCCCGTGTCGCTGGCGCGATTGGGCTACCCTTCCCATGATGTCTGCGAATTCCTCTTGCTTTTGGAACACCTCACGCTTCGCGGCGCTCAGCTCGTTGATCGAAATGTCGTTGGATTCGACGCCGATCTCGACATCCTTCATTTTGGACTTTTGGGCCGCGATCTGAACCATTAACCGCGCGCGTTCGCCCTGAACGGGATCGAACGAGTTTTTCATGGCCATCGTCGCGTTCAGAGCCAGCGCATCAATTGGAATATTGGCAACGACGGCGTGGCTATCGCTCTCGCGCTGGGCCGCAAGAATCTCGGCGACTTCTTCACGTCTCGTCAGAATACGCTGGATATCCGGGTGCTGCTCCGTCATACCGCGCGTAGCGCGCAGCTCGGCGATCTGCCGATCAAATGATTGCAGTTCCGCGGCGAGCTTTAGGGCTTGCGGGCTGAGAAACTCCGTTTCCTCGATCTGGGCGCCTTGCGACGCGGCCACATCCTCGATGGGCGTGGCGGGCGCCGTTGCGGCGAGCATCTGCTGTAAGGCCGATAGCTCCGCTTGATATTCCCGACTGCGCAGTTTCAACTCCCGCCGCTCCATTTCCAACTGCGAAAGTTTCAGCGCTATGGCCCCTGGGTTGATTGGATCAACGTGCGGGTTTTCCAGTCGAAGCTTGGTTTCCTGTCTTCGCGCCGCGTTTACTTCCTCGAGCGCTTCTTGAGCCTCATGGGTGAAATACTCTCGCTGGCCGGTCAGAAAATCGTAGATCCAAGCCATCGTACGTCGGATATACGTACGTTTGACCTCATCGACCAGCGCTCGTCCGATCGTCGGGTCGGGGCCGGTGTACGTTACTTTGATGACGTCGATTTGTTCACTCGGCGACGTCGTCGTGACACCGATCGTTCCGGTAAGCGAGCGTGCCACCGAAGATCTTTGCCGCATGGAATTCGGAGTCAACTCACCTTCCTCAGTCCGCTCGTAATCATTCGTAAGCCCGAGATTATCGATGACTTCTTCCATGCATTCCTGTGAGGTCAAATCCCGAACCATAGTGTTCCTAAAATACTTGTAGGAAGAAGCCCCATTCGATAAGGGCAGATTCATCATGACCGGGTCGTCGGTGCGCTCGAACGACGTGGTGGCGCGGTAAGAGCGAGGAAGGTACAAACTTCCGATGAACGCTGAGCACGCCACAATACTAAACGGAATGAAAAACGCCCATCGATGAAGTGAAAGAATGCGCAGCGCATCGTGAACCAACTTGCGAATCTCAGCGAAGGGTCGATCATCCTCGGCCACGCTGTCGCCGCGGCCAAGCATACCCCCACTCTTGGATCGATGGTGACCGGAAATATATGGTTCTTTGGACACAAACTAATCCTAATGCTTCAACCCTAAGCCGCTCGGTTTCCAAACCGGGAGCGAAGCCCGCGCGCAGGGGACACACTTCTGGTTCTCTTTTCGGACGCCACCGCGCGCCCCTTGAGAGGAAAGGACGCTGACCGTTGCACCGACGACTCCATCCCGTATGGGTGATCGAATTGGACATTACCGGACGCACGACCGCCGCATGGTCATCAAGAACATTATCGTAAGGGCGGAATTAACTTGAGACGGGTGGGTGTATTTCAATGTGCGGACCAACCCGTGGGGTCCGGTACACGGACGCAGGTGCTTCTCTGCTCATTCACTTCCTTCGTAGGTGTCAGAATTCTGTCATAATATGCACGATATTGCTCAGTCATCCTATCCGACGACAATGATTCCGCCCGTAAGCGAGATGCCGCCGACATCCGTAACCGGTTCAGTGGGTCGCGCATCAGTGCCGTGATGGCGTCCGCGATGTGCGCCGGATTGAGCCTTTCGACCACTCGACCCTCCACGTGGTCGCGAACGGTCATCGCATGATCGCCCACGTCCGTCGTCACCACGGGCAACCCCGACGCCATCGCTTCAAGGACGGCATTGCTCATGCTTTCCGATGCGCTGGGGCAGACATACACGTCCATAGCGCCGAACAAAGCGGCGACATCTTCCCGTTGACGGACGAAGAGAATGATGCGTTCGTTTCCGGTGTCCCTCGCTTGACGCTGTAGATCCGAGTGCAGCGGGCCGTCGCCCACGATGAGCAGCCTGAGTTTGGGATGCCGTCCGGCCGTGAGCCGCATTGATTCGATGAGGTCGCGGTGGCGCTTGACGGTCGTCAGTGACCCCACTGATCCCACGACAAACGCATCGTCATCCAGATTCAGTTCGCGTCGAATACTCCGCCGCATCTCGTCCGTCGCCGGCTTATACCGAAGAAGATCGACGCCGCCTGGAATCACATCGACCCGATCGATCGGCACGCCGCCCTGCTCGAGCAGTTGCCGACAACCGCAAAACGAATTCGTTGAAAACCGACCGCCCAAGGTCCGCGCCGCTTTGATCAAAAAGCGCTGCTTAGCGCTGAACCCGACCTCAGATTCCAACCCATGAAAAGCCAAAACAACTTTTAGACCGGGCGTTAAGCACCCAGCCACCAACGCGTCCGCCCAGCATCCGGTATTGCGAGCATGGATCAACTCGGCGCGCGTCCGCCAAGCGACCCGCGCAAGCGAGAATCCGAGAAACCTGCCCGGTCGTACCGCACCCAACGGGATGCAGGCCACGTGATCAGGTAAGCTGGAACACAGCGCCCCTGGGGCACGAAGTGTCACAACGGCATGGCGCACGCGGCTTGGGTTCATCGCTCGGAGCAAGGATACAAGGGTACGCTCCGTACCTCCACCTTCAAGCGTATGAACGACGTGCAACACGGCCGACGACCTGTCGCAATCAACACCAACCCACTGTTGCCTATGTTGTGTCATCACGTTGATCGCATCTCTTAACAATAAGGGCTAGAGATTCCTCTTGCCGTACAGGGGACGACCGCTAACCCGAATACCCAAACGGTGCGGATTGGGCCTGCCAATCATACGGCTCAGACGCATTCGCTCCGCACGTCACGGGAACATCGTCGAGTTGGTTTTCGGGATTGAGCAGCTCAAGATCATCTTCGGCGCACATGAAAACCACTTCACGCACCGTCGTTCGATAGAGACAGAGTGGCAGCACCAGAGTCCACCAATAGGACTCACAATAGAACCGTTCCGTCCCCAAACCGGCGATCGTATAGGTCACCAACGACGTCAACATGCCATAGGCGATCAACTTTGTTTCCACTGGAAAGTGGGTCCGATCGGCGAGGCGGTAGGATCGCCATAGATACCCAACACTCCCCATGACCATGGCCAAAAAAACCAGTCCGCCATGGACCCCAAGTTCGGATACACAAACGATCAGCGTATTATGAGATGAACGGCCGTAATACTTAGGATCGTAGTGTCCAATCACGTTAGGAAAGTTTCCGGGGCCGACCCCCAGAGGGTGGTCCGCCACGAGCTGCATCGATAATCCCCAAATCTCTTTACGGTTGACCGTGGCCATATCTGACTCAAGTGTGTCACTGTTCGTAAGCGTGTTCATGCGTGCCCAGAAGTAATTATCGGTGAGGCCGAAGGCCATCACCGCGCCCACCACAAGTAAGACGCGAAGTCGAAAACGCTTCGGGCGTGGGGCCGCGATCAGCGCAACGACCGCCCCACAAAACATGCCGATGAACGCGGACCTCGTTCGGCAGAGCACAATGGCGTTGATCGACATGGCACCGCTCAACGCTGCCAACAAGCGCCATCGCCATTGCTTGGCGATCACAAACGCGACCCCGATCAGCGGTAACATGGCGGCGAGGTGGGCGCCGGTTCCTGAAGTCGTTGCAAAGTCGGACCCGCCGATGAGCTCCAAGCGACCTTGGAAATAGGCGGAGGGATCGGCCGTGTACGCATCATAACCAACGTACAGACTCCCGATGACCAAGCACCAAAGAACCATCCAAAGGTTCTTTCGGGTGGTGGCCATCCTTCCGAGGATGAAGACGAACACGAACATCTTCCAGAGCTTTTCAAACGCATACGACGAACTCTTGTTGTATCCGTATCCCGTAAGGAGATTGATCGCCGCGAGCAATACCACCAACGCCAAACCGACCTCCCAAAGCGAGACGCTCGAAACGAGCTTGGGAACGTGCTTGCGCCCGGTGACCAGGCCGGCTACCGTAAAAACGATAGCAAAAAAGGAGAATCGCATGCCCAGGTCCGCCAGCGGAATCCCCCACCAGGTGCCCACCGGATGGGTCTGATAGGCCAGCAGGTAATTGAGCACGCCCCAGATCGGATTAACCAGCGCCATGAAACAGGCAACCCAGAACAGGGCGAAATAGAGGATGGTTTTTAGGGGCCACATGAGTGTTTAGCGTCGACCGTCGTCCTACCTGTTCCGCAAGAAGGCTGTCATCGTCAGTTCGCGCTGCCTGGGCGACGGACGGTTACGCCGTTGGGCCAATTTTGGGACGCGGGGTCGAATATGCCGGGCAATGACGCCGGCCAATCGACTTTTACCATCCTCCGTAAAGTGACAATAATCCGTCATAAAGGTGTTGTTGCCTATAAGCATAGCGTCAACATCAATGACGTGGACGCGATCCAACCTATCGGCAAAGGACCGTGTGATTTCGTTGGCTTCGTCGACGGCATCCGGCCATTGCTTTTGAAGATCAAAGCGATAGTCGTAATCCCGGTTGAACACTTGCGTACACAAGAAGACATCAATGCCGCGGTCTTGACAGATGGACACGAGCGTCCGCAGGTTTTGACGGAACGGATCCAGCCCCTGGAACGGACGGGCGTTGTAGTGCTGGATGTCCTTGGTGATCGTGATCCCTATCCCGGGTGTGCCCACCTTGCGCTCGAACAACGCTCTGAAGCCGACGAACGCGGCTGAGCGATCAAGGAACGAAGGTAAATAATCCCACATCAGAGGATCATCCTTCTCAAACCGCTTCCGCAGGTGGGTGTAGTCCGGCGAGAAATCTTCGGCGAAGGAAAAAACGACGTCGTTAATGGCGTGGTACACTACGATCGCATCCGGCTCGAGTGGTAGGCAGCGCGTAATGAAATTGATCAACGACTCCAGAGTCGTCCAACATTGGTTGCCGGCGTTAATCACTTCCAGTTTGAGGCCCTCTGCCGCAAAATCATCGCTCAACGCTTGCTCCAAGTAGGCTGGATAGCCGTTCCATGTTGTCGAGCCGCCCAAACAGAAAACGCGGTACGTATGGGGCGCCTTCGTGGCCGCGAACGCCTCGCCGCGAAAACCAAGCTCATTCACGTCGGGGTGATCGGGGTTGGGCACATACGGAAGATACGGATAGTCCCCGCGTTGCAGGGGCCAGGAATCACCCAATCGCCATGAACGACGCTGGCTATAGACTCTATTCAGTTCCTCTACGGAAACATACGTCCATGCATCGACGGCCCGGGCAACCACCTCGGCCAGCCCCAGGCCAGCACCCATTATCAGGGCGGCAAAAAGCGCGCATTTCCAACGTGGTAGGCGCTCCATCCGTATGTTCGGTGCCATTAACCGCTCCCTTTTGATGATGCGCGCAGTCGCGCGCTTGCTTATCGGTAGTCCCTGGGCCTCAATTGTGTTATTCCCGGACGCAACGAAGGTACCACGGGGCATCGGGAATGGACGATCACGGGTTCTCGCGGTAGGCTCTTGGTGTTGCGTGTCGTCGTCATTAGTGCTCCATGACGGGTGATTTAGGGATTTGGCTGCATCAAACCGCGACCGTGAGGGGTGGATGGACAAGGAGCACGTATACTCCGAAAAAGCCGCTACTTGGCGGGCGCGGTTCGGATAAACCAATGATTGGCGTACGACAGAGCGCCCGTGCTCTGACGCCGGTGCCCCATCCTTGCGTAGCGAGGGTGGGGGACGGATGCGTTGTCCGCAGGCTCGCGCCAGCGGCTCTGCCTGAAAGCGGATGGATTGAATGACGATTCCGGAATCGTATCTATTCCCCACCCTTCGTAGGGTCTGCCGTGCGGACCGAATCTGTAGGGTGGGCACTGCCCACCAATCGCAGGCTCGCGCCAGCGGCTCTGACTGTTAGCCGGTTGCCTATCGAATCAGGTGCGTCGGAGCCCTAAAACTGAATCGCCACATGGGCAGATTTCATGTTTATTCGATTGCTGTTGATTCTAACGATCGTCCCACTTACTGAGTTGGTGCTCCTCTTGCGCCTGGCGGAAGAATTCAGTTGGCAGAGCACGCTGGCGCTGGTGGTTCTGACGGGGGTGCTGGGTGCTTGGTTGGCGCGCCGTCAGGGAATTCGAACTTTCGCGCGGATCCAAAACGAACTCGAACGTGGAACGCTGCCCGCTGATGCCCTCATCGACGCCGCCCTCATTCTGGTAGCCGGGCTGGTGCTGGTGACGCCGGGTATCTTGACGGACCTCTTAGGATTCGCACTGCTGGTCCCGCCGATTCGCCGATGGCTCATGCGCCGGGTTGCTAAGGCGTGTAAGAAATACACCGTCGTTATCCGAAATGGCTCGAGCGAGGACTTCGTCGACGTGGAAGGCACAGGGTCCACGGTTGACCAACCACCCCACGATCGCTTCATCGAAATGTAAGCGACAAAGGCATCACTCAATGCAAAGCAAGAAATGGATTGTACTGGCGGCGGTATTTGGTCTGACGGGCGTAGCGGCCGGGGCGCTGGGTGCGCACGCGCTCCAAGATCGACTTGATCCGAAAGAACTCGCCTCTTACGACGTGGCCGTTCGATATCAAATGTACCACGCTCTGGCGCTGCTCGCGGTCGCCTGGTTATCGAGCGAGACCTCATCCCGCCTGACGAACGCTTCCGGATGGTGCTTCGCCTCGGGCGTCGTTTGCTTCTCGGGCAGCATCTACGGTTTGATCTTTCTGTCTTGGCGCTGGCTGGGACCGATCACGCCATTGGGTGGCCTGTTGTTCATGACCGGATGGTTGCTGCTGGGGATTGTTGGCATGACCGGACGCAAGAACACTCGCACCGATGGCGCTTGACCCTATCCCAACTTACCCCCACGATGCACTTTCGATGTTGGGTGATCGCCCCCGGCGTCGCAGCACTAGGCCAAAAATAAAATGGTTCGACGATCGCTCAGGGAAGTAGCACTATGACCACCTCGCTCGACGAAACGGCCGTACGCCACGTGGCGCACTTGGCGCGGCTGACCGTATCCGACGCCGAGGTTGCGCGCTTCTCGCAACAGTTGTCTGTCATTCTGCAATACTTCGAACAGCTCGAAGGGCTCGACACCACCAACGTCGAGCCGACCGCCCATCCGCTGGGTATTACCGATGTCCTACGCGACGATGTGGTTTGCAATCCCCTATCAACCGACGCGGCGCTGCGCAACGCCCCGCAACATCAAGATCAACTTTTCCAAGTCCCGAAAGTCTTGGACCAGGATAACGCATGAGCGCTGGTGCCGGAAATACGGCGTTCGACATGGCGTGGTCGGTGGCGCGGGGTGAGTGCTCGGCGGAGGAAGTGGTACGTCGGCATCTGGATGGATTGGCAGAATCACCGGACGCCCTCAACAGCATTTTATGGTACGACGTCGAACATGCGCTGTCATCCGCTCGAAGAGTTGACGCCGCCCAGGCGCGCGGCGAGACTCTCGGTCCGCTGGCCGGGGTTCCCATCGTTTTGAAAGATAACATCTGCACCAACTTCGGCCCGACGACGTGCGGATCGAAGATGCTCGAAGCGTTTCGCTCACAGTATAACGCGCATGTCGTACAGCAATTGGAAGACGCCGGGGCCGTCATCATCGGCAAGACCAACCTGGATGAATTCGCCATGGGCAGCAGCACGGAACATAGCGCCTGGGGTGTGACACTTAATCCGTGGGATACCGACCGTGTGGCCGGCGGATCGTCGGGCGG
>Ga0214472_10008495_pt1 | contig 10724 bp, 6 predicted proteins | sample RVTome_6_FD_207662 | JGI IMG/M metagenome (GOLD analysis project Ga0214472, IMG submission 207662) | Soil microbial communities from uranium-contaminated site in the Upper Colorado River Basin, Wyoming, United States - RVT140D175 | ecosystem: Environmental > Terrestrial > Soil > Contaminated >...
GAGGCCGCCCGTGCCGGCGAGCACGGCAAGGGCTTCGCCGTGGTCGCGGCCGAGGTGCGCAAGCTGGCCGAGCGCTCGCAGAACGCCGCCCAGGAGATCGGTCAGGTGGCCCGCGGCAGCGTCAGTCTGGCCGAGAGGGCCGGACAACTGCTGGCCGAGATGGTGCCGTCGATCAAGAAGACCTCCGATCTGGTGCAGGAGATCGCGAGCGCGTCGCAGGAGCAGTCCTCCGGCGTGGGTCAGATCAACACCGCGATGAACCAGCTCAACCAGATCACCCAGCAGAGCGCCAGTGCTTCCGAAGAGCTGGCCGCCACCGCCGAGGAGATGAGCAGCCAGGCCGAGCAACTGCAGCGGTTGATGGCGTTCTTCAAGCTGGATAACAACCGTTCGCAGTCGCGTCAGGCAGACAAGGCTCAAGGCCCCCAAGGCAAGTCCGGCACTCCGGCGATCGGCGCTCCGGTGGCAGGCACACCGGTGGCCGGCAAACCGGTGAAGGTCCTGCCACCGGATTTAGACCCGGTATGCGGTCTCCGGAGGAGTTTTCCTACAACAAAATCCGAGTTTGCCCAATAGAATCTCCCTGTCTTTTTTGTCAGAGTGAGCCCGCCCCTCCGGCAGGGTGTCTCGGACACCCTGCCGGAGGGGCCATCTCGACCCAACCGAAGTCGCAAGCGTCCCGCTGGACACGCTGCGCCTGCAGGTCGCCGAAACAAGAAAGATAAAAGTGGTGCGATCAACTCAATCAATGCGAGGACATGCCCTGCCGGGGCGTGTCTTTTTGCATTTTGGATGTTCGTTTTTGCGGAGAACGCACCATGAAACTCGCTTTCAGATCGATACAAGCCAAGATCGCGGTCATCGCCGGAATCTTGCTGCTAATGGCCGTGGGGGTGCTGATCATCTTCGGCCTGATCCTCTCCGGAAACACCCGGAATGTCGTGTCGGAGCGGGTGTCCGATCTTATGGATCGAAGCACCCGCGACACTCTTGTAAACCTGGCCGGCGAACAGGCCGGCACGATCCAGGCCGAGTTCGAAGTAGCGCTGGATGCGGCGCGCACCCTGGCCCACACCTTTGTTCTGACCAAGCAGGTGGATGGTCCGGTCAGCTTTGGCCGCGACCAGATCAACGCCATCCTGCTCAACGTGCTGGAGAACAACCCCGGATTCAACGGTACCTACTCCGCATGGGAGCCGAACGCACTGGATGGTGCCGACGCCTACAACCGCACCGGCAGGGACGGCAACAACGCGCAGACCGGCCGCTTCACCCCCTACTGGAACCGGGACGGCGAGGGCAATATCGCCGTTCAGCCCCTGGTCGAGTACGACACGATGGATCGTCACCCCAACGGCGTGCTCAAGGGCGGCTGGTACATCGGGCCGCGCGACACCCATACCGAGAGCGTGCTCGACCCCTTCCCCTATATCGTGCAGGGCAAGCAGGTCTGGCTCACCACATTGTCCGTTCCGATCTACACCAACGACACCTTCTACGGCGTCGCGGGAGCCGACTACAACCTGGATTTCGTGCAAAAGCTTGCCGTCGATGTGAACCAGGGGCTGTACGAGGGCAAGGGGCAGGTGATCATCCTCAGTCATATGGGGCTGGTGGCGGCGCACAGCGACAAGCCCGAACTGATCGGACAATCGTTCGAAAGCGAGATGGGCGCCGGTTGGGACAAGGCACTGGCCAACATCCAGGGTGGGCATTCGAACGTGGTCGTGAACGACGAAAGCGGCGAGATGATCGTGTTCGCACCGATCGCCCTGGGGCGCACGGGCAGGCCCTGGGCGGTGATGATCAAGCTGCCCACCGAGGTGGTGATGGCCGAGGTGCGCGCACTGGATCGGGAACTCACCGCGCGAGGTAATAAGAACCTGCTGTGGCAACTGGGCGTCGGCGCTGCGGTCGCCGTTGCCGGTGTCCTGTTCCTGTGGTTCGCGGCCGGCGGAATCGCCCGGCCGATCCGTCAGGCGGCTTCCGCTGCCGATGCGTTGGCACGGGGGGACCTGAGCGTCAGGGTCGATTCGACAGACCGGGACGAGGTGGGCGAGTTGCTGCGCGCCCTCGGCAACATGGTCTCGCGCCTGTCCGAGATTATCGGCGAGGTACGCGGAACCGCCGATAACGTCGCTTCCGGCAGCCAACAGATGTCCGCCGCCTCCGAACAGCTGAGCCAGGGTGCCTCCGAACAGGCCGCCAGCGTCGAGGAGACCTCCGCCTCGATCGAGCAGATGTCCGCCTCCATCGAACAGAACACCGACAGCGCCCGCGTCACCGACGAGATGGCCACCGGTGCCTCCCGTCAGGCCGAGGAGGGCGGCCAGGCGGTGCAGGAGACCGTCGACGCGATGAAGCGGATCGCCGAGCAGATCGGCATCATCGACGAGATCGCCTACCAGACCAACCTGCTGGCGCTGAACGCGGCGATCGAGGCCGCTCGTGCCGGCGAGCACGGCAAGGGCTTCGCCGTGGTCGCGGCCGAGGTGCGCAAGCTGGCCGAGCGCTCGCAGAACGCCGCCCATGAGATCGGCCAGGTGGCCCGCGGCAGCGTCAGTCTGGCCGAGCGGGCCGGACAACTGCTGGCCGAGATGGTGCCGTCGATCAAAAAGACCTCCGATCTGGTGCGGGAGATCGCCGCCGCGTCGCAGGAGCAGTCCTCCGGCGTGGGTCAGATCAACACCGCGATGAACCAGCTCAACCGGATCACCCAGCAGAGCGCCGGCGCGTCCGAAGAGCTGGCCGCCACCGCCGAGGAGATGAGCAGCCAGGCCGAGCAGCTGCAGAAACTGATGGCGTTTTTCAAGACTTCAACAAAGTAGTACCAGGCAGGCCTGGGTAGGGGAGAGTATTGATGTCCATGTTACGCAAGATCAGGATCAGCCGACGGTTGTGGGGGTTGGCGTTGCTGTCGGTGCTCGGCGCCGTCGGAATCGGGGCGGTGGGGCTGGGCTTTCTGCACGACGTATTGATGGACGAGAAGTTGCGGCAGACCCGCAAGCTGGCCGAAACCGCCCATAGTCTGATCGAGAGTTGGTACGCCCGCGAACAGTCCGGCGAACTCGGTCGTGACCAGGCGCAACAGGGCGCGCTGAACGCCCTCAAGCAGTTGCGTTATGACGGGGACAACTACTTCTGGATCAACGATATGTTGCCCAGAATGGTGATGCACCCCATCAAGCCCGAACTGGACGGCAAGCCTCTGGGCGAGTTCAAGGATCCCGCCGGGACGCATCTGTTCAGCGAGTTCGCCAAGGTGGTCGAGCGGCAGGGCGAGGGTATGGTGCCCTACCTCTGGCCCAAGCCCGGCCATGACGAACCGGTGGAGAAGATATCCTACGTCAAGGGGTTCCAGCCCTGGGGTTGGATCGTGGGGACCGGCATCTATATCGACGATGTGCGTACCCTGTTCCGGCAGGTCGCGCTCAGGGAGAGTCTGGTGGCGCTCGCGCTGTTGGCGGGGGTGGCGCTGGCCATCGCCCTGATCGGCCGCAGCATCGTGCAGCCGATCAACGGCGCGGTAGCCGTGGCGCGGCAGCTGTCCAACGGTGATTTCTCCCGGAAGATCGATACCGACGGTCGCGACGAGGTGACCGTGCTGCTCGTGGCCATGCAAAGCATGGTGGATCGACTCTCGCACATCATCGGTGAGGTGCGCGGCGCGGGCGGCATACTCACCGGACTGTCCGAAGAGGTCGGCGTTACCGCTCAGAGCCTGAATCGGGACAGTCGGGAGCAGGCCGACAGCGTCGAGGCCACGTCCGCCTCGATCAAGCAGATCTCCGTTTCCATAGAGCAGAGCACCGATAATGTCCGGCGCACCGATGAACTGGCCGGTCGTGTCGCCGGGCAGGCCGTCGAGGGCGGTCGGTCGGTGCGGGAAACCATGGCAGCGATGAAAGGGATCGCCGAGAAGATCGGCATCATCGACGAGATCGCCTACCAGACCAACCTGCTGGCGCTGAACGCGGCGATCGAGGCGGCCCGCGCCGGGGAGCAGGGCAAGGGCTTTGCCGTGGTCGCGGGCGAGGTGCGCAAGCTGGCCGAGCGCGCCCAGAACGCCGCGCAGGAGATCGGCGAGGTGGCTCAGGGCAGTCTGTCCCTGGCCGAGCGGGCCGACAAGCTGCTGGATGAGATCGTGCCCGCCGTCAAGCAGACCTCCGAGTTGGTGCAGGGGGTCGCCACCGCCTCCTCCGAGCAGTTGATCGGTGTCGGGCAGATCGATACCGCCATGAATCAGCTCAACCGGATCAGCCGACAGAGCGCCGATGCTTCCGAAGGATTGACGACCACCGCCGAGGAGATGAGTGCCCAGGCCGAGCAACTGCAGAAACTGATGGCGTTTTTCAGGCTGGATGAACACCGGGCGGATGCATGAATAAGCATGAAGTCGCCAAGTTGCATCCGACTCTACCTTAAGGGCGTACGTATTTTTCCTACTTTTCAAGGATTTTTCCTACATCAAATTAAGGCGTATCTGAATAGATACGGTATTTGCTTGTCTGCGAGAATGCTCCTCTTGCAATGAGTCCCGAAATTGCTCGACTGTCGGTACTGCCCCGCCGTAAGGCAGGCCGACGGGATCGGGAGCAACGCTGTTTGATATCGGATATCGCTGGAGATCGTGTGTGACGGATAGAAACAAAGGGATCGACTGGACGGCCGCTGCGTTGCCGCTGCTGGGCCTGGGCGGATCTATAGCGGTTCTGCTGCTCGGTGATCGCAACAGCCTCGATTGGGGAGTTGCAGGGCTGCTCGCCCTGGCCGGGATCCTGCTCGCCGTCCTGGCGCAGCTGGGCGCCGGTCGCCGGCATCGGCTGTTGCAGGAAACCCGGCAGCGGTTGGCCGCCGTCGAACAGCAGTTGCAACAGGCCACCGACGACAAGGGTGCGTTGGAGCAGCTGTGCGAGGCCGTCGCGCCGGTCTGGGCACGCCAGATCGACAGCGCCCGCGACCTGGCCGAGGAGGAGATCGGATCCCTGACCCAGCGCTTCGCCGCCCTGTCCCAGGGGTTGGACAGCGCCGTCGCCGCGTCGCAAAACGCCGCCGGCGGCCTGGACGGCCGGCTGATGTCGCTGTTCGACGAAAGCCGTGCGGAGCTCGACTCCGTCGTCGCGGCCCTTAGAAGTACCCTCGAATCCCGCAGCGAACTGCTGCAGGAGGTGCAGGCACTGGCCGCCTTTACCGATGAACTGGAACATATGGCGGTCGAGGTGGCCAAGATCGCCGACCAGACCAACCTGCTGGCGCTGAACGCCGCCATCGAGGCGGCACGCGCGGGCGCCTACGGGCGTGGCTTCTCGGTCGTCGCCGACGAGGTGCGTACCCTGTCCAACCGCTCCGGCGAGACCGGGCAACTGATTCGGGAACGGATCGAGGCGGTCAACGCCAAGATCGGCTCGGCCCTGAAGCTGTCGCAGAAGCATGCCGAGGAGAACGAACGCATGATCGGGGCATCGGAGCAGACCGTTGCCCGGGTGCTCGGCCGCTACCAAGATGTCACCGCCGACCTCGGTCATAATGCCGAGCAACTGCGTGACGAGGGGGTGGTCATTCGCGACGAGATCCACAACGTGCTGATCGCGCTGCAGTTCCAGGACCGCATGAGCCAGATGCTGTGCAGCGTGCGCGACGATCTGGGCAAGCTGGAGCAGCGCCTGGCCGACGGCGACGAGGCCGGGCTCGAGGTCGACGCCTGGCTGGAGGCGCTGGCGAGCAGTTACACCATGGAGGAGCAGTACGCGCTTCATTCAACCTCTTCGGCGGGGCAATCATCGGCGCCGCAATCCACGGAAATCACATTCTTTTAAGGAGATAACATGGCCAAGACAATTCTGGTGGTCGACGATTCCGCATCGATCCGACAGGTAGTGGGGATTGCGCTGAAAGGAGCGGGTTACGACGTCGTTGAAGCCTGCGACGGACGCGACGCACTGAGCAAGCTGGACGGGCGCAAGATCCATCTGGTGATCAGCGATGTCAACATGCCCAACATGGACGGCATCACCTTCGTGCAGGAAGCAAAGAAACTGCCCGCCTACCGCTTCACCCCGGTCATCATGCTCACCACCGAGAGCGGCGATGCCAAGAAACAGGCCGGCCAGGCCGCCGGTGCCAAGGCCTGGGTGGTCAAGCCGTTCCAGCCCGCCACCATGCTGGCGGCGGTAGCCAAGCTGATTCTGCCCTGAGCCGAAGGCACATTCAGGTAGCAAGCCGAAACACGACCAAGCCTAAGCCTAAGCCAGGAGGCGATGATGACCGAAGTCGAGATGACCATGACGGGCGAGACCTGTCGGCTGACTCTCAGCGGCGAGATGACCATCTACACCGCAGCGCAACTGCTGCCGCAACTGAAGCCCCATATCGAACAAACGCAACTGGAACTGAACCTTGGCGCGGTACCCGAGATCGACGGTGCCGGCCTGCAACTGCTGTTGCTGATGCGACGTGAACGGGCAACGGCCGGTCGTGACCTGAGGATTGCAACCTGTAGCGAGCCGGTACGCGATGTGCTGGAACTGTGTGGCCTTGGCGGCGTCTTCGGCCTTGAACCGGCAGCGGTAGCGCTGACCGCCTGACAGGGGGTAGATAATGAATCTGGACGAAGTACTGCACACCTTCCTGGCCGAGGCCCGCGATCTGCTCGAGCAGATGGAGGAGGCGCTGCTGCAACTGGAGAACGAGTCCGAGGACGACGAGGCGATCAACGCCCTGTTCCGCGCCGCGCATACCATCAAGGGCTCGGCGGGCCTGTTTCAGCTCGACGAGATCGTGGCCTTTACCCATGTCGCCGAAAACGTGCTGGACCGGGTGCGCGACGGCCACCAGGCGCTGGTGCCCGACCTGATCAAGCTGCTGTTCGAGGTGCGTGACCACCTGGGGGTGATGATCGACGGTGTCGCGGCGGGTCAGGAGCTCGCAGCGGCGGACAGCGACAGAACGCAGACATTGATCGACGCCTTGACCGCCTATCAGTCCGATCGCGCCGAGTTCGATATCGGCGGTCCCGAACCGGTCGAGCGACAGCCGGAAGCGCAGCAGGGCGGCGACGGAAACACCGGTGTGGTTTCCGCGCACTGGCACATCTCGGTCCGCTTCGGGCCCGATCTGCTGGTCCACGGCATGGACCCGCTGTCGTTCATCCGCTACCTCGGCACCCTCGGCCGACTCGTGCATGTGGTGACGCTGACCGATGCGCTGCCGGCGCCGGCGCAGTTCGATCCCGAGCGCTGCTATCTCGGCTTCGAACTGGCATTCGACAGCGAGGCCGATCGCGACACGATCGAAGGGGTGTTCGAGTTTGTCCGCGACGACAGCCGCCTGTTCCTGCTGCCCCCGCACGCGCCCCTGTCCGACTATGCCGCGCTGCTGCAGGCGGCGGCCGATGCCGACGAGGCGCTCGGGCCGCTGTTGCTGGCCTGCGGCTCGCTGAGCGAGGAGGAACTGACCGCCCTGTCCGCCCCGGCAATACCCACCACCAAGGAGTCGAACATGCCGCAGAGCCTGGCCGAACCCGCACAAGCACAGACCCCCGTCCAGCGCCCGGACGCAAAAGCCAAGGGTGCGCAACGCAACGAAAGCCAGCCCGGCGCGGGCACCTTCATCCGCGTCGATGCGCAGAAGCTGGATCAACTGATCAACCTGGTCGGCGAACTGATCATCGCCGGCGCCAATACCGAACTGATCGCGCAGAAATCCGGCGACGACGAGTTGGCCGAGGCCACCTCCAATCTGTCGCAGCTGGTCGAGCAGGTGCGCGACTCTGCCTTGACCCTGCGCATGGTGCCGATCGGCGCCACCTTCAACCGCTTCCAGCGCGTGGTGCGCGATGTCGGCAAGGAGCTGGGCAAGGAGATCGAACTGATCATCGCCGGCGCCGACACCGAACTGGACAAGACCGTGGTGGAGAAGATCGGCGACCCGCTCACCCATCTGGTGCGCAACGCCATGGACCACGGTATCGAATCCGCCGAGCTGCGGCGCGAGCGCGGCAAGCCGGCGCGCGGACGGCTGAAGCTGGACGCCTACCACGACTCGGGCAACATCGTGATCGAGGTCAGCGACGACGGCGGCGGCCTCGACCGCGACCGCATCCTGGCCAAGGCGCTCGAGCGCGGCCTGGTGAAGGAGGATCAATCCCTCACCGACAAGGAGGTCTACCAACTGATCTTCGAACCCGGCTTCTCCACCGCCGCCCAGGTCAGCAACCTGTCCGGCCGCGGCGTCGGCATGGACGTGGTGGCGCGCAACATCCAGGCCCTGCGCGGCACCGTCGAACTGGACAGCGAGCCGGGCCGGGGCGCCACCGTGCGCATCCGCCTGCCGCTGACGCTGGCGATCATCGACGGCTTCATGGTGAGCCTGAGCGGCGCCGTGTACGTGATCCCGCAGGACCTGGTGGTCGAGTGTATCGAACTGACGCAGCGCACCCAGGAGCGCGACTACCTCAACCTGCGCGGCGAGGTGCTGCCCTATATCCGCCTGCGCGAACTGTTCGAGGTCGAAGGCGAACTGCCGGAGCGCGAGAACGTGGTGGTGGTGCAGTACAACGGCCAGAAGGCGGGTCTGGTGGTGGACGCCCTGCTGGGCGAGTTCCAGACCGTGATCAAGCCGCTGGGCAAGGTGTTCAGCCGTGCCGGCGGCATCGGCGGCTTCACCATCCTCGGCAACGGCAACGTGGCGCTGATCCTGGAGGTGCCGGGACTCGTGCGCCAGGTGGTGGAGCGGGCCGGTGGTGCACAGGGCAACCGCCAGACGGGCTCCGTACAGCACAGCTGACTCAGGCCGACAATGAAACGCGATAACACAAAAAAGAAGTACAACAGAAACCCAACACAGATCGCCGGGACGTGCGCCCGGGGAGAACAAAGCCATGAGAATTACACTGAAATTCAAGCTGGCGATGGCGTTTGCCGTCATCGTCCTGCTGGCTGCAGGGGGCATGGGCCTCGGTATCTACAACATGGGGCAGATGCGCTCCACCTACGACGTGCTGATCGACGAGGATATCAAGCGCGTCCGCCTGGCGGCTGAAATCGATGCCACGGCGGTACGTATCGCTCGTGACGAGAAGGAGTACATCCTCGCGGAGTCCGATGCGGAGATGGATGAGTTCGGCGCGGCTATCGATGAAAATACACAGAAGGTCGACCAACTGGTCGAGCAGATGTACCAGCTCTCCGGCGAGGCGGGACGCAGGGAACTCGATGACTTCAAACAGCCCTGGGCGAAGTTTCTCGAGAACGTTAGGAAAGTGCGCGATCTGGCCCGTCTTCAGTCCCTGCGGAGTGCGAGACGTATTGCCCAGAATGAAGGCATGGAGGCGTACACCGCTACCATGGCGGCGCAGGACAAGCTTCAGGAGCGCCTGCTCACGGTCATGGGGTCCACCGATGATGACGCTGCAGTGGATCGATATGTCACGGTATCGCTGATCGATCCCCTCTTGTTGACCGTGCGCGCCAACATACTCAACGTGCTTGCCTCCGGCGATAATCCGGAGGCGCAGCAGCGTTTCGCCAAGGTTGTCGACGATAGTATTGGGCAGTTGAAGGCGCAGGTGGAACAAGCCAAATCCCGCTTGTACGGGCAGGACAAGGCCGAGCTTGATCAACTGAGCCGCCTGATCGACGGCTGGTTGGTGCTTGGCAAGGAGGTGGTGACCAAGGGGCTCGAGAACGGCGATTACTATGCGGGTGAGGCCAGCACAGCCGGCGGCGAATACCGCCGCCAGGCGGACGCGGTCATGGACGGTATAACCAATCGTCTGCGCGACGAGGTCAATCGGGCACAGGAGGATACGGCCGAGTCCTACGAACAGTCTCGTCTGATCCTGATCGGTGCTCTGGTGGCCATCGCGCTGATCGCCATCGGTGCCGCGCTGTGGATCATCATCGGTATCTCCCGCGCCATCGCCGGCGCGCTTGGCTTGGCCACCGCTGTTTCCGAAGGTGATCTCAACGCCACCGCCGAAGTGCGCTCCAACGACGAGATCAAGGACCTGATCGACGCGCTGAACACCATGGTGGCCAAGCTGCGCGAGATCGCAACCGAAGTGAACAACGCCTCGGACAACGTCGCTTCCGGCAGCCAGCAGATGTCCGCCGCTTCCGAACAGCTGAGCCAGGGCGCCTCCGAACAGGCCGCCTCGGTGGAGGAGACCTCCGCCTCGATCGAGCAGATGTCCGCCTCGATCGAGCAGAACACCGACAACGCCCGCGTCACCGACGAGATGGCCACCGGTGCCTCCCGTCAGGCCGAGGAGGGCGGCCAGGCGGTGCAGGAGACCGTCGATGCGATGAAACGGATCGCCGAGCAGATCGGCATCATCGACGAGATCGCCTACCAGACCAACCTGCTGGCGTTGAACGCCGCGATCGAGGCCGCCCGTGCCGGCGAGCACGGCAAGGGCTTCGCCGTGGTCGCGGCCGAGGTGCGCAAGCTGGCCGAGCGCTCGCAGAACGCCGCGCAGGAGATCGGCCAGGTGGCCCGCGGCAGCGTCAATCTGGCCGAGAGGGCCGGACAACTGCTGGCCGAGATGGTGCCGTCGATCAAGAAGACCTCCGATCTGGTGCAGGAGATCGCGGCCGCCTCGCAGGAGCAGTCCTCCGGCGTGGGTCAGATCAACACCGCGATGAACCAGCTCAACCAGATCACCCAGCAGAGCGCCAGTGCTTCCGAAGAGCTGGCCGCCACCGCCGAGGAGATGAGCAGCCAGG
>Ga0214472_10008496_pt1 | contig 10724 bp, 8 predicted proteins | sample RVTome_6_FD_207662 | JGI IMG/M metagenome (GOLD analysis project Ga0214472, IMG submission 207662) | Soil microbial communities from uranium-contaminated site in the Upper Colorado River Basin, Wyoming, United States - RVT140D175 | ecosystem: Environmental > Terrestrial > Soil > Contaminated >...
GCAATGGCTGGGATATCGGCTCGGGCTCCGAGCTCACAGTCGGCGCAGATGCGACCTACATCATCGAATATGTGGTCGATCCTTACTTCGTCGAAGGCGTGTCAATCGGCGGCGGTGATTATGTCGGTCAGTTCAACCGGTCGAACTTCACCCGGTCGATGCCGCAGTGGAAGGCAAACCTGTATGCCAACTACGCACTCGGAGAACACAACTTCCGGGCCGTCATGCGCCACATCGACGCCTACAAGGATGAACGCGGCGATCTGACTGGCAACGGCACGTCGGAAATCGACAGCCAGACAACGTTCGACTTGTTCTATAGCTGGCAATCGGAAGCGCTGGGTCTCGACTTCGGCCTGTCTGCGGTCAACGTGACGGATGAAGATCCGCCGTTTGCCCAGTTCGACCTGAACTACGATCCCTACACGCACAACCCGTTCGGCCGTACATTCAAAGTCAGCGTGACGAAGCGCTTCGGCGGCAGCAACTGACCCAGTCAGTGAGCTGAGCAATCAGGCGGCCCCCGGAAACGGGGGCCGCTTTCTTTTGGGTCTCGCGCCAAAGAAAAAGGGGCGGGCCCGAAAGCTCGCCCCTTCCTGATTTTACCTGGTCCTGGATCAGCCGCGGATCGAGAACTCGATGCCGATCACCCGGCCCGGTTGGAGCGGCGAGAAAGTGCCGGCGGCCGGGTTCGGATCGAACACGTCATTGGTGCCGTCCGAGAGGTTCTGGCCATCCGGCACGGCGCCGGCGAGCGCGCCGCCGAACGGGACCTGCGTGTCACCGCCGGAGATCGCCTCGTCGAGGAGGTTCTTGCCGAAGATCGAGACCGCGAAGCCATCGATCGGCGTGTTCCAGGTGAGGTTTGCGTCCACCTGGTCGGCCTCGTCGATATAGCCGAAATTGTTGTCGGTATAGGCGAACTCGTCACGGTGCTGGAAGCTGGCGCGGGAGACGAGCGAGCCGCTTGTCCCGAGATCGAGGTCGTGGATGAAGCCGACGCCGTAGGTGGCTTCCGGCACGCGAGGCAGGGCGAGTGCAAGGTCTTCGGGCCCCACCGTCCCGTTGCCGGAGATGTCGAACTTCACGTCAGTATATTCGGCGTCGAGGAGGCCGAGATTGGCCGTCAGCAGCAGGTTGTCGGTGACCGCATAACGGCCCTCGACTTCGAAGCCGAGGATTTCGGCATCGGCAGTGTTGATGATCGTCTGGGCCACGCCCGAGGACGGCGAGGACAGGTTCAGTTCGCGCTGCATGTCGCCGATATCGTTGAGGAACACGGCCGCGTTCAGCTGGCCGCGGCGGTCGCCGGTCTCGTATTTGAAGCCGGCCTCGTAGGCGTTGATCGTCTCCTCATCGAAGGCGCGGCTGCCGCCCGGCGGGAACAGGGCTTCGAAGGCCAGCGCGTTGGTGATGCGGAAGTTGTAGCCGCCCGAGCGCACGCCCTGGGTATAGTGGCCATAGACCTGCATCAGGTCGCTGATCTCGTACTGGAAGCCGACCTTCGGATTGAGGTTCGACCATTCCTCGGAATCAGTGAAGCCGTTTGGCTCGCCCGGAACGAAGGGGTTGGTGCCGGTGGTCGGGCAGGTGGCGTCAACGACCGAGCAGAACGGACGCGGGCGGACATAGGTGATGTCGACCGTCTTCTCTTCGGTGCCGTAGCGCAGGCCGAAGATACCCGTTAGCTTGTCCGTGATCGCATAGTCGAGCTGGCCGAAGACGCCGTAGACGGTGTGGTCCTGGTAGCCGCCGCCATTGAACTGCGCGGCCGTGACGGTCGGCAGGTTGCGGCGCTCTGTATAGCCGATCTCCTGGTTGAAGTAGAACAGGCCGGTGGTGATCTCGGCCTTGCCGAACGTGCCGGCATAGCGCAGCTCGTTCGAGACCTGCTCCTGGACAAGCTCCGTGTCCGAATGGAACAGGAAGAGCGGCAGGGCATCGATGTCGCCGTTGGAGGCCGAATCGAGGTCGCGGTAACCGAAAATGTTGGTGATCCGGCCATTGCCGAAATCGACATCGTAATCGGTGCGCAGCGAAGCAAAGAGCGTGTCGTTCTTGTAGCTGCCGATATTGTCGACGGCGAGGTCGAAGGAGTCGCGGGCATAGACGCCGGAGTTGCGGGCAGCCGGGCCGTCCGTCTGGGTCGAGAAGGATTCGAGCTTGCCGAGGAAGCTCAGGTCTTCGGTCGGCGTGAATTCGAGCGCCCCGCGGATCAGGAAGGTCTGGGCTTCGCCGATGTTCGAGTCGTTGAACTTGTTGTTGAAGTAGCCGGAATCGTAATTGTAATAGGCGCCGATCTTGCCGTTCAGCATGCCTTCGGCGATCGGGCCGGAAACGGTCGCCTGCAGCGTTGAGGACGGGCCGCCGCGGCCATCGTCGATGGGGCCTTCATAGGTGGCTTTTGCTTTGTACTGGAGAGTGTCGGTCGGGTTGCCGGTGTTGATCAGCACGGCGCCGCCGGTAGTGTTGCGGCCAAAGAGCAGGCCTTGCGGACCGCGCAGGATCTCGACGCTGTCAAGGTCGAACAGGTCGAGCACGACGCCGTTGTTGACGCCCATGTAGACGCCGTCGACGAAGACGCCGACCGTCGGGTCGATCGACGGGATCGAGGAGTTGATGCCGACGCCGCGGATCGAGAAGTTGGCAACGCCGCGGGACGTGCCGATGTCTTCCAGCTGGATGTTCGGGGCCGAGTAGGAGAGGCTCTGAACGTCGCGGACCTGGAGGGCGTCAAGTGTTTCGGCGTTGAACGCGGTGATCGCGACCGGAACTGACTGGACGTTCTCGACGTCCGCCTTTTTCGTGGCGGTGACGGTCACCGTGCCGAGCACGCGCTCAATGGCGGTTTCGCGTTCGGCAGTTTCGGGGGTTTCGGCTTCCTGCGCGTATGCGGGCACAAATGCAAACATTGCCGCCGATGCCGACGACAGAAGTACTTTGCTGAATTTCATTTCTGGGAGTTTCCTCTTTGGTGGCTTTATGTGCGGGACGGTGAATCCCGCATCCGGACATAGGGAAAATCGAACCTTATTGAATATTAATATGGCTCTGTTCTGACGGATATTTCCGGTTGTGTTGCCGCCGCGACACGCCGGTGCCCGGATACAAGGTTGTCACCAGGTTTCACGAATGGCTGAAAGGCTCACGACACGTGTGCCGAGGTTGGCGGAATGTGATCAGATCGCGCCGAGCGCACGGCCGGCGGCGGCGCCCGCCTCACGCGCGGCCTGGCGCGCGGTCGAGAGGATATGCGTCAGGTTCAGGAACCCGTGCATCATCGAGGGATATTCCCGCTCGGAGACCGCAACGCCGAGGCTGCGGAGCTTGGCCGTGTAAGCGAGGCCCTCATCGTGCAGCGGATCCCAGCCACAGAGGACAATGTGCGCGGGCGGCAGACCCTTGAGGTCTTCGGCCGGAGCGAACAGTGGGGAAATCCGCCGGTCCATGAATGCGCCGGGATCGGGCAGGTAATGGCCGCGGAAGAATTCGAACAGCCCGGCCGAGATGAAGAAGCCGCTTTCCTGCGGTGTCATCTTCTTGGACCGGATGTCGGCGAACTGGAGCAGGGGATAGAGCAGAAGCTGGAAGGCCGGCCTCGGCCCCCGGACGCGCACCATCTCCTGGCAGAGATAGGCGGCGAGGTTGCCGCCTGCGCTGTCCCCGGCCACCGCCATCCGGGAAGGATCCATGCCGGCCAGCCGCGCGCCTTTCTCCTGCACCCAGGCCCAAGCGGCGAGCGCATCGGCATGGGCGCTCGGGAAGGCATTTTCCGGTGCAAGGCGGTAATCGATGGCGAGAACGCGGCAGCGCGAGCCTTCCGCCAGCCGGCGGCAGAGCATGTCATGGCTGTCGAGATCGCCGAGGACGAACCCGCCGCCATGGAAGAACAGGATGCCGGGCCCGGGCGGGACACCGGCGCCAAGCGGCACGTAAAGGCGCGCCTTGATCGCGCCCGCCTCGCCCCGGATGATCAGGGGTCGGACTTCGGCCAGTTCCGGCGCGTCGGGCTCGGCGCTGTAGTCGATCTTGAGGAACTGGCTCCGCAGCGTGTCGATGGGCAGCTTCAGGTCAAGCGGCTTCAATTCCGGGAAGTTGAACCGGCCCCGAAGATTGCGAAGGGCGTCATCGAATGTCATGTGCCCACAGCTGCCTGCCAATTCCGGCTATGTGATGGCGGGTTGCGGGCGATGCAAGCACCGGGCCAGGGGCGGCCCGGTCCGGGGTGATCAGGCTTCGGCCTTCACCGCGCCGGCCACCAGATTGAGGGCTTTCGTCATCAGGTCTGCGTCCAGGGCCTCGGCCATGACGCGGATCAGGGGCTCGGTGCCGGATTTGCGCACGACCATCCGTCCCCGGACACCCAGCAAGGCTTCGGCTTCGGAGAGCGCGGACCGCACCCTGTCAGACTCGAGAGGGTTTGCGCCCATGTAACGGATATTCACGAGCTTCTGCGGCGCGGGCTCGAAAACGCGCAGCATGTCCGATGCTTTGCCGCCGCGCTGGGCGAGCACGGCGAGGACCTGCAGGCCCGCCAGCAGCCCGTCGCCGGTGGTGGAGACATCCGACAGGATGATATGGCCCGACTGTTCGCCGCCCAGGTTGAAACCGTGCTGGCGCATGTGCTCGCCGACATACCGGTCGCCGACCCTGGTGCGCGCGAGTGTCAGGCCGGAGGCTTTCAGGTATTCGTCGAGGCCCATGTTGGACATGACGGTGGCGACCATGCCGCCGCCCTTCAGGCGCTCCGCGCGGTGCATCTCGTTGGCGATGAGCGCCATCACCTGGTCGCCGTCGGCTTCTTCGCCGGTCTCGTCCACGACGATGAGGCGGTCTGCGTCGCCGTCAAGCGCGATGCCGATGTCGGAACCTGTCTTGAGTACCGCGGCCTTCAGCGCGCCGGTGGCGGTCGATCCGACACCGGCATTGATGTTCACACCGTCTGGCGCGGCGCCAATGAGCGTTAGCTGGGCACCGAGGCGCTTCAGCGCTTCCGGCGCCGTCTCGAATCCGGCGCCGTGTGCGCAGTCGAGCACGACTTTCAGCTTCGAGAAGTCCTGGCCCTTGCCGATCGTTTCAAGGCAGCGGCCGATATAGCGCGAGGCTCCGCCGGGCATGATGACCGGTTCGGCGATGGCGGCGGGGCCTGCATAGGCGCCCTCGAAGGCCGCGGCCATCGCCGCTTCGAGCGCTTCTTCGACCTCGTCGGTGAACTTCACGCCTTCGGGGCTGAACAGTTTCAGTCCGTTGTCTTCGTATTTGTTGTGGCTGGCCGAGACCATGAAGCCAAGCGCGGCGCCGGTCTCGCGCGCAATCAGCGCGACGGCCGGGGTCGGCACAACGCCAAGGCGCACCGGCGTCACGCCCATGGAGGTGAGGCCCGCGATCAGGGCGGCTTCGATCATCTCGCCGGAGCGGCGCGTGTCGCGGCCGATGACGACTTCGCGCCCGCCTTCAGGAGCAAAGGTACGGGCCGCCGCGATCGCGAGACGCAAGGCGGTTTCTGCCGTCATCGGGCGCTGGTTGATGCGTCCGCGGATACCGTCCGTACCAAAATACTGCCGGGCCATGTCCCACCTCTTGGCCGCTAGCGCGGCGACACATCCCCATAGACGATAAAGTCCGGATTGTCGTAGCCGCGCGCGCGTTTGCCATAGAGCAGGGGAGCCCCCTCAAGCGTCAGGACGCGCCCGCCGGCCGCTTCGACCACCGCCTGGCCGGCGGCGGTGTCCCATTCCATCGTGCGGCCGAGGCGCGGGTAGAGATCGGCTTCGCCGGCTGCGACAAGGCAGAACTTGAGGGCCGAGCCAGCCCCGACAATGTCCTTGACGTCATACTTGGCGAGCCAGGTGTCCGTCTCGGGCGAGCGGTGGGACTTCGAGGCGACGGCGGTGAGGCCGCCGGCCGGTGCGGGCCGGATGCGGAGCGGATTGCGCTTGGCGGGCGGCGGGCCATCAGGCGCGGCTTTGGCCTGCCAGGCATGGGATGGGCTTTCGGCCACGAACAGGCGGTGCAGCGCCGGGGCGTAGACGACACCCATCACCGGCCGGCCATGCTCGATGACCGCAATGTTGACCGTGAACTCGCCATTCTTCGCCACGAACTCCTTGGTGCCGTCGAGCGGATCGACCAGGGCAAAGCGGGCTCCATGCTCCGGCATGTGACCGCCGGCAACGGATTCTTCCGCGATCACCTGAAGGCCCGGCTCGGCTTCGGCGAGGCCCTTGAGGATGATCGCTTCGGCGAGCCCGTCGGCCTCGGTCAGCAAGGAATTGTCGAGCTTCTTCTCGACGGAAAAATCGGTGCGGTAGATCCGCATGATTTCCTGTCCGGCGGCAAGCGCGATACGGGCAAGCGTGTCGGGTGTCAGCGGCATCGGCTTACTATCGCGCCACGTCGAGCAGTTCGACTTCGAACTGCAAGGCCGCGTTCGGCGGGATCGAGCCGTCCGGTGTGCCTTTTGCGCCATAGCCAAGTTCGGACGGGATATAGAGCATCCAGCGGTCGCCGGGCTTCATCATGGCGAGCGCTTCGACCCAGCCCTTGATCAGCCGGTTCGACGGAAATTCTTCCGGCTCGCCCCGCTCATAGGACGAATCGAACAGTTCGCCGGTTTCGGCGAGGCGGCCGTCATAATGCACGCGTACGTATTGTCCGTTGACGGGAGATTTGCCCGATGGATCGCCGCTGGCGAGCACGATGTATTGCAGGCCCGACGGCGCGGTCTTCACTTCCGGCAGCGCGGGGTTCCAGGGATAGTATTTCGACCAGGCCGCCGCGTCGGCCGTCTTCGGAATCTCGACCTTGAGCAGATGGACGAGGAAGACGAGATCGTCGCCCGGCTTGATCACGCCGCCCGGGCGCGGGTGGTCGCCATATCCGAGAGCGGAGGGAATGTAGAAGAGGTATTCGTCGCCTTCGGACATGTCCTGCAGACCCATCGTCCAGCCGGGGATCACTTGGTTCAGGCGGAAGCTCGCCGGCGAGCCGCGATCGAAGGAGGAGTCGAACTTTTCGCCGCTCGCGAGCCGGCCTTCATAATTGACCGTCACGCGGTCGGTCGGCGCCGGTTTGCGGCGGTTCTTCGGGCCTTCCTTGAGCACGATGTACTGAAGGCCCATGTTGCCGTTTACCACGCCGTCGGCGTCGGGTTTCCAGGGCAGGTGGTCTTTGAAGGCAGCAGGCATGATGTCATCCGAAACAGGGCTGGAGGCGAAGTCCGAGGGCGAAGATTTGAGCGACGCCGGACTTGAGCGAACGAGATAGCTGGCAACGAACAAGCCGAATACCAGGAAGAGAATGAGCGGTATCGGGGAGCCTCCAACGGCTTTCCGGACACTTTTGGCGGCGTCTTGTTCTTTGTTATTCACTTTACAGACCTGTCGTCGTTGAGTTTCGCTTCGGCGATCAGATGGCGCGCGGCGGGTAGCCGGCCTGCGCCAGGGCGTCGATGACTTCCTGCGTGTGCTGGCTGTCGCGCGTTTCCATCAGGATGTCGAACTCGGCGCCCTTGGCCGGCACGTCGAGCGCGATCCGGTTATGGGCGACTTCCATGATGTTGGCGCCGTTGTCGCCGATGATCTTGGAGACGAGCGCGAGCAGGCCCGGCCGGTCGTCGCCGACGATGCGGATACGGGCAAGCCGGTTCTCGCGCACCAGCGCGCGCGTCAGCACCGAGGCGAGCAGGCGCGTATCGATATTGCCGCCGCAGAGGACAAGGCCGATTTTCCGGCCGTAAAAGCGCGAAGGGTGCGCGAGCAGGGCCGCGAGGCCCGCGGCGCCGGCGCCTTCGGCGATGGTCTTTTCGACTTCGGCGAAGAGGGTGATGGCGCGTTCAAGGTGCTCTTCCTCGACGAGCACGATGTCATCCACCAACTGCTCTGCGATGCGGCGCGTCAGCTTGCCAACTTCCTTCACCGCGATGCCTTCGGCAATCGTGGCGCCGCCCATCTTGGGCGTCTTGCCGCGCAGGGCGGCGTGCATGCAGGGATACATGGCGGATTCGACGCCGATGATCTTGATGTCGGGTTTCAGGGCTTTCGCGGCGACCGCCATGCCGGAGATGAGCCCGCCGCCGCCGATCGGTACGACCAGCGTGTCGAGGTCCGGATTGTCGGCCAGCATTTCCAGCGCGATCGTGCCCTGGCCAGCGATGATGTCGAGATCATCAAACGGGTGGATAAAGACAAGGCCTTCCTTCGCCGCCAGGTTCAACGCGTAGTCCTTCGCCTCGTCGAAGATCATGCCTTCGAGGATGACCCGGGCGCCGTGACTGCGGGTGTGTTCGACCTTGTTGAAGGGGGTGGTCTCGGCCATCACGATGGTCGCCGGGATACCGAGGCGGCGGGCATGGTAGGCGACGCCCTGCGCATGATTGCCTGCCGAGGCGGCGATGACGCCGCGGCGCTTTTCCTCTTCCGTCAGTTTGGACAGCTTGTTGAGCGCGCCGCGCTCCTTGAATGCCGCCGTATACTGGCGGTTCTCGAACTTGATCCAGACTTCGGCGCCGGTAATCGCCGACAGGGTCCGCGAATGCGCCAGTTCGGTGCGCTCGATATTGCCTTCGAGCACTTTGGCAGCCGCCTGCACATCGGCAAGCGTCACGAGCGGGTCTGGCGGCAAGGTATCGGGCATGGGGCGGGGGTCCGGCTGAAGCGGGCGCACCCTATGCGGGGAGGGGGGCGAAGACAAGGCGGGGCGGGCTGCGGGCTTGAAAGTGCGGTATTCCGGGGGGGGGTGGCTGCCGGATGGGCCTGCGCTTGGACCCCGGCAGTGGACGGGGACCCGCGAACGGCTGGCTTCGCCGAAAGGCGACAAAGCCTCAGGTTTTAGCTAGGGTGCGATATGTGAGCTGCCGATGAGGTCTGAAAACATCGATACGATCCGTGCGCGGTTTGCAGACAATATCTGTGCCGGCATAGAGCCTTTTCCGTCAGCGGTGCGCGACGCCTTCCTGCGCGTGCCGCGAGAGAAATATCTCGGTCCGGGACCATGGAATGTTGTGACCTGGCAAGGTTATCGGCAAACGACGGATGACAGCGCTGCGCAGGTTTATGTGAATGCGGCCATCGCATTGGACTTCGAAAGAGGCATCAACAATGGCGAACCCCAGCTTCACGCAAGAATGCTGGCGGCTGCCGCACCGAAGGCAGGTGAAACCGTTGTTCACGTCGGGGCTGGTACTGGGTACTACACAGCGATCTTGGCGGAGCTTGTTGGCGCCCGAGGCTTCGTGAAGGCTTACGAGATTGTTGAGGCAATCGGGCTAATGGCCAAAGCGAATTTGGCTCACACAACGAACGTCGAAGTGCGAATTGCCTCGGGAGCCGGCGCCATCCCTGAGGCAAATGTGGTCTATGTGTGCGCAGGTGCCACCCACCCCGCTATCGCCTGGTTAGAGGCGTTGAAGCCGGGCGGCCGCCTGGTTTTCCCACTCACGCCGGAAAAAGGTTCCGGCGGGGTGCTTTGCCTGACCCGAAGATCTGGTGACGAAACAGCTATGGACGCGCGTTTCGTATCGCCAGTGGTGTTTATCGCCTGTGAAGGCGCGCGCTCGCGCTCGGAGGGCGTGGCTCTGTCTTCCGCATTCCGGGGGCGGAACATGATGGACGTGCGGACATTGCGGCGCGACGGGCCGCCGGATGAGACATGCTGGTTCGCCTGGTCTGACGACCTTTGGCTATCAACGATGCCGCTAGACACAAACGATTAGCTGTCCGGTCCTGGTCAACAGACTGAGCCTTTGACGTTCTGCTTCGGGCCGCGGTGGATCTGATCGATGTCTTTGGCGCCGTCCGGCTGACTTGTCTTGAAGCGGCATATTCTCGACGAAGGCGACATTGCATGCGACGCAGAAAGTGCTCGCCCAGATGCTCTCGGGACACTACGTGACATCGCGTTTCGGGTCTTTGCAAACCGGCTTCACTAAAAGTAGCGTCGTGAGCCCGCTGTTCCAATCAGTGTCAGGGTATCGACCAGCTTCGCAATATCCGCGCTTCGCGTAGAAGGCCCGCGAGCGAGAGTTGAACGTGTCTGTCTCCAGACGCGCAGAGGGAAAGCCTGCTCTCGCGATCTCCGTCTCCGCCAAGTCCATCAAGAGGCTGCCAACGCCCTTTCGCGCGTGACCGGAGCGCACGTGAAGGGCGTTCACGAAGTCAGCGTCCCAATCCACGAAGCCGACTACCTGCCCATCACATTCCGCAACCCAGAACTCGGCGCCCCGCGCCTTAACGTAAACGCCAGGGCGATCCTCGTCGCGAAACCGCCGAGCGGCAACGGGCGTCAACTCAGGAAGCCAGGTACTCTCATACGTATCGTAGAGAATCGCCCGAAGCATGGGCACGTCGCTCGACGCAGCACGACGGATGTGTGTCTCGGAGGCGAGCAGCATGGCGATAACATAGCTCCACAAGGCCAGGCCCGAAAAGGGTCAGAGCCCGGACACTCCCCCAAACCGCACCTGCAGCCGTCCGGGTTTCCTAAATCGCCCTCAGCCCTTCCACGCCCGGGCCTGCGTCATGCTCCGCGACCCAGTGGCCGGGCCCGATGGGAACGAGCTCTGGCTGGTATTGGTCGGCTTCCGGATCATCGATGACCCGGGATTTCAGGAAGCGCAGGGCGGCGCGGCTGTCCATCGGGCTCGGCAGGTCGCCGGTCAGGCGCAGTTTTTCGCGGGCCCGCTCGCCTTTCGGATCGGCGTTGGGAACGGCGGCGATCAGGGCCTT
>Ga0214472_10008497_pt1 | contig 10723 bp, 9 predicted proteins | sample RVTome_6_FD_207662 | JGI IMG/M metagenome (GOLD analysis project Ga0214472, IMG submission 207662) | Soil microbial communities from uranium-contaminated site in the Upper Colorado River Basin, Wyoming, United States - RVT140D175 | ecosystem: Environmental > Terrestrial > Soil > Contaminated >...
AGGCTGGCTCAGTTCGCTGTCTCCCGGAGCAAGCCCGGCCCGGACAGTGTGTCTCCCAGCGATCTGCGGGATTTCGTGTATCACTTGAAGGATCTCGGGCTGGCGCCCACCAGCATCCGGCGGGAGATCTCCGCACTGCGCACCTATTTCCGCTTTCTGGTCGCCGAGGGCCACCTCACCAGCGACCCGTGCGGCCGGCTCGAGCTGCCCAAGGCGTGGCGCCGGTTGCCCGCGGTACTCACGGTCGCCGAGGTCGAGGCACTGCTTGGCGCGCCGAGTCCGGACGAACCCCTGGGCTGGCGCGATCGCGCGTTGCTGGAAGTCGCCTACGGGACGGGGGTCCGCGTGTCCGAGCTGGTGGGGCTGGAAGCCCCGGACATCTGGTTTGATGAGGCGCTCATCCGGGTGCGGGGGAAGGGCGGCAAAGAACGACTCATTCCGATTGGGCGGCGCGCGCTTGGTGCAGCGGCCCTGTACGGACGGGAGATTCGTGCGGGCCTGGATCGGGGGAACACCGGGGGTCGCTTCTTTCTGAACCGGCACGGCCGGTCCCTTTCCCGCGTAGGGGCGTGGGGCATCATCAAACGCTCCGCCGCCCGCGCCGGGCTGGTGAAACGCGTGACCCCGCACACCTTGCGACACAGTTTTGCCACGCACCTGCTGGAAGGCGGCGCCGACCTGCGAGCGGTGCAGGAAATGCTGGGCCACGCGGACCTCTCCACCACCCAGATCTACACCCATGTGGACCGGGAGTACTTGCGGAGCGTCCATAAGAGCTTTCATCCGAGGGCCTAGCGCCGGGCCCTTCCGGCCCGTGTGCGCCGCTGCCCCTATCTTCCCTTGGCGATGATCCTGGTCATAGACAACTACGACTCCTTCACCTACAACCTGGTGCAGCTCCTGGGAACACTGGGGGCCGAGCCGCTGGTCCGGCGGAACGACGAGGTGACTCTGGACGAGGTCACCGATCTTGCTCCCGCCGCCATCGTCGTTTCTCCCGGTCCCGGGCGACCTGAACAGGCCGGTGTGAGCGTTCCCTTGATCCGAACGTTCTCCGCGCGGGTGCCCATCCTGGGGGTCTGCCTGGGCCACCAGGCCGTCGGTGTGGCGTTTGGCGCCAAGATTGTCCGCGCCGAACGGGTGATGCACGGTAAGCGCTCTACCGTCATGCACACGGGGTCAGGCATCCTGGCCGGGCTGCCTCCCACGTTCGAGGCCATGCGGTACCACTCGCTGGTGATCGCGCCCCAGTCCGTGCCCCCCGATCTCGTGGTGACGGCCTGGACGGCCGGCCGGCCGTCAGGAAGCGAGATCATGGGGTTCGAGCACCGCACTCTTCCCGTCTTTGGCGTGCAGTTCCACCCGGAGTCCATTGGGACCGACGTGGGGCGGGCGCTGGTCGCCAACTTCGTGGCTCGCTCAGCCCCTTCCGTCCCGTAGCCTTCTGTCACACCTGAACTTAGGTGACCATCGCGCCACGGCACGACTTTTGACACGACCACCGGCCAGTATTAGCTTCAGCTGTGCGCCTCCTCTGTGTGATACCGGCCCGCCTTGGGTCCACCCGGCTTCCAGGAAAACCTCTCCGACTTGTCGCAGGTGAGCCTCTTATCCGGCGCGTCGCACGGCGCGTGCTGGAGTTTCGCTTGGGGGCGGCAGTGGTCGTGGCGACCGACCATGAGAGCATTGCGGAGGCCGTCGCCGACCTTCCGGTGACTTCGGTGTTGACCACGGGGCCCTGCGCTTCGGGAACGGAGCGCGTGTGGCGCGTCTCCCGGCGACCGGAATACACCCGCGCCGACGTGATCCTGAATGTGCAGGGCGACGAGCCCCTGGTGGAACGGGCGGCCTTGATGGGTGCCATGGAGCAGGTGCGCAATGGTGCGGACGTCGGTACCGCCGCCGGACCGCTCTCACCGGTGGCGGCCCGGAGCCCCAACCGGGTCAAAGTCAGTGTGGATGGCCGGGGTCGGGCCCTACGGTTCTTCCGCACGGCTTCGGCGGCTGGTTGCTCGCGTCCTGAAACGGTCCTGCATCACGTGGGGGTATACGCCTACCGCCCGGTCGCGCTCAAGCGCTGGGTGGAGCTACCGCCGGTTGCGGAGGAGCGCACCGAAGGCTTGGAGCAGGTGCGGCCGCTCAGCTACGGCATGGTCGTCGGCGTGGCGCCGTTGGAGGGGCCGCCAGCGTCCGGGGTAGACACGGCCGGGGATCTGGAGGAGATGGAGCACCTACTCGCGGCCACGGGGCCGGGGATGGACGGATGAGCACCAAGTACGTCTTCGTCACCGGTGGTGTAGTCTCGTCGTTGGGGAAGGGTATCGCCGGGGCGTCGCTGGGCCGGCTGCTGGTGGAGCGCGGCTTGAAGGTGACCATTCAGAAGTTCGATCCCTACATCAACGTGGATCCCGGGACCATGTCGCCGTTCCAGCATGGCGAGGTCTACGTCACCGATGACGGCGCCGAGACCGATCTCGACCTGGGCCACTACGAGCGATTCATTGACCGCTCGCTCTCGCAGAACAACAACATCACGACCGGACGCATCTACCAGAACGTCATCACCAAGGAGCGGCGCGGCGAGTACCTCGGCAGCACGGTGCAGGTGATCCCCCACATCACCGACGAGATCAAGGCGGCCATCAAGCGGCTGGCGCCGGACCACGACGTTGTCATCACGGAGATCGGCGGGACAGTGGGCGACATCGAGTCGCTGCCGTTCTTGGAGGCGGTGCGGCAGTTTCGTCAGGAAGTGGGGCGCGACAACTCGCTGTTCATTCATCTCACCTTGGTGCCGTTCATTGCCGCCAGCGGCGAGCTCAAGACCAAGCCAACCCAACACTCGGTGCGGGAGCTGATGGAGCTCGGGATTCAGCCCGACATCCTCATCTGCCGGACGGACCGGGCGCTGTCGGAGGGCATCAAGCGCAAGATCGCCCTGTTCTGCAACGTGGACTTCGGCTGCGTGATCGAGAGTCGGGACGCTCAGACTATCTACGAGGTGCCGCTCCAACTGCACGAACAAGGCCTGGACCGCGAAGTGTGCCGCCGACTCGAGCTGGACGTGAAAGAACCTGATCTCCGGCCGTGGCGCGCCATGGTGAAACGCGTGCTACAGCCTTCGAGTCGCGTCGCCGTTGCCGTGGTGGGCAAGTACACCGACCTCACGGATTCCTACACCTCTATTCGCGAGGCGCTCGCGCACGGGGGCATCGCCAACGACGTCGGCGTGGATCTCACGTGGCTCGCAAGTGACGATTTTGGGGATCAGGAGGCGGCGGGCCGCCTGCTGGCCGCCTATGACGCGATGCTCGTGCCGGGGGGCTTTGGCGTGCGGGGCGTGGAAGGCATGGTGGAGGCGGTGCGGTGGGCGCGCGAGAACCAGTTGCCGTTCCTCGGCATCTGTCTGGGCATGCAGGTCGCGATCATCGAGTTCGCTCGCGACGTGTGCCGCTTGTCGGCCACCAACTCCAGCGAATTCGCCGCCGAGTGCGAGCACCCGGTGATCTCACTGATGCAGTCGCAGCGGGACGTGGAGGACTTGGGCGGGACCATGCGTCTGGGGGCCTATCCCTGCCGACTGCGCCCGGGCTCCCGCGTGGCGCAGATCTACGGCGCCGAGCAGGTCAGCGAGCGGCATCGCCACCGCTACGAAGTGAACAACGCCTACCGTGACCTGCTGGCGGAGTACGGCCTGCGGTGTACCGGGTTGTCGCCGGACGGTGGGTTGGTGGAGATGGTGGAGCTACCTGAGCATCCCTGGTTCATCGGCTGCCAGTTCCATCCCGAGCTGCGCTCCCGGCCGACCCGCCCCCACCCGCTGTTCGCCAGCTTTGTCGGTGCCGCGGTGGAACACCAGCGCGCCCGCGCCGCGATCAGTCGCCGCGAGCTGGCCCCAGCCCGGGGTTGACATGGACGGGTTGTGGCGGGCCGGGCCGGTGCTGGTCGCCGGACCGTGCGTTCTGGAGTCTGATGATGTCAACCGGCGGGTCGCCGACGCACTGGCTGAGGTCGCGCGCGACCTGGGCCTGGCGGTGGTCTTCAAAGCCAGCTTCGACAAGGCGAACCGGGCCTCTCCCGGCGGCCCGCGCGGGCCGGGCCTGGACGCCGGGCTAGCCGCGCTGGAGCGTGTGCGGGCCGCCTCCGGCCTCCCGATACTTACGGACATCCACGAACCCGCTCAGGCCGGCACGGTGGCGGGTGTGGTGGACGCGCTTCAGGTCCCCGCCTTCTTGTGCCGCCAGACGGACCTGCTCATGGCGGCGGGCGCCACCGGGAAACCGGTGAACGTAAAAAAGGGGCAATGGATGGCGCCCGAAGCCATGGCCGGGGCCGTGGCCAAGGTGCGCTCGGCTGGTGGGGCGGACGTCGCGGTCACGGAGCGGGGCACCTTTTTCGGGTACGGGGAGCTGGTGGTGGACATGCGCTCCTTTCGGCGTATGCGGGACGCCACACACTGTCCCGTGTTGTTCGACGCTACCCATGCCACGCAGTATCCCGGTCGTGGGCCGGAAGGAGCGAGCGGTGGCTCCCGCGCCGATGTGCCCGCGCTCCTGCGCGCGGCCGCCGCGGCCGGCGCTGACGGGTTCTTCGTCGAAACTCATCCGGAGCCAGACCGCGCCCCCAGCGATGGGGCCACCATGTGGCCGCTCGCCGAGTTGCGGACGCTGGTGGAGCCCGCCCTGGACATCTGGCACCGGGTCCGTGAAGTGGAGGTGGCGTGATCGCGCCCGCGGGGGTGATTCGGCGTGCCGCGGCAGGAGTGGCGTTGGCGGCCTTCACCCTGGCGTGTCCGGACGGGGACGCGCCGCCGACCACGGGCGTGGCCGCCGACACGGCCGACCAGATTTTTTTTGGGTTGACCCACAATCTGACCTTGGATGGCGTGCTCCGAGCCCGGGTGGAGGCGGACACCGCCCATTTCTTTCAAGGATCCCAGCGCGCCGAGATGCAGAGCGTGCGCGTGGTCTTCTTCTCGCCGCAGGGCCAGCAGACCTCGCGCCTGACGTCGGAGGCCGGTACCTACGACTGGCGGACCGGTAACATGCAGGCGCGGGGCAACGTGGTTGCCGTTACGCCGGACGGCCGACGGCTCCGCACCGCGGTGCTGGAGTACGATCGGACCAAGGACCGCTTGAGCGGTCCCGCGACCTTCGTGTTCGATGCCCCGGACCGGCACCTCGAGGGCGAGAGCTTCGAGGCCGATCCGGATTTCCGCAACGTGGTGACCACGCGGCCGCGCCGGGGGCGCGTGGGCGGGCAGGGGACGCCGTGAAGACGCGGGCGGCGGCCATCGGGTTGATGGTGCTGGCCGGTGCAGGAGGCCCGCTGGGCGCGCAGGCCGGCACGGCTTGCCAGGTGCAGCTGGATAGTGTGGGAGGCGTTGGGCGGCAGGTGGAGTTGGGTCCTGGCCGGGTTCACAACTTCGGCTCAGGTGGGGTGTGGGCGAGCTGTCGTGGGCAGGGCACGCGCATGTACGCGGACAGTGTGGCCTGGTACTCGGAGCGGAACCGGGTGGACTTCATCGGCCATGTGAACTTTCGCGATTCGGCCGTGACGCTGGCGGCGGAACGGGCCAGTTACTTCCTCACCGACGAGCGGCTGGAGGCGTATGGAGCCGTGCGGCTGGAGAACCGCGGGACCGGCGGCGGGCTGGACGGGCCCAATCTCACGTACTGGCGCACGCTGCCGGCCACACGCGACACGGCGGAGTTGTACGCCACCGACAGGCCTATCGTCCGGCATCGCCCGGCCGGAGACACCCTGGCGGAGCCGTACACCATCATTGGCCAGCAGGTGCGACTGCGCGGACAAGGCCGGGCTTGGGCCGGAGGAGCGGTGACGGTCGAGCGCAGCGATTTCGCGGCCCGGGCGGACAGCTCCGAGCTGGACCTGGAGGAAGGGCTCGGGGCCTTCGTGGGTCGCGCGCGGGTGCAGGGCCGAGGATCCACGGCGTACGTTCTCAGTGGCCGGCGCATCCCCTTCCGCATGACCGAGGGGAAAGTGACCTGGGTGCAGGCTCAGGGCAGCGGCGACGCCAACAGCAACGATTGGAGACTCACCGCCGACACCATCGAATTCCATCTCTCGGGAGGCGCGGTGGAGGAGGGATTGGCCTGGGGCGATTCGCTTCGGCCCAACGCGCTGTCCGCCACCTATACCATGCGTGCGGACTCGCTCGTCCTGTCGACGCCCGGGCAGAAGCTCGGTGAGATCCTGGGGTTCGGCGCCGCGCGCGCGACGGCCGGGCGGGACTCCGTGGGCGTGGAGCCGGACTGGGTTGGCGGCGATTCCGTGGTGGCTCGTTTCGCCGATGACGAAGACGGGCGACGGTTCCTGCAAACGCTGGAGGCCCAGGGGAATGCCCGGGCCTTTTATCGGGTGTACGAGGACGATGGGGTCAGCGTCGCCGGAATCAACTACTCCCGGGGCCGCCGCATTATCGCCTCCTTCCGAACCGGCGGTATTGACCGGGTGGACGTGATCGGGGCGGGCGACGGTGTCTATCTCGAGCCGATCCGGAGGTCCCCGTGACCGCGAGCCTGCGGCCCATGCTCCAGGGGCGCGATCCTTCGCTTGCCCTGGCGGTGGCGGCCCTGCTCAGCCGGGCCGACGCCAGCGGCGCCGCATCGTTCGGGGACCTGGCGGTGGCCTATCGCGAGGACCATTTGGACCTGCGCCGCCAGGCACTGGGCGAAGCGCGTAGCGAAGGCGGTGTGCTGTCGGTGGATCAGGTCCGCCGCCACCTGACGGCATCTGTGCTGCCACGCTTGGTCACCGACGGCGTGCTGGAAGCCCTGCCGGACACGATGGATGATCAGACCGCCATCCGACTCAGACCGGAGCTCTGGTCCGCCGCCGCCACTCAGACGTTGGCCGCGCGGCTGGAGTTGTTCGGCTTGGCCCTGGAGGGCATTCAGGCGGCGGAAACGGTGGGGGGGCCCACGGCCGTGAGGGCCGGCGGATCCCAACTGGTGACGCACGGCCTCACCAAGAGTTATCGGCGGCGAAAAGTGGTGGACGACGTCCATCTCGATCTGCGCCAAGGCGAGATCGTCGGGCTGCTCGGACCAAACGGGGCGGGGAAGACCACCACCTTCTATATGATTGTCGGACTGATTCGGCCCGACACGGGGCGCATCTTCCTGGACGGCCAGGATATCTCCGCATTGCCGATGTACCAACGGGCGCGGCGCGGCATCGGCTATCTGGCGCAAGAGCCGTCGGTGTTCCGCAAGCTCACGGTCGAGCAGAATGTCATGGCCATCCTCGAGACCCAAGCGGCGGAGGAGTCGGCCCGTGCCGAGCGCCTGGAGAGTTTGCTGGACGAGCTTTCCATCAAGCATCTCCGGGCCGTGCCGGCGTTCAACCTGTCCGGTGGGGAGCGCCGGCGACTGGAGATCACCCGCGCCCTGGTCACGTCGCCCAAGTTCATGCTGCTCGACGAGCCGTTCGCCGGTGTGGATCCGATCGCGGTGCACGATATTCAGACCATTGTCGCCGGTCTTCGGCGCCGCGGCATCGGCGTGCTCATCACGGATCACAACGTCGAGCAGACGCTCGACATCGTGGATCGGGCCTATATCGTGTTCGAGGGCCGGGTCCAGGTGGCCGGCACGGTGCGCGAGCTGGTGTTTGACGACCGCGTGGCCGACCTGTACCTCGGGCCCACGCTGACCGCGCGCCTCCGGGCTCGCCTCTCCGCCGCCGCGTGAAGACCTCGCTGCAACAGCACCAGACGCTCCGTCAGGAGCTCCGGATGAATCCGCGCCTGTATCAGGCGATGGATTTGCTGTACATGCCGCAAATGGAGTTACAGCAGCACCTCAAGGAGGAATTGCTGGTCAATCCCTTCCTGGAGTTGGTCGAGCCGGACGAGCCGGAGCCGGCCCCCGCTGCGACGGATGCCGAGCGTGCCAAGGCCGAGGCCAGCGAGACCGATGGCGACATCAATTGGGAAGACATCCTCCTGGATGGCTTTCACGTCGGCGTCAATCGGGGACAGTACGAGCAACGAGAGTACTTCGAGCACGTTCCAGTCGAGCGCCGCAACCTGATCGATCACCTGCGTGATCAGCTCCAGCTCCTGGAACTCACCCCGCGTCAGCGATTCCTGGCGGAGGAGTTTCTGGGCAACATCGGCGAGGACGGGTACGTCCAGGCCACGTTGGAGGAGATTCTGGCAGGAGCCAACCAGGCGCTGGAGGCGTACCGGGCGGAACGTGAATCCGAAGGCGAAGAGCCCGCCGGCGGCCCCGAACCCTTCACGCTGACCGAGGTGGAAGCGCTAGTGGGCATCATCCAGCAGCTGGATCCGCCGGGGGTTGGTGCCCGCAACCTCCGCGAGTGCCTGCTGTTTCAGCTGCGGGAAGACGGGCAACAGGACACCCTGACCTACCGGCTGGTGGATGAGGCCTTCGACGACTTGATCTCTCATCGCTGGGGTGAGTTGGCCAAGCGATATGGCCTCCAGCCCAAGGAGGTCCAGGACGCCGCGGACGGCCTGGCCCGGCTGGATCCAAAACCCGGGCTCCGCTTCGCGGCGGAAGACGACGCGTATGTCACGCCCGATCTGGTGGTCGAGAAGGTTGACGGGGAGTATCGGGTCTTTCTGAACGATGGAGGCGTGCCACGGCTCCGCTTGAGCCCGGTGTACCGGGACCTGGCCGCGGACAAGAAGAAGTTTGTCGGGGAGAACAAGGAGTTCGTGACCGAGAAGCTGAACAACGCCACGTGGCTGATTCAGGCCATCGAGCAGCGGCGCCAGACCATGCTCAAGGTCATGAACTTCATCGTGGACCGGCAGCGCGAATTCTTTGAAAAGGGGGTGGAGTATCTCAAACCCTTGACGCTCCGCGAAGTCGCGGACGTCATCGAGATGCACGAGTCCACGGTTAGTCGGGTGACGAGTCAGAAGTACGCCCAGACGCCACGCGGCGTGCTCCCGCTCAAGTTCTTCTTCTCCTCCAGCCTGGAGACCACGACCGGTGAGGACGCCAGCGCGCGGGCGGTCAAGGCGCTGATACAGAAGCTGGTGTCCGACGAGGGCGCCGCCCGGCCGTTGACTGACTCGGAGATCGTGGCCCACCTCAAGAGTCGCGGCATTCAGATCGCGCGCCGCACCGTGGCCAAGTATCGCGACCAGCTGGGCATCCTGTCGGCGCGTATGCGGAGACGAATGTGAGCCTGGCCGGACCCCACGGCGCGGTGGACGTGAGCGTCCTGGTGCCGGCCAAGGACGAGGCGGAGAACCTGCCGGAATTCGTGCGTCAGTGTGCCGACGCGTTGCGCGGGACGCCCTATCCGTGCGAGTTAATCGTGGTGAACGACGGGAGCGAGGATGACACGGCCGCCGTGCTGGAGCGGCTCGCGGCCGAGTACGTGTTTCTTCGGATCGTGACTCACCGGACCCGCCTGGGCATTGCCGACGCGCTGAAGACCGCGGGCGATGCGGCGCGGGGACGCATTCTGGTGTTCTATCCCGCAGACCTCCAATTCCTGCCCAGCGACATTCCGCATCTGGTGGATCCGGTGCGGGCGGACGAGGCTGACATTGTCACCGGCGTGAAGCAGGGCCACTATGACAAGGCGTTCGTGTCCGCGGTGTACAACCGCCTCTGTCGCTGGTTGTTTGGTGTGCGGGTCACCGACCTGAACGCGGTCAAGGCGTACCGTCGCGACGTGATGGACGTGGTACCGGTCCGCCCGGATTGGCACCGGTATATGGTCGTCGTCGCGGCGGCGGAAGGGTATCGGGTGATGGAGCGTCCGGTGACGCTGCTGCCCCGCCGGGCGGGCAAATCCAAGTTCGGGTTGGGCCGGATTCCGGTGGGCGTGCTCGACCTGTTGTCGGTCTGGTTTCAGCTCCGCTTCGGTCGGAAGCCCATGCTGTTCTTCGGCGTGTCAGGCGGCCTGCTGTTCGCGCTGGGCTTCCTGGTCGGCGCGGTGGCGCTGGTCATTCGATTTGGGTTTGGGGTGGGTTTCCGGCCGTTGCTCGATCTTGTCATGGTGTTGGTGATCTCGGGGATCGCGCTCTTCGGCTTCGGGTTTGTGGGGGAGATGCTGGCCGGGCAGCGGGAAGAGCTGCGGAGCTTGAGCCGCGCGGTGGAGCGCCTGGCCCGGGCGTTGAATCGCGACTGAGCCTAGTCGCGGGCCAGCCCGTCGTAGATCTCTTTCCAGCGCCGGACAATGGCCGGCCACCCGAACACGTCGTTGGCGCGTCGCCGGCCGGCCTCACCCAGGCGTCGCGCCAGCGCGGGATCACGCGCCAGGAGCGTGAGGGCCGCCGCCAAGGCATCGGCGTCGCCCGGCGGGACCAGCAGCCCGCTCTGATCATGCTCAACGATGTCCGGAATTCCTCCCACCGCGCTCCCCACCGCCGGCGCGCCGAACTGCATGCCTTCGAGCAGCACCATCCCCAGCCCTTCCGTGTCGCTGCGGTCATCAATGATGGCCGGGAGCACCACCGCGTCTGCCCGGCGATAGGCCGCGCTGAGATCCGCGAAAGGGATGCGCCCGGTGAACGTCACACGATCGGCCACGCCCAGCGACTTCGCGCGGTCGCGCAGGGTTTGGAGCTCCGGTCCCTCGCCCACCACCACGGCCCGGGCTGGGGCATCTGCGGGCATGCGGCCGAGGGCGTCGAGCAGCACGGCCACGCCCTTGCGTTGGACCAGCCGTCCCACGAACAGGGCCGTGAAGGGCCCCGTGCGTGGCGCCGGTG
>Ga0214472_10008498_pt1 | contig 10723 bp, 12 predicted proteins | sample RVTome_6_FD_207662 | JGI IMG/M metagenome (GOLD analysis project Ga0214472, IMG submission 207662) | Soil microbial communities from uranium-contaminated site in the Upper Colorado River Basin, Wyoming, United States - RVT140D175 | ecosystem: Environmental > Terrestrial > Soil > Contaminated >...
TTCCTCGGCAAAACCCTGACTGAACTGGATTTGCGGAAAAAATATCAAATAACTGTCATCGCGATTAAGGATATTTTGACCGACCAGTTCATCCCGGTCCCGCCGCCGACGTACAGGCTAAAGGACAGCGATCTACTGATCATCTTAGGAAAAACGCATGATGTTGACAAAGCATTAAGCAAATAAGGCATGTTGTTCATGGAGCGGCGTTCTGTTGTTTTGCAAGGCTTGAAATGCAGAATCCCGCGAGCCTGATATCGAAGAGTTGATAGGCCTTGATCGCAGGGCATCTTCCGATTCGGCGATTCCGGTCAGTCGTTTCTCTATAAATGAAAATCAGATGTTGGGCCTGGTCATCTCTCCAGGATGAGACGTCTCTGAAATAATATATCTGGTCTTTGAGCCGTTTTTTTATGCCACCACCAGTTCGGACTTTAATCGAATGGGATTGGCGTGATTATTTGTGCCGCCCAATTCAAGGGGTTCGTCGGTGCGAATGGTAAAATCTTTTTTGACGTATTCCCCACCGATAGAGTACCCGTCCACATGGGTTTCGGTCTGAGCACCACCTTTCCAGGATGTGGCCACTTTCCAGTGAGTTTGCCCTTCGGCTGAATCGTTCACTACTTTCCCGATCAACTCTTTAACCGCATCGGTATCGATGCCGCTTATCACCTTTGCCTGGTGTGGGTCACTTGTATGCTTTTGTATGACTTTGTCTCCTCTTCGGTAATGGCTTTGCTGCAGGTGCCATTAGTTCGTTTTCGTCCAGAAACGGCCTTTTCCGCAATCTCTGCGTCAATAAGCGGATTTGATTGTGCGCCGCAAAGGGCTACGCCTCCGCTCAACTCCTTGATTTCCTTGACCTTGCAAAAATTGCTCGTTTCCTGATCGAAAGCTGTGCCTGTGTCATCCGGAGTTTCCGGATGGACACTAAATAGGTAAATGAGCATACAGAGGATAACTTGCGAAAAGCATCGTGACAACACCGGCACTTCTCATAGTGCGGTCCCCACCCACTTCCGAAACAGCTTTTCGAAAATACGTGCGACCTTGAAGACGGCGAAAATCACGTCACCAACTGCTACGGCTGCAGCAAAAGCATAAATTCATTAAAGATAACGCAATCATACCAAGAGTCAAACAAGCAGCAAACCGGCGACAACTGTCCCGGAGAAAAAGAGAGAGCGCCATCTCTTGATAATGGTTTTCATTTTCTTGTTGACAGCCGGGATCGAAATCAGTAGGTTCTGAAATCAATTTTCAATTCCAGCAAAAACCCCAAACGAAAACCATCGAGGTGATGGGTCCGAATTGCCATTAACCTCAAAAAATAGCCCGGGCCAGTTTCCGTGACTTGAAGGGCAAATCTTAAGGAGTGTGTTGAGTATGCAGAAATCATTGAGAACACTTGGGGTTCATGAAAAGGCCCGCATTACGTCGATTACGGCATGTGGTGAAATGGGCCGCCGACTCCGCGACATGGGATTAGTCACCGGCACCGAAGTCGAGGTTGTCGGCCGAGCTCCCCTGAAAGACCCTGTTGCGCTGCGTCTGCGCGACTTCACCCTGACGCTGCGCAACAATGAGGCCGACTGCATTATGATCGAAAGAATGGAGGACAAATCATGAACGGCACCACGACGATTGCCCTGGCAGGCAACCCGAACTCAGGCAAGACCACCTTGTTCAATGCCATCACCGGTGCGCGCCAGCGGGTTGGCAACTATCCGGGGATTACAGTTGAGCGCAAGGAAGGCACCATCAATCTGGATGATGTCAAAATCAACGTTGTCGATCTGCCGGGTTGTTATTCCCTCTCGGCTTATTCGCAGGAAGAGCTGGTGGCGCGCAAAGTCCTGGTCGATGAGCGCCCGGATATCGTGGTCGACATCGTCGATGCGACCAGGCTGGAGCGCCACCTCTATCTGGCCGTACAGTTTTTCGAGCTCGGCATCCCTGTGGTGCTGGCTCTCAACATGATGGATGAAGCCGGTAAGCAGGGAGTACGCATCGACAGCGCGCGCCTATCGTCGCTGCTCAACTGCCCCGTGGTTGAAACCGTGGCCCGTTCCGGACAGGGCAAGCAGGAGCTGATGCGCAAAGCCCTCGACCATGCCAAACAGCGTGGCGGCATCTGGGAACCGCTGAAAATCTCCTACGGTCCGGATCTCGACGTGGCTCTTGACTACATGGTCGAGAAGATCGAAGCGTCCAGATTCATGACCAATCGTTATCCGGCGCGCTGGGTGGCTCTCAAGTACCTGGAGGCCGACGCAGAAGTGCTGGCAAGCGGCAGAACACTTGGCGGACCGGCTCAAGAACTCGAAGCCATTGTACAGAGAACCCGGGAGCACATCCAGAAGACCCTGAACACCGTTCCGGAAGCGCTCATTGCCGATTACCGCTATGGCCTGATCAATTCGATCTTGCGCCAGGATGTCTTAAGCCATGAGCGGACACAAAAAGAGCGTATCGATGTTTCGGCCAAACTGGACAGCATACTGACCAACCGTCTGCTCGGTCCGGCCATCATGTTCGGCGTCCTCTACGCCATGTTTCAGATCACGTTTACGGTGGGTGAGATTCCCATGGGATGGCTGGAAAGCCTGTTCGGCTGGCTCGGTGAAACGGCAACCGCCATCATTCCCGCGGGACTGGTGCAGTCGCTGATCGTGTCCGGAATCATCGATGGCGTCGGCGGCGTCATGGGCTTTGTACCGCTGATCGGCATCATGTTCCTGATGATCTCCTTTCTCGAAGATTCAGGCTATATGGCCAGGGTCGCCTACATGCTCGATCGCATTCTGCGCATTTTCGGCCTGCACGGCTGTTCGGCCATGCCGTTCATCGTCTCGGGGGGCATCATGGGTGGCTGTGCCGTCCCCGGGGTCATGGCGACGCGCACGTTGCGCAGCCCGAAGGAGAAGCTGGCCACCCTGATCACCGCTCCGTTCATGCCCTGCGGTGCGAAACTGCCGGTCTTCCTGCTGTTGATTGCGGCGTTCTTCAGCGAGAACGAAGCGCAGATCATGTTCTTGATCACGCTGTTCGCCTGGACAATGGCTCTGCTGGTCTCCAAGTTGTTGCGTTCAACCATCATCAAGGGGGAGCCGACTCCGTTCATCATGGAGCTGCCCCCCTATCGGCTGCCGACCCTGCAAGGGGTGCTGATTCATTCCTGGGAGCGCGTCTGGCAATATATCAGGAAGGCGGGCACAGTCATTCTGGCCGTATCGGTTCTGCTCTGGGCGGCCATGACTTTTCCGGGGCTGCCCGTGGAGGAGGCAGGCAAGTTTGAAGCGGATCGTCAGGCCATTGCCACCTCTGCTCATGACCAGGAGCAGCAACAGGCCCTGATTGTCGAGATCGACAACCTCGAAGCGCAGGCAACCTTAAAACATTCGGTGGCGGGACGCATCGGCAGTTTCTTTGAGCCGGTCAGCCAGTGGGCCGGTTTCGACTGGCGTACCAATATCGCCCTGGTCGGCGGATTTGCCGCCAAAGAGGTCATCGTCTCGACCTTTGGTACAGCCTATTCCCTGGGTGAAGTTGACCCGGAGGACTCTTCCTCCCTGTCCAGCAGAATCGCCGCGGACCCGGCCTGGAATAAAGCGACCGCCCTGGCATTGATCGTCTTTGTCCTGCTGTATGCGCCGTGCTTTGTCACCGTCGTCACCATGGCCAAGGAATCCTCCTGGCGCTGGGCGCTGTTTTCGACCTGCTTCAATACGGCTCTGGGCTTCGGTCTCGCTGTGGCTGCCTACCAGGTGGGATCACTTTTGCTGGTTTAGCAGCATGTCGGACTATCCATGAGCCGGCTGCAAATCCAGCTGTTTGGCCCATATTTCAGCTCCTTTTTGGTCCATAGCTACGGCTATGAACCTGCAAACGAGCTAAAATCTGTTCTCAAACATCCGAATTTTCGCTTCGGCCCGTATAGTCCGACAGGCTGCTAGCAAGGGAATTGATAACCATGGTCAGACAACCATAAAGGAGAAATAACATGATGGCTTTAGACACCTTGATTGCGGTTGGCATTGTTTTTGTGGCTGCCATTTACCTCTACCGCAAATTTGCCGGAACAAAGAAAAGTGGTGGTTGCGGTTGCTCATCAGGTGGTGGGTGCTGTGGCACAAACGCCCATTCCGTTGAGTCACACAGCTGTACGTCGAAGCACTGATGCCCCAATGAATCGTTAAAAACATTTGAAACCATAAATGCCCGAAAGGGGCTTGACAAGGCAATTCAACCGGATTGCCGATGACGTGAAACAGGAGATTTAACGTGTTCAAATTACAACATTCCCTCATTGCAAACGTGGTTGTTCTTTTGACGGGTCTTTCGGTGCTGGCGACTCCGGCTCTGGCGATTCATCCGGAGGAAAAGAGCGAGATTGAAAACCTGAAGAAACGCATCGAGATGCTTGAGACCCAGGAGACGGCAGCGGCATCCGCCGAACAGGAATCAGGCGCCGATTTCGGCCCGATCAGCAAGTACGTCACCTTGCACGGACTGCTTGAAGCCGAAGCCTATTATGCCCGGCCGGAGGGTGGTGAGGAGGAAAGCGATCTCAACCTCGCAACCGCCGAGCTGTCCATCGAAGCGACCCTGAATGATTATGTCGGCGGCCACCTGACATTGCTCTATGAGGAAGAAGAAGGTGAGCAAGATGATATTGACGTTGACGAGGCGGTCATCAGCCTGGGTTCTCCCGGACAACTGTTCGGCCAGACGCCGTCACTGCATGTGGGGCGAATGTACGTGCCGTTCGGCATGTTCAACAGCTACATGATCAGCGACCCATTAACGCTGGAACTTGGCGAAACCAGGGACACAGCCGCTCTGTTTGCCCTGGAGGGCGATGTGTGGGTTTTGAAAGCAGGGGTCTTGAACGGTGAAACGGACACAAACGGTGACAGTAATCACATCGACAACTGGGTCGCTTCGCTTGAGTTGACACCCGTAGAAAATCTCGCCTTTGGTGTGTCCTACATTAACGACCTGGCAGAAAGTGATAATGATCTGGTGCAGGATGAAAGCCTTTATTCCAGCAACGTAGCAGGCGCCAGTGCTTTTCTGTCCGTTCAATGCGGCCAATTTGGTTTCGAAGCCGAATACCTCACTGCGCTTGAGGATTTTGATTCTGCCCTGATCGGGATTGGTGAAGACCTGACGGGCCGACGGCCGTCAGCCTGGAACCTGGAACTGGCCTGGATGCCAACCGAGAAGCTTCAACTTGCAGCTCGTTACGAGGAAGCGAATGACTTCCAGGATGACGTGAAACGTTACGGGGCGACAGCCTCTTATGGTTTGTACGAACACGTCGTAGTTGCCCTCGAATATCTCCGCACTGATACAGACATTGATGCAGATGATCCCATCGATGTGGTGACAGCTCAATTAGCCCTGGAATTTTAGTAACTCACAGCGTTCCCCGGCTTGTAGGGGGCCGCTGTAAATCTGCCAATAATTGAAGAACCTGACGAGCCCCGGTCCATATCGGACCGGGGCTTGTTGGTCATTCAGATCCATTCATAAACCAGGTTTCAGAAGGCCAGCGCAGACGTTCTTGCTCGGCTCAGGCGAGATCGAAGCGGTCAAGGTTCATGACCTTGTCCCAGGCGGCGACAAAGTCGTGCAGGAACTTCTGCTCGGCGTCTTTGCAAGCATAGACTTCGGCGAGGGCGCGAAGCTGGGAGTTCGCTCCGAAGACCAGGTCGATGCGGCTGCCGGTCCACTTGAGTTCGCCGCTCTTGCGATCACGCCCCTCGAACAAATCGTCGGCATCAGGGGTCGCCTTCCAGGTGGTACCCATATCGAGAAGATTGACGAAGAAGTCGTTGCTGAGTGCCTCCGGCCGCGTGGTGAAAACGCCGTGCCGGGACTGGCCGACGTTGGCATTCAAGACACGCAGTCCGCCCACCAAAACCGTCATCTCGGGAGCGGTCAGCGTCAGCAGCTGGGCTCGATCAATCAGCAGTTCCTCTGCCGATACCGAGTATTTCTTTTTGAGATAGTTACGGAACCCGTCCGCGGCCGGTTCGAGTACTGAGAAGGCGTCCACGTCGGTTTGCTCCGCCGTTGCATCGGTGCGTCCGGGGAAGAAGGGAACAGTCACCTCATGGCCGGCGTTCTTCGCCGCCTGCTCGACCGCCGCGCAGCCACCAAGAACGATCAGATCGGCGAGGGAAACCTGCTTACCGCCGGACTGGCTGCTGTTGAACTCCTGTTGAATACCCGCGAGGGTTGCAAGCACCTTCGCCAGTTGCACCGGCTGGTTGACCTCCCAATCCTTCTGCGGGGTGAGCCTGATGCGTGCGCCGTTCGCTCCGCCACGCATGTCGGAGCCGCGGAAGGTCGACGCCGCGGCCCAGGCGGTTGAGACCAGTTGAGAGACAGACAGCCCTGAAGCGAGGAGCTTGCCTTTGAGAGCGGTGATGTCCTGCGTATCGATTAATTCATGTTCGACCGCGGGAACCGGGTCCTGCCAGAGCAACTCTTCTTTCGGCACTTCCGGCCCGAGATAGCGCGTGCGCGGACCCATGTCGCGGTGGGTCAGTTTGAACCAGGCGCGGGCAAAGGCGTCGGCGAACTCTTCAGGGTTTGCCTGATAGCGACGCGCGATCGGCTCGTAGATCGGGTCGTAGCGCAGTGAGAGGTCGGCCGTGGTCATCATCGGCCGATGCTTTTTGGACGGGTCGTGGGCGTCGATGATCATGTCCTCTTCCTCGACATCCTTGGCCAGCCACTGTTGCGCGCCGGCCGGGCTCTTGACCAACTCATACTCGTATTTGAACAGGACTTTCAGGTAACCCATGTCCCACTTGATCGGGTTCGGCTTCCAGGCGCCCTCGATGCCGCTGCTGATCGTATCGCCGCCTTTGCCGCTGCCGAAACTGCTCTTCCAGCCAAGCCCCAGCTGCTCAATGGGCGCGGCTTCCGGATCCGGACCGACATGCGCGGCGTCACCGGCGCCATGGCATTTGCCGAAGGTATGGCCACCGGCGACCAGGGCGACGGTCTCTTCATCGTTCATCGCCATCCGCGCGAAGGTTTCCCTCACATCGATCCCCGACTTGACCGGATCCGGATTGCCGTCCGGCCCTTCCGGGTTGACGTAGATCAGCCCCATCTGCACAGCGGCGAGTGGGTTTTCCAGATCGCGGTCGCCGCTGTAACGGCTTTTTGGCTTGTCGCTGGTCGCCAGCCATTCCTCTTCGGACCCCCAGTAGATGTCCTCTTCCGGTTCCCAGATATCCTCGCGCCCGCCGGCGAAACCAAAGGTCTTAAAACCCATCGATTCGAGAGCGCAGTTGCCGGCAAGAATCATCAGGTCGGCCCAGGAGATTTTTTTGCCGTATTTCTGTTTGATCGGCCACAACAGGCGGCGCGCCTTGTCAAGGTTGACGTTGTCCGGCCAGCTGTTGAGCGGTGCGAAGCGCTGATTACCGGTCCCGCCTCCACCGCGGCCGTCACCCATGCGATAGGTGCCGGCGCTGTGCCACGCCATGCGGATCATCAGTCCCCCGTAGTGACCGTAATCGGCTGGCCACCACTCCTGCGAGTCGGGCAGCAACGCGTAGAGATCCTGTTTCACGGCGTTGAGGTCGAGGCTCTTGAACTCTTCCGCATAGTCGAAATCTTCGCCCATCGGATTGGACTTGGAGGAATGCTGATGGAGAATGCTCAGGTTCAACTGGTTCGGCCACCAGTCACGGATTGTGGTGCCACCGCCTGCGACCTGCCTGCTTTTGCCCGTGACCGGGCATTTGCTCTCTGCGCTCATAAAGTTACCCCCTTTGTGGGAAAGTATTCACTGTGTTGTTGCGTTTAATCCAGCAACTCACTTTGCCTGATGTACCCTTCAATTTGAGTGATCAAGCTGGTGTCCAATAGCACCGCTTGGGTGAAATTATCCTTGCTTCCTTTTTTAACTGCGCCATTGCCTTGTCAACGTCCTTGCGGTCAAATTCACCGAGTTCTGCTATTTTTCCGGCGTTGAGAGGCTGTCCTTCGGTCCGCATAATGTCCAGAATCTTTTCAGCTATATCCATTCAAACAATCCTCCTTGTCTTTTTCAGCGTTTCAAATCCCTGTTTGTCGCCATCAAGTTCCCGGCGGTGGTCCCTTTGGTCCTGCCCATGCGCTCTTATCTCACCTGAGGTGAACAAGGCGTGAGTGCCTTCAAAAAAAGTACCGTCGCTAAAAACATGTCAGGCAAAGCTCCTCTTGTTTTATCACAACAGTATCAATTGTCAATATCTAGTAATAATCATTATCCATTAACTGCAAAAGATACACCCGCAGACCTGTTATTTCTGACATGCGGGGCAAATCCCAAAAAATTCAATCTGGTGCGAAACAATCCGGTATCCAGAGGTTTGTTCAAGTTCGTTCGCGATCTGATCGACAAGGTCGATATCGGAGTCCATGATCCTTTTGCAGCGGGTACAGATCAGGTGGGGATGAGGATAGGGTTTGTTGCCATCGTAACGATTGCTACCATCAGCGAAACCAATTTCGAGGATTTCACCGACCTCTTTCAGTAAGCTAACCGTTTTGTAGACCGTGGCCAGACTGGTGGAGGGAAAATCCGCCTTGACTTGTGCGTAAACCTGCTCAACGCTCGGGTGGTCCTGGCTGTTTAGAAAAATCCTTAATATAGCCACACGTTGCGGGGTAATCCGAAAGCTCAGATTGCGCAGCTTGACGAGAATCTCGTCGAGGCGTTGTTTGGGATCAAGCTTTGCTGAACGCGTCGATTGCATTATTCACCGTCCGTTATTGACAATTGTTATCTATAAAGAACCACAAGCAGAGACTTTCTGTCAATACGACCACTCGACTTATGATGAGTTTTCGTTGGCTAGGCCCTGGGCAGCCCCCAGTCGTAACGGATCGCCAGCAGACGTACAATGATCACCGTGCCGGCGGCAAGCAGGGCGGCGACAAGGCGACCCGCGCCGCTCTGCTCGAGTATGACCAGCAATGCCCCGCCGGCGACACAGGCCGAAGCATAGATTTCCCGGCGTAAAATCAGCGGCACCTGATTGGCGAGGACATCGCGAAAGACTCCGCCGGCCGTTCCGGTCATGACACCCATGAGGATCGCGCCAAGCCACCCCAGCTGAAAATCGAGAGCCTTGGTCGTACCGATCACCACAAAGGTGCCAAGTCCCACGGCGTCGAAATAGAGCAGTGGTTTTTCAAGGAGCTTGAAGCGCACGCGGTTGGCAAAGACGATCAGTGAAACGCTTATGGCGATGTAGATGTAGTTTTCATCCTTCAGGGAGAAAGGCGGGGTATCACCGAGCAGCAGATCCCGCAAGGTGCCTCCACCGACAGCCGTGACCGCGCCGAGGACCAGCACACCGAACAGGTCCATGTGCTTGCGCACGCCGACCCATGCGCCGGAGGCTGCAAACGCGGCCGTGCCGACCAGATCCAGCAAATAGATGATATTCATGGCAATGTCCCAGGAGGCTGTCGGATTATACTATACTGACCGAAGCGAAAATTTGCATGCTTGCGAACAGATTTCAGCTCGTTTGCAGCTCCATAGCCGTAACTATAGCGTTTCCGGCAATCCTTGCCACCTACCCCTCTCATACAAATTCAATGCCTGGTTCCCGCTGCTTTCTTTCCGTCCAATGTACTGACATCGTACCCGGCAGCCTGCAGGGTGACGCCGTAGATCCGGCGCAGGTTGCTGTTGATGGCATCTTTCACAAGCGTGAATTCTTCGGGGGTCTTCACTGCACCGCGCATCATTCTTTCTTTCTCCCCGCTGTCGCGTTGGACAAAGTGCGCCCACTCAATCGTGCCGTCGGCCTTTTTCTTTGCCAGCAGCTTGTATATCCCCACCTGCGGAATGGACGCAGTGGCCCATCCACCGAGAAGCTCTTCGCCTTTCTCGATGTTCAGCACAGCAGATCGGGAGAGGTTGGGCATGGTTTTCTCCTTTTCTTCTTCACAACGGAATGTCATCCGGATCCCTCTCTTGCGGCGCTTCAATCCCTTTGACCATTTCGCGCTCGTGGAGCACCACATAAAATATGCTATGTGAAGCGCTAACTTATGTGCAGTCCATGCGGAGTTTCCGGATGGACACGAGCCAGACATAAATCAACCTCCCAGGCCGTTTTGCCAACCGACCCGAACCCGTTAGTCCTTCGGCTTTAACCTGATCGCAGCTTGCTTAAAATTCCACATTGTTCTGCGGTTTGATTTCCGCTGCAACACTGCCGCAACGAGTCAAGCTGTGTTTGCAGCTGTTCCAATTCGGCAACGCGCGTCCGCACATGGCCAATATGCTCATCCAGTAAGGCGCACACCGCGGCACAATTTTCCCGGGGCGTCTCGCGAAGTTGCAGTAACCGCTTGATTTCATTCAATGGCATGTTGAGTGTTCTGCATCGGCGAATCAGACACAGGTCTTCGACATGCCTTTCGCCGTACTGACGATAGTTATTCGTTCCACGCCTGGGGTGCGGGATGAGTCGTTCTTTTTCATAGAAACGGATGGTTTCCACCGAATATCCGGTCATTCGGGCCAGTTCACCTATGCGTATCGATTCCTTCATGGCTCAAAAGCTCCTCATTTTGCAAATCCAGTCTTGACCCTATAGTAACTTCAGGGTGCACGATAAGGCAATAAAGATCATGGCAGTAGAGGAGATGACTATGAGTTCCTGTGAAAATCAACCTTGTGGCTGCGCGG
>Ga0214472_10008500_pt1 | contig 10721 bp, 7 predicted proteins | sample RVTome_6_FD_207662 | JGI IMG/M metagenome (GOLD analysis project Ga0214472, IMG submission 207662) | Soil microbial communities from uranium-contaminated site in the Upper Colorado River Basin, Wyoming, United States - RVT140D175 | ecosystem: Environmental > Terrestrial > Soil > Contaminated >...
TGCGCCGGCCGCGGCCGGCTCCAGCGTCCCGGCGGATGCCCGTTGGCCCGCGCCGGGGATGCGTCCGAGCGCCCGGTCGAGACGCGCCCGGGCGCGGTCGTAGCCCGCGAGGGCCGACTCGAGGCCGAGGCGGATCGTGCGCTGGTTCCTCTCGGCCTCGATCAGGGCCAGGAAGCTGTTCCGTCCCGTCCTGAACCCCGAGAGCGCCGCCTGCACCTGGTCGCGGGCGGCCGGCAGCAGCCGGCTGAGGTGCAGCTCCACGACGTGACGGGCCTCCTCGAGACGGGCGCCGGCCTGCTGCACCTCCGAGCGCACGTCGTCCTCGAGGCTCTCGCGCTGGCTCTGCGCCTGATCGAGGCGCGCCTGCGCTTCGGCGACGGAGGCGCGGATGCGCCCCCTCCGCAGCGGCAAGCGGAGGCCGACGCCCACCATGAGCCGGTGGTCGCTGGTCCCCCACATCGAGTTGTAAGAGCTCATCACCTCGAAATCGGGCCGGAAGCCCAGCTCGCGGAGGTCCACCGCCGCTTCCCGGGCCTCGATGGCGGCGGCGGCGGCGCGCAGCTCGGGACGCTCACGCACCGCCTCCTCCTGGAGCACGGCGGGATCCTGGCTCTCCACCCCCGGCCTCGGCAGGGACCCGGGTGGCGGCGGCAGCGGCGCCTCGGGCCGTTGGTGGAGGAGGGCGTTGACCTGCGCGACGAGCACCTCGCGGGCGGCGGCGAGCACGACCCTGCGGTGGAGCAGGTGCGCCACCTCGACCTCGGCCTGGAGCGGGTCCTGCTGTGCGGCGGTGCCCGAGGCGTACTGGGCCGTGGCGATCCGCTTGAAGTCCTCGAGCAGCGAGACGTGCTCCTCGTTGATCTCGATCGCCCGCTGCACGAAGTAGTAGTCGTCGAACAGCAGCGCGGCCATGTAGGCCAGCCCGAGCCGCGCCGCCTGGTACCCGTGGCGCGCCACCTCCGCCTCCGCCCGCGCCACCTCGCCGCGCAGGCGCAGCGTCCCCGGAAACGGGAGGCGCTGGCCGAGGCGCGCGACCTGCCCGTAGTGCGCCTCGTCCGACCCGATGCTCTGCGGGGCGAGACTATAGGAGAGCATCGGGTCGTCGAGGGACGTCGCCTGGGGGACCCTCTCGAGCGCGGCTTGCCAGGCCTGCCGCGCCGCCCGCAGCGTCGGGTTGCGAACGAGGACCGCGGCGACGAGGGCGTCGCGCTCGAGGTGCGGCCCGGAGACGACGGGCTCCACCTGGGCCGGGAGCGGCGCCGCGGCGAGGCGGCCGGGATCGGCGAGGGCGGCCGCCAACGACGCGCAGGCGAGGGCGAGGGTGCCGGCCCATCGCCCACATGCGGTCGTGACCGCGGCCGTGCGCAGCGGGGCGCCATGACCAATGCCAGTGCGCGATCCCCCGGACGTCTGCCAAGACACCATGCATACACCTCCCCAGGTTTCGACGGGCCTTCCGCGCCCGTCGGCGATCCTGGACAGGACCAGGCACCGACAAGGCACGGCCATCCGGCGGGAGCTGTCTTCCCGCCTAAGGGAAGCGGATCAGACGCGGAGGATGAGGGGAGGCGAGGCGGCGACAGTCACTCGTAGCGACGGCGGAGACGCGCTGTGCGAAACGGCGGCCTTCGCCGCATACGTCGTCCACGCGGTCGTCGGCGCCAGGGCCGTGCTCAGCTTGCCGGCGACGGCGGAGACGACCTTGCAGCAGTCGGCGGAAGCGGCCTTGACGGCCGCCGAGCCCTCGGCCTGCTTGCAGCACGCGTGCTCTTCCGCAGTGGCGACGCCCACGCACCCGCCCAGGCACACGACGAGGAAGGCCAAGCCATAGGTGAGGGCGACGGCGGCGCTCACGACACGCATTTCATCATATTGAACCATGAGTCCCATAACAGTCAACGCCGGAGAGCGGCAGGCGATTCCCGGCTCGCGCCGGGTCGGCACGGCGTAGCGTCATTCCGGGATCTTGTCCGGAAGGCCGTCGGCGATCTATCAAGCTGTCCGTGTGACTACCGGGCCGCGAGGCGTCGCGCTGACGCGCGTGATATTCCCTAGGTATCGCCCCGCGCGGAGCGCGACCCGAGCGCCGCTCAGCGCAGGTAGCCGAGCGCGCTGAGCCGCTGCCGAGCCTCGGCGTCGAATTGCGGCACGTCTCCCGGGCCGGTGGGCGCGACCCACAGGGCCACGCCGCCGACGCCGGCCGGTGGCGGCGAGAACAGCCCGTGCAGGTCCTCGACGTCGGGCACCGCGAGGGGCACCGCCTTCGCGCGCACCCCTTCTCCGCCCATGCGGATCTCGCCCGCCCGGAGCGGGCGGCCGCCCCGCGTGCCCGAGAGCCACACCGGGACGCCGTGGGGACGGACGAGGACGCCGACCTCGCGCGGCCGGCCCGGCCGCGGCCTGAGGCGCAGGGCCACCGCGCGGCGCCCGGCCGCCTTCACCGCCCGCTCCCCCGCGCCCAGCCCCTCAGCCTCGACGCTCTCGATCCAGCCGCCGGTGCGGAGGACCAGCTCGTAGTCCTCGTCGCCCTCCAGGCGGAGCCGGTAGCGAAGCGCCGAGGGCGCCATGTCCGACTCGGCGATCCTCTTGAGGGCCTGCGCCCCGCCCCCGAGCGCGTCCAGCGGGCTCCGCTCCCACGGGTCCCGCACCAGGTCGAAGAAGTGCTCGCGCGGCTGAGGGTGGAGGTGCCGCACGTACTTCGCGGTGGGCGTCCGGACGCCGTAGGCGACGTACTCCCGGTACTTGGTCTCGAGGACCGCGGTGCGGTCGGCCGCGTCGGCCTTGAAGCTGTCCTCCAGCGGCCGGCCCGCGATGGCGGGCGCCGCCGGCACGGGCAGCCCCTGGCTCCTCAGGATGGTGGGCAGGACGTCCACGATCTGCACCTGGCGCGCCACGCGCCGGCCGGCGTGGGCGCGGCCCGGCCACTTCACCACCAGGGGCACGCGCACCAGCTCGTCGAAGAGCGTGTGGCCGTGCACCCAGTCGCCGTGGTCGAGGAACTCCTCGCCGTGGTCGGAGAGGAACACCACGGTGGCCTGGTCGTAGAGGCCCCTCGCCTTCAGCCCCTCCAGGAAGCGGCCGAACTCCTGGTCTCCGTAGGCGACCTCGCCGTCGTACTGGGCCACGATGCGGGCGAGGTCCTCCGGCCTCCGGTAGTGGTGCGGCTCGGCCGCGGGACGGCGGGGCGTGGGGGCGGGGCCGAAGCGCCGGTCGAAGGGCGGGGGCGGCGAGTAGGGCGAGTGGGGATCCAGCGTGTGGACGTAGAGGAAGGTGGGCAGCCCCCGGCGCCCGTCCAGGAACCGCAGCGCCTCGTCCACCGCCTCCGCGGCGCGCTCGGGCTCGGGCGGGCTCGCGAAGTACGAGAACCCCTGGTCGAATCGCGCGTCCTTGGCGTGCACCAGGCGGTTTGCCACCACCGCCCCCGTCACGAAACCCCCCTCCCGCATCCGCTCCGCGAGGGTCACGAAGGCCGGGTCGAGCGGCGTGTAGAACTGCACGCAACGGTGCTCGCTGGCGGGGAGTGAAGTGAAGAGCGACGCCACCGAGGGCTTGGTCCAGGACGAGGACGCGATCGCGGTTTCGAACACGACGCCGTCCCGGGCGAAGCGCCGGAGCTCGGGGTCGGTCTCGCGCCCGTAACCGTACAGGCCGAGGTGGTCGGCGCGCAGGGTGTCCACGAGGTAGACGACCACGAGCGGCGCGGTGCGGTCGAAGACGGTGGTGATGGTCGGCGTCCCCCAGAAGGCGCGGTCCACGTCCCCGGTGGGCTCGAAGCCGCGTGTCTCCAGGACGATCTCGACGCCGCGCCCGGCGTATTCCGAGAGATCCGCTTCGAGCGGGACCCACCTGCGGTCCGCGGTGCGGTTGGCCGGGTCCACGAGCCGCGACAGGACCGTCTTCTCGCCCCCTCGCTCCCGCACGTTGACGAGGAACTCGACCGCGGGCTTGAAGTGGTGCCGGCCGGGGATGCCGGCCGCGAGGACCAGGCGCCCGGCGCGGGGCACGTCGGCCACGAACGTCAGCCGGCTGGGCGGCGTGGCCGGCAGCGAGGCGTGGACGACGTCGCGGATCCGCCGGGGCCGTCCCGCCTCCGAGTCCACCCACTCCGCGCCACGCCCGTTGACGGAGGCCCTGGCCAGGCGGGCGCGCGGCGAGTCGAGGACGTCCACCGCCTCCCGCGGGGCCGAGCAACCGCTGGCGCAGAGCAGGCCAAGGGCGCACGCGAGCGCCGGTACACCGCGTCGGCGGAGGGAACCCGGCACAGGGCAGCTTAGCAGCTGCCGAGCCGATCGGGGTCCGGAACGGGTTAGCTCTCGGGCAGGAGCCCGCCCATGATCCAGCCGAGGGAGCCGGCGATGGCGGTCAGGATCGGGTTCACGATCAGACCGCCGAGCCGGCTGAGGGCGGCCTGGCCGAAGGGCACCTGCGGCGCCGCGGCCTCCGGGCCGAGCACGGCCGTGGGATGGTTGAAGTACGTGTCGAGGCCGAGGGCATAGGAGAGGAGGGTCGCGGAAAAGACCACGACCTGGCTGATCACGCCGATGGTCAGGGCCAGCCCTACCGCCTGCCAGAGGCGGTAGCGCCTCCACCGCCGGCAGAACGCGCCGTAGAAGAGGGAGGCGTAAACGGTCAGGATCACGATGCTGAAGACGTGGTGCCCCTTCTCGTAGGGCACGTGGAAGGTCCCGAACAGCCATCTCCCCACCGTGACCAGGGCCAACAACAGCAGGTAGAGGCGGGCCAGCTTCAGGGTCTCGGCCATGCTCTCCCTCCTTCCTTCGCGAGGCGGGCTCGTCCCTTCGCGAGGCGGGCTCGTCGGGGGCGCCCGCTCGAGATGATACATGCCGGAGTTATAGTCAATCATCCCCGCGGGGTTCGAGAAGGATGCCACGCGCCTTTGCCGACGTTCGTCCCGAGGAGCGGTTGGGCGCCACCGGCGCCTTCCTGACCCTTTTCGGCATCCTGGCTGGCCACACCCTGCTCGAGACGGCCCGCGACGCGCTCTTCCTCTCCCGACTGGCGCCTTCGCAGCTGCCCTGGGTCTACCTGGCCATGGCCGTCCTGGCGGTGGGCCTCTCCCTCGGTCCGGGAGCGCGGCGGCTGACGAGCACCCGTCGCCTCTCCCAGCTGCTGCTCGCGTGCGCCACGGCGACGTTCCTCTTCTGGCTCTTCGGCTCCTGGGACAACCCCTGGACCCTGCGCGCGCTGTACGTCTGGACGGGGCTCGTGGGCACGCTCGCCGGCCTCCAGTTCTGGCTGGTCCTCGGGGAGATGTACACGATCACCCAGGCCAAGCGGATCTATCGCGTGGTCGGCCTCGGCAGCGTCCTCGGCGCCGTCGCGGGGGCGGGCGCGGCGCGGCTCGTCACCGTCCACCTCTCCACGGCCGACCTCGTCCTGGCCTCGGCGGCCACCCTCGCCGTGACGGGCCTGGGCCCCGCGCTGCTGCTGCGGCGCGCGGAAGGCACGGGCGCGGACACCGCGTCGGTGGCCGTGCCCTCGAACCCGTCGCAGGCCGTGCAGTTCATGCGCGACCACCCCTACCTCACGCGGCTCTCGGGCCTCGTGCTCGTCTCCACCATGACGGTGACGCTGGCCGACTACGTCTTCAAGAGCACGGTGGCGAGGAACGTCCCCGTGGCCGACCTCGGCACCTTCTTCGCCACTTTCTACATGATCCTCAACGCCCTGGCCCTCGCCGCGCAGCTGGTCCTGATGGGCTGGATCCTGCGCGTGCTCGGCCTGCACCGCGCCCTCTGGGTCCTGCCGAGCCTGGTCCTGCTCGGCTCGGCGGGCGTCGCCGCCGGCGGAGGGCTGGCCGCCGCCTTGCTGCTGAAGGGCGCGGACGGCGCGCTGCGCCCCTCCCTGCACCGCACCACCACCGAGCTGCTCTTCCTGCCCATCCCCGACGGCCTGCGCGCCCGGGCCAGGCCCATCATCGATGTCGTCGGTCAGAGGGGCGGCCAGGCGGTGGCCTCCGTCTTCATCCTGGCGCACCTGGCGCTGAACCGGGGCGACGCCGTGATCGCCCTCGTGACGGGGACCCTGTGCGTGGTGTGGATCGCGTGGTCCACGGAGCTCAAGGCACACTACCTGGAGCTGTTCCGGACCGCGCTACGGCAGGGATCGATGCGCGACCGCGCGGACCTTCCCGACCTCGACCTCGCCTCGCTGGAGGCCCTCATGGCCGCGCTCAACGGCGGAGACGACGCGGAGGTCGTCGGGGCCATGGACCTGCTCGCCGCCGAAGGACGCGGCCGGCTCGTCCCGGCCCTCATCCTCTACCACCCGTCGCGGCCGGTGCTGCTGCGCGCCCTGGAGCTGTTCGAGGTCTCGGGCCGCACCGACTTCGTGCCCCTCGCCGACCGGCTCCTCGCCCACGCCGACCCCGAGGTACGTGCGGCCGCCCTGCGCGCCCGATCGGCCGCACGGCCGGAGCAGCCGATTCTGCAGAAGGCCGTAGACGATCCGAGCCCGCTCGTGCGGGCGACCGCGCTGGTGGGCCTCGTGTCCGGCGGCTGGATCACGGAAAGGATGGGGACGACCCTGGACGAGCTGCGGGGCTCGACGGCCGAGGCTCGCGCCGCCCTGGCCAGGGCCATCCGGCGCCGGCCCACCCCCGCGTTCGAAGAGACGCTGCTGGAGCTGGCCGAGAGTCCCTCGCCCGAGGTCCAGGCCCTGACCGCCGAGGCCATGGGCGCTTTGAAGAGCACCCGCTTCTTCCCCCCGCTCCTGTCGATGCTGGGGATGCGCGAGGCCCGTCACGCCGCGCGCGGAGCGTTCCTGGAGCACGGGGACGAAGCGCTCCGCTTCGTGGAGGAGGCGCTCGCGGACCGGGCCCTCCCTGCCGAGATCCGCCGCCACCTGCCCCGCACCATCAGCCGCTTTCCGGCCCCCGCCGCGGCGCCCGTGCTCCTGCGCCACCTCCTCTCCGAGCCCTCCGGCATCGTCCGCTTCAAGATCATCCGCGGACTGGGCCGCATCGCGGCGGACAACCCCGGCCTGCGGCTCGACGCGAAGGCGCTGAGCGAGGCGACCTCCCGGACGCTGGAGGCCTGCTTCCGCCTCGTCCACTGGCGCGCGGTGCTGGAGCGGGGCGCGCGCGAGGAGCCGCGGCGGGCCACGGCCGGCCACGACCTGCTCGCGGCGCTCCTGCGCGACAAGGAGGTCCACGCCGGGGAGCGCCTGTTCCGCCTCCTCGGCCTGCAATACCGCGGCGAGGACCTGCGGCAGGTCCACCGCGGGCTGCGCAACACCAACGCGAAGGTCCGCTCCGTCAGCCGCGAGCTGCTGGAGAACCTCCTCGACCCGCCTCTGCGGGAAGCTGTGCTCGCCCTGGTGGACGACGTCCCCGCGGAGCTCCGTCTCGCCCAGGCCACGGCCTACTACCGCGCCCCGGCCCTGGACTACGAGTCCCTCCTCGTCACGCTCCTGGAGCAGTCCCGCGAGACCGTCCAGAGCCTGGCCGCCCACCACGTGGGCGAGCTGGGGCTCACCGCGCTGCGGGGGCGGCTCGAAGGCATCGACCTCCGTCGGTCCGGCTTCTTCGCCTCCCGCGTGATCGAGCGCGCGCTCCGGCGGCTCGCCGATCCTCGCGAGGGGGTCGCCCATGCCGGCTAGCGCCCCCAGGGCCGGGGCCGTCGAGCGTATCCTCTCCCTCAAGAGGATCCCCATCCTCTCGGGGCTCTCCCCCGAGGACCTGGCCGTGGTCGCCGAGTCCGGCCGCGAGCGTTTCTTCCCCAAGGGCAGCGCCCTGCTGCGGGAGGGGGAGCCGATCCGGGCTCTCCACGCGGTCCTCGACGGCCGCGTGCACGTCGCCCGCAAGGGGGCCGTCCTGGGCCATGCCACGTCGGGAGGATTCGTCGGTGGGGTGGCCATGTTCGCGGGCGACCCCCAGGGCCTGGCGGCGACGGCCGAGACGGACACCCTCGCCCTGGAGTTGGAGGGGGACGCGGCCCTCGAGATCTTCGAGGACCACTTCCCGATCCTGCACCACGTCCTGCGCGAGGCGTGCGGATGGCTCATGGACCTGGTGGGTGGGCTGCCCCCGCACCTCTACCGCGACATCTTCCCCGCGCTCCCGGCCACGAGCGCGCCCGCGGCCGACCTCGACCTCGTGGAGCGGATCCTCTTCCTGCGCCAGGTCTCGCCCTTCACGCAGAGCAGCATCAACGCCCTCGCCGAGCTGTCGCGGGGCATGGCCGAGGCCGCCTTCCCGCCCGGCGTCCCCCTCTGGGCGGAGGGCGAGGAGTCGGGGATGGTCCTGCTCGTGGTCACGGGGACGGTCGCGTGCACGGCCCGGGGCGGCGAGGCCGCTTTCTCCGCGGGGCCGGGAACGCCGCTGGGGGCGGTCGAATCCATGGCCGATCGGCCGCGCTGGTACGGCGCGGCCACGCAGACGAGGGTCACGGCCCTGCAGGGCCACATCGAAGGGCTCATCGACGTCTTCGAGGACAACTTCGACATGGCGATGGACTACCTCGCCGTCATGGCCCGCGCCCAGATCCGCGTCCTGGAGATGAGCGTCCACGCGACGGGGAAGGGGGTGGAGCGCCTCTACGGCTGCGAGGGGGGCCCGACGATCCCGATCGAGGAGAGACCCGGCCCGGCGTGACCGGGGCCCGACCGGCGGCCGGGTTAGCGGCGTCTCTCTCCCGCCGGCAGGCGGGCCTGGGGCAGGGTCCGGCCCAGGACCGGCGCGATGATCCGCAGCTCGGCCATCAGCTTCTCGAACTGATCGGGATACAGGCTCTGGGCGCCGTCCGAGAGCGCCTTGTCGGGGTCGTCGTGGACCTCGATCAGCAGGCCGTCGGCGCCCGCGGCCACCGCCGCCCGGGCCATGGGCGTGACCTTGTCGCGGCTGCCGGTGCCGTGGCTGGGATCGACGAGGATCGGGAGGTGGCTCCGCTTCTTGACCACGGGGATGGCGGAGATGTCCAGGGTGTTGCGCGTGGCGTTCTCGAAGGTGCGTATGCCCCGCTCGCACAGGATGACGTCGTGGTTGCCGCCGGCCAGGATGTACTCCGCCGAGAGCAGCCACTCTTCGATGGTGGCCGACATCCCCCTCTTCAGCAGCACCGGCCGGCGCACGCGCCCGAGCTCCTTCAAGAGGTCGAAGTTCTGCATGTTGCGGGCCCCGACCTGGAAGCAGTCCACGTAGCGCAGCATCATCTCGATGGCACGGGTGTCCATGACCTCGCTGACCACGGCCAGGCCCAGCTCGTCGGCCGCCTCCCGCATCCAGCGCAGCGCCTCCTCGCCGTGGCCCTGGAAGGCGTAGGGCGAGGTGCGCGGCTTGAAGGCGCCGCCGCGCAGGACGCGCGCGCCGGCCGCCTGGACGGAGCGCGCCACCGTCCTCACCTGCTCGGCCGACTCCACCGAGCAGGGGCCGGCCATCACGATGACCTCGGATCCCCCCACCTTCACGCCGGCCACGTCCACCACGCTGTCCGCGGCCTTGAAGGTGCGGCCCACGAGCTTGTAGGGCTCGGAGATCTTGATGACCTCGCGCACGCCGGGGAAGAGCTCGAGCGCCCGGGGGTCGACCGGCCGCCGCGGCGAGCCCACCGCGCCCAGGACGGTATGGGCGACGCCGGTGGACCGGTGCACGTCGTAGCCGACCTCGACCAGCGCCTCTACCACCTTCTGGACCTGCTCCTCGGTGGCCGTGCGCTCCATCACGATGACCATGGCCTCAATCCTGTCCGATATCCGCCTCGGCCGCCAACCGCTCCAGCCGGCGGCTCTCGTCGATGATCCTCTCGAAGAGCCGCCTCACCGCGGCGCGGTCCAGCGGCCCCGGGTTCTCGCGCAGCACCCGCTCGAGCAGCGCGCCCTCGCGCTCGGGCGAGTAGAGCGGGAGGCCCAGGGCCCGCTTGATGCGGCCGATCTCCACCACGCACGCGGAGCGGCTGTTGAGCAGCCGCACGAGCTGGTCGTCGATGGCGTCGATGCGCCGGCGCCATTCCTCGATCCGTCCCGCGCTCACATCGCGCTCTTCAACCACCGTACCCGTTCCCCCAGGTCGCCGTGCGGGCTCTCCTCGAGGAAGCGCACGAGCGCGCTGCCCACGACCACGCCGTCCGCCAGCGCCGCCGCCGCCGCCACCTGCGCGGGGGTCGCGATCCCGAACCCCAGCGCCACCGGGGCCACGGTCAGCGCCTTCAGCCGGCCGGCCAGGAGGCCCGCCTCCTCCGGGAGAGCCTCGCCCTCCCCGGTCACGCCCGTGCGGCTCACCGCGTAGACGAAGCCGCGCGACGCCTCCGAGACCAGGCCCAGCCGCGTGTCGGAGCTGGTGGGCGCGGCCAGGAACACGGTGTCCAGGCCCGCCTCCCGGGCCACGCCGATCCAGCCTCCGGCCTCTTCCGGCGGGAGGTCGGTGACGAGGACGCCGTCCACCCCCGCGTCGGCGGCCTCGCGGGCCAGGCGGCCCAGGCCGTAGCGGAGCAGGGGGTTGAAGTAGCTGAACAGGAGGAGCGGCAGCGCGCTCTGCGCGCGGATGGCGCGCGCCGCGCCCAGGACGCGCGCGAGCGTGGTCCCCTGCCGGAGCGCGCGCTCGCTGGCGCGCTGGATCACCGGGCCGTCCGCCAGCGGGTCGGAGAACGGCACCCCGAGCTCCAGGACGTCCACGCCGGACGCCTCCATCTCCCGCGCGGCCTCCACCGTCCGGTCCAGCGAAGGGTCGCCGGCGGTCACGAAGGCCACGAAGGCCTTCCGGCCGT
>Ga0214472_10008503_pt1 | contig 10717 bp, 7 predicted proteins | sample RVTome_6_FD_207662 | JGI IMG/M metagenome (GOLD analysis project Ga0214472, IMG submission 207662) | Soil microbial communities from uranium-contaminated site in the Upper Colorado River Basin, Wyoming, United States - RVT140D175 | ecosystem: Environmental > Terrestrial > Soil > Contaminated >...
TGCCGTTCGAGAACGCCCCTCTACGGACCGTCACCGCAGACGAGTCGCAGGTGTACGCAGGAGGAGCCGGGATCATCGTGAAGCCCGTCACGGGTGGCGACACCGTTTGGGAGTCCGACGTCGACGCCGACGTCCTGGTGTCAGACGGCGGGCTCCTGTTCGGCGCGACGGACGAGGGCCTCGTCACGGCCATGGACGCCGCGTCCGGCGAGCCGCAATGGCAGGTCCAGCTCGACGGGATCTCCGGGTATCTCGCCCCGCCGGCGGTCGAGCACGACGAGGTCCATCTACTCGACTCCGACAGCCGGCTTCACCACCTGGCGGTCGAGGATGGATCAGAGGTCTTCGTCGGTGAGCTGCCTGCTGCGCTGGCGTTCCCCGAGCTCGACGACGGGTTGGTCCTGGTCGAGGAGCTCGGCGTCGTGACGGCGATAGACCTCCAGCACAGAGAACGATGGGGATTGGAGACCGGGGCGAACGGAGTCGACCGGTTCACCAGGGTCGAGGTGTTCCGCAACCTCGCCATCGCGCTCACGTACTCCGAAACTCTCCTGTAGCTTCGCCGCGGTGCTGCCGTCGAGGCGCCCCCCGGTCCGCTGCGGGAGGCGGCGGCCGGCAGGCATCGGCGGCGATAACCTGACGCTCGGTGCACGACGGGACGGAGGTGGGCGAACGTGGCGAAACCGGTGATCCTGGCGATCGACGACGACCCTCAGGTGCTGGCGGCCGTGCAGCGGGATCTGCGCACGCAGTACGGGGCCACGTATCGAATCATCGCGGCAGGCGGCGGGGCGGACGGCCTCGACACGGTCGCTGAGCTGAAGCGCCGCGGCGACGAGATCGCCCTGTTCCTGGTCGACCAGCGCATGCCGGAGATCTCGGGAACCGAGTTCCTCGGACGGGTGGAGCCGACCTTCCCCGACGCCAAGCGGGTGCTTCTCACTGCTTATGCCGACACCGAGGTCGCCATCCAGGGGATCAACACCGTCGGGCTCGACCACTACCTCATGAAGCCATGGGATCCTCCCGAGGACAGGCTCTACCCGGTCCTCGACGACCTGCTCGACGACTGGGCGGCGGATCGGCCGGCGCCGTTCGACGGAGTGAGGGTGCTCGGACCTCGCTGGTCTGCCCTCACGTACGAGGTCAAGGACTTCCTGGCGTTGAACCAGGTCCCTTACCGCTTCATCGACGTGGAGCGCGCCGAAGGCAAGTCGCTCCTGGACGTCCTCGGTGCCGACGTCGAGTTGCCGGTCATCACGTTCCCCGAGGGCGACCACCTGTCCCGTCCTGACAAACGGGCGCTCGGCACGAGGATCGGCCTCCAGACGGCCCCGATCGACGCCTTCTACGACCTCGTCATCGTCGGGGCTGGGCCGGCCGGCCTCGCAGGCGCGGTGTACGGCGCTTCCGAGGGGCTCCACACCGCCGTCATCGAGCGGGAGGCCACGGGAGGCCAGGCCGGGACCAGCTCCAAGATCGAGAACTACCTCGGGTTCCCGAACGGGATCAGCGGCGCCGACCTCGCAAGGCGGGCCACCGCCCAGGCGAAGCGACTCGGCGCCGAGATCATCAGCCCGGTCGAGGTCGCCGCCGTCCGGATCGAGGAGCCGATGCGCGTCGTCGAGCTGAGCGACGGCGCCGAGGTACGTGGCAGGGCCCTGCTCATCGCCTCCGGAATGACGGTCAGGAGGCTCGACGTGCCCGGCTACGACGACTTCGCCGGGGCGGGGGTGTACTACGGAGCGAGCGTTTCCGAAGCGGCCAACTACCGGGGCGAGGAGGTGTTCATCATCGGCGGCGCCAACTCCGCAGGGCAGGCGGCCATGATGTTCTCACGCTTTGCGGCCAAGGTGACGATCGTCGTCCGCGCCGAGGCGATCGGCGAGAAGATGTCTGCGTATCTCGTGGATCAGGTCGAGGCCCGTGAGAACATCGAGGTCCTCACGAACACGGTCGTCGAGTCGGTGTCCGGCGGGAGCCACGTCGAGAAGATCACGTTGCGCAACGCGGCGACGGGAGACGAGGATCAGCGCCAGGCGAGCGGCGTTTTCGTCTTCGTAGGGGCGCGCCCGCACAGCGATTTCTGCCGCTCCCTCGTCGAGTGCAACCCGCAAGGATTCATCGTGACCGGCTCCGACCTCGTGGTCGACGGCCGTCGGCCGAAGGGCTGGCCCCTCGATCGCGACCCATTCCTGCTCGAGAGCTCGGTGCCTGGGATCTTCGCAGCCGGCGACGTGCGGCACGGCGCAGTGCGCCGGGTTGCCTCGGCCGTTGGCCAGGGCTCGATCTGTGTGTCGTTCATCCACCGCTATCTGGAGACGGTGTGAACCAGATCGACCGGGATCGACTCCGGGGAGTGCCCCTCTTCTCAGATCTCCCGGATGCCGATCTCGACTTGCTCGGCGAGAGCCTGGTCGAGATGACGCTCGAGGACGACGAGGTCCTCTTTCGCGAAGGCGACGAGGGCCGAATCGCATACGTCGTCACGGAGGGCGCCGTCGAGGTGTTGAAGGCGTCGGACCGGCGGGACGTGCTCATCGCAGTCACGGAGGAAGGCGGACTGGTCGGCGAGATGGCGCTCCTCCAGGGGCACCCTCGTCTCGCCACGGTGAGGGCGCGCGGCAAGACGAGGCTCCTCGCCATCGACAAGGTCGACTTCGACCGCCTCCTCGATTCGAGTGCTGCCGCATCCCGGGCGGTGTTCAAGCTCCTCGTGTCGCGAACCAGAGAGCTCGAGGAGCAGATTCGCCAGAACGAGCGAATGGCCCAGCTCGGGACGCTCGCCGCCGGTGTCGCCCACGAGCTGAACAACCCTGCCGCGGCCGTCAAACGAGCAGCAGAAGGTCTCGGGTCGGCCATCGACGCAGACGGCGACGCCGTGGCGGGGATGTGGCGTGCAGAGGTGGATGAGGAGCGAGCCGGTCAGGTCGTGGCGGCCTTCCACCACGCCAAGGAGATCCTCGAGCGTGAGCGCCCTCCCCTGTCCGCACTGCAGCGCAGCGACGAAGAGACAGGCGTCGAGGAAGCCCTTGCTTCGCTCGGTGTCCCCGAGGCGTGGGCACTCGCTCCGGACGCGGTTGCCGCCGGTTTCCGAGCCGAGGACCTGGTGGAGCTGCGGTCCGATCTCGGCGAGGCCGCTGAGCGGGTCGTCCGTGCCGCCATCGCCGACGCGGCCGCCAAGCGCCTCGCCGCCGAGATCGCAGAAGGGGCCGCCAGGGTGTCGACGATTGCTCTCGGCCTCAAGTCCTACGCGTACCTCGACCGGGCGCCGGTGCAGGACGTCGACGTGCAGCGGGGCATCGAGGACACCATCGCCATCCTCGGCCACAAGCTGCGCCAGGTCACCCTCGAACGGGACTTCGACGAGGACCTGCCGAAGATCACCGCCCTCGGGACAGAGCTGAACCAGGTGTGGACGAACCTCATCGACAATGCGGTCGATGCGGTGTCCGAGGTCGCCGGAGGCGTGGTCACGGTTCGTACCCGCCCGGGTGAAGGCACCGTCGTCATCGAGGTGGAGGACAACGGTCCCGGGATACCCGACGAGATCAGACCGCGCATCTTCGACACGTTCTTCACCACGAAGCCGCCGGGAAGCGGCAGCGGCCTGGGCCTCCACATCGTCAGGAACATCGTGGTGCTCGAGCACAACGGAGACCTCACCGTGGAGTCCGAGCCCGGTCGTACCCTGTTTCGCGTGGAGTTGCCCGTGGAGGGCGCCGGCTAGAGGCGCCGGCAGAGCCGCCCGGCGAGGTGGAGCGCGTAGGCCGGGGACGGGCATCCTCCGAGCCCCCCAAGGTCTAGCCATACTGTGCCGCCGCACACCGTGTCGAGGAGGCGCTCCGTGTTCCAGACGCCGTGGCAGGTCGCGATGCGAGCTCGCGACCCAGAAGAGGAAGGCAGGGTCGCCACGACCCAGATGCGTCAGAAGATCGTCGTGGCGTGCACCGCCGGCGGAGGAGCAGTTGCCGGGAATCCTCCGGGACGGACCACCAGGAGTCAGTCGGCCGGGACGAGGCGAATCACGATCTCGGACGACGTGCCGACAAGCGTCAGCGCATCGTCGAGTGCAATGAAGCGGGGGTCCTCTCGCAGGGTTTTGAGGAGTTCGTCTTCGAGGTCCTGGGCCTTCTGGTCGCTGCATGTGTCTGCGGTCGTTCCGATGCTCACCACTATCAGCCGATCACCATCGAGGGAATATCGGCCGTCGAAGTCGTTGCAGCCCCCGCTCCCAGTCACGGTGTCCTCATCGAATCGAACCAGCGGCGTCCGTCCCGCCACCGGTGGTTGCCCATCAATCGACGAAACCAGCCAGGCGGTTCCTGCCAGCGGGTTGGCGTCGACGGTTGGGCTCGAGTCAACGGCGCACGATGTGGCGACAACGACGGCAGCGACCATCGTGAAGAGCGCGGCCCTGTTCGAAGTCACACTAGAAACCGGTCGAGAGCACTGCTGCCACCCGGCGGCGGCGGCGAGTTGCACAGGTTTGGCCATCAGTACCTCCAAATGGCGTTCCCATCGTTGTTCGGTTTCCAATATGAGCATGTCAATGGCCGCCAGTAACCGTCCGCCCCGGACGGCGGCGTAGGCGGGCGGCCCGGTATCAGAACCCTGAGGCGAAGTCCTTGGTGAGGGTCGCCAGGTCGGCGATCCAGGACGGGTTGATCCCGATGGCGATCGTCCCGATCACGGTGAGCACCATGGCGAAACGCAGGCTCGGACCGATGGGACGACCACCGATCTCGACGGCGGGGACGGTCTCCGGCACGGAATCCATGAACGCCGACTTCACGACCTTGGCGTAGTACACGAAGGCGATGACCGAGTTGACGACTGCGATCACCGCCAGGGCGGTCGCCGCCCCACCACCGACCGAAAGCACGGAGCGGAACATGACGAACTTGGCGAACCACCCGGCGAGCGGGGGAATCCCGGCGAGCGAGAAGAAGAAGACGGCGAGCATGGTCGCGATCCCCGGGCTATACGAGAAGAGGCCCGCCCAATCGTCGATCTCGGCGCTCTCGAGCTTGTTGGCGCCGGCGATGACGACTGCGAACGCCCCGAGATTCATGAAGGCGTAGATGAGCAGATACGTGACCGAGGCAAAGAAGGCCTCCTCGAGCTGGGCGCCGGTCACGTCGGAGGCGACGGCTGCCCCGAACGGGACGAGGATGAAGCCACCCTGGGCGATCGAGGAGTAGCCGAGGAGGCGGACGATGTTCGTCTGCCGCAGCGCGGCCAGGTTGCCAACCGTCATCGAGAGCGCCGCCAGCACCCACAGCACCGGGCCCCACAGCGACGCCACTTCGGCGAAGGCCAGGAAGCAGATCGTGAGAAGGCCGACGAACCCCGCAGTCTTCGAGACGACGGAGAGGTACGCCGTGACAGGGATGGGCGCTCCCTCGTACGTGTCAGGCGTCCAGAAGTGGAAGGGCACGGCCGACACCTTGAAAGCGAAACCGAGCAGCGTGAAGATCACGCCGACGATGAACAGCGGCTCGTCGACGAAAGCGGCCGAGGCTGCCCTGATCCCCGTGAACGTCAGCTCGGCCGTCATCCCGTACACGAGGGACATCCCGAACAGGAGCAACGCGGCCGAGAGGACGCCGATGATGAAATATTTCAGGGCGGCCTCGTTCGACTTGGCGTCTCCCTTGCGCCAGCCCGCCATCAGGAACGTCGGCCCGGTGACGAGCTCGAGCCCGACGAAGATCGTGATCAGGTCGCGACTCGACGCCATGACGATGGCGCCGAGCACCGATGCGAGCATCAAGAAGTAGAACTCGCCCTGCCAATAGCGGTCGCTCTCGATGTATCCGACGGACAGCAGCATTGCCACGAAGGCCGAGCCGAGGAACAGGCCCTTGAGCACGAGAGCGAACGTGTCCACGACGTACGAGTCGCCGAACATGATCCGGTTCCCCGTCTCGGTGCAGAAACCGAGACTGTCACAAAAGCCGAGTGTGAGGACCGGAACGAACGCCGCGAACAGCCCGACCAGGCCGACGACTGCGGTGTAGTACTTCGGAACCCTGAGGAGGTCCACGACGAGGACGGCGAGGACGGTGATCCCGAGGATGATCTCGGGGAGGATGGCGTGGTAATCGACGTTCAAGCCATCATCCTCCGATGAACCTCCACCCATTCTGGATGAGCTGAACGACGGCGTCGTTCGTCGAGCCGAAGACTATCCTCGGGAACACGCCGATCGCGATGATCGACACGACGAGAGGCGCCCATGCCGCCATCTCCCACCTGTCGACGTCGTGGAACACACGGCCCTCCCACTCGGCCGGCGGCTCCCCGAAGTTGACTCGCTGCAGCATCCACAGCAGGTATCCCGCCGCCAGGATCGTCCCGACCGCTCCGAGCACCATGAGCGTGCGGAACAGGTTGACCGAGAGCCCCTCGAGCGGGTTGAACGCAGCCAGCAGGGACATGAACTCTCCCCAGAAACCGGCGAGCCCCGGGAGCCCGAGGGAAGCCATGGCCGTGAACCCGAGGATGCCGCCCATGATCGGCATGAGCTTCTGATTGCCGCCGAGGCGCGCCATCTCCCTCGTGTGGTAGCGGTGCGACATCGAGCCTGCCAGGAAGAACAACAGCCCGGTGATCACGCCGTGGGCGACCATGCCGATGATGGCGGCATTGATGCCGATGTCGGTGAGCGTTGCGATTCCCAGCATCACGAATCCCATGTGGCCGACCGATGAGAAGGCGATGAGCCGCTTCATGTCCGTCTGGGCGAGACATGCGAGCGATGCGTAGATGATCCCGATCACGGCCAGGATCCCGATCGCGGGAGCCCAGTTCTCGGCCTCGTCGGGGAGGACCGGCAGGGCGATGCGCACGAATGCGTACGTGCCGAGCTTCAGGAGGATTGCCGCCAAGAGCACCGAGCCGACGGTCGGGGCGGCGGTGTGGGCATCCGGGAGCCAAGTGTGGAACGGGAACATCGGGACCTTGACGGCGAAGCCGAGGAAGAGCGCCGCAAATACCCAGAAGGCGAAAGTGCCGGTGAACAACCCGCTCCGCATGGACAGCTCGAGGATGTCGAACGTCCTATCGGCGCCCGAGTCTCCCGACCGGAAGTAGAGGCCGAGGAAACCGAGCAGCATGAACGCCGACCCGAACAGAGTGAAGAGGAAGAACTTGATCGAGGCGTAGAGGCGCATCTCCGTCGTGCGCTTGAAGACGGGGATCGTCACCTCGTTGCGGTCACCCCAGATCCCGATCATGAAGTACATGGGCAGCAGCACGACCTCGAAGAAGACGAAGAAGAGGATCAGGTCGAGGGCGACGAAGGTCCCCGTCATCCCGGTCGCCAGCACCAGGATCAGCGTGAGGAACGCCTTCGGGTTGTGCGGATCGGGCCAGTGGTTCCAGCTGTAGAGGATGGAGAGCACCGTGATGAACGTCGAGAGGACGACGAGGGGGAGCGAGATGCCGTCGACGCCGATGTGGTAGCGGCTGTTGATCGCATCGATCCACTCCAGGTTGGTGCCGGCCTGGAACTCGTGGGCAGCACCGAAGTCGAACTGGATGGCCAGCACCACTGACAGGATGAACGAGGCGCCGGCGAACCCCAATGCCAAGGCCTTCTGCGCCTCTTCGTTCGCCTTCGGCGTCAGCAGCACCGCCGCCGCGCCGACGACCGGCAGGAAGACGACGAGGCTCAAGAGCCAGCCGTTGTCGAACATCAGAACGTTCCTCCCGTCACGTGGTTAACCCGTTGTAGATCACGAAACCGGCCACGAGCAGCACCGTGCCCGCGAAGAGCAGCGTGGCGTACTGCTGCACCCTGCCCGATTGCAGCAGGCGAAGCCGACCCCCTCCAAAGCTGGTGATCCCGGCCGAGGCGTTGATGGCGCCGTCGAGGGCTCGCTGGTCGAACAAGTACACGAGCTTGCCTGCTGCGCGAGCCAGGAAGCCTGCACCGTTGACGACGAGGTCGATGACGTGGCCGTTGAACCAGTCGACGCCGCGCGCCACCGGCTCGCGGAGCGGCTTCACGACCCCGTAGAAGTAGGCGTCGTCGATGTAGTACTTGCGACGGAGAAGTGGGTACAGGAGAGGGACGCCGAAGGCGTCGCGAGCTCGCTGGGTCTCTTTGTCCTCGAACCAGATGCGGTAGCCGATGAGGATCCCGGCGGCCGCCGCCAGCGTCCCGATGAGCGCCACGCCGAGATCGAGCGACTCGGCGTGGTGCTCGAGCTCGTGGAAGCCGGCGAAGAACCTGGCCCCGACGCCGTCCGTGAAGAGCGAGGTGACCCCTGGGATGTTGATGAGCCCCGCCACCACCGAGAAGCCTGCCAATGCGACGAGCGGGTAGGTCATCACGTTCGGTGACTCGTGGGGGTGGCCGTCCCCCTTGTACTCACCGAAGAACGTGAGCGAGACCGCCCTCGTCATGTAGAAGGCGGTGACGAACGCACCCGCGATGGCGACGACGAGCACGAAGTCGGCGAGCCACGCTCCTCCCTGCGCGACGGTGTAGCCATCCGCCGATCCGGCGAAGCGGATCGACGCCAGGATCTCGTCCTTCGACCAGAACCCGGCGAGGGGGACGATGCCCGCCAGGGCGAGGGCCCCGATGACGAAGGTCGAGTATGTCTTCGGCATGAACCTACGGAGCCCACCCATGTCGGACATGTTGTTCGAGTGGACGGCGTGGATCACCGACCCGGCACCCAGGAAGAGCAGCGCCTTGAAGAAGGCGTGAGTGAACAGGTGGAAGAGACCGGCCGTGTAAGCCCCGGCCCCCATGGCGGTGACCATGTAACCCAGCTGCGAGAGGGTCGAGTAGGCGAGTACCTTCTTGATGTCGTCCTGGACGAGGGCGATGAGACCGGTCAGGAACAGGGTGAGGGTGCCGACGGCGATGATGACCCAGCGCACCTCGTCGGCGAAGCCGTCGACCGCGTAGAACGGGAACATCCTGGCGATGAGGTAGACGCCTGCGGTCACCATCGTGGCGGCATGCATGAGCGCCGAGACGGGCGTGGGGCCCGCCATCGCGTCGGGAAGCCAGACGTGCAGCGGGAACTGGGCGCTCTTGCCCATCGCCCCGATGAAGATGGCGACCCCGCCCCAGAAGGCGAAGCGGCTGAGCGGCGACCCGCTGCCCGACGCGATCACGTCCATGATGTCGGTGAACCGGAACGAGCCGACCGACAGCCCGACGATGATCGCCCCGATGAAGAGGGCGGCGTCTCCGATCTTGTTCGTCAGGAAGGCCTTGATGGCGGACGAGGAGGCGTCGTGGTCCTCCCAGTAGTGCCCGATGAGCAGCCACGACGCCACCCCGACGAGCTCCCAGCCGACGATGAGCTGGATCAGGTTGGGGGCGGAGACGAGAACGAGCATGCCCCCGCCGAACAGGGTGAAGGAGGCAAAGAACCACGTGTAGCGGGCGTCTCCCTCCATGTAGCCCTTGGCGTACACGAAGACGAGGGTGCCGACGACGCCGACGACGAAGTACATCATGATCGAGAGGCCGTCGACCATCCATCCCCACTCGAAGACCAGTGCGCTGCCGACGTTGTCTCCAAGCGCCTGCGTCCCGATCTCGGCGAGCGTCACCGATCCTTCGTACGTGATGCCCTGTGACATGTTCATGAAGAAGAGGACGATCCCGTAGAGAGCCACGAAGCCCATCGAGCCGACTGCGAGCTCCCAGCCCCGATAGGGGAGCTTCTTGCCCCAGAAGACGATGGCGAACGTCAGCACCATCGGGACCACCGGGATGAGCCAGGCCGCAGAGAGCAAGGGTCCGCTGGTCGTGAGGTCGGCGGCGTGCTCTGCCCCCTCCTCTGCGGTGGCGAGCACGAGCGGCCCGAGTGCGGCGAAGACGCTCACAGCTTCAGCAGGTCCAGCTCGTCGACGTTGGCGGATTGGCGGTTGCGGAAGATGAGCAGCACGATCGCCAGGCCGATGCCGACCTCGGCGGCCGCGACCGCGATGATGAACAAGGCGAATATCTGGCCGCCTGCGAGAACGTCGCCCCAGGCGGCATCGAACGCGACCATGTTGATGTTGACGGCGGCGAGCATCAGCTCGACGGATAGGAGGATGAGGACGGCGTTGCGCCGGGTGAGGACGCCATACACGCCGAGGCTGAACAGGCCCGCCCCGAGCACGATGAACTGGGAGATCAGCACGGGCTCCCCCTCATCGCAGCGCCTCCGACTCTTCGGTCGGGTCACGTCTTGCTAGCACGATGCCCCCGATCAGGGCGGCCAGCAGCACGATCGACACGACCTCGAACGGCATGACGAAGCGCTCGAACATCGCCTGCCCGATGTCGTCCGTCCGCGTGGCTGCTGAAGGCGCCACGACGGCGTCCTCGAAGTAGCCGACGACGGAGGCTGCCAGCAGGACGAACAGGGCGAACGCCACGATTGCGGCCGACACCCTCACCCGGATGGGGTGGCTGAGCTGTACCTCCCTGCCAACCGGTGCCCTCGTGATCATGATCCCGAACAGGAACAGCACGACAACCGCCCCGATGTACACGAGGACGACCGTCCAGGCGACGAACTCCGCTCCCAAGAGCAGGAACAAGGCGGCCGAGCCGCCGAGGGCGACGACCAGGTACAGCACGGCGTGGACGACGTTGGGCGACGTGACCACCCTGAACCCCGCAAAGAGCATGCCGAGCCCGATCACGAGGAACACCCAGTTCTCGGGAGTGCCGGCCCAGTCCGATAGCGTC
>Ga0214472_10008504_pt1 | contig 10717 bp, 11 predicted proteins | sample RVTome_6_FD_207662 | JGI IMG/M metagenome (GOLD analysis project Ga0214472, IMG submission 207662) | Soil microbial communities from uranium-contaminated site in the Upper Colorado River Basin, Wyoming, United States - RVT140D175 | ecosystem: Environmental > Terrestrial > Soil > Contaminated >...
GCCGGGAATCGCCGCGGCCTGCGGAGGCGCAGGAGGGGGCTGGACCTCTTTCTTGGAGCCGCACGAAATCCATAGCGCCCCGAGACAGGCGGCGGTTGCTAGAGAAACTCTGTAGCCACGGCAAAGAAAGCAAATCTCACGGAGACTCATTCTGGCGCGCACCTCGTAGGATTTGTTTCTGACTCATCGTCTACTCGCCGATGATTTTGATGAGTAGCCGCTTGGGACGACGCCCGTCGAACTCGCCGTAAAAGATCTGCTCCCAGGGACCGAAATCGAGCTTCCCTTCGGTGATGGCCATCACCACTTCCCGACCCATGACCTGACGCTTGTGGTGGGCGTCGCCGTTGTCCTCACCGGTTCGGTTGTGATGATAGCGTTCCGGGCTGGCATCGAAGGGAGCCAGCCATTCCAGCCAGCGTTTGTAGTCCTCGTGAAGGCCCGGCTCGTCGTCGTTGATGAAGACCGATGCGGTGATGTGCATGGCATTGACCAGGCACAATCCCTCGCGAACACCACTTCCCCGGACGGCTTTCTCCACGTCCGGGGTGATGTTGACGAAGTCCACTCGAGCCGGGACGTTCATGGTGAGGTAGGTCGTATGGCTCTTCAACGAACCGCGCCCGGTCGAGTTTGGTCGAGTTTGGTCGAGTTTCGGACCGGCCCGCTGTACCTGGATGTCTTCCCCGTCTCCGGCTTGTCCGGCTTGTCCGGCTTACCCGCCGGGGCCGTCAGCTGAGAAGAAGTTCACCATGGAGTCGAGCTGGTCGCTCAGATCCTCAACCGTGTGCTGGAGCACGTTCCGGACAGAGAGGATCCCGAGCACCCGGCCGTCGGAACCGATGACAGGAAGATGGCGAAAATGCCGTTCCACCATGAGGCGCAACGCCTCTCCGACGGGCGTGTCCTTGCGAACCGTCTCGACCTCCCGCGTCATGACCTCTGACATCGTGGTCGTCTTGGGGTCCCGCCCTTCCAGGACGACCCGATTCATCAGGTCCCGCTCGGTGAATATGCCGACGAGCTCGTTCTTGTCCAGGACGGCCACCGCCCCCACCCATTTCTCGCTCATGCGCTGAACGGCCTCCATGACCGAGGATTGGGTGGTTACGATCGCCGCGGGTACGCTGGCAATCTTCAGTAGCCCCATTTCCGTCCTCCGGTTGGTTTGCTGGTGCCATTGTCTATCAAGTGGCGCCCTGTCTGCAAACGGAGTTGAGCGCTTCACCTCTTCGCCGGAGGCCAGTATGATACGCGTTTCAACCAAGGTGCGCGGGGACCCATGTCGAAAACGAGCCTGGTCGCGCTGGAGCGAAAGATAGTCGCTTGTCGTCTCTGCCCCCGGCTGGTCGCGCATCGAGAGCGGGTGGCCCGCCTCAAAACACGTCGATTCGCCGGGGAGGACTATTGGGGGAGGCCGGTGCCCGGGTTCGGTGACGTTGGGGCTCGGCTCCTGGTGGTCGGTCTCGCCCCGGCGGCTCATGGTGGCAATCGAACCGGCAGAATATTTACCGGTGACCGGAGCGGCGACTGGCTCTACCAGGCACTTCATCGTTTCGGGTTTGCGAGTCAGGCGAGCTCGATTCATCGGAACGACGGGCTCACCTTGCGGGACGCTTTCATCACCGCCGCCGTGCGCTGCGCTCCCCCGGCCAATAAGCCGACGCCGGAGGAGTTCACGCGTTGCCGGCCCTATCTGGTCTCTGAGCTCGGTCTGCTCTCACGGATACGGGTGGTCATCGCGCTGGGGCGGATCGCCTTCCAAGGGTTTCTGGCGGCGTGGCAGGAGGCGGGGCATCCGGTCGTGAAGCCGCGTCCCCATTTCGGGCACGGAGAGGCGGCCACGCTGGACGGCGGCATCTTGCTTCTCGCGAGTTATCATCCCAGCCAACAGAATACGTTTACCCGAAAGTTGACCCGACCCATGTTTCACCGCATCTTTCGAAGGGCGCGTAACACTCTGGGTTAGAGGGCTGCCCATATGGTATGAACGTCAGGGAGAAGATTTCATGGACTATCGGTCGAAGGCCTCGCTGTTAGGACTGCCACTCATCCACGTGCGCACCGCGGAGATCGTCGATGGCCGCGTGCGGCGGGGGGTCGCCCGAGGGTGGGTGGCGGTGGGAGACATCGCCTTCGGTGTCGTCTTCTCGGTCGGGGGAGTCGCTTGGGGAGGGATCAGCCTGGGTGGGTTGGCTCTGGGACTGGTTTCGTTAGCAGGAATGTCGCTGGGAGGCTATGCGATAGGGGGTCTCGCCATCGGCTATTACGCCCTGGGGGGACTGGCGATTGCCTGGCAGGGTGCACTGGGCGGCGTCGCCTTCGCCAAGGCGTATGCGCTGGGTGGATTGGCGATTGCCGAGCATGCCAACGATCCGGAAGCGCAGGAGTTCATGAGAACGAGCATGGTGCGGTTCGGCCGGACTCTTCTCGAGCACTCGCAGTGGTTCTTGATCCTAACCATCATCCCCGCAGTGTTCGCCTGGTGGAACCGCAAGAAAGACCAAGACCATCCCTAGTCGCTAGCCCTTGTTCACGGCGGCGGCGATCCTCCGTTGACCCTCGCCAAGCGCTCACGTTACACTAGGTTATCGATTTCCTTCTCCGGGGTGCACACTTCCCGCCCCGGAGTATCAAACATGCAGGAGAGCCCACCTCGCTGGATCGAGCCCGAGAAAGACGATGAGGCGAGGCTGGCCCTCGATCTGCTCCCCCCCGCCGGCAAGTCCTCAAGGCTCTGGTTTTTCGTCCATGGTCTCAACTCCAACCGACGAGGCGAGAAGGCTCTTTACTTCGCGCGCCAAGTAGCTCGGCGAGGAGAGGCCTTTGCCAGCTTGGACTTGACCGGTCACGGCGACTCGGAAGGAGAGCTACTCGGATTGTCTTTGACGCGGAATCTGAGCGACCTGGATCGCGGACTCCGCTTCGTCCGTCAGGAGGCCGGCCCCTTTTCCTCGGTCTTCCTGGTGGGCTCGTCGATGGGTGGGCTCACCGCGCTTTGGTACTCCGCACTCCATCCCGGTCGCGTCACCGCGAACCTGCTGGTGGCTCCCGCCTTCGAGCTGGCGGGGAGGCTCCTTCTATCCCTTGGGCGCAGCGGGGCTCAGCGGTGGCGGGAAGAGGGAAAGACGCATCTGGTCACCGAATACGCGGAGTTCGACCTGGGGTACGGTTTCGTCCAAGACGAGGCCCACTATTCGATTGCCACCCTGGTCAAGAAGCTCAACACCCCGACCCTCATTCTTCACGGTACGCAGGACGAAACCGTTCCCTACCGACTGTCTCGCAACTTCACGCAAAAAGTCCAGAGCTCGAAGCTCACCCTCATCGCCGGAGGGGATCACCGCTTGACGGATCACAAAGAGCTACTGTTCGAGGAGATGTGGGATTTCGTGAGCGATCTGGAAACTGTCTGACCTGAATCGATGTCCCTGCGGTTTTCTAGGGGCGGAGGCCCGATCCTGTTCCTGTTCGCCGGCCGTGGCGCATCGTTACCAGTCGCGCGTCTCGGGCCCCTTGATCGGATTGACTTGCAGATCTACGTGCGTGTGTACGGGTGCAATGGGAGTTGGAGCGGCGAATTTGATTCGTTCTTCCGACTCAAAACCCGTTGGAGGGAACCCGGATCCTTCGTTTTGGGAGATGCCGGCTCCGCCCGTGACGGTTGCGGACAGACGACGACCGTAGGATTCGTCGACGCTTGGCGGCGAAGCTAAGCGGCTTTGCGAATCAGAACCGGAAGCATCTCGTCCGGATCGAGATAAGCGATCTCAAGAGGACAAGCGATTGATCCCTCCCGAGGTCAAGCTCGAGGAGGATGAAGGGCGGCCCAATGAGCTGGCTCTTGGCCGAGGTAGATCTCGGCTGGGGTGGCACCGCCCAAACCCTGTGGTGGGGTCTTAGGTAGGTGTAATAGTAGAGCCCTTGCTCGAGCCTGCGCTTGAGCTCTCCTTTCATCAGTGGCTTGAACGAACGCAGGCACAAGGTGTGTTTGAGGGTTCTCCAGAGTCTCTCGATGATAGCGATAGAGCCGTAGCGGCCGATGGCACCGAAGCGCTGCCGCGTGCCGAGCCGGAGCGCGTTTTCCGAAATCGTTTGGCGGTGAACTGCCGCCCCTGGTCGGAGACGAAGTGTCGGGGCGGGCCGAAAAGAAGCGCGGCCCGTTGAATGAGCCGACCCATCTGTCGGGCGGAGGGTTCTTTCCAGAAGACTTGGGCAGCGAGTGGCATGCGTGAGAGATCGCAAAGAGCTGGGCCGTTTCCTTCTGGGAAAGCCCAAGGAGCGACTTGAGCTCGAGGATCTGGAATCGCAGAGGCGGGGTGTGATGAGGCCGCCTCCTCTCTGGCACCTTGCTTTCGGGGATCCGCGGAGACTCCGCAACCGAAAAACTGGCGGAGGAAAAGACGGAGGTGCCGCGAAGGTCAGCGAGGCGCTTTCCCAGCAAGCCGGGCTTTTAGCTGGTCTCGGGAGATAACCCGCTCAGGTTCATGGTCTTCGAGGGACTTCAATCGGTCCATCAACTTCTGCATGTCCCCACCACTTTCCTCTAGGAGTTTTTTTCTGGTGCCGTGAATTTCTTCCTGAATGGGATCTTCTTTCACGTCTTTTCTCCAAGGCCGCCATGCGACAGCTCCTCTGGCGTTAAGATGATTGGACTCGCGTGATCAATCTCTCGATTGAGCTTCTGCAACCGCCGGACGACTTCACCATTCGCGATGTGGTTACAGTTCCAAGTGAGCAGGTAGTCCATCCCGTATCCTACGGCGAACGCGATATGCAGAACGTCGACTCTAGCCTGCGTCGGAAGGCCGAGTTTCTCATCATATAGCTGCACCAGAGATCTGACATCGTCGTTTAGCTCGAGCCGGGGAAGGTCCCGAACAAGCTGCAATCGCCGCGCCGCCGCGTCGGGATCTCCCATGCGCATCTCGGCAACAACGGCCTCGGAAATGAACAGCTCGAAACGGTCTCTGGCGTCCTGCCACCACTCGCGCGTGATCTGCTGGTGCGCCGCAACGATGAGATCCCGGCTTGGTTTGGCAGCAAGATAGCTCGGTACGGTTGTTTCTAAGTAAACACTATACACAAGACGCCTACACCATCCATTCTAACCCGTGAGGGCCAGTCTATCCATTAGTGACCTATCGTCGGCCCTCGCTCGGCACCAACGGAGCAGAACCGCTGTTGGTACCCGATCGTCGCCGACGTGGACGTCGACGGCAAGGCGGAGATCGTGGTGGTGATAGGTATCGGGCGTCGCCGAGCCCAAGGCGGGTATCTTCGTGTACGTGTACAGGTGCAATGGGGGTTGGAGCGGCGTGCCATCAAGGGCCTGAGTGAACACAGACTCAAGGAGTCAGGGTTCCTCAAGTCGCTCTCCCTCGCCATTACCCAGCAGAGCCCTTCCCCTGGCAGCTCGGAGCCGCTGGGCCCCAAGGTTCTGGCTTCGCGGAGACTCGCGTCACATGGCAAAAAGGCAACGCGGGGATGGGGATGCGGCGGAGGCGAAAACCTCTACGAAAGGAATCGGCGGCTGACGGTGCCTCCCCGCCTTAACTGAGAAGAGGGAAAGCCGTCGCTACACCGCTTGCAGCGCATAGGTGGCCAGGCCAATGGCCACCACGCGGTCGTTTCCTTCCACGACCTCCAACCGGCAGGTCGCCAGAGTCCGCCCTTTGCGCACCACCTCGCCGATGGCCAGAAGATCGCCCTGGACACTCGCCAGTAGGCTCATCTTGAACTCCACCGTCTTGACGGTCGAGCCAGGGGATACGGAGCCAACCGCGAAGTTGCCGGCGGTGTCGGCCAGGAGCCCGATCAACCCACCGTGAATGACCCCGTGTCCTTCCTCGAACTCCTTGCGGAAGGGTAAACGGACGCGGGCTACCCCATTCTCACAATACCCCAGCGTCATTCCCAAAGAACGGCTAATGGGGGCGGACTCGAACAGCTGTTTGAGCTTCTCGAGGTGGGCCGACCGCTCGTTGGTTTCCGGACCTCTCTGGGGTCGGAGTCCTTCCGGAAAAGGTACCGGAACCAGCTTCGGTGGGGGCGGAGGGCTCTTGGGTGCCGGTTTCACGGGTTTGACCACTTTGAGATGCTTAGGACGGACACTCTTGGTAGGGGTTCGCCGCAGAGCCGAAGCGGACCTATTCTTCGTCTTATTACTGGATCTGGATCGACTCGATGCGACCCGCGCTTTCGTCTTTTTAAACACTCGCCTGCTTCCCAATCCAACCTCAGTACAGGTGGCCGGTACGCTCGGTACCGGTATAGTCAACGTAGACCACCTTGACTTCCGAATAGAAGTCAAGAGTGGTGGATCCCTGCTCTCGATCGCCGATTCCAGTGGCCTTGATGCCTCCGAACGGTACCTGTGCCTCACCACCGGTAGTAGGGGAGTTGATGTGGGTGATTCCTGTCTCAATGGCATCCACGAATCGGAACATCTTGGAAGCGTCATGGGTGAAGATGGACGATGTCAATCCGAAGGAGACCGAGTTTGCCACCTCGATGGCCTCGTCGAAGTCCTTCACACGTTGAACGGATAAGACCGGTCCGAAGATCTCTTCTTGGATGATCCGCATGCGGGAAGTGGTGCGATCGAAAATCGTCGGCTCGACGAAGTAACCGTTCTCCAGGCCGGGGCCGCTGGCCTTGCTCCCGCCGCATACCAGTTGAGCGCCTTCTTCGAGGCCGGTCCGGATATAACCGAGAACCGAATCATATTGATGCTTGTCCACCAAAGGCCCGACGACGGTCTCGGGATCGTCGCTCCGACCCACCCGAAGGGTCTTGGCGTGTTCCACCAGCTTTTCCACGAACCGACTGGCGACTTGCTCGACGACCACCACCCGGCTGGTGGCGGTACACCTTTGCCCGGAAGAGCCAAAGGCCCCGCTCACCGTCGAGGCGACGGCCAGACCCAGATCGGCATCTTCCAGCACGACCAGCGGGTTCTTCCCGCCCATCTCGCACTGCACGCGGAGCCCTCGCCGGCTGCCCTGCTCGTAGAGCTTGACACCCACTGGATTGGACCCGGTGAAGGAGACGGCACGCACCGCGGCGTTCATGACGATCTCGTCCCCCACGTCGGCACCGGAGCCAATCACCATGTTCAATACCCCGGGTGGAATTCCGGCCTCCACGAAGATCTCGACCAGTCGGGTGGCGGTCTCCGGCGTCAGCGTCGCCGGTTTGAAAACCACCGTGTTGCCGGCTACCAGGGCGGGCGCGATTTTCCAGGCCGGAATGGCCACCGGGAAGTTCCAGGGCGTGATAGCTCCCACCACTCCGAGCGGCTGGCGGATGGTATAGATGAAATTGTTCGGAAGCTCGGAGGGGATGGTCTCCCCGCTCATTCGAGCCGCCTGACTTCCGTTGAACTCGAGCACGTTGATGGAGCGCTCGATTTCGCCGCCCGCCTCTGCCCGCGTCTTGCCTTCCTCGCGTGAGAGTAGAGCGGCCATCGCTTCCTTGTTCTGGCGAAGAATCTGACCCGCTCGGGACACTATCTTGCCGCGCACCGGCGCCGGCGTCGCCCGCCACGGGCGGAAGGCCCGCGCCGCGATTTCGATAGCTTGGCGGCACTCCTCGCGGGTCGACAGGACCACCTCACCGAGAACGTCCGTGGTATCGGAAGGATTCTGATTAGGGACCCTCTTCGTCCCCTTGGAGAGTACAAACGCTCCCCCGACGAAGTTTTTGTAAGCCTTCATTGTCTCGCGTGAGCTTTCGCTCTTCTGGGTTCTTCGACTACTCGCTCTGGACCCCTTCGAAGGGTGGAGATGAGCCGGTATCACTATTGAGGTCTACTCCCACCCGGCTCCCGGTCTGGTCTTAAGTGGTGAGTGAGCCGTATAAGCCCAGCAAATCGACATAGATGCCACGGCAGGCTAAACGCTAGTTTATCACAGGGATTGGTGGGCGCAATGGATTTCTTGGATGGTGGAGTAGGCTCCCCTCAACGCCGCTTTTCTATTGCTTGCCGGCTCGGCCCGAGGGTAAACTGCCCACCGGGGACCAAAACACCAAGCCTGTCAAGTCGTTAAAGGCAGAAGCCCTTCCAGTCGACTCGCCAGAGAAAGGAATACTACTTTAAGACGTAGAAAAGACGAAAATATGTGCTTCGCGCCCGAACGGCATATCGTGCGGCGCCGTGGGCGCCAGCCTGGAGAAAGAACCTATGGAGCAGCAAGAGATCGTTTATGACGTCGCGGTGATCGGCAGCGGCCCGGGCGGCTACGTGGCCGCGATCCGAGCCGGGCAGCTGGGTCTCAAGACGGTCGTGGTGGAAAAGGACAAGGCATTGGGGGGTACCTGCCTGCACGTGGGTTGCATCCCCACCAAGGCGTTGCTCTATACGGCGGAGCTCCTCGACAAGCTCAAGCACGCGCGCGAGCTCGGCATCGTGGTGGAAGGGGTAAGGCTCGATTGGCCCACCGTGCTGAAACGCAAGGAGCGTGTGGTTCGCCGGCTGGCGGCGGGCATCGACTTCCTCTTCAAGAAGAACAACGTCGAGACGATGCGCGGGTTCGGTTCCATCCTGGCCCCCGGGAAGGTCGAGGTCAAAGGAGACGACGGCGTCAGGACGGTGCTTGCCAGTAACATCATCGTTGCCACCGGATCGGTGCCGCGCAGCATCCCGGGAGTCGAGATCGACGGACGTCTCGTCTTGGCGAACGACCAGATTCTATCCCTGCCCGCGCCGCCCGGTTCGCTAGTCATCATCGGCGCCGGCGCGGTGGGAGTGGAGTTTGCCTCCATGTTCGCCAGTTTCGGCACCAAGGTCACACTCATCGAGATGTTGCCGCGACTGCTGCCGGTGGAAGATGAAGAGGTATCCGAGGCTCTGGACAAGGCTTTCAAGAAGAGGGGCATTGAAACGCTCACCGCGACTCGGGTTGAGGAGGTCAAGAGGGAGGAAGATGCGGTGACCGTTACCTTCACCACGCCGGATGGCGAGACGGGAGTGCGCACCGCCGAAAAACTGCTCATGGCAGTGGGTCGCAAGCCCCGAACGCAGGGGATCGGTCTGGAGCGGGTGGAAATTCAAACCGAAAAGGACTTTGTCCCCGTCAATGGTTTCATGGAGACCTCGGCGCCCAACGTGTTTGCCATTGGGGACATCGTTCCCTCTCAGCAGCTGGCCCATGTAGGCTCGGCGGAAGGGATCCTGGCGGTGGAGAGGATCGCCGGCCTGGAAGTCATGCCCATCAACTACCAGCACATGCCCAACTGTACATACTGCTCTCCGGAAGTGGCGAGTGTGGGGATCACCGAGGCTACCGCGAAGGAAAAAGGATACGAGGTAAGGGTCGGTCGTTTCCCCTTCAGTGCCAACAGCAAGGCCAGCATTTTGGATGAACGCGAAGGTTTCGTAAAAGTGGTCAGCGAGGGGAAGTACGACGAGCTGCTCGGAGTCCACATCATCGGACCTCACGCCACCGATCTCATCGCCGAGGCGGTGGTGGCCCTCGAGCACGAAGCCACCGTTCAATCGCTCATGCGAACGGTTCACGCACACCCGACCCTGTCGGAGTCCGTCATGGAAGCTGCCCACGCGGCGGAGGGAAAAGCGATCCATGTCTGAGCTCTGTCTGCGGGTCGATTTGGGACGTCGCGACTACCGAGAGGTCTGGGAGTTGCAGCGCCGGCTGGTCAAGCTTCGTCAGGCCCGCGTTGTTCCCGACGTTCTGCTGCTCGTCGAGCACCCGCCCACCTACACACTGGGTCGGGCAGCAAAGAGGGAGCATCTGCTGGCGACGGAGGACGAACTGGAGCGGCTGGGAGCGAGTGTGGTTCAGTGCGATCGAGGCGGTGACGTCACGTTCCACGGTGAAGGCCAGATCGTTGGCTACCCGATCCTGGACCTGCTGCAGATGCAACCAGATGTCCACCTTTATCTCCGGCGGCTGGAAGAGATGTTGATCCGCACGCTCGCCCGGTTCGGCATCGAGGCTCACCGCGAGCCGCATTTGACCGGTGTTTGGCACGGGCAGGGAAAGCTGGCGGCGATGGGTGTCCGGGTGGCGCGATGGGTCACTTCCCACGGGTTCGCTCTCAACGTGTCCACCGACCTCGGCTACTTCAAACGCATCGTGCCGTGTGGTATCGTCGGCCGGGAAGTGGCCTCCATGGAAAGCGTGGTGGGAAGCCCGATTCCATTAGGGACGGTAGCCAATGCTCTGTCTTCGGAGTTCGGACGCGTCTTCGAAAGGGTGATGCTCACCCGATCCATCGAAAGCCTGCTCCAGGAATCTCATGTCGAGATTTGGAAAGCACCAGCTTCATGAGCTTTACTACTACCTGAAGCTCACTCGTAGCCTCGAGGAAGAGCTGGCTCGACTATTCCGGGCGGGAAAGCTGTCCGGCGCACTTCCCATCAGTACCGGGCAGGAAGGGCTCAGTTTGGGAGCGACTTACCCACTGCGAGCCCAGGACGTCCTCGCCTCCGCCGTTCCCTGCAACACCGCTTTGTTAGCCCGGGGAGTCACCCCGTTCGAGATCTTGACCCATTTCATGGCCCGGCGAGGGAGTCCCTCGGGTGGGCGCGACGGATCCATCCAATTCTGCGACCTGAAGCGCGGCTTGGTGGCCCCCACCGAGCACCCGGCGGCACACGTCGCGGTCATGGCGGGCGTTGCCTTCGCCGCCAAAGTCCAAAGAAAGGATTGGGTGGCTCTGGCGCTGGTCGACGAAAGAGCCCTGGCCACCG
>Ga0214472_10008507_pt1 | contig 10716 bp, 10 predicted proteins | sample RVTome_6_FD_207662 | JGI IMG/M metagenome (GOLD analysis project Ga0214472, IMG submission 207662) | Soil microbial communities from uranium-contaminated site in the Upper Colorado River Basin, Wyoming, United States - RVT140D175 | ecosystem: Environmental > Terrestrial > Soil > Contaminated >...
GTCGCCAAACCGGAGGTATCCGTCGCACATTTCGGGTCGCAAGGAGAGCGGAGCGAAGGCGCGTTTTTCAACAGGTTCCTTGTCCAACGGTTTGACTTCCATTGAGTCACTGCCCCTTTCGCGGTTCGCCAATTTGCCGCTGAGAAGGTCGCGACGGATTTCGTCGATTTTGTCCATCGTCGCCTTGTCTGGGCTGTTGATTTCGCGGTAGTCGTCGAACAGGTCGCGCTGGTCAAACCGAATGTCACACCTAAACCTGTAGTAAAGCTGGCGCCAGCCCTCACCCGAAATATCAGTACGTGATATGTCGATGTCGTCCAAGTCCGGCAATTGCTTCATGTAGTCGATCGAAGCGTCGGTGATTCGTGTATCCGACAGATCGAGCCTTCGCACCAATTTGCAGCCGGAGATTGATTTCACGGCTTCGTCGGTGATTCTGCCGCCCGATATAGACAGCGACTGGAGCCACGGCAGTTGCGCGATCAAATCCGCATCGGCGTCGGTCCACTGTGGTCCCCGACAAGTCACCGTCACCACGTGGACGAAATACTGGTCTCCTAAAATTTCCCGTAGCCAACGCGGCGCCGTCGGCTTGGCAGTATGGTAATTAACCTTCGCATAAGGGCAACCGCGTTCGTCGAATTGATGGGCGTATTGGACAGTGGCGCCCTTATGAGTCAATTCGTCGACGGCGTTTTTTTGGTTGTTGTATCTACGTACGCCCAATCCGAGCAGAACACAAACAACCGTGAGGCCCACGAACAGGAACCGCAGGCTGAACTGAAACCATCGCCGACGAGGAGGTTGAAAGGGTGGTTCCGGTGCCATGACCACATCGCTCGTTTTGAATTCGCCATCTCAATCCTTGCGCAAGACATAAATCATTGCGCGATGCGATGCAACGACCGCCCTTCTACACCGGCGGCGTATGGATCGCAAGATTTTTTTGCCATTCGGGCTTGTCGATTTTGTGTATGCGAGATTTTCCAGAGTGTTCGAACTGGATATTCCTTGACATTTGTCCGAGCCGAAACCGCGGTGGACGTATAAACGTGAGGCGTCGTGCGTAATGCTCGATCCTCACACCGCCCCGCGTTTTCCGTGGACGTGGCGCAGATAGGTGCTGGCGATGTCCGCGCGGCGGACGATGCCGACGACGCGATTCGTGTCGTTGGTCGAAACGACGGGCAGCGCGGAAAGATCGTTTTCGACGAACAGTTCCAAGGCGCGGTCCAGCGAATCTTCAGGGTGCAGGGGAATGACCTCGCTGCGCATCAGATCGGTGGCCAGCAACAGGGGGCCCAAGTGAGGCGATTGGGAAACCAAGAATGCTTCATCCAGATTGGCGACCCCCAGCAGTCGATCTTCGTCATCGACCACCGGCAACACCGCATAGGGGGCACGGCCCAAGCGGTCGATCACCGTGGCCAGCGGATCGTCGGCGTGCAATTTGGGAACCTCCGCTCCGGCCTTCAAAAACTGGCCGACGCGCAGACTGCCGAGTATCTCGCGCACATAGCGGCCCTGATGCGCCGGCGAACGCGACCGGCCTTCGACCTGCGAGGCGTAGATCGACCGCTGGTCGGAAATCATGAACGCCAGCGCGCAGACCCACAACGCCGGCAACAACAGGCTGTATCCGCCGGTCATTTCGCTGACGATGATCAACGTCGAGAAGGGCGTCTTCGCCGCCGCCGTGAAGAACCCGGCCATACCGACGATCATGAAGCTGGCCGGGCTGATGTCGGGCCAAATGGTTTGCAGCCAGATTCCCAGCGCCCCGCCGCCGCAGCCGCCGATGACCATCGACGGGCCGAACACCCCGCCCGATCCGCCGCTGCCGATCGTCAAGCTAGTGGTGAGGATTTTGCCCAGTGCGACGGCCAGCAACACGGTCGCCAGGGGCGTGTTGTCGGTCATACCGTCTTGCAGGATGCCGTAGCCGAACGACAACACGGAGAGCACTTGCTCATTGCCGCCGAACGCGTAGTAGAGCGCCACGGCGATCACGCCGCTGGCCAGCGCGCCGATCGCCGGTTTCAAGTGCGGCAGAATCTTCAGGCGGCGGAACAATGCCGTGACGCCGTAGAAACTTCGCGTATAGACCGCGGCCAGGACGACCATCAAACCGGCCAGCAGCAGATAGGCCAGCAATTGCACCGGGTTTTCGAACGCCAGGTTGGACTGGATGTCGAACAACGGTTTCCATTGAAAAAACATCCCGAACGTACAGTAAGAAGCGACGCTGGCCAGGCCGGCGGGGATAATCACGTCCGATTCAAATTCGGGCGAACGATACAGGACTTCCGAGGCGAACAATGCGCCGGCCAGCGGGGCGCGAAAGATCGCCGCCACGCCGGCGCCCATTCCGGCGGCCATCAAGATGCGGCGGTCGGCCGGCCGCAAACGCAAGAGGTTGGCCAAATACGAGCCGAAACCGGCGCCAATCTGGGCGATCGGGCCTTCGCGCCCGCCGGATCCGCCCGTGCCCAACGTGATGGCGCTGGCCAGCAGTTTGACGACCGGCACGCGAGGCCGAATCAGGCCTTGATTGTGGTGGTAAGCGCCGATCGCCGCGTCGGTGCCATGTCCTTCGGCCTCCGGCGCGAAGCGAAACACAATCCAGCCGCTGACGAGTCCGCCCACCGTAGGGACGATCAATAGCATCCACGGCCGCAACGGTCGGCCGCTGGGAGCCAACCGTTCCAAATGCGCTTCGTGCGCGGGCGCGTCGGCATGATAGCCCGCCAGGTCGTCGAGCGTCAGGTGGACGGCCAGGTCGCACGCGACGGAAAACAACACCGCTCCCAAACCGGCCACCACACCGACCAGCAGCGCCGCGCCAAGCAACTGTGCTTGCAGCCGAAATCCGCGGCGATCCAGTCTCAGCATCGTCGTCAGCCACCGCAGCAATTTAACGACGCGCGAATTTTGAGGTGGACTGTTGTCCATTACTTCCAGGTTGCTGGTTTGTTCTCCAAATCATCAATGTCTGCGATTCTGTCACATGCGGCGACGGCTTAACAACCGGGACCGTCCTCGCACCCGTTGCCGCACGTCCATTTCTCCCGAGCCGGCCGATCGACGAGTGTACGGCGCTATTGCCGGAAGCATTGGCGTCACGAGCGGCACGATCATCGCCAGCGCGAGAACTGACAAAGACATATTCTTTGAAATAAAGCGATACCCGACAAGCCCATTCTTCCGGTCATCGGGTGTAGCCGATGAAATTCGTGTGAGCCGAGTGGAGCCGCACGGAGGTGACGGCCTATAACGGCTCGCCACACGGAGGTGATTGTGGAAGGGAATCTGCTCATTGGCAAGGGCTGGTCTATCGTACCATGCCTGCTGCTCTCAGGATGCGTTTGCGGCCCGCCGCGCGTGGCAACCGACTGCGCCGGCGGCCGGGTGCATCATGACTGCCCTTGCTGCGCAGGCGCCGTGTCCGAGTACGGTGTGAGCGCCGATCGAATCGCGCTATCGGACGAATTGGCGGCGCAAGGCCGGCGTTTGGAGTCGGAGCGTCAATTCGACAGCGCCGCGCGGTTTTACCGGCTGGCCGTGAAGATGAGCCCCGGCAACGCGTCGGCGCTGAACGCCTTGGGAATTCTATCCGCCCGGCAGGGAAAATTGAGCGACGCGCGACGGGCATTGTCCCGCGCCGTGGCCGTGGATCCCGCAACACCGGTATATCGCAACAATCTGGCTACCGTGCTCGTCGACCAACAGCGCTATGACGACGCGCTGCGGCAACTCGTGGCGGCGGGCGGTTCACAGATCGGACGCCACAATTTGCTGCACATGTTGAGCGTGGATTTCGCCCACGCGGGTGAGAGCCGCAGTCTGATCGAAACGCTGATGAGCCAACAGGTCGACGACGCGGTCTATTTCGATCCCGTCGATGGTGAAGACGGCGAAGACCTGACGCCGCCCGACGATGAGCAACTGCCGCCGCTGGCGCCGACTGCGGATGAAGATGCGAGTCCGTCTGCCGATTTGTCAAACGTCGATTCCGCAGCGCCGACCGAAGAGGACACGTCGCCTCCGGCCATCGAAGTTCCCGAAGCGGATGAGACCGTCCCGCGGAACACGATTCCTGAACCACCCAAAGCGGCCAATCCACTAAGACACGCGCCGCAGAATGAGCTGCCGGCAGAACCGGCGGCGAATACCGGTTCGACGCTTAGACTGATCCCGGCCAGATGACGCCGGCAACGTGAAGTGCAGCGCCGCACGCAGGATCGGCGACCTCAGTCCGCACGGGATTCGTCATCGGCCGGTCGTCGTCGCACGTTCCAACCCGTTTCGCCGATGGCGAAATCATAGTTTCCGCCATAGAGTGTGACGGTGGATTCTCCGAAATCGCCGCCGCGGTGAAACCGGAGGTTCCACGGACCGGGGCCGGGCAGTTCGCGTGATTCGCCCGGGGCGAGCGAAACGACTTGCGAGTTCAATAGATAATGAACTTCGCCCCGTTCACGATTGTGCACGATGGCCCATTCCGGCGCGACGGCAGTTTCGGCGCCACTCGATAGTTTGCCGTCGCTGGCGTCCGCGGCGGTTGATTGGGTGTGTGGCGCGGGCGCAGTTTGGGACAATGACTTCGCTGTCAGAAGCTGTTGAAGTGTCGGCTTCGTCGCTTCATGAACGGCGGTCGCCGCGTTGTGCAGTTGGCGCGTCAGCGATCTGCCGACGCTCGTCAGGCCGCCGAGCGAATTGGAGAGCGACGCGGTGACGTCGAGCTCTTCGTAAGTTGCCTCCGCCGGCCGGTCGTGGTCCGGCGACTCGACCGATCGATTGACAACATCGTGCTTGCGGTCGGGCCTCGTCCTGGCGGGCTGTGACGTCTCCGGCGTCGCGAAATGAGCGGACTGCGGCCGGTCCGTTCGTTCCGTATTCTCCGCTATTTTGGCAGCTTTTCCAGAATTGTCCTTGTCGTTAGGCTGCGCTTTCCCGTCTGGCTGCGATGGGGCGTAGGCCGCGTTTGCGGCCGGCGTTCGATCGACAATCGCAATGGCTATGCCAGCGCGGTTGCCGGCCAGCAGCGCGTAGCCCGGCTGAATGGCGTATAACGCCGTCATGGCGAAGCACGTGACCAACAGCCAACCGATCAGGCGCAAGTGGACTGGCGGGCCGAGGCGTCGAGCGTCGGGGCGAGGATGAGTCATCAATGCAAGCAGGGTCGGAGAATGCTATCCGCCGGGGGAACCGGCGACGTAACTGTCAACACACCAAAGTCTAGTTCACGCTGCAAGTTGAGGCCCTTTTTTTGCCTTGTGGACATTCATAAGGTATTGAAGCTTAGGGAGTTTGCGCACCGAAGGTTCGCTCGCAGCCGGTGGGCTGTTAAACATTTGCCGTCACGATACCGGAAAACGGCACCATGAAATCCATCGATCAAAAAACCGGCGACGAGAATGATAGTTCGGTCGACTCGCAGCCGGATGACGATGGCGTCGTCTCGTTGGCGGATATTGAGGAGCATTCCCAATTCGTCCAGGAATACATGCGGCGGCTGTTGAACGTGAGCTCGCCTTCGACGGCAGTAGACGAACAACAGCCAGTTCCCGCGTCGCAGTCATATGCATCCGCGCCAGCCAATCCTGAGCCGCCGCCGTCAAGGGAAACGTTGCCGGCAAGCCTGAATCGCGACACCGCTGTCTCCGGTGATGTCGTGAAGCCACCGGCGTCGTCGGACTTGGAATGCGACGACAACCGTCCGCGGCGGCCGCCGGCCGACCCGCGCGAAGAGCGCGAACTGCTTTCACGGATGCGGCGGGTGGCGAATGAGAGCACGACTTCGACGTTGGCCGAATACGATTTGAGGATCGGGCGGACAACCTTATTGAAAACGACCGCCGCCATGTGCCTGTTGGCGGTCAGCGTAGCGTTGTTTACCGTCGCATCGCCCGGCCGCCTGTGGGCGTTCTTCCTTGGCGTCGTATGTTGGGTGGCGGCGCTGTTTTTCAGCCTGCCGTTGTTTCGGCATCTGAAATCGAACTGACGACCGCAATCCGCCCGTGGCCGCTCATCCTTGCGGAAACTGACGGCAGTATTCGTACAATGCGATGGCCGCGGCCGTCGCCGCGTTGTGGGCGTAGGGCAGTCCAAAGACGGGGATTTCCACGACGTGGTCCAGGAGCCGTAATACGTCGTCGTTCAATCCGTGCCGCTCGTGGCCGACGACCAGCGCCGTGCGACGCGCAAAGGCGAAGTCAGGCAACGGCACCGACCCGGTGGTTTGCTCCAGTCCGACCAGTTGATAACCCTCGCCGCGCAATTTCTTCAGTGCCGGGGGCAACGTGCGGTGAACCTCAATTTCGACACTGTGGGCAGCGTCGCGGGCAATTTTATCCGTCACTTTGGCGTGCCCGCAGCAGATCATCCGACGCACACCACAACAGCCGGCCGCGCGCACGATGCGTGAGAGATTCACGTTGCTGCGCAACGGAGGGCAGGCGACGACCAACTCACGTGGCCGCTCGAGTGGAACGGGCTGCTGGTGCCGCTGCTGTACGAAACGAGCCATCGCTTGGACCGCTTACGCCCGGGGAGAGATGCAATCCTTGCCGACCACGCCGCGCAGCGCGTCGGGCACGATGACGCTGCCGTCGGCCTGCTGGTAATTCTCCAGGATCGCGATCAACGCCCGGCTGACGGCGATGGCCGTGCCGTTCAGCGTATGGACGAACTGCGTCCCTTTTTCGCCCTGGGTGCGAAAGCGAATCCCCAATCGCCGCGCCTGAAAATCGGTGCAGTTGCTGGTGCTGGTCACTTCACCGTATTCGCCGCCATCGCCGCGGCCGGGCATCCAGGCTTCCAGGTCGAACTTGCGATAGGCCGGTCCTCCCAGGTCTCCGGTCGCCGTGTCCACCACCCGGTAGGGAATCGCCAGACCGTCGAACAGCCGGCATTCCAAATTGCAGAAGTGTTCGAGCATCGCGTCGCTCTCCTCGGGCACCGTGAAGGCGAACATCTCGACCTTCGTAAACTGGTGTACACGGTACAACCCACGGGTGGCCCGGCCGTGGGCGCCGGCCTCCGTGCGGTAGCAATGGCTGATGCCGCAGACTTTCATCGGCAGTTGGTCGCTGTCGAGGATCGTGTCGGCCAGTAATCCTCCCAGGGTGATTTCGGCAGTGGCCACCAGGCTGAGTTCGGAATCGGCGATGCTGTAAATTTGCGTTTCCGGTCCTCGCGGGATGTACCCGGTGCCCTGCAAGATGTCGTTCTTGGCCAGGTCAGGCGTAATCGTGGGCGTGAATCCCTCTGAAATCAAGAAATTGACGGCGTACTGCTGCAAGGCCAACTCCAGCAGCACGGCCTCATTACGGAGGAAGTAAAACCCGTGTCCGGCGACTTTCGCGCCCCCTTCAAAATCGAACAGGTTGAGCTTTTCGCCCAATTCGACGTGGTCCAACGGGGCAAAGTCGAACTTGGGTGGATCGGTCGCGCCGTTGCGCAGCGTGAGATTCGCGGAGTCGTCGGCGCCTCGCGGCGCCGCGGGGTGCGACATGTTGGGGATCGCACGATGGATCTGATCCGCCTCGGCGACGATCTGGCCTAATTCCGCCTCAGCCGCCGCGGTCTGTTCCCGCAGTCGCCGGCCTTCTTCCTTGCGGGCTTCACGCTCGGCTGGGTCTTTGGCGCGGCCGATCGATTTGCTGACCTCGTTGGCCTGCCGGTTGAACTGATCGACCTCGGTCTGTTTTGCCTTGCGCAGCGCGTCCAACTCGACGAACCGGTCCACGTCGGCCGGCGTCCCGCGACGTTGGCAGTTTTCCTTCACGGCTTCGGCGTTGTCGACAATGAACTTCCGATCCAACATGGCAATCGATATCGTTATCAGGAATTGGAACCGCTTTGCGGGGGAATAGTTGGCAGAGGACAGTATGCAGAGGGCGGAAGGCAGTAGGCAGCTTCACGCGCCAGCGCGTCACTGCCCTCTGCCCTCTGCCGACCGCCTACTTTCCTTCCCTTCAATCCAACTCAGCTCTTCCCAAAGGTGTGCGCTGGCTTTGATACCGCGATGGAAATCGGCCAGCGAGAATTTCTCGTTCGGGCTGTGGGTGTTGTCGTCGTTTTGGCCCCAGCCCAACAGCAGTGTGTCGACGCCTAACAGGTCACGGAACGTGCTGACCACCGGGATCGAACCGCCTTCGCGGATGAAAACCGGCGGCGTGCCGAAGCCGTGTTCGATCGCCTTGGCGGCGGCCGTCATGTACGGGCTGTCCAGCGGGACCACGATGCCCGGCGCGGAGTGAAAGCTGATCAAATCCTTCCGGATGCCCGGCGGGCAAAGTTCGTCAAACATGGTCTTTAGCGCCGCTTCGATCTTCTTGGGATCTTGATCCGGCACCAGGCGGAAGCTGAACTTGGCGCCGGCCCGGGCCGGCAAGACGGTCTTGGCACCCTCGCCCTGATAGCCGCTCCAGATGCCGTTGACGTCGCAAGTGGGCCGCGCCCAACGGCGCTCCAGCGTGGTGTAGCCGGTCTCGCCGGCCACGTCGCCCACGCCCAACTGCCGTTTGAACTGCTCTTCGTCGAAGCCCAAATCGGCAAACTGCCGCCGTTCTTCGTCCGTCAGCGGCACGACGTCATCGTAGAAGCCAGGAACCTGGATGCGGCCGTCGCGGTCGATCAAGGCGGCCAGGATGTGCGCGATCGCATTGGCCGGATTAGACACCGCACCGCCGAACGTTCCGGAGTGCAGGTCCTGTTTGGGTCCGGTCAGCCGCAATTCATAATAGGCGATGCCTTTCAGCCCGTAGGTAATGGCCGGCCTCCCCGGGGCGAATTGGGCCGTGTCGCTGATGACCACGATATCGCAGGCCAGCCGCTGGCAATTCTCTTCGATGAAGTGGCTAAGGTTCTCGCTGCCGACTTCCTCTTCGCCTTCGATGAGGAATTTCAGGTTGATCGGCAGCCGGCCTTCGCTGCGAATCCAGGCCTCGGCACTTTTGACGTGCGTGAGCATTTGCCCTTTGTCGTCGGTGGCGCCGCGGGCGTAGAGATTGCCGTCGCGCACCGTCGGCTCGAAGGGGGGCGACACCCATTCGTCCAGCGGATCGGGGGGTTGCACGTCGTAGTGGCCGTAGACCAGCACCGTCGGGGCATCGCCGGCCTCCAACGATTCGGCATACACGATCGGATGCCCATCGGTCGGATGGATTTCGGTGGTCAGGCCCAATTGCCGGAATTGGTCGGCGACCCACTCGCCGGCTTGATGAACCTGTTGCCTATACTTGCTGTCAGCGCTGATGCTCTCGATGCGCAGCAACTGGCACAGTTCCTCCTCGAATTTTTCGTGATTGGCGTCCAGGTACGAATCGAACAACGGCATAGGGCGTCTCGTGCGGCAAAAGTGCGGCGGCCCACCCGTGCGGGCGTTTCCCACGCGGGCCGGCGTCCAATATAATAATCATCAGCCGCATCGGCCATGCTTGGTGACGACATTTTCGCCCTGGAGCGCCCTCCCTTGAGCCAGTCCGCAGGCGCGGAAGCCCCGACCTCCGAAGTGACGCTGCCGGAGCGCAAACGCAAGCGCTCGCGCAAGAAAAAGCCGCGGCGGCAGCCCCGCTATCACGTCGTGCTGTGGGACGACGACGATCATACGTACGACTACGTGATCGCCATGCTCCTGGAAGTCTTCGGACACCCGGTGGAAAAGGGTTTTCAATTGGCCAAGGAAGTGGACACCACCGGCCGCGTCATCGTGTTGACGACAACGCTGGAACACGCCGAACTGAAACGCGACCAGATCCACGCCTACGGAAAGGACGACGCCATCGCCGGCTGCCAAGGCTCTATGTGGGCCACGATCGAGCCAGTGGGAGAGTAGGTAGTCGGTAGACGGGGACGCGCTGCGGCTTCGTTTAACCGCAGTGCCAGCGGCACGCGTGCCCCCGCCGATGATCGGTAGGTGGTAGACGCGCTGACACGATGGGTTACCACCGACGGCCGCGTGCCCTCCCTGCGCCATGGTCGCCCGGCTTGCGGCGCTACTCAAAGCAATCATGTGCCGCGGAAATCGTACGACTTTTTCGGAGGGAATGTCGCCCGGGGGCCTTGCCCCGGCGCACCGGCAACCTCGGGCTGTAATTCGGCGCGCAGAACACGGACTTCCTTGGGGGCGTCGACTCCGGCAATCAGCCCCAACACGATCCATGAAAAGATTACCATATCGATCTCCTGACGACATTTGAGTACGACGTCATTCTTTCTTTCGGCTCGGGCCACGTTGCCCGTGTCGATGGAAATGACCACAGTTCCAAAGCAATTCAACTCTTACCGGCCCAACAGGAGCAACACGCCGGCAGCGACGGCCAGCGCGGCCATGATCGGCGCGGTCCAGGCAAAAGTTAAATGGACGAACACCAACAGGCCGGATGCGATGAGCCAAATGGCGAGCAAGAGCAGGCCCAAGTTTTTGGTTCCAATCCATTTCATCGGTTCACTCCCCTTGCTAAAGACCGCCGGCGATTGCCCCGTCTATTCATTATCCGATTTGACGTTGTGCTTGGCCCCATCGTCAGGCTCGGTGGGGTCGTCGGTGGGGTCGCCGGTCAACTCCGAAGCCTTGTCTTTCACCGTCTGAACGTCCTGCTTGATTTTGTCTTTGTCCGTTGACAGGTTGATGTTGACCTCGTTGTTCCCTGCGGGGGATTTGGGACTCGACATGGCAAACCATCCCCGGTAGAAACCGAAGCCGACTAC
>Ga0214472_10008508_pt1 | contig 10716 bp, 9 predicted proteins | sample RVTome_6_FD_207662 | JGI IMG/M metagenome (GOLD analysis project Ga0214472, IMG submission 207662) | Soil microbial communities from uranium-contaminated site in the Upper Colorado River Basin, Wyoming, United States - RVT140D175 | ecosystem: Environmental > Terrestrial > Soil > Contaminated >...
CTGCTCCGGCCGCTCCCACCGGCGGACGAAGAAGCTACCGGTCGAGACGTCGAGAAAAGCCGCCGCACCGTGCTCACCCTCCCAGACGATGCCGGCCAGCAGGTTCTCTTCCTTGCCCTCGAGCAGCTCCGGTTCGTTGATGGTGCCCGGAGTGACCACCCGCGTCACCTCACGCTTCACCAGCCCCTTCGCCTCGGCGGGATCCTCGACTTGGTCGCAGATCGCCACTCGCTCACCGGCCCGGATCAGCTTGGCGAGGTAGACTTCGAGGGCGTGATGCGGTACGCCGCACATCGCCGCCTCGTTGTCGCGGCCTTTGTTGCGGGCGGTCAGCGCCACCTCGAGAATCGGTGCGGCGCGCTCCGCGTCTTCGAAGAAAGCCTCGTAGAAATCGCCCATCCGGTACAAAAGGATCGCGCCAGGGTAGCGCTCCTTCACCTCCAGGTAGTGGCGCAACATCGGGGTGAGCTGCTGGACCGGCGCCATCGACCGGGAGTATAGCCACGACGACTCGAGCTCCCGACGGTCCCATTCTTGCGGTCGACGCCGCCTCGGCCCTGACCAGCGTTGCGGTGGGGGCTGCCGGCCGTCCGATCGCGCTCCGCTCCGCTCGGGCGCCGTCCTCGGCGACCCTGCTGCGCCAGATCGACGAGTGCTTGGAGGAGTGCGGGCTCCGCCCTGTCGACCTCGTGGGCCTCGTCGCGCTGCGCGGTCCGGGCAGCTTCACCGGATTGCGGGTCGGGCTGTCGACAGTCCTCGGATTGCGCGCCGCACTCGAGATCCCAGCGACCACCTTCGGCAACCTCGAAGCGATGGCTGCGGCGGTGCCGGCTCCGGGGCGGGTCCTGGCGGTCGCCGACGCCCTGCGCGGCGAGTGGCTGGTCCAGCTCTTCGCCGCGGGAGCTCCGCCTTACGCTCTGGCCGAGGCCAGGCTCGCCCGCCCCGAGGCGATGGCAGTCGGAGCTCCCGACCAGGTCATCGGCTTCGACGTCGGAGTCCTGGCCGCTGCGGAGGGTTGGCCGGGCGATCTCTCCCTGACAGAGTCGCCGCCACTCGCTCCCCTCGCCCTCGCCCTCGCCTCGAGTGGCGACATCTGGGACGCCTCCGGGCTCACCCACCCGGTCTACCTGCGGCCGCCGGTGCCGGTGCCCGTAACGAAGTCATGAACGGCTCCCGAGAGCACTCCCCGGAGCCACTCGATCTCCGGCAGGCGGAAGCCGGCGACATCGAGGAGATCGCCCGTCTCGACGGAGGCTCGCTCGATCCCGCATGGTCGCGATCGACCTACGAGCGGGAGCTCGAGCGCCACGACGCGCTCGTCCTCGTCGCGTTCATCGATCGACGCCTGGCCGGCTTCATCGCTGTGCGCCTGAGCACGAGCCCGGCGGAGATCCTGCGGCTGGCCGTGGCACCGCGCCGCCGCCGGCAGGGGCTCGGCCGACGGTTGGTCCACACCGCGATCCTCCACCTGGCGGCCCGCGGAATCGACCGTTGTTGGCTCGAGCTGAGGGAGGACAACGTCGAGGCGCGGGCCCTCTACGCCTCGCTGGGCTTCCGGGCCAGCGGGCGCCGCGCCGGCTACTACCCGGACGGCGCGGCGGCGGTGCTGATGGCGCGGGACGGCTTGTAGCCCACCATCCCGAAGTCCTGATAGCCGTAGAGCAGACGATCGAGGTCGTCGCGCAGCCTCTGCAGTCTCTCCACCAGGGGTGCGAGCTCCGGTGGTAGTCCGTCCGTGGGGAGGTCCGGAAGTCGGTCCTCGGAGGCGAACGGTTGGAGATCGACGCGCTCGACCGGATCGAAGCCGGCGTGCTCGAAGCTATGCCGCAAAGCCGACGGATGCACCGGCCGGCGATGGGTGGGGTCGATCCAGAAGTTCCGTGCCGCGACGACCAGGGAGAGCGGGCTCGGGGTCTCCAGGATCAAGACACCGCCCTCGCGCAGGGCCCGCCACGCCAGCTTGACCAACGTGTCGAGTGACTCTGCGGGGAGGTGCTCGATGACGTGCAGAGAGAGGATGCCACCCAGCGACCCGCGCTCCGCGCTTCGCAAGGTCTCGAATAGGTCGCCCTCCTCGACCTCGAGCCCCTTCTCCCGGCAGCGGGCCACCATCTCGGCGTTGGCATCGACCCCGCGGCCCGCGACCCCCCTGCGGGCCAGGGCTTCGAGGGCTTCCCCACGGCCGCAGCCCAGGTCCAGCACCGGACCGCGTTGGGCGAGGATCTCGAGATAGGGGTCCACCCTCCGCTCGATCTCCCCCTCGGCGCCACGGAAGCGGGCCTCGAGCTCGACGTAGTCACGCTCCTCTGCGGCCCGCGCCACGCGCCGCGACGACCCCTCCCCGTCGAGGGCGGCGAGCAGGGCCTGCAACTCGCTCCACAGATGGCGGCTCTCCCGCCGGTAGGCGTCCATGCGCTGGTCGAGCCGCGAGTAGAGGCCGTCGAGATGCCGCCGCAGCTCTTCGAACGCCTGGCTCCGGAACTTCTCGAGGAAAGTGATGCGCTCGTGGTGGGACTCGAGAAACACCGACTGTGCCTTCAGGTGTCCCATCAGATTGTCGTAGACGCCGTTGAGGTCGCGCACCAGCTCGTCGCGGGTGGTGCGCAGATCACCCGCGATCTCGTTCTGGACCGTCTGCAACTCGGGGCCCCGGCGGGCCATCTCGGCCTCGACCCGATCAAGGCGCTCCTCGCTCTGCGGCAGTCGCTCGCGGGTCGCGATGGCTCGCTCCACGGTCTGCAGCAGATAGAGGTTGTAGATTCGCTGCCGCTCCCACAGGTCGGGTTGGGTGCCGAGGACCACGCGGCGCAGGAAGCGCTTCATTCGCAGCTTCAAGCGGTCGATCGGACCGCTCGGGCTGGGCAGCGAAGGAGGGTGATCGCCCCTCCACAGCCAGCGCCAGTCCGCCGGCGCGTTGTCGCTGTCGAGGTGGAAGTCCTCGACGCGGGGCTCAGGCATCGGACAAACGTAACACGGGCTGAGCCCCCTCGAGCTCTGCGGGAATCACTCGGACCTGGCCCTCGAGCGCCGCGGCACCGAGGATCTCCTCAAACCACAGCGCACCTGCCAGCAAAGGGTCGATTCGAACCCGCCAGAGGCCCGGATGCTCGGGCCACTGGATCGGCACCTGGACGCTCACCTCGGCGCCGCGCTCGACGGTGCCGACGATCGGCACCAGCCGCTCCACCAACGGCCGCCGCGACTTCGCTCCCTCGGCGTCAAGCCGGTAGCCCACGTGCACCGGAACGGCGGCCTCCGTAGCCCAGAGCCGCTGACCGGAGTTGCGGAGCGTGACGACAATCGACGAGCGAGTGCCCGCGACCGCTTCCTCCGGCAGGTCTCCGGCAACGAGCTCGGCGCGGAAGAACTTCGTCGCCGGGCGGTACGGCCCCAGGTAGGCCAGGTCGACGCTGTCCGCTCCCCCTTGCGGCGCGCGGGCACCGACGCGGACGACGTGGCTCTTCCACACTTCGCCGTTCGTCCACCATGAGGGGTGCCGCCGCCACGCAGCGCCCAGCTCCACCTCGACCAGGCCGCGGGCGCCCATGCCCTCCTCGCCCGGCGGCTCCTCGAGCCGCACCCGGCGGCTGTGCAACGCATCGGCGAGAGTGATCTCGATGGCCGGCGCCGATGAGCGCGCCAGGAAGCGCAATACGCCATGGGTTCGGGGCGTGGCGATCAGCACCTCGGCCGGCTGCCCGCCGGTCGGCAAGCTGAAGCCGTGCTCCCCGACGCGCGCGAACGGATCCACGAAGCGCTGGAACTCGTCCGACCAGTAGCGATCCCTCCGACCCTCGATATCGCGCGCCACCGACTCGTAGGGCAGGCGGCGGAATAGACCGGCGTAGGCGTGGCTCTGGGTGCCCGCGTCGCCCCGACCCGGACCGGCGATCGATGTCGTGGCCGAGACCAGCGCCAGCGCAGCCGCCGCCCAGACCGCCCCCAGCGCCCGACGACTCGGCAAGCTGCGCAGGGCCACCAGCAGGGCGGGATAGGCGACCACGAAGTAGCGGTTGCCGACGAAGGAGGCACCGCCAAAGTAGTTGGCGGGCAGCCAGACGAGGTAGAACCCGGCCAGCGCCGCTACCGAGGCCAGCAGGCAGAGTGAGGCGGCGTCCGGGCGCCGCGCCGCCGCCCAGGCGAGAAGCAGCGCGGCAGGGAGATAGGCCACGAGCCCGGTGTGGCGCCCGACGAAGAAGTAGAGAGCGGCGTAGGCGGTCTCGCGCGGTGACCACTCCGGCCGCAGGAAAATCCGTGCGGTCTTGGTCATGACGTCGAACTCGTAGTCGGTGGCCGCCGGCTCGCTTCCCACCGGATAGCCCGTACCGGGATGGAAGCTGGCGCGGACCGCCTTGTAGGGGTTGGCGGCACCGATGGTGGCCTGCTGCAGGGCGGCGATCGCCGCGAGGGCAAGGAGCGCCGCAGCCACCAGTGCGACGAGGGCGCGGTACCTTCGGCGCGCCACGAGCGCCCCCGCCGCGCCGAGCAGCAGCAGAGCGTTCGGGTAGCGCAGCGAGATCAGCGCGCCCAGCAGCGCACCCCCCAGCCAGGGAGCGCCCGCGCCTTCCAGCAGCGAGCCCACACGCCCGCCGCCGCGCTGCGCCGTGGGTTTCTGCGCCGCCGCAAGGCCGAGCACCAGACCGGCCAGCGCCAGCGCCACCTGGAGGACGTCGCTCATGCGCCAGGCCAGCAGGCAGAGCAAGCTCCCGGCGCCGGCAAAGGTCAGTACCACGAGAGCCGCGTGCTCGGCCGAGCCGAGTCGCCGCAGGTAGGCGAAGGCCAGCCCCAGGGCGAGCGCCAGGACGAGACCGTTGAGCGCCACCAGCGAGCTGGCGCCGAACAGTGGGTAGAGGGGCGCGGCGAGCAGCGGGTAGAGCGCCGGCTTCGAGTAGGCGACACCGCCCACCGTTCGCTGCAAGATGACGGTCTCGCGGCCGGGAGGGCCGCCGTCCGTGACCCGCTCGCGGTCGCGCGCGTCGAACCGCAGATCGCGGTCCAGAGCCAGGCTCTCGACCATCGCGGTGTAGGTGCCTTCGTCTCCGGCCAGGGTGCGCCCCGGCGGACGCAACACGGCGAGAAGCAGCAGGCCCGCACAGGTCAGTGCGGCCAGGCTGGTGGGTACCACGCGGCTCATCGGGAGCCGATCTTGTCACCGTGCCAAGGTCCTCCGGCAGTTGCCGCCCACCGGAGGCGGTGCTATCGTTCCCTCACCGTCGAACGATGAACGGTTCCGGCACGAAAGCAGGGCGCGGTGGCATCGGAAGGACGCCGCGTCTACGTCCTGGCGCGACTGCCGGCATCGGCGAGGGCGGCGCGCGATGAGGAGAGAGGCTCTACTCTCCTTCCCGAGGCGCTCCCCTTCACCATCCATTCCTGCAAGAGGCCCTCAGCGGGCTTCAAAGGAGGCTGCACGCATGCATGAGAGGGACGAAGAGCTGAAGAAAGAGCTGATCGAGGCGGATGACGAGTTTCGCCGCCTCCATGAAGAGCATCAGAACTTCGAGAGGCGGCTCGGCGAACTCACCCTGAAGTCGCTTCCCTCCGAGGAAGACGAGCTCGAAGAGAAGAAGATCAAGCTTCAAAAGCTCCGGCTCAAGGATCGCATGGAGGCGATCGCGCGCGCCCACCGCGCCCAGGAGGTCGCGGTCTAGGCGGCGCCCAACCGACCGAGCACCTTTGTCGGCGCGGTTTTCAGAAGGGGGCTCCGGCCCCCTTTTTTCATGGCCGCTGCGTTCGCCGCTATCATGCCACCCCATGCCCCGCGTCCTGCTGCTCAACCCCCTCTCGCTTCTCGGCGGGGAGGTCCGCAAGGCCCTAGACGGGCGGCCGGACCTCTGGGAGGAGGTGCGGCTGGCCACCACCGACCCGGAGCAGGTCGGTACCCTCACCGAGGTGGCGGGGGCGGCCGCCCTGGTGGAGGGGTTCGATCCCGGAGGCGCAGCGTGGGATCTGCTCATGGTCTGCGACGAGCCCTTCCCAGACCCGGCCGATCTCCGTCGCGTCGGCCCCTCGACCACCGTTATCTTCGCGCGTGCCGGTGCTGCGCACGATGCGGCGCAGCCGATCGTCGCGGGAGTCAACACCGATCGCGCCGCAGTGGGGAGTCGGCTGGCAAGTCCACCGGCGCCCGTCGTCCTTCTCGCTCACCTGCTGGCGCCTCTGCGCCTCCTCGGACTCGAGCGCGCGGTAGCGACGGTCGTCTTGCCGGCCTCGGAGCGTAGCCAGGAGGGCCTCGACGAACTGCTCGCCCAGACCCGCAGCCTGCTGACCTTCAGCGACCATCTCCCCCGTGAGGTGTGGAGCGAGCAGCTGGCCTTCAACCTGATGCCGGCGGAGGTCTCCGGCAGCACCCTTGCTGAGTCGCTGGCCGAGGTCCTTGGCGGCAGTGCACGAGTGGCGGTGCGGTCTCTTCAGGGAGGCATCTTCCACGGCGTGAGCGCCAGTCTGTGGGTCGAGCTCGGCAGCGGGCTGCAGGCGGCGGAGGTCCGGGAAGCGATCACCGCGGGTGCCTTCGTGGAGAGCGCGGAAGCGCCGCAAGACCTCGGCCCGGTGGCCGCAGCGACCACCGATCAGATCCTGCTTGGGGAGGTCGAGAAGGACCCCTCGCACGACGGCGGCTTCTGGATCTGGGCGGTGATGGACAACCTGACGCGAGGCGGCGCCCTGAACGCCGTCGGGGTCGCCGAAGAGTTGCTGGCGCCTCGGCACTAGCCCGACCTTCTCACCAGATATCGATCCCTACGGGAGCGAAACGCAGCAGATTCCGGCCCCTCCACCCCTCGATCGCATCCTGGGCGCGATGGCGGGTGAGAAATGCAGGCTCGACTGGATCGCCCCCTCACCCTCGGGCTCGTTACGGGTGCTCGGGACTGAGCGCCGCGGGTAGCTTGCCCTCCCGCTGTAGGAACTCCTCGACCGAAAGCAGCCGGTCCTCGCCGGCGCGCTCGACGACCTGCAATAACTCGCCCATCGAGGTGACCTCCTCGAACTGCTCTTCGACAAACCAGTCGAGAAACCGCAGCGCGATGTAGTTCTCCTCTTTGCGGGCGAGCTCGACCAAGTCGTATATCTGGCGCGTGACCCGCTGCTCGGAGTCGAGAGCGAGCTGCACCGCCTCGGCGGCTCCCGCGAAGCCGGAGCGCGGTGCCGGGACCTCGGGGATCTCGAGTGGGCCGCCGGCGTCGAGGATGAAGCGCACGAACTTCATCGCGTGCTCACGCTCCTCGTCGGCTTGGCGGTAGAAGAATCGGGCAAGCCCGGCGAGGCCGACGGCATCGAAGTGTCCTGCGATGGCCACGTACTGGTTCGACGCCGCGAGCTCGTTTCCGATCTGGCCGTTGCATGCGGAAATCAGGGATCCACTGGCTAGCATAGGGTTGCGCTCCTTCTCTCGGGTGGCCCTTGCGGGTGGAATCGAAGGCCACCGACAGGTTGTTATAGTACCGCGGCAGGCCGGTGGTCCTCTCGTGCCGGCCGTCCCCGCGCCAGAGATTCCTCGGAGAGACGAATGCTCGAGACCGAGCCTCGCGACGAAATCTATCGAGTCATCATCCTGGGCTCGGGACCCGCCGGCCTGACCGCGGCGCTCTATGCCGCGCGGGCCAGCCTCGAGCCACTGGTGCTTGAAGGGACACAGCCCGGCGGACAGCTCACCATCACGACAGAGGTCGAGAACTACCCCGGCTTCCCCGAGGGCATCCTCGGTCCGCAGTTGATGGACCTCATGCGCGAGCAGGCGCGGCGCTTCGGCGCGGTGTGCCGCTTCGAGGCCGCGGTCGAAGTGAGAACCGGAGACGGGCCTCCCTTCACCGTGCGCACCGACGAGGCGACGTACCGCTGCCAGTCGCTGATCATCGCCACCGGTGCCACCGCCAAGTACCTGGGCCTCGAGTCCGAGCAGCACTTGCTGGGATACGGCGTCTCGGCTTGCGCCACCTGCGACGGATTTTTCTTCAAAGGCAAGGAGATCGTCGTCGTCGGCGGCGGCGACACCGCAATGGAAGAGGCGACGTATCTCGCCCGCTTCGCCTCCAAGGTGACCGTCATCCACCGCCGAGGCGAGCTGCGCGCCTCCCAGATCATGCAGGACCGCGCGATGGCCAACCCCAAGATCGAGTGGAAGTGGAACGCCGCTGTCGAGGAGATTCTCGGCAGCCGCGAGGAGGGGATCCGGGGGGTGAAGCTCAGGGACACCGCGACCGGGGAGGTCTCCGAGCATCCCTGCCAGGGGGTGTTCGTAGCGATAGGACACCAGCCGAACACATCGATCTTCGAGGACCAGCTCCGCATGGACGAGCGCGGCTACCTCCTGACGCGCGAGCCCTCCAGCGCCACCGATGTCGAAGGGGTCTTCGCCTGCGGCGACGTCGTCGATCCGACCTACCGGCAGGCGGTGACGGCGGCGGGCATGGGGTGCAAGGCCGCCATCGACGCCGAGCGCTGGCTGGAGCTACAGGACTGACCGTGGCGGGTGGTACCAGAGACCGGGCTCGGACCCTCGGTGAGCTCAAAGCGACCGGCTGGCGATCACGCACCGTCAAGCGCGAAGTGCGCGAGAACCTGCGGCGCCGGCTGGCGGCCGGGTCGCCGCTCTTTCCTGGGGTTCTCGGCTACGACCGCACCGTCATCCCCGGCATCGTCAACGCACTGCTCGCCGAGCACGACTTCATCCTGCTCGGGTTGCGCGGCCAGGCCAAGACGCGACTCCTCAGGTCGCTGGTTGAGTTCCTCGACGAGGAGATCCCGATCCTCGCCGGAGCGGAGCTCAACGACGACCCGCTCGCTCCGGTCTCGACCTGGGGCCACCGCCTGGTCGAGGAAGCGGGAGACGCGGCACCCGTCGAGTGGCTACCGCGTGAGGCGCGCTACAGCGAGAAGCTGGCCACACCGGACGTCTCCATCGCCGACCTGCTCGGAGACATCGATCCGATCAAAGCCGCCACTCGCAAACTGACCTTCGCCGATCCCGAGGTCATCCACTTCGGCATCGTGCCGCGGACCAACCGCGGGATCTTCGCGATCAACGAGATCCCGGACCTCGTGCCTCGGATCCAGGTGGGGCTGCTGAACGTGCTGGAGGAGCGCGATCTGCAGATCCGTGGGTTTCCGGTGCGCATTCCGCTCGATCTGCTGATGGTCTTCTCGGCCAACCCCGAGGACTACACCAACCGGGGCAGCATCATCACGCCGCTCAAGGATCGCATCTCTTCGCAGATCCTCACCCACTACCCTCCGGACGTGGAGATCGCCGAGCGCATCACGGACAGCGAAGCGTGGACCGAGCGCCCTGGGGCCGAGACTCGGCTGACCGTGGAAGCCAAGCGATTGATCGAGGAGATTACTCTCGCGGCGCGCGATTCGGAGCTCGTCGACCAGACCTCCGGAGTCAGCGCGCGGGTCTCGATCGCGGCGCGCGAGCTCTTGGTCTCGAACCTCGAGCGGCGCGCGCTGCTGACCGGCGAGCCGGCCGGGCGGCCGCGCCTATGTGACCTGCAGATGGTCCTCCCGGCGCTCACCGGCAAGCTGGAGATGGTCTACGAGGGGGAGCAGAAAGGGGTCGAGGTCGTGGCGCGCCAGATCATCGGCCGTGCCGTGCGCAAGCTGTTCGAAGAGCGATTCCCGGAGGTTGGCCGGGAGGTCGGCTCCGGGGGCGAGGGCGATACCGGCCCCTACGCGGAGATCGTGCGCTGGTTCGCTGGGGGCGGCCGCGTGGTGCTCTCCGACGAACAGCCGTTTGCCGCCTACGACGCCCAGCTCGCCGCGGTGCCGGGGCTGCTCGACCTGGCAGCGAGCGACGACCCCGATCGTACGGCGCTAGCCTTCAATGCCGAGCTGATCCTCGAAGGGCTTCACCAGAGCCTCAAGCTGGCACGGGAGGATCTGGACAGCCAAGTCACCTACAAGGAGATGGTCAAGCTGCAGCTCTTGAGGCCGCGGCGCGGGCAGGGCGATCGCGATATCAACTGATTCGGTCGAAGACGCGCGTGCGGCACCGCTACTCCTACCTCGACCCCGAGCTGCTTCGCTCGCTACTCGCCAACCTCGACCTCGCACGGCTCTTCAACCAGCTCCTGCTGGCATCCGGCGGCGATCCTGAGGAAGCAATGGAGTGGATGCGGTATCTCCAGCGGCAGGGCCACATCGGCGAAGGTGTAGACCTCGAGGCGTTCCTCGTTCAGCTCCAGCGCGACCGACTTCTCGAACGCGGCGAGGACGGCTCCCTGCAGCTCGGCGCCGTCGGCGAACGTCGCATCCGGCGTAGCGCGTTCGAGGAGATCTTCTCGGGCCTGCGCAAGGGCGCCGCCGGCTACCACCCCCTGCGCGCCGAGGGAGAAGGCGTCGAACAGCTCCCGGAGAAGCGTCCCTACCGCTTCGGCGACGACGTCCACCGCATCGACACGCCCGGTTCGCTGCGCAAGGCGATGCGGCGATCGCTCGGCGACTTCGAGCTCACCGAGGACGATCTTGTGGTCCACGAGACCGAGCACCAGTCGACCTGCGCGACGATCGTGGCGATCGACATCAGCCACTCCATGGTGCTCTACGGCGAGGACCGCATCACCCCGGCGAAGAAGGTCGCCCTCGCCCTCACCGAGCTGATCACCACCAAGTACCCCAAAGACACGCTGGGGGTCATTCTCTTCGGCGACGGCGCCGAGCAGATCTCCCTCGCCGATCTCCCTTACATCCAGGCCGGCCCGTACCACACCAACACGC
>Ga0214472_10008509_pt1 | contig 10715 bp, 8 predicted proteins | sample RVTome_6_FD_207662 | JGI IMG/M metagenome (GOLD analysis project Ga0214472, IMG submission 207662) | Soil microbial communities from uranium-contaminated site in the Upper Colorado River Basin, Wyoming, United States - RVT140D175 | ecosystem: Environmental > Terrestrial > Soil > Contaminated >...
CCAGTCGGCCAGCGACACGCCTCAGCCTCTGGGGCACTACTCGCCGTACGCGTCCGCGCATCAGCCCGCGTCGCAACAAACGCATGAAGAATCACCCGTGTGGTGAGAAGTGCGGGATAGGCCCAACCTATACCACCGCGCCGGACCTCGACTCTACCAGAGGCTTCAAATAGGTTCTGGGGCTTTTCAACTAGGGCGGGATTGTGCTAGAATGCTTGGCTTTCCCGGGCTGGGCCGATCCACGCACGATATTATGGCACGGTAGATGCCATGATGCCCCTCGTGAGCCGGACCCCTTGAATCGTAAGCGGCTCGGATTGTCGGTTTTTCAGGGAATAGCCCCAGCAGTGGGTCAGACGGGGCATGGAGACTAAGGAGTTTCTCGAAATGGCGAAATTGAATCCGTTTGCGATTGCCCAGCAGCAGCTTGACGAAGCGGCCGGGCGGCTAGGCTTGGATGCGGCAACGCATGAATTGCTTCGCTGGCCGATGCGCGAATACCACGTCGCGCTCCCCGTAAAAATGGACAACGGTACAACGCGGGTGTTCAAGGGGTACCGTGTTCAATACAACAGCTCGCGCGGTCCGACCAAGGGTGGACTTCGCTGGCACCCGGAAGAGACCATCGACACCGTCCGGGCACTCGCCGCTTGGATGACTTGGAAGACGGCCGTCGTGGATATTCCCCTGGGCGGTGGTAAGGGCGGTGTGACCTGCAATCCGAAGGAGTTGTCGGAAGGCGAGAAGGAGCGATTGGCGCGATCGTATATTCGTGCTGTCGGTCGAGAACTGGGTGTGCATCGTGACGTGCCCGCGCCGGACGTTTATACCACACCGCAGATCATGGCATGGATGATGGACGAGTACGAAACCATGGTCGGGCAATCGCATCCGGGGGTCATAACGGGTAAGCCGCTGAACATCGGCGGTTCTGAGGGCCGGGGCGACGCGACGGCACGGGGCGGCGTATACTGTGTCCGCGAGGCCGGCAAAGCGCTCAACATAGAAACATCCAAGTTGACTTATGCCATTCAAGGATTCGGAAACGCGGGACAGTTCGGCGCTACGCTGCACAACGAGATTCTCGGCGGCGGTACGCTGATCGCGGTCAGCGATTCCCGTGGCGGCGTCGTCAATAAGAAGGGATTGGATCCCGAGGCGCTCGTTAAGCACAAGCTGGAGACAGGTGGAGTCAGCGGATTTCCAAACGCGGAGCCGATTTCCAACGAAGAACTGTTGGAGTTGGAGTGCGACGTTCTTTATCCTTCGGCTTTGGAAGGCGCCATCACGTCAAAGAACGCCGGAAACATCAAGGCGAAAATCGTTTGCGAGTTGGCTAACGGTCCGACGACACCGGAAGCTGACAACCTCCTTCACGAAAAGGGTGTCTATGTCATTCCGGACTTCCTCGCCAATGCCGGTGGCGTGACGGTGTCATACTTCGAGCAGGTGCAAAATACTTACAATTACTATTGGTCGTTGGCTGACGTCCAGAAGCAGTTGGATAGCAAGATGACCACGGCGTTTCTGGCCGTGCATGGCATGGCGAAAAAGGCCAAAGTCCACAACCGATTGGCCGCCTATATGTTAGCCGTGCAGCGCGTTGCGGATGCGTGCAAGATTCGCGGCTGGGTATGACGATGCGGCAAAGGGCGGTGTGCCATTGCGCCGTGCCCAGTGGCACACCCAGCCCGCCCCATCACCGTCGCGACTCGGAAAGATTGTCCATTCAGGGATATCGAACGCTAGGCGTCTTTCGTCTGAGGGTGTTGGTGGCGGGCGGCTTCCGTGCATGGGGGCAGAATGTCGGCCATGGGTTTATCGACCGGGTCGGTGGATACAAGCTCTCTTCGGCCACGAAACCAGCTACGCATTTGCTCCGCGGTGACCGGGTGGTTGCCCAGCGCGCCAATTTCGATCGCGGCGGCGGCGTTGCCGATATAGGCCGCTTGCATAGGTGAGCCTTGGGCGGCGAGTGTGAGTGTGGCGCCGGCGAGTAACGCATCGCCACAACCGAGGTGATCCACCGCGTGCTCTGCGAATGTCGGAAGTTGCTCGCTTTTGAGTCGCCCCGACCATTCGGCGTTGGATCGGTCCTGACTTCGTCGATCGAACACCACCATGCCGTGTTTTTCCAGCGTGACAAAGATATGTCTCGCTTGCGTGTGCTTGAGCATTTCCCACGCCACGGCCGAGAGGCCCGACTGATGGTCATTGAGCATCGTTCGAAGCTCGCGCTCGGTCGGGCAAAGCAGATCGACGTGGTGAAAGTTCAACATGGAAGCACTGCCACCGCTGACATCGGCCGTAATAATTGGGACGTTGTGACGCAGCGTGGGTAATACGCGGGATAGCAAGGTTCCCGTGATCATGCCATAGCCGAAATCGCAAAAGATGACGGCATCGGCGGACTTTGCCTGCTCTTCAAGTGTCGCGGCAACGCGGCGTTCTGCGACGGAGTCCAACGGCAAGCAAGAGCCACGATCGACCTTGAAGACTTTACTGCGGTCCACGAGGAATCGGGTTTTCTCGACGAAGCTGGGCCGGGATTCCGTCAGGTGCGAGACAATACCCTCTTGTTTCAGTAGATCGGCTACTTGTTGGGATTGCGGATCGGATCCGCCGGCGCCGAAGAGGACGGCGCTCGCACCCATGGCCGCCACATGCCTGGCGACGATGGCTGCACCACCGACAAAGGTACGCTGATCGCGCTCCACGAGCGTCATCATGGGCGCTTCGCTGGCAATACCCAGCGCATCGCAAGAAACATAGCGGTCGACCACAATATCTCCGACGACCAAGACGCGAAGCTCGCGAAAGCGGTTCATGGTTTGGTCGATGGATTGCGGCGTAATCGCGTAACGATTGGTGACGTGAGCTACTCTATGTGACTCTTTGTTGTCACCGTCAGCGATGCGTTCGATCAAATCCGTCGAGCTGAAGATGATCTCGCCGCTGGAGAAGAGGATGCGTCCGCCGTATCCCTCCACCACACGTTTTTCCGCGAGGAAGTCCGGGCTTGTGGAATGTTCGTACTCGCGCCCCTTGACGTAAAGATCGGGTTTGACCTGGGCGAGAACCGTTTCGGCCGTCGGATTGGGATCGACGTACACGTAGTCCACAAACATGAGTGCGGCCAGGTTCTCGGCGCGAAGCTCTTGGGGAATGTAAGGGCGCTGGGCACCCTTGGTGATGTCCGAATCTCCGGTGAGCGAAACGATCAATAGGTCACCCTGTTGGCGGGCGAACTCCAAGTAGCGGATATGACCCGGATGCACGATGTCGAAGCAGCCGTGGCATTGGACGATTCGCCGGCCTCCGCGACGCGCTTCGTCTGTGTGGGTCAGTAGTTCCGCGAGGGTCACTATCTTTTCTTGATAATTCGACATTTGTTCACGCTTCGCCCCGAAGACCCGTCGCCGGGCGGAAATAGGCGACTCTTCGGGGTATCCTTCGTATCGGCTTGCGCGGCCAAAGCCGCCCATTTTTTCGCCCCCTCATTTCGCGGTATAGGGGTTTGGTTGCATACTCGGCTCAGGTCGATACGATCACGCCGCGATTGCCAGGTAGCGTCCGCCCCCCGGTGGCGGACGTAGGCTTGCGAGACACCCCCGAGGTTTTACGACCGCCACGGGGGGCGGGCGCTACACGCTAAACACACAGCTTGGCCAATTAAGGTGGTGTATTATGGCGTGAACTGCGAATGGGTTTTACGTAGTACGGGACTTCAGTGGTCGGCTCGTTCTTACTTGGTACGCCTATGAGATCCTTTCCGTGGACACTTCAGCGATACATTTTTCGAGAGTTGGGGAAGACCTTCGCGTTGACTGCGATTGCGCTGACCGGCATGTTTGGGTTGGGTGGCGGCGTCTTGAACATGGTCCGTTTGGGCGATGTCACACCCAGCCAGCTTTTCCGGATGATGGCGTTGTTATTACCATTGGCCGCAGGCTTCACCTTGCCGATCGCGGCGTTATTCAGTGCCGCGGCCACCTACGGACGACTCAGCGCGGACAATGAATTCGTCGCCTGCCGCAGCAGCGGTATCAATATGTTCACGTTGTTTGTACCGACGCTGGTCTTGAGTTTGCTGGCCGGTGGCTTGAGCTACGGGCTGACCAACTACATGATTCCGGGCATGTTTCGCAATTTGGATGAAATGCTCATCGCCGATGCCGGTGCGCTGATTCGACAGCAACTAGATCGCCCGCGTGGTATGCGCCTGGGCGACAAGTATCGAATTCATGCCGACGATTGTGTCACCGACCCGCAATATCCGGATCAAGTGGCCTTATTGCGGGTTGCTTTCGTGGAGTTGGACAAGGCGAAATGGGTTCGGTTTGGAACGGCACGTGAGGTTCGTTTGAGATTTGAGCGCCAGTCCAACCGACTTCGCGTGGAAGGTTGGATGGCGGGGTTGAGCTACTATGATCGCAAGGTTGGGCAATTCGTCGAAGAGGCGCGCCAATCCATCGCGCCCCAAGAGATTGAAACCGGCGTGGCACGTAAGACCAAGTTTCTCAATCTGAACGAACTGTTGCATTATTACGCTCATCCGGATGATTGGCACGAAGCGCGGCGCGACTTGGGCTTGTTGCGCAAGACCGTGGGGAAGCGGTTGGTGTTCGATGACATTCTCGCGGATTGGAAGGACGATCAATCCGTGACGATTCAGGATGAATCAGTTCGTTATAGTTTACAGGCTGACTCGGCCGGTCTGTTGCCCAGAGGGGGTGGGGTTGAATTTGGCAACGTACAGCTAGAAGAGGTTCGAGGTGATCGTCGTCGTACGATCACCGCCGCCCGAGCCGTTGCTGAAGTGCCTCGTGGAGACACTTTAGCATTAAGCGGTCTTCGGCTCGAATTACGCGATGTAACGCTGAGCGATGGCACGACGGATATTGACCGGGCGAAGGAAGTGCTTGGTCCTATCGGCATCACACCTGAAATCATTCAGCGGAACGAGGCCTTTTCGGTGGATGAGTTGCTCGAACCGCCCGATGGCCCGGGTTTTGAGGAATGGGAGAACGCCCGCGATCATGCGCTGGAGGCGATCGCCCGGACGACCCGGGATGTGGTAGGGACCGTTAGCGAAAGGGCGGCCTTTAGTTTGAGTGTATTTGTGTTGGTCATCTTGGCGGCGGTATTGGGGATCGTTTTTCGTGGGTCGCATATCATGACTTCTTTTGGCATAAGCTTTGTGCCGTTGTTGTTTGTTCTGCTGATGATTGCGACCGGCAAGCAGATGGCGCGGAACGACGCGACGTATGGGCTGGGGCTCGTGACGATCTGGTCCGGGTTGGCGGTCGTCGCGTGTCTTGATTACTGGACGCTCACGCGGGTGTTGCGAAGATGAGAGAATCGGGATCGCGTCATGTTTTCCGTTATTGATCGCTATATTCTTCGCTCGTTGCTGGCGAATTACCTCATTGCCTTGGGGACCATGCTCAGCTTGTATGTCGTGCTTGACATGTTTGTCAATCTCGACGAATTCACCGAAAAGGGCTATTCCACCACGACCGTGATCCAAAATGTAATCAGTTATTACCGGCCTAATCTCTTTCTATATTTTGCTCAGCTTTCCGGCGTGATTCCTCTCTTCGCCGCCATGGTCACCATCGCTCGGATGCGCAAGCTCAATGAAATGACGGCGATACTCGCCTCGGGCGTGAGTCTCTACCGCGTCGCGGCGCCCATCGTGATCTTTGGCATGGTGACGACGGCCTTGTTGATCGTGGATACGGAATGGGCGATCCCGTCGGTGGCCCATCAACTCGCTAGAGATCATGATGACGTCGGTGGTCAACATACTTATCAAGTTCTGTTTCTTCCAGACGGGGATGACAAACTACTATCTGCAGGAAGCTTCCATCCCTTGCGGGAGGATCTCCAGGATCTGCTCGTTTTGGTTCGGGATAAGGACGGTGCGGTCATGGAAACGATCGAGGCCGACCATGCCACCTGGCAACCACCGGATGAGATGAACGCGAGAGGAAGGTGGGTACTGGAACGTGGCGTGAAGACGACCCGTTCACGCGCCGCGGCCGGGGGCATCGGGCCCAGAGAAAACAAAGTTGTGACGCAACCGACGGTGTACGAAAGCGAGCTGGGGCCGAAGGCCATTCAAATGCGCCAGTCCGAGGGGTGGATCGGGTTTCTCAGTTTGCGAGAGCTAAGCGATTTGGAGCAGCGGGGGGGGGCGAGCATGAATTCGATCATTCGGACCAAGCATTCGCGGCGCGCCGGGCCCATTGTCAGCATGGTGATGTTGCTGCTCGGACTTCCGTTCTTTTTGGCGCGATCCCCGGGAAACGTACTGACGGATGCTGCAAAGTGCGTCACCGCAACCGGCCTGTGTTACGTGCTCAACATCGTCGCGCAGAGCGTGCGATCCGAAATGGCCTCCGCTTTACCCGCTTGGTTGCCGATTCTTATCTTCGGTACCATCGCCGTTGTGTTGATCGATCGGATCAAAACGTAGCGATCTGCATTTCTACATTCCCACCCGCCATCTGCATCGACGGGTTGGGTGTCCCGGCTATCCGTGATCGGCTGGCCGGGTTACTTGAATGGAATCCGGCTTGGATCGAAGTAGGCTCTTGCGAAGAAGCCGAAGGCGCCGTTTCTCGCGATAGGCGGAAACACCCCAGAGTGCGGCGAGATAAGAAGCGGCTCCTAGGACCACGCCGACGATGGCGCAACCCACCCAAAGCTCAAGCCCGAGACCGGCAAGCCTTGAAAAGAAATCCCTCCAGAATTCCTGCGTCAAGATATTGAGTTGTTGTTGTTGGCCAAGCTCGTTCAGCACCACAGCGCTGTCTGTATGCTGCGGCGAAGCCATCACCCAACGACCGAGCCCAAAACATGCGCCGTAAATGGGAACCAGCGTGAAGGGGTTTGTAATCCAAACGATCGGTATGCAAACGGCTTTGTTGGCGCGAAGGGCGGCGGCCAGGCTAATGGATATGACCGTCTGCAATCCGACGAGCGGCAAGAACGCGACGAATGTCGCTACGGCCGCGCCCAGGGCGATCGCATGCGGCGTATCGTCCGCATGTAAGATCTTTTGGATCAAGAATTTTCTGGTCCTAAGTATATGCCTCGCCACGATGCGACGCTCCATTCGCCTGATGCGTAGTTGCGTTGGGCGAGTCCTATCTATTGTTTAGATTCTTAATTCGGAGAAGACTATTCTCGAAGTCCCTAGCGGATAAAAACCTGCCGGCCATGGTCCTTGAGAGATCGCGCCGGCTCAAGTCTGAGGCTCCGGTCTCTGTCGGATTGCAAACGTGCCTTCAATGAGCCCTATCGGGTGGGCGAAGCACTGCGAGCTGCGTGTCCGATCCGTGCGGATATCCTACTCGAATTGCCTCACCGGTTCCAGCAGTCTACGTTCGATGGAAGATAGAACGTTCGCGACGGCCAGTTCCTGCATGCAGCGATGGTCATGGCGGCATTGGGAAAGCTGCCGAAGATAGCACGGGGAACACGCCAGATCGACGCGTACAACGTCTTCGAGGCGATGGTAGGGGCCGGTCCGGATCGGGTTGGTGGGTCCGGTGATGCACACCAGTGGACGATCCAGGGCGACGGCGAGGTGCATAGAAGCCGAGTCATGGCATAGAACCAGATCCGCCAAACTTACGATGGCGGCGAGTTGGGGGAGAGAGGTTTGCCCCGCAAGGTTGATCGGGGGCCGCCCGCACTGTGCGGCGACGCGCTCGCAGAGGGGCACTTCATCTCGGCTTCCGATCAGCAGGCAGTGAACTTCGTTCCGGCCATGCAGGGCGTTAATGACCTCCGCGAAGCGATCCCACGGCCAAACTTTGGTCTCCCACCGCGCGCCCGGAGCCACCACGACGAGATGTTCGTCGCCGACAATTCCCAGTTCGCTCAACCATTGCCGCGTATCGCTGCGGACGGGCCTGGCTAACGGAAAACCAAAACACGCGACGGTGTCGCCCCAACCGAGCAGCTTGCCTACCCCCATGTTGCGATCGACCGCGTGCGAGTCGGGATCGTCGATGCAGTGTGTGTAAAGCATCGCTGCGCCTTCCCGTGCGCTCTTGAATCCGACGCGCACTTTTGCGCCGCTGGCCCACGCCATCAGTCCGGAACGCAGCAATCCCTGCAAATCGATCACCAGGTCATAACGGCGAGAACGGATTTCGCGCACAAACCTTATCAAATCCTTCGTTGGGCCGACGCCGCGACCGAATCGACCGAGTTGCTTTCGATCGAATAAAAGCAGGTCATTCAGTTTTTCGTGACCCTCCAAAAGCGGGGCGATCGAAGAGGAAATCAGCCAATCGATCCGCGCATGGGGGTAGTGTTCGCGTAGTGCGTGCAAGACGGGAAGCGCGTGGATCACATCTCCGAGCGAACTGGGTTTGACCAGGAGGATGCGCTCGAAGGAACGATCAGCGAGTTCTTGCGGTGGATCAGAGCTACCGACCACGACGGGTTTCTACTCCCGAAACATCACCCAGCGATTGTCCGCGACCAGAACCTCGTTGGGACGAAAGCGGGACTTGTAGGCCATTTTGCCGCTTTCCGCAACATAATACCCCAAGTAATAGTAAGGGAGGCCGTTCCTGCGGCAGAAATCCACTTCCCACAACACGGAAAACGTACCCAAGCTGCGGTCTGCCATGCGTGGATCGAAATACGTATAAACACTGCTCAGCCCGCCGGACCACTGGTCGGCCAATCCTACGGCGATCAGCCGATCGCCCAGTCGGTATTCAAACTCTACCGTCTTGATGGGGGAGTCGTAGAGGAACTTACGATAGGAATCGAAGTCGCGCACCATCGTTTCGTCGTGCTGTGCGTCGAGGTATTGGCAAAACAATTCGAACTTTTCGTCCGTCGAAACCGGTGCTTGGGCTTCGACGCGAACGTCGGCATTGCGCCGCTGGATCCTGCGCATGGAACGCGAAGGCAAGAACAAGTCTGTAGGGATTCTAATCGACCGACATTCGCAACACGCGCGGCATCGAGGGCGGTAAACGGCGCGTCCGCTGCGCCGGAATCCGCGGGCAAGCAATTGCTCGTACAACAGGCCGTCGAGCGCATCAACTCGGTACGCCTCACTGCGCGCGTGGTGCCCCGCAAGATAAGGGCATGGAGACTCCTCGGAGACGTGCCTCAGCGCGTCGTAGTTGTCCTGCGATGATGTTATGGTTTCGTCTTTCGACCGCATGCCCGATGTCACTCCCGCTTCCATTGTAGGGAATTGGTCACGCCAAAGGCAACAACAAACCGGGTACGATCTTCTCAGTGATCCAGATGAATGCAGGGGGTAGAAAGACGCCCGGTAGCATGTTGGCGACTGGAATCTTCTTGATATCCAGGATCATCAGCGCGGTTGCGAGAAGGATGATGCCCCCGACGACCGTCATGAGCGAAGTCGAAACCTCGTCCAACGGCTCTGCTACTACGCTCGCGAGTAAGGAAAGACCGCCCTGGTATACGATGATAACGATCACACTCGCCAATACGCCGCCGCCCAGCGATGCCGCGAGGGCCATAGAGCAGAACCCGTCTAATAGCGACTTAATGTACAGCAGGCTCGGGTTTCCGTTCGCCCCGTTTTCCAGACACCCCAGCAGCGTCAGTGGTCCTACACAGAAAATCACGCTGGCCGTCAGAAATCCCTCGGCGAAGGTGTGACCCTGACCCTCCGAGAACCGACCATGAATCCATGCACCGAACTCTTCGATGCGTTCGTGAAGTCTGAGCCACGTTCCGATGATAGAACCGATCAGCAGCGAACCGATCATCACCATCGCCAATCGAGCCCCGTAGGTCTGTCCGGATTGCATGGTCGGCGCAAACTTGGCAACGGTCTTGGAGAATTCCAGGACGCCGGCGTCCACGCCCAGCGTGATGGTCACCAGCCCTAAGCAGTTCAGCACGATGTTCTGATAGCGGTCCGGCAGCTTGCGACCCAGGGTCAATCCGGCGCAGCTCCCGCCGATGACGGTGGCCGCGTTGATGATGGTTCCGTTTACGATGCTCCACATCAGCAAGATCCCCGGTTAAATCGCCCGAGATCACTTGCCCCGGACGGAGCGTGCGTCGCGATTGTACCCGTTACGGTATGGATGTCGCGTAAGCGAGGGTGGATTCATTGGGCTCTTGGTTCTCGTGCAGACAGGGCGACAGGATTAACAAGATTGACAAGATTAAAAAAAATAGATCCTGTCAATCTCGTTAATCATGTCGAGGTATGACGGGTGGCCAAACTACCGACGGGTGGTCAACTCATCAGAGGCAGGGGACTCGAGTAGAGCCCGGATTCGCGTGCACCACGGCTAAAGTCACTGGCAACCCACCGGGGCGGGGAAGGGGTACGGGAGCCCCGAGAATCCATTAATACATAGGAGGAAAGGAAGAAGGGATCGCACAGTTGTTGGTTACATGCTCTACACGGTCAGGAGCTCGAAACGGTTGGGGCGGTGCGCATGGTGTCGGCGATGGTGATGAGTCGTTGAGCGATGGTGTGCTTTTCGAGAATCTCGGCCTGGGTTTGGGCGGCGGTATTCCCCACATCATCAAGGATGGTTTTGAGCAATTGATCGGCGGTTTCGTAAAAGTTGAAGTGCCGCGTCGCGTCAGACAGTCCGGGATAGAGCCGATCGAACGGTGTGTCGCAATGGCGGCAGGCGATACGCGTTCCGCTTACCAGAGCGTCCAGGGCGGTCGATACCAGG
>Ga0214472_10008510_pt1 | contig 10715 bp, 11 predicted proteins | sample RVTome_6_FD_207662 | JGI IMG/M metagenome (GOLD analysis project Ga0214472, IMG submission 207662) | Soil microbial communities from uranium-contaminated site in the Upper Colorado River Basin, Wyoming, United States - RVT140D175 | ecosystem: Environmental > Terrestrial > Soil > Contaminated >...
GAAAAATTGAACTTTATATCTTCCAGTCTGGTGCGAGAAATTTCTTCATTCAATGGTAATGTTAGTCAATTCGTTCATACATCTGTAGTTTCTGCTTTAAAAGAAAAACACCAATAATAAAATATAATTAATAGTAATGAGATATTTATCTTCGTTCGTCTTCACTTTAGTTTTCTTTTCTTCTTTTGCCCTTACTGAATTAAGGGCTGACTCAACAAATCAGGCGGCAGTTGCTACAGCACATCCGCTGGCGACAAAAGCCGGCATTGATATTCTAAAACAAGGCGGTAATGCCTTTGATGCAGCCGCAGCGATTACAGCATCACTCGCCGTTGTTGAACCTTATAGTTCAGGTTTGGGTGGCGGTGCCTTCTGGTTGATACATCAAGCGTCAGACAATAAACAAATCATGATCGATGGCCGCGAAAAAGCACCTATGAGTAGCCATAAGGATATGTATCTTGATAAGTCCGGTAATGTTATTAATGGGTTGTCATTAAACGGCCCAATGGCCGCAGGAATTCCAGGCGTGCCTGCGGGCATCGAACATCTTGTTAAACACTATGGTCGTCTTTCCTTAAAAGAAGTTCTGGCTCCGGCGATTGAGCAAGCGAAAAAAGGTTTTGTTGTTAGCGAGCGTTATCAAATGTTGTCGGGCTATAGAAGCAATGTTGTTAAAAACTATCCTGATGCCGCTGCGATTTTTCTTAAAGATAACGAAGTGCCGGCAATAGGTCATGTCATTGTTCAAAATGATTTAGCCAAAACTTTAAACATTATTGCCAATGAAGGCAGCAATAGTTTCTATAAAGGTGCGTTAGCCAGGCAAATGGTTGATAGCGTAAAAAAGAATGGTGGTATCTGGGAAATGGAAGATCTGGCGAACTATAAGATCATTGAACGCGATCCTGTTGTCGTAAATTATAATGGTATCAAAGTTACGTCTGCGACCCTTCCCTCTTCCGGTGGCGTTGTCATGGGGCAGGCATTAAATATTCTTGAGCATTTTGATTTAAAGAACGTTGATTCAGTAACGCGCAAACATATTGTTGTAGAAGCAATGCGCCGTGCTTATCGTGATCGCGCTGCTTATCTAGGTGATATGGATTTTGTTGACGTGCCTATCGATCGTTTACTGGATAAAAATTATACCGAAGGAATGGCATTAACTATTGACCCTGATCGTGCAACGCCAAGTAGCGAGTTAAGTGACATTGTTGCCCATGATCCAGCCGGAAACGATACGACACATTTTTCGGTTGTCGATGCTGAAGGTAATCGTGTCTCCGCAACATTAAGTATTAATCTGCCGTTTGGTTCCGGTTTTGTTGCCGAAGGAACCGGCGTGATATTGAACAATGAGATGGATGATTTTTCTGTTAAACCATTAACCGCAAATGCCTATGGTCTGGTTGGTGATCATGCTAATGCCATAGCTCCCGGTAAACGACCATTGTCCAGTATGACACCGACATTTGTCGAGACAGCAGATCGCATTGGTATTCTCGGTACACCGGGCGGCAGTCGTATTATTACTATGGTCTTGCTTGGTGTGCTGGATTTTGCTGATGGTAACCTGCCACAGTCCTGGGTCAGTTTGCCGCGCTATCATCATCAATATCTTCCTGATGAAATACTTTATGAACAAGGTGGCTTAACAATAAGCGAACAGGAAATTTTAAAAAGCAAAGGCCATAAACTAAATGAAAAAAATCGTAAGTACGGCAACATGCAAGCGATTATGATCTGGAAGAACAAAAACATAAGCTTCGCCGCCAGCGATCCGCGCGGTGAAGGAACAGCAGAAGTGATTCATCTTTCAAAATAATTATTTACAAATTATCGAGCGGACTCTTAACACCGTACCCGCCTTTGTTAAGAACATGCGTATACGATGTTCAGGGTGAACAAGTGGACACCCTTTATAAAGAGTCACTATAATTACTTCATCACATACCGTATTGATACAAGGAGGTTTTTTATCATGCCACTTTACACATATATAATACATTATCGGGCAAAGTGTTTTATAACCCGTAGTTAGCTGTACAGGATGAAATTACGATACTACATAGATCCAGAAACTGAATTACCTCATATCTATAAGCATGAAGTATCAGAGGACGAAGTAGAGGAAGTTATGAGAAATCCGGGTGAAGATCGACCCGGAAAAGAAGGCTCCAGGGTAGCTTTAGGTAAAACCTCCGGTGGGAGATATCTCAGGGTCATATACGCTCCAGATGACGATCCCGGTAGCGTTTTCATCATAACGGCCTATAATTTAACAGGAAAGCCACTAAGTGCATTCCTTCGGAGAAGAAGGAGAAAGAAATGAGCAATAAATTACCCCGCGATTGGAGCGAAGATCGCATACAAAAAGTCCTAAAACATTACGATTCACAATCCGAAGAAGATGCTGTTTCTGAGGATGAAGCGGCTTACGAGCATGATGGCCAAACCATTATGGAGATCCCCTCCGAACTTGTTCCTAAGGTTCGTGATCTCATCGCCAAGAACCCAAGCACCAACAGCTAACAAACAGCTCCACGAGGATCGCGCAAATAGCACCCGGCCTGTGAGCTGAGATGTTAGCTTTTAAAAAAAGGAAATACATGAATCTGAGACAACAAATAGTTCAAAGTAATATAGAGAAAATATCAGACCATCTTGGCCTTAATGAAAGCGATGGATTTGTTAGACTTGCGCATTCTTTAATTACTGATCAAAGTATACATGCGTTTGAAGAGAGTGATCTTGTAGATGGCGGACAAGACAAACAGATTGATGTCATTACTATTGTTGATGAAAATGACGAAGCCTTTATATACATTATACAGGTCAAAAACTCTCAATCATTTGAATCGAATATATTAATTCAGATGAAAAATGGTTTGCAGTGGGTCTTTAACAAGCCAAGAACCGATATAAATTCTTTATCAAATACCAATTTTAAAGACCAAATTCTAAACTATAGATCCCTACAAAGTTCTATTGGGCCGTCAAATATTCATGTAAGAGTTACGTATGTTACAAATTCTCATGGAACAGTCGTATCAAGCGAATGCGAACAAGAAAAGAAAGCAATCTTAGATGAATATGATAATGATGTTTTTTCTTCATTTAAATTTGAATTATGGAGTGCCGATGAAATAGTAGATAGGATAAATGCTCTTGATAAAAAGAATAAAAAAATAAGCGCGGATATAAAAATGCGTTATGATGCTAACGCACCGTCATTGATCAAATATCAAACTCAAGGCCTTACAGGCATAGTCTGCTCTGTTCCGGCTGCAGAAATTGCGCGTATTGTGAATGAAGATACTAATGGGTATGTATTTGACCTGAATATCAGGAAGTACATAGGTAATAGAGGGAGCGTCAATCCTGAAATTCTATCAACATGCACTTCGAATGAATTAAGTTATCTCTTTTGGTTTTTAAATAACGGTATTACTATTGTTTGTGACAAAGCCGACCCTGTAACTGACCCTGATGATCCACATATTAAACTTAAAAACATGCAGATTGTTAATGGCTGTCAAACTTCTTCTTCACTAGCAAGGGCTGCTGCTGAAGGAGTTTTGCAAAAAGACACAAGAGTTTTAGTTAAGGTTTACCAAACAGGTGATAGCGACTTAGTTGATAGAATTGTTTTAACTACCAACAATCAAAACAAAATATCAGGTAGAAATTTACGTTCTAATGACCTAGTACAAAGCGACTTGGAAAAAGGTTTTCATTTATACGATTTATACTATGAAAGAAAGCCAAGACAGTATGATAATGAGAAAAAGGCAACAAAAGACAAGGTAATCTCTAATGAAATAGTTTCTACGTCTTACCTTGGCGTAGTTTTAAAAAGATGCAGTGACGCGCGAAGTAGAAAATATAAGGTATGGAGTGAGTTTTATGAAAAAATATTTAGTGGGGGAATTGTTCAGCCATATGTAGTTTCTTCTCTGGTTTACACTCGCGTTAAAGACAGCCTAAATAGAGAAGAATACAAAAATTCAAAAAGTGAAAAAGAAAGATATCTTGCAAAAAATGCCTCGTTCCATATTGCGCGTATCGCCTCATATCAATGGCGTGGATCTGATTCTTGGTCCGATTCGAAGCAACTAGATGATCAAATTACTAAATTATTGGGCAATGAATTAAACATTGACGAAATAACAGGCAGAGCTTTTGCTTTACTAAACGATGTTATAGATTTTGATTCAGATCTCAATAATATTCTTAAGTCATCTTCTTTAGACGATAAAATAAGTGCGGAGCTACACAAAAAATAAGCTAACAATTAAATCAACACTGACAACTTTAAATTACGGCCTAAACGGCAGTGAAGGGGGGCAAGCCTGTTGTTTAATAATTAATAGTTAGGTGTAGGTACGTTTTATTGTAAACAATTGATATTGATGTAGTTGAGTATTATTTTTGTACCCTGACTGTAATTGGTAGTCTGTCGCCAGCATTACAGGAGAATAAGGTAATAAAGTAAATACTGGGGTGTTGGCGAAAGAGATGGCGTTAATTGAGACGTATTTGAGTATTAATAAATAGGCTTGATCCCCTTACATTATTTAATGATGTGATTGAGGCTGTTGCCCATATCGTCGAATACATCGAGTTCTATAACCGGGAACGATTACATTCATCATTGGACTATCAATCACCTGATAATCATGAAAAGCTATGCGCATGAAAGTGTTTACAAAAATGGTGCTAGATCACTGCGCTTCGTTTGCACCGCACAGCTTGGTTGTTATGCGAGAATAGATTAAAAGGAAATCTCATGAGTGAATACGGTGTATTTATTATTGAAAACTTACGTGGTGATGATTTCTTTGACGGTGAAAACCTCCATGATATTTTAGAGTTATCAAGGATAAAAAATATTTATAAAGAAGTGCACGACAAAGATGAATTTATTGCTGTAATAGATGAATTCAAAACATCAAACTTGAGATATCTCCATATTTCCTGCCACGCAGATATGGATGGTATCGAAATAAATGGCGAAGAAATCACTAACCTAGAATTATCTAAAGTATTCAAAAATAAAATTACTAAAAAAAGAATATTTTTATCAGCTTGCAAAGGTGGAAATAGAAATATTGCTACTGCTGTTACTAGATGCGGAGGCCGATCAGTTATTGGTACACCAATTGACCTTCACTTCGACAAGGCTGCATTGTTTTGGCCATCTTTTTACCATGTGATTAATTGTGCAGATAATTCTAAAATGAACAAAAAAAGTATACGTGACACATTGAGGAAATGTGTAGATTTATTCGAAATTCCAGTAAATTATTACCATGGCATTAAAGGAGAACCAAAACAGTTAAGACGTTATAAGTTTAGGTTTAACGAAAAGACAATAAACAAGCTAATCAAAACATCAAAACTCATATAACAATCTGCCCCCCACAGCAGCACGTTAGCTGCATCCGTGTCTCAGGGTCAGGTGGTAAATCCGAATACTGAGTGATACTATAGTGTCACTTTGAATGACGGGTGACGATTATGAAAGTTGAATTAGTGACCAGCTTAAAGAGGCAAGCTACTAAAATTCTTGCAGATTTACATGAGTCTAAAGAGGCGGTTCTGATTACTGAGCATGGGCAACCCTCTGCTTACCTCGTGGATGTACAAGATTACGAGTTCATGCAGCGTCGACTAGTGTTGCTGGAGGCTCTTTCGAAAGGGGAAAGAGCTGTGCTCGAAAAAAGAACAATAACCCACGCTCAGGCCAGGGAGCGAATGGGAAAATGGCTAAAATAATCTGGACGGAACCAGCACTTGAGCAGCTAGATGAAATTGCCGAATACATTGCTTTAGATAATCCAGTTGCTGCACGTAAGCTTATCGCGAGAATTTTCAAAAAAGTTGATCGTTTGGAGCAGTTTCCAAATTCAGGACGAAATCCACCAGAACTTCCAGACTCTGTTTACCGGGAAGTCGTAAGCAGTCCTTGCAGAATTTTCTATCGGCAAGATGGGGAGACTGTTTTGATCCTTCATGTTATGAGAGATGAGATGCAGTTGAGGAAGTCTCTTTTAGGCGAGTGAGAGAATTAAAGGGTCAGAATTAAAGTGATGATGGTCACTTCAGACGGGATTTTTATAACAAGTCGTTCGACAGGTCGTAGCAAAGTCTAATGGCGCTTCGCGGTCAACCAGTTTGTTTCCTGCACTGATTTTAGTGATAGACGGATTGATCGGTGCTGTAATAAAATTATTTTAGCTTCGTTTAAGCATAATAATTTATTCAAGGGCAGCACACTTGAGAATAGGTATACAGACATGGGGCAGTCACGGCGATATTCGTCCTTTCGTAGCTCTTGCAGAAGGACTTCAGTTGTCAGGACATGAAATTACTCTGGTAATAACCTGTGTCGATAGTGCGGAATATAACTCTTCTATCTCAACTACAAACGTCAAGATACTCAATGTCGCTTCACCAGTGATTAAAAATCAGGAAGATTATAAAGTAATCGGAAAAGCTATTATCAACGAAACCAATCCAGTTGTTCAGGCAAAGAAGATACTTGAACTGGCTTTCGCTCCAGCCGAAAAAGAAATGTATCTGGCTTCGGAAAAATTATGCGCCGATAACGATCTGGTTATTGGTCATTTTTTTCATTACCCGTTACAGACTTGCGCAGAAAAAACAGGTCGTCCCTATATCAGCGTTATGTTGCAACATAATTGCATTCCTTCGGTTTTCCAGTCAGCGGCCGGTGTTCCCAATCTGGGCAAGTTTGGTAATCGCTTAACCTGGTGGCTAGTAAAGACGCTGCTTAACAAAAGTCTGAAAACTTATGTCGATGCGTTTAGAAAGAATCAGGGCTTGAAGCCCGTGAATGATTTAATAACCGATGTGTGGGCTTCACATAAGTTGACATTAATCGCGGTAAGCCCGGAGATATGTCAGCGCCAAAGTGACTGGCCAGATTACTACCAAATATGTGGTTTTTTAAATATGCCAAATCTTTCTTTAGAGGGAAAGGTTACTGTTGATTTGGAAAATTTTTTATCAAATGGTGACACTCCTGTTTATATTACGTTTGGGAGTCTCATGCCAAAAGATATTGCATTACAGACAGAGACTGTAAAGCTGCTTACCGATGCAGTAAGCCTTGCGAATTGTCGGGCAATTATTCAGGCATCCTTATGGCAACAATGTGGCTTTATTTCAACAGCGAATATTTATTATGTCGAAGCTGCTCCACATGCACAGGTATTCCCGCGTTGTAAGCTAATCATCCATCATGGTGGTGCAGGTACCACACAGTCTGCCTGTGCTGGTGGTAAACCTTCGGTTGTTGTAGCACACATCTCTGAACAGGAGTTTTGGGGAAATGAGTTAAGCAAAAAAGGTATTGCACCTCGTGTTCTTGTTAGAAGAAAGCTAACAAGTGTAAAACTTGCTGAAAGTATTAAACGCGTTATCAGTTCAAGTGAAATGAGTGAAAAAGCGGAAGCAATTGGTGAGTTGATGAAAAAAGAAAATGGCGTTGATAAAGCAGTAAGTTTAATAAACGCTAAATTCAATTTATAATTTATTCAGGCGAGCTTACTTACTCTTTATAAAATGTATTATAGTTTTCGAAAACTCTCGCATTGAAGCAGTTCACTCCAGCGACGACTCATACCAAATTTTTTTACTAATGTTTCCACCAGCTTTCTGACATTAATTTTGGAAAGCGGGTGATTTTCGTTTATAAGTTCAAGACTTTTGCAGTCCGTTTCATATTCATCTTCGATCTGAAATTTTAAATGGGCGCATTCATGGTAATAAATAAACTGTCTGGCATTTTCAGGTAACTTTATAAAATCACTTTCATTAATGGCAATGGTTGGATAGCCAAGCGGCCATTGTGCTGTTGCAATATTTTTATTTGTTATAGCCGGAACCGTTTTTACTGCAACTTCCTCGTTGGTATCTAAATGCTTTGCAGTGCAGCTAAGCCGATTATCTTTTTCTGCTTCCAGAGCCAGAATATTTAATGGCAGTAATAAAAAAAAAGAAAGAACCAGTGCTGTTTTTAGTATGTCACGCATTTATTTCTGGCAATTTGAACAGTAAAAAGTTGAGCGTTGACCTAGTCGGATCATTTTAATTTTATGCGTACATTTTTTACAAGGCTCGTCTTCTCTATTATATACATTAAGTTCCTGACTAAAATAACCGGGCTTACCATCACCGTTAAAAAAATTACGTAAAGTTGTTCCACCTTTTTTTATTGCTTCAGCAAGAACCTTCTTTATTTCTATCACTAATTTTTCATAGCGAGCTTTTGAGACGTTACCTGCTTTTTGAGTTGGTTTTATGCCTGCTCGAAACAAAGCTTCGCTTGCATAAATATTGCCGACACCGGCAACGATACGGCTATCCATAATAAAAGTCTTAATAGCCTGCGTGCGTTTTCTTGAACGGGCATATAAGTATTCAGTATTGAACTCATTGTTTAACGGTTCTGGGCCAAGGTGATTTATTAATTTGTGATCCAGCGGATCATCTTTCGTCCAGAGTATCGAACCAAATTTTCTTGGATCGTGAAAACGTAATATGTAACCGGATTCAAAAACAATATCAACATGATCATGTTTTTCATGAGGAATGATGTTATCAAGTACTCTTAAATTACCTGACATGCCAAGATGTAGAATCATGCAGCCTTTATCTGTATAAAAGAGCAGGTATTTAGCGCGGCGTCTTAATTTTCGTATCAGTTGATTTTTAAGAGATCGCTTTAGTGCAACAGGGACAGGCCAACGTAGATTACGTTCGCGAATGATAATGTCCTTTACTGTTTCTCCTACTACATAAGGTGCGATGCCTTTGCGTGTTGTTTCTACCTCAGGTAGCTCAGGCATCTAGTTTAATTCCAGACCGATTGGTTCAGCTTCTGCGTTTATATCTACGCTTTCAATTAATAATAATTTCTCTGTTTCATCGCTGCCCATGTGAAACTGAATCCCCAGGTCTTTTCGTCCGAGTATTAAATGTGGTTCGCTTGAAACAATAACAAACCGGATTGATTCATTGTTGTTTGAAGATATTTTTATGACTGACTCAGGCTCTGATGATTCAACTGGTTCATATTTGTCTGCTGAAATGGCAGAAGCATTTTCCCAGTTAAAAATAATGCGCTTCAATTGATCCGGGCTGATATCCATCAATGTTTCCAATTGCCATTGACCATTAATTGATTCAATTTTATTTTCAGGAAATTGAATTGAATTAATTTTAAAATTCTCAGGTAACAATTTAGGATCCGCAAAGAATGCCGCATTGGTCATGAGTTGTTGATAAAGAAAGTCATTGCTTAGATGAATTTTTCCATCAAATAAAATATAGCGACGTTGATCCATCGCATCGGTATTACCAAATTTGAATTCATGATTATTTAGCTTCATGATGACAATTGGTTCGGCAAGCCCAAGTTGCATAAGGTCGACGTCAGCAGGATTTAATTGCCCATATGATTCTACGTTTAGCATTCTTAACATAGCGTTAATACGTGCGCTATTAGCTCGAAATTGTTTTGGTGAACTTAACTGCCATGTTTCATTTTGTTTATTGAATTCGAAGTCTTCCAGATCTTTTCTTAATACTTTAATCTGAACAATCTCGTTTTGATCTATGTCTGAAAGGCGCGTCAATTCCAGCTTTGCTTCGTCTCCGCTGTTGAGAACGATGATGCATAATAAAATGATAAGACCAAGCAGGCCGATGTTGATCCAGAGTCGTTTGTCCACGTTATTGTTTCTTTCGACGTAATCCGATCACGATACCAATGACAATTAGTGCTGCGGGTAATACAAATAAAAATCCTATCCCGATAATTCCTAATACAGTCGGCGAAATATTGAGTTGCGTATCGTTAGCTATCTTTGGCGGGATAGAAATAAATTCATCATCACTGCTTAACCAGTTAATCATACGAGTGCCAAGTTCGTTATTGCCGCTATTGGCAAGATAAGTATTTGATAGAAAATCACCATCACCCATTACTACAATACGTTGTTGTTTAGTAACGTGTTCATCGCCCTCTTCTGTTTCTATTTCACGTTCCAGACTCAGGCCAATAGTTAATGGGCCGAGAGTATCCTTGTCTTCATCATATTCGACTTCTCCTTCAAGTTTACTCATCTCGTTCCATGTGTGATCGCCAGTAGTAAGAATGGGTTTGCTTATCCATTTATCTGATTCAAGTATTTTAATAGCACCGGCCATTGGAAATAAGGTTGTGAATTCAAAATTTTCTGTCACAGGATGTGGGGCATATAAACTACTGGTAACTAATGCAATGGTAGGATCATTTATACCAATGAGTTGTCCGGCGTAATCAATAACAGCACCCGGATAAAACCAGATGTTTAATTTTTCTGCTAACGATTCCAGTTTATACATGGAACCCGGCTCATGTAGCCATAATAGATTGCCGCCTGCTTCAATATAATTATTAATGATTGCAACTTCACCCGGCAGATAATCGATTCGTGGTCCGGCAATAACCAGGATACTGGTGTTATCAGGGATTGCCTGAGTTTCGGTTAAATTAATCGGCTGAACTCTATAGCCTTGATTAAAAAGCTGTTTAACCCATTGGCTCAAATCATGGTTCGCCTCTCTCAAAGCGCCTCGTTCACCATGGCCTTCTACAAAAGCAATCCATCTTTCCTGATTACGTGCCAGACGTTGTAAGG
>Ga0214472_10008511_pt1 | contig 10715 bp, 11 predicted proteins | sample RVTome_6_FD_207662 | JGI IMG/M metagenome (GOLD analysis project Ga0214472, IMG submission 207662) | Soil microbial communities from uranium-contaminated site in the Upper Colorado River Basin, Wyoming, United States - RVT140D175 | ecosystem: Environmental > Terrestrial > Soil > Contaminated >...
CATCTCATGGTACCCGTACCACGTCGATAATCGCGCCTAGCCAAAAGCCAAGGAGAGCCGGTCAAATGGGTCATTTATTGTGAGGGTTGGTATAATAGCGGCGGATGGCGTCCACGACCCGCGCGACGTCCTCGGCGGCAACATCCAGATGCATCACGACCCGAATCCGTTCGGCCGGCGATCCAAGCCGGATTCCTTCGCCGGCCAGATGCTCCACCAGCGCGGCGCGGTCGCGTTCGTCCGGCTGCAGAAACATCATATTGGTATCGCCCGGGATCACGACGAGGCCGGCAAGCCCGCGCAGACCCTCGACAAGCATGCGTGCCTTGCGATGATCTTCCTCCAGTCGCGGCAGCGTGTGATCGAGGGCGTAAAGACCGCATGCCGCCAGAATCCCGGCCTGGCGCATGCCGCCGCCAAGCATTTTGCGGACGCGTCGCGCTTTGGCGACAAAGTCTTTCGCGCCGACGAGCACGGTTCCCGCGGGGGCGCCGAGCCCCTTGGAAAGGCAGGCCGAGACGCTGTCGAATGGGCGCGCTATTTCGGCAAGAGGGGTTTTGAGCGCTGCCGCCGCGTTCCAGACCCGGGCGCCGTCCAGATGCAGCGACAGGCCGTGGGAGCGCGCCACGGCGCACAACGCGCCGATGCTCTCAAGGCTCTGCGCCTGTCCCGAAACGGTGTTTTCCAGACTGAGCAAGCGGGTGATCGGGAAATGGCTGTCATCGGGTTTGACGGCTGCCACGACATCGTCGGGCCGCAACCCGCCGGAATCGTCCGGACGCAGGGGGCAGGCGACGATCCCGCCGAGCGCCGATGCGCCGCCGGCCTCGTATTTGAAGGCGTGATAGCTGTCGCCGACGATGAATTCCTCGCCGCGGCCGCAATGGCACAACAAAGCGGCCAGATTGCTTTGGGTGCCGCTGGCCATGAAGACCGCGTCCTCCTTGCCGAACAGATCGCTGACGCGTTCTTCCAGGGCGGTGACCGTCGGATCCTCCCCATACACGTCGTCGCCGACTTCCGCCTCGGCCATCGCCTTGCGCATGCCCGCGGACGGCTGCGTCACCGTGTCGCTTCTCAAATCGATGATTCGGTTGCGTCCAGCCTTTGTGGCGGTAAGGGCCTGGTTCATTGTCATCTCCGTTGCCGATTCGCGTCCTCGACCGTCCGGCCCCGTCCAATGGTGCGGGCACGAACCCTACGTGCAATATGGCAAGTCTGCGTAGATGGGAAGCCATTGCATTTCCGTGGATTTGCGGGGGGCGCCTGAATTTCGCGGCAATACTTTCCAAACAGCCATTAACTCTACGGTAACCATACTAAGGCAAATCTTGCCTAGGCAGTTTTTGCCGGGGACAGGTTTGTTCGGGAAAAAATTGCCGGTCCAAAAGGGGATGCCCATCCCTTGTGGGGCCGGTCCAACCCCACCTGGAATCCGACGCCGCCGCGGGCCGGCAAACCTGTCGAACGTGGTTGTAACGAGGAGCCGTAGGTTGTCAGACACCAGTATTGCCGAAGGCGCATCGCTGCCGGCGGCCGCATCCCCACAAATCCCGGTCAAGGGCGCGGACGACGGCAAAGCGCCGGGTCTTGCCTTCAATTTCGATTTCGCCGGTCTCCTGGAGGCGTCCAAGAAAGGCGATATCGCGCTCGCCATGGGCGTGATGACCATCCTGGTCGTGCTGATCATGCCGATGCCGGCCTTCGCGCTCGATCTGTTTCTGGCGATTTCCCTGATCTTTTCCGTGCTGATCCTGATGACGGCGCTGTTCATTCAGACGCCTCTGGAATTTTCCGCGTTCCCGACCGTCCTGTTGATCGCGACGATGATGCGGCTGGCGCTGAATCTGGCTTCGACGCGGCTGATCCTGGCCAATGGACACCAGGGGGGCGACGCTGCCGGACATGTGATCGAGGCATTCGGGTCCTTCGTCATGCGCGGCAATTTCGTCATTGGTCTGATCGTTTTCGCCATCCTGGTGATCGTCAACTTCATCGTCATCACCAAGGGCTCCGGCCGTATCGCGGAAGTCGCGGCCCGCTTCACCCTCGACGCCATGCCCGGCAAGCAGATGGCGGTGGACGCCGATCTGTCCGCCGGACTGATCACCGAGAACGAGGCGCGCGAACGCCGTAGAACCCTGGAGGACGAATCGTCGTTCTTCGGTGCCATGGACGGCGCCTCGAAATTCGTGCGCGGCGACGCGATCGCCGGCTTGCTGATCACGTTCATCAATATTATCGGCGGCATCATCATCGGCATGATGCAGCAGGACCTGACCTTCGCGGAAGCCGGCGAACGCTATACGCTGCTGACCGTCGGCGATGGTCTGGTGTCGCAGATTCCCGCTCTGATCGTATCAACCGCCGCAGGCTTTCTGGTGTCGAAGGCCGGTGTGCGCGGCGCGGCGGACAAGGCGCTCATCGCACAATTTTCGGGCTATCCGAAAGCGCTCGGCATGTCGTCTTTCGTCATGGTGGTGCTGGCCGCTCTGCCGGGCATGCCGGTGATCCCGTTTCTCGGGCTTGCCGGCGGCGCCGGCTACCTGGCCTTCAAATATTCCAGGCAACACAAGAAGGAGGTCGTTGAACGCCAGATCGAGGAAACAAAGGCCGCAGCGCCGGCGCCGCCGGCGGAAACGCCGATCAGCGACGCGCTGAAAATGGATCATATCCGCATCGAGCTCGGCTACGGCCTTTTGCCGCTGATCAACGGTCCGGACGGCAAGGATCAATTGACCGACCAGATCAAGGCGCTGCGGCGGCAATTGGCGGGCGATATGGGTTTCGTCATGCCGCCGGTGCGCATCCTCGACAACGTCTCCCTGGCCGGCAACGATTACGTCATCAAGATCAAGGAAGTCGATGCGGGAAGGGGAACGCTGTATCCCAACCAGTTCATGGTCATGGATCCGGAAGGACGGACGATCGATATTCCCGGTCATCGCACGACCGAACCCACATTCGGCCTTCCCGCCACCTGGATCGACCGCAACATGCGCGAGGAGGCGAGCGTGCGCGGTTATACGGTGGTCGATCCGGCAACCGTGGTCTCGACCCATCTCACCGAAGTGCTGAAAGGCCATGTTTCGGAATTGTTGTCCTATTCCGACGTCCAGAACCTGCTGTCCAACCTTTCGAAGGATATGGCCAAACTGGTCGAAGACATCGTTCCGGCGCAGATCTCCGTATCGGGCGTTCAACGGGTGCTGCAAACACTTCTGGAAGAGCGGATTTCAATTCGCGACCTGCCGACCATCCTGGAAGGCATTGCCGAAGCGGTCGGCCTGTCGCGCAATCCGCAAACCATAACGGAACATGTGCGCAGCCGCCTGGCGCGGCAGATCTGTTCGCTCAATCTGGCACCGGGAGGATATCTGCCGCTGATCACGCTTACGCCGAAATGGGAACACGCCTTCGCCGAGGCCATTGTCGGCGACGGGGAGGATCGGCAATTGGCGATGGCGCCCTCCGATCTGCAGAATTTCGTGACCCTGGTTCGGGACCGGTTCGAAGAAGCGGCGCTGCAGGGTGAAATACCGGTCTTGCTGACCTCTCCGGGCATCCGCACCTTCGTGCGCTCGATCGTCGAGAGGTTTCGGCCCCATACGACCGTCATGAGTCAGAATGAAGTTCATTCACGGGTGAAACTGAAAACCGTCGCTGTGATCTGATTTAGTTGGGAACGAGAATATATCCATGACATCCGAGTTGTTGAGCACAATCCAGACCATTTGCCTGATCGTCGCCGGGCTGATGACTGTTTCGGTTACGCTGTTCGTCATCTGGCACTGCCTGCTCCGCCCGCCTGTCCGATCCACGCCATTTTTTGGCGGACAAAACCCGCTTCCTGCCGCGGACCGGGAGACCGGCGGACTCAAACTCCGTGCCGGCCGCATGGACTCCGCCGCGGCAGCGACAGGCGCCGAGCCGGCGGAACCGGCCGTCTATTTCGTCGTTCGTCATCCGGAGGTCGTGACGGGGCCGCACTATGGCACACTGGATGCCCATGCCGGGCAAGCCACCGTCATCCTGCCGATGGATTCGGTTTCCGGTCCGGTTTACGTGGCGGGATTGGCCGGTTCCGCCCCGCTCGGTCCGGTGGCGGGCGGTCCAAATGCCGCCCCGCCGCTCCGGATTTGCAGCGTCGAGGCTAAAAGGGCATCGCGCCGGGTCTGGCTCTTGCGTCAGGCACTTCCGAAATTTACCGCGAAGCGCTATGACATCATCGCCGGGCCTGAACACGCCGCGGTCACCGGACTATAGGAAGCTCTGCCTGTGACGACGTTGAATATGGACGGATATACGGACCTTCCGGCCGGCAGCATCGCGGCAATCGTCACGCATCTGGAAATGACCCGGCCCAATGAATGGCGCCTGGACAGGCCGGACGGCGTGGACCTGACGGCCATCGCCGAGCCGGAACCGGACTGGTATCGGGCCTTGTTCCTGGAAATCGGTGAGGAATGGCTTTGGTTTTCCCGGTTGATCCTGGATGACGGCCGCTTGTCGGCGCTTTTCCGGCAGCCGGGCCGGGCGATTTACGTGGCCCGGGACAATGGCGCGGACGCCGGACTGCTGGAACTGGATTTCGTCGATCCGGCCAATGTGGAGATCGCCTTTTTCGGCCTGGTTCCCGCCGCCGTCGGGCGCAGCCTGGGACGCTGGCTCATGGGTGAGGCCCTGGCGATCTGCTGGTCGCGGGCCGAGACGCAACGGGTCTGGCTGCATACCTGCACACTCGACCATCCCAATGCCCTGCCGTTTTACATGAAATGCGGGTTCACGCCTTTCCTGCGCTCCGTCGAAGTGGCGCGGGATCCGCGGTTGACCGGGGTGATGCGGGAAAGCGCGGGACGCCGCCATCCGGTGATCGCCGCCATCGGACAGAGCGCACCGAATCCGTGACGCCGTCTGCTGCCGAGGTTTGAAAGGTCGGCCCGCACGGGGTTGAAAAAGCCGATCGAGGGACCAAGTCTGGAAGGGCGAAGCGGCGAAGTCCCGTCTCATTGTAAAATGGGCTGCAATCCGTTCAACCGATCTTCATTTTCATTGCTTATGACAATGGGTGATCTGGTGGGGGCGGCCTGGACGGGGCCGCGGACCGAAATCCGGGCAGCCATCATGGATTTGACCGGTATTCGATACCGGTCCGGGGTCCGGCGCTCCATGCACCGAAGCATTTGTCGCGGGGCTGTCTGGGTTGTTTCAAGCATGCCGATGAGCTAGAGCAATGGCGCGGCGAACCTTTCGCCACACTGTAACGACGGCCGGTCGTCCCGGGGACGAACGTTCGTGAACTCTTGGAGAACTGCACTGACTGGGACGAATCATTGATGAGACAATTAAAAGGAAACGGTTTTACGGACCGCCAGAAAGATTCGGCGGACGCGAAAAAGCAGCTTCTCAGCAAATTCAAAGCGGCTCCGAAGCCCGACGATCCCGAAATGGCCGCCAAGCGGGCGGAACGGGAAGCGCTGGTTGCGGCGCGCGAGCTTCGGCACGCCGAACGGGCGCGGCTGAAAGAGGAAAAGGCCGCGCGCGAAAAAGCCGAAGCCGAGGCGATCGAGAACGCAGTGGCGATTGCACGAGCCAAGGCGGAAGCCAAAGAGGCGGAAGACCAGAAGTCCCGTATCGAACGGGTCATTGCGGATGAAGCTGAGCGCAAGGCGGAACGCGATCGGCGCTATGCCGCACGGAAAGCGCGGCAGCGCTAGTGCCCCGCCCCAATCAAACTGATAGGTTTGATTGGGATAAGCGGGCCACTAACATATTGAATCTAGGGCAACTTTGCATCAATCAAAATGAATGCCAGGCATTCATTTTGATTGACGCGTTGCACTAATCCCTGTTGCGTGAATTCGGAGCACGCGCCGCGCTGTGCGGCGCGTTTCCGTTGGTTGCCAGCCAGATAATGTGGCGGGCGCCGCCGCGGGTTCCGTTTGCGCGTATCTTGATTTCTTCCACCGAAAATCCCAACCGCTTCAAACGCTGGGAAAAGCCGTGATCCGGCGCCGACGACCAGATTGCGAGCACACCGCCCGGACGGATCGCGGCACGCGCGGCGGCCAATCCCTCAAAGCCGTAAAGGGCGTCATTGGCGCTGCGCGTCAAACCGTGCGGACCGTTGTCGACATCAAGCAGAATGGCGTCATAGGCGGCCTTGCCGGCGCGGATGGCATTCCCGACCTCGGTTTCGAGAATCCGCACCCGCGGGTCCGAAAGACAGTCGCCGAAAATCTCCCGCATCGGGCCGCGCGCCCAGGCCACGACCGCGGGCACCAATTCCGCGACGACGATCCTGGATTTTTCATCCAGTTCACCCTGCGCCGCGCGCAGGGTGAAGCCCATGCCCAGCCCGCCGATGAGAATATTCGGGCTCCGGTGGGCGCGGAGCCTCTTGCAGGCAAGGGAGGCGAGGGCTTCTTCGGAGCCGCTGAGCCGACTGTTCATCAACTCGTTCGACCCCAGCATGATCGAAAATTCGGCGCCGCGCCGCATGAGGCGGAGGTCTGCGCCGCCACCGGGCATTTGAACTCTATCGAGCTGGATCCAGGGAATCACGGGTGTCTTGTTCCTGGCGCCGGGACGTGCTTCGCGCCGCGCCGGCGGCGATTTGATCGTTCGCCGGTCATGCCGGTCTCGAGACCCTTTCGATCGTCATCGCCGCGAAGGCGGAAAGAGCCGTCGCGGCCGCGAAGAACCACAGGCCGGGCAGGGCTGCGACGGTTGCGACGCCGCTGGTTTTGGCCGCGAAGACAACGAGGGCGACCAGCATCACGTCCATCATCGACCATTTGCCCAGGGCCGAGAGAAAACGCAGCCGGTGACGTGGAGTGGCGCCGAAGGCGATGAGATACAAAAGAAACAGCTTCATCGCCGGGAAAATGAAGGAAAAGATCGAAACAATCGCCGTCAATCCCCATTCTCCGGCGCCGTAAAGTCCGCTGACTATGTCGACCAGGGAGGGCGTCTCTTCGAAGAAGAAAAGCTTTTCCATCCGCATGAGGGGAAGAACAAGGCCGAGCGGAAAACAGAATGCCGAGAGCAAAAGCAGAATCGGCGTGAGGCTTGCCATGAAGCGGCTTCGAATCGGCATGGAAGGCGCGCGCCCTTTTCAATTTCAGCAATCGCGCCAATGCTCCTATCATTCCGGCCGTCAGTCTGTCCAACGGCGAAATCCGGCGCGCTGTAAAAGCGGGCGCCGGTGCGGCGGAGCCGGGGATCGTTCAAAGCAGGGATTGCGGGCCTCCTGACGGCCGGCCGGCAGGTCGCGTCCGCATCGAAGCGCCTGGTCCGGCCTGTGCCGGGCCCCCGTTCGCAGGGCGTGCCGCACGGGGCGGCGCGGCGCTCCGGTTCAGCGGGTCTTTGCGTGGCGCCGGGCCGCGATTTCGTCCAGTTCCGCCTGTTCGGCGGCGTCGAGTTCGGCACGCTCGCGCGCATTGTCGCGCTCTTCGAGTTGTTCGAACTTCTTCAACTCCTCCACCGCTTCGGCAAGTCCGTCCTGGGCGGTTTCCAATTGCGCAACCAATTCATCGGCCGATGCGCTCAAATTGTCCCGCCGCTGAATCGCCGCTTTGGCGAAAGTCGGATAGGCAAAATGGGTGATATCGGAAATTCCGACCCGATCCTGCTCCGACTTGATCTGCTGGTCCAATTCATCGGCCATACGGGTGAATTCGGCCATCATGGACTCTATCTGAGCCACTTGACGACGTTTTTCATCGACCTGAAACCGTTTCAGGCGCAGCAGGCTATCTCGCGACTTCATCACTCAATACTCCATTCGATAAAGCCATCCTACGACAGAGTCATTTCCAAAACGTTGGCCAGACGTTCGAATCCTTCACTAAATCTGGTAACTTCATCCTTTTGTTGGGACAAAAATTGTTCCAAATCGGGATTCCGCAAAATTGCCAAGTCCGTCAGTGAATCGGATCCGGCGCGATAGGCGCCCAGCCGGATCAGTTCCTCCATATCCGCATAGGCCGCCATCAGGCGCTTGGCTTCGGTAAGCACGGGGCGGACCGGCTCGGGTATGCAGGCGGGCATGGTTCGGGAAATGGATTTGAGGACGTTGATCGCCGGATAGCGGCCGCGTTCGGCAATCGCCCGTTCCATGACGATATGACCGTCGAGAATTCCCCGCACGCTGTCGGCGACCGGTTCATTATGATTGTCGCCTTCGACAAGCACCGTGAACAGGCCGGTGATCGATCCGCCGCCGGCGACGCCCGGGCCGGCGCGCTCGAGAAGTTTCGGCAATTCGGAAAAAACCGTCGGCGTATAGCCCTTCGAGGTCGGCGGCTCGCCGGCCGACAGGCCGATCTCGCGTTGGGCCATGGCGAACCGGGTTACCGAATCCATCAGGCAGAGCACATCCTTGCCGTCGTCGCGAAAGAATTCCGAAAGCGCGAGGGTAAGAAAGGCGGCCTCGCGGCGCATCAGGGCCGGTTCGTCGGAGGTGGCGACGACGACGATGGAGCGCTTCAACCCGGCTTCTCCGAGATCGTCTTCGATGAATTCGCGGACTTCGCGGCCCCGCTCGCCGACCAGACCGATGATCGACACGTCGCAATCGGTGTTGCGGGCGAGCATGGAAAGAAGCACGGACTTGCCGACGCCGGAACCGGCGAAAATGCCCATGCGCTGGCCCCGGCAACAGGTTGTGAAGGTGTTCATGGCGCGCACGCCGAGATCGATCGGCGCGCCGACCCGGCCGCGATGATGGGCGCTGAGCGGCAGCGCCCGCGTCGGCCGCGACACCGGACCGAGCGGCAACGGACCCTTGCCGTCGATCGGTTCGCCGAAGGCGTTGATCACGCGCCCCAGCCAGGCATGGCTCGGGCGGACCGCGCCGTCCTCGGAGCCGAGAATGGCGCGGCAACCAAGGCGTACCCCATGGACCGGCGCGAATGGCATGCATAAGGCCTTGTCGTCCTGGAACCCCACCACCTCGCAGGCAACCAAGCGGTCCGCAGCCGCTTCGATCGTCACTCGGCTGCCGAGGCTCATCGCATAGAGCGGACCGGCGATCTCGATGAGCAGGCCGCGGACGCTGGCGACCCGGCCATAGATGACCGTCGCCTGGATGTCCGAAATGGTGTTTGTCAGGGATTTCATCGCTTATTCATCGCCTAATATTTAACGGTAACGGATCGTTAAGAGGTTTCGACAATGATTAACACAAGTGATTAATGGCGGTTGGAATTGGTTTCCGAACCAATGCGGACAGAGATTCGTCATGGAGCGTTCGAACTTGGCAGGGTGAAGAACGCACCAATGACGCCTCATACAGTCCTCCGGACCAATGCCGGTTGCCGATAACCACTTGCTCGAACGAATCGCGATCTGTTAACCATATTATCTTAATTGATTCGGGTTAACCCGCGCTCTTCGTTTTAGCCGCGTGCTGGGCCGGATCCCTCTGATCCGGACGAGGCAGGGAACTAAGGGGATTTAGCATGCGCGTTTTGCTCATTGAAGACGACAGCGCCACAGCGCAAAGCATCGAACTGATGCTGAAATCCGAGAGTTTCAATGTCTACACCACGGATCTGGGTGAAGAAGGCATCGATCTCGGGAAGCTGTACGATTACGATATAATTCTTTTGGATCTGAATTTGCCGGACATGTCCGGCTATGAAGTGTTGAGAACGCTTCGGGTATCCAAAATCAAGACACCCATCCTGATTTTGTCCGGCCTGGCCGGTATCGAAGACAAGGTGCGCGGTCTCGGCTTCGGCGCCGACGATTACATGACCAAGCCCTTCCACAAGGATGAACTCGTTGCGCGCATCCATGCGATCGTGCGCCGCTCAAAGGGCCATGCTCAATCGGTCATCACGACCGGCGAATTGACCGTCAATCTCGATACCAAGACCGTCGAGGTGAACGGGCAGAGGGTCCATCTCACCGGCAAGGAATACCAAATGCTGGAATTGTTGTCCCTGCGCAAGGGCACAACGCTCACCAAGGAGATGTTTCTCAATCATCTCTATGGCGGCATGGACGAGCCGGAACTCAAAATTATCGACGTGTTTATCTGCAAGCTCAGGAAGAAACTGGCTTCGGCGACCGATGGAACGAATTTCATCGAAACCGTCTGGGGCCGGGGCTATGTTCTGCGCGAACCCGATCAGGAAGTCATGCGGGAATCCGCATAACGCCCGCGAATGCGCGCACTCCCTTCCTTGCCTTGCCTTGCCTTTCACAACTTCGTTCGGCCGATGCCGGGCGGAGTTGTGGTCGTGAGCCGATCATGCCCGAGCGCTTGGAGCGGCTTACGTCCTTCAACTTCAGCGTGAAATTTCCAGTCGCACATTTTGACGTGCCGCCTTTGGCAGATACGCCCATCGGGGGGCGATCGGCTTGTCGTCAGAGCTGATGCCGGGCGGATAATTGGCGCCCGGATGGGTTCAAGGTGCTAAAAATCTAAGAATTTTGCAGGCATTTCTGGTAAAATACAGGAATTTAATGGACAAACTCGTCCGCCCAAGCGGGGAATGCACCTCGCGGTGGCCGCTGTTTCGCGGCCCGGTTCGCGCCATCGATGGGCGGGAGGGCGCGCTGCGGCTCGATTGCCGCGGGTTTATCCACAGATAATTTGGCTGGAACGGCATTCCGACTTCACGGGCGGGGCGAACGAATATCGAGCGCTGCAACAAGAGGTTGCCGGATGTCTTTTGCGAACCGCGCCGGCGCGCCGGCGCGGT
>Ga0214472_10008513_pt1 | contig 10714 bp, 13 predicted proteins | sample RVTome_6_FD_207662 | JGI IMG/M metagenome (GOLD analysis project Ga0214472, IMG submission 207662) | Soil microbial communities from uranium-contaminated site in the Upper Colorado River Basin, Wyoming, United States - RVT140D175 | ecosystem: Environmental > Terrestrial > Soil > Contaminated >...
CTCTGGAGCATAATCCGACCGGAGCGAAGCGAGGATCGATAAGATTATGCGGCCAAAACAAACAGATAGATAGAGAGTCTATCCGATTCAATCGGATCGGATCGCGCTCTATCTAGCGGACGCGCCGGCCTCGCGGGTAAGCGCCGTGCTGCTTCCGAACCAGCGCGCACCGGAGGCCGCCAGCACGCTACTTGACCAGCGTCACAGGGACCGAGGTGAGGTTAAGCAAGCTCGTCGTCGTCGAGCCGAGCAGCAAGCCCGAGACGGCGCCGAGGCCCCTCGTACCCATCACGATCTGGTCGCAACCGAGCTCCGCCGCGAGACTCGCGATTGTCTCGCCGGCGCGGCCGATCTCGAGGTACCGCTGATAGGCAAGGCCCGCCTCCTTGAGCAGCGCCTCGGCGGCCGCGAGCGCTTCGTTACCTTCCTCGTCGTGATAGTCGGCGATGGTCTTGGCAGGGAGAAACTGCGTCACGGACTGGGGCAAGGCCGGCTGGACATTCACCAGGTGGATTTCGACCTCGAGCCCGGTGGCGGCGAGCTGGGCGACATGTTTGACGGCCCGCAGCGCGACGTCCGAGCCGTCAGTGGGCACAAGGATCTTCTGCATCTTCTGTATCACAGTCCCATGGTGGCGTTACGAGTATGCAGAGCGCCGGTTCCGCGGTCACGGAACGCCGCGAGAGCTCCGTCACCGTATTGCTGCCCAAACCTACGCCGTCGGTCGTTCTGTGCGCGAGCTCCGGGAACCGGCCTCAATATCTGGCCGTTCCGTATACGGATTGAATTGACGTATGTCATTGCGAACCGGTTGAGGACGGACAACCGTTCGAGCCCGCGCGACCGTCGCAGACGGTCTTTTGCTCATCAAACTTATGCAGGAGGCGGCGAGCGAGATGCCCTACAAGACGATCCTTTCCTATGTCGACGAGCCCGAGCGCTGCACCTCCCAGCTCGCCCTTGCCCGCACCCTGGCCGAGCGCCATTCCGCCCATCTTGTCGGGCTCCACGTGATCCCCAACATCCAGGTCTACGCCGCCGCCGATACGGCGGCGATCAGCGTCGAGATATATGAGGCGGAACGCAAGAGCGCCGAGGATGTGGCCCGGCGGATGAAAGAGGCGTTCGTCGCCGCGATGAAGGGTGCCGGCTGCACCTCGGAATGGCGGAGCGTCGAGGAGGGGGCGGAGCCGATCGGCGACCGGATCGTCGAGCACGGCCTCGTCGCCGACCTGGTGATCACCGGCCAGATCGATCCCGACATCCGCTCGCCGCGTCGCGTCGGCACGCCCGAGGCGGTGCTGATGCATGGCGGTCGTCCGCTCCTGATGGTGCCCTATGCGGGCTCGTTCGGCGAAGCCGGGCGCCATGTCGCGATCGCCTGGAACGCGACCGGCGAGGCCGCGCGTGCCGCGTTCGACGCGCTGCCGTTCCTGATGGCGGCGGACAGGGTGACGATCCTGACAATCGGTTACGGCGGCGGTTACGAGCCGCCTGACATAGCCTCGGGACATGCGCTCGCGGCAAGCCTCGAGCGTCACGGCGTCAAGGCCGATGTCTCGGCCAGCGCCGCCGGCGACATCCCGGTCGGCGAGATGATCTTGTCGCGGATTGCCGACCTCGCTGCCGACATTCTGGTCATGGGCGGCTATGGCCACTCGCGACTGAGCGAATTCCTGTTCGGCGGCGCGACCAGGGATATCCTGCGCGAGATGACCGTGCCAGTCCTGATCGCGCACTGATGCGGACAGGACCGATCGGCGTCATCCTTCGCTCGACACGGTGGTGTGCTGCTAAACGCATTCGTCATTCGCCAGCTCATCGACTACTACCTCAAGCGCCGCAAGAAGAAGATGGACGAGCAGCACCGGGTGCTGATCGAAGCGCTCGGGCGCCGTCACGACAACGAGGCCGCCGAGCTGCGGCGGCGCTACGCGGCGCTGGGCCGGCTGGAGCGGCGCGAATTCGCGAGCTTCGATCAGAAATTCGGCGAGGCCAGCCGCGCGGACGATCACAGGCGCATCGACATCGACAATGTCGTCATCACCTACAAGTCCACCTACGATCTGGCCGGGCAGTGGACCTCGTCATCCCTAGTGGCTTACCCGGTGTTGTGCCTCAGAAATGCCAAGGTCCTTTCGTTGAACTCACTTACGTTCTCATATATGGGAGCATGAGAGCAGTCCTCGAAAACCACGAGCTCGCTCTTGCGGATGCCATTCTTCATCGCGTCCGAGAAACGCGTAGAAGTGACGAGGTCGTGGCGGCCGAAAGTGATTTGGGTTGGGGCAGTGATCTTGCCAAGCTGGGTCGCGGCGTCGTGACCAATGACAGCATTGGACTGTTGTAAGAACGCCTCCAGCGGCTGCATGGGCCTTCCTCTCACGAACGCGGCGAGCGATTCGACATAGTCCGGTTTCGCGGCGTAAAGCTCTGGCGTGAAGCACCAGGGAAAAATGCCCTGAATGACCATTTCCGTCACGCTGCCTAAGCCCTTGGCGAGCGTCTGCCAACTCTGAACGACGGCCTTGATGAAAGGGTCTGTCTTCGTCCAACTACTGTGGAGCGACAACGACTTTACCTTGTCAGGGTACTTGGCAGCGAACCACATCCCTGTCGCCGCACCCAATGAAAGGCCGGCCACATGGGCCCGATCAATCCCGATCGCCTGCATGAAGGCGGCGACGTCGTCGGCAAACAGCTCGGTTGAGTACGTTCCTGCGGGTTTGTCAGTTCCTCCGGCGCCCCGCGGGTCAACCGAGATGCACGTGAAGTGCTTCTCATAGTCCGCGACCTGAAACGCGTAGCAGGCGTTGTCAGCCGTCAGATAGGGTATGAGGATGAGCGGCTCTCCTGAACCCTGTTGTTCGTAATTCATCGCAATATCGTTGATCTTGACTTTCGGCATTGGTGTTCTCCTTCTTTGGCCAAGATTCCGGATCCGGCCGTCTCGTACGAAGCCGCAAACAGTCACGTTTCCCGCGGCTCTGAACCGCACGGCGTTCCTCTACTTGTTGGTTTTCCCAACCTACGGCCGATAGCCGGACGCGCGTCGGACCCGTCAACCCATAAAGGGTTTCCCTCCTGCGTCGGTGACCGGTCCGGCGGGGTCCGGCTGGTCCTCTCCCTTTGAAAATCAACAAAGGAGAGGACTTATGGAACTACTGACGCAAGACCTGCAACGCAGGCTCATTCAGAACGGCACGATCCGCCGAAGGCTCGACGAGGAGGGCGAAGCCGATCCCGACTTCATCCCGGTCGTCAAGCTGTTCACGCCGGACGGGCCGTGTACCTGGCTCATAACGGAGCTTGACCCCGAAGACCCCGAGATTGGATTCGGGCTGTGCGATATCGGCATGGGTTTTCCGGAACTGGGCAGTCTGTTCGTCCCGGAACTGGAATCGGCGCGCGGACCGCTCGGCATGGCGATCGAGCGCGGCCCCCCAACGCCAGGTGATCCGCTCTCAACAGCGGCGTGGGGACCGGTGGTCAACTTCGTGCTCCTCACGCAACCGCAACATTGAACAGCGATCCAATCCCGTACGTGGCCGCTGCAATGGCGCCCGCCGGGTCGCCGTCAGGAGCCTGTCGCCGATACGCCCAGGCTCCAGCTCTTTCGTGAGAAAGGGCCATCAGCGCGCCACGGCGGCGGCGCAAATATTTCTGCACCGCTGCGGCCTGCCGGCTGAGCCATTGCGGGGCCCGCCGGCGGCGCCGGGCGCCCCGGCGAGGCGTCATCGGTCGCCCAGGCGCACATTGTCTCCGGCAAGAACCCGTTCGCTCTGCATGTCCAGCGCGGCGAGCCCAAAATGCGCGACAACGGCGATTGCCGCCATGCACGCGAGCGCGGCGAGAAATGCTTTCATGGCGTCTCTCCTTTGGGCCGTGTTGCCTCTTTCAGGAACGCGATCAGATCGGCGCGGTCGGCGCGGCTCTGGATGCGCTGCATCGGCATCTTGGAGCCCGGAGTGTAGTGGTCGGGGCCGAGATCGAACAGGCTGTCGATCGTCTGCTCGTTCCACACGATGTCGGCGCCGGCCAGCGCATCCGAATACGCGAAGTCTGCGACCGTTCCGGCGGGACGGCCGAACAGGCCGTAAAGCGTCGGTCCGGCGCGGCGTGCGCCGTCCGGCTCGAGCGAGTGGCAGATCGAGCACTTGCGCACGAAGTGCCCTTCGCCGTTGGACAGTCCCGCGCGCCGCTTGAAAGGCAGCGGCTGGTCGCTCTCGGCCACCGAGCGCGCGGTCGAGACCGGCCAGATGCTGGCGTGGTCGTCGATACCGGCTGAAATCAGCCGCTCACCATCGTCGGCGAAGGCAAGCCCCCAGATCGGACCGCGCGCCACCGCGTGAAACTCGCGAATCGTGGTCCAGCTTTCGGTCGACAGGATGTGGATCCACCCTTCGCCGTCGCTCACGGCAATGCGCGTGCAGTCGCGCGACAGGGCCAGGCCCAGCACCGGCTGACGGCCGGAAGTGATGTCGGCGATCTCGATGCCGGTATCGAGGTCGATGATCCGCACCACACCATCGACGGCGCCATAGGCGAGCCAGCCGGCCGTCTCGTTCAGCGCCAGCAGATTGACGCCAAAGCCGTGGCGCACGGCGATGCGGTCGAATGCGCGCCGGGCGACGTCCCAGCGCCGGATCGTACCGTCGTACGACGCCGACCAGAGGGTCCGGCCATCGCCGGAAAAGACGACCGAATTGACGTTCGACCGGTGACCGTCGAGGAAGGCGAGGCGCTTGCCGCTCGCGATGTCCCACAGCCCGATGCGCCCGTCCCAGCCGGCCGAAGCCACGGTCGCGCCGTCAGGGGCCACGGCAACCGAAAGCAGCTTGCCGCGATGTCCTTCGAGCCGATGGATCGGCTCCCCGGTCGCGACGTCGAACACCCTGAGGTCGAAGTCGTCGCCGGCGGTCACCAGCCGGCGCCCGTCCGGCGTGAACGCAGCCGCATTGACCGCCGCCTCGTGGCCCTCGAGCCAGCCCAGCCGGCGTGCCGAGGCGATTTCCCATAAACCGGCCGAATTGTCGAAACTGGTTGTTGCGGCGAACCGGCCGTCCGCCGAAACGGTGACCGAGCGGACCGGGCCGCCATGGCCGACGAGGGTGGCGAAATTCGCGCTGCGCACGTCGCTGGCACCGCCCGCCGCACAAACAACCGCCACCAGCAGGCCGGCAACGACCCGCATGGCCTATTCCGCGGCTGCCGGGCCGTCGGCCGGAGCCCGGCGCGCCTCCACCTCGGCGGCCCACAGATTGTGGTGCTCGCGGGCCCAGTTGAGGTCGACTTCGCCCGTTCCCATGGCGTCGAAGGCGCCCTCCATGCCGAGCGTGCCGATATAGATGTGGGCGATGATGGCGATCACCAGCACCAGGGCGACGACGGTGTGCCAGAGCTGGCTGAGCTGCATCTCCTGCATCGTCGTCAGGCTGGTCGGCAGGTCGAAGCCCACGAGGTTCATGACCTCGAACGTGGCGGAGAACATGCGGAACTCGAACGGGAACATGAGCGCGATGCCCGACAGGCTGAGCGACAGGCCGAGAAGCATCACAATCCAGAACACCAGCTTCTGGCCGGCGTTGAACTTGCGGCTCGGCGGATGGACCCCCTTGACGAGCAGCCCGCCGCCCCGGGCGATCCAGACCAGGTCATGCCGGCTCGGGAAATTGTGCCGCACCCACATCACGAAGGTGATGAGGAGCCCCGCCATGAAGGCGAAGGCCAGATAGTTATGCAGGAGCTTGCCGACGGCGGTGAGCGAGGCGAACGCTTCCTTGCCGATGACCGGGATCAGCAGCGGGCGGCCATAGAGCATAATGAGCCCGGTGAGCCCGAGAATGACGAATGAGACCGCGAGCAGCCAGTGCCCGAAGCGCTCGATCGCGGAGAACCGGGAGATGGTGGCGCCGGCCTTGCCATGCTCGATGCGGATGCGGCCGCGCAGAAGGTAGAACAGCAGCAGCAGGGCGACGATGCCGCCGAGGCCCCAGGCGCCGTATTCGCGCACCGGCCCGTTGCGGATATTGAGCCACAGCGCGCCTTCCGACTGCACCAGCGTCGCCGCGTTGCGGTCCGGGATCGAGACGGAAAAACTCTCGCCCTGGCGAATGGCGCGCCAGAGCTCCGAATCCGATCTCGAGCCGAGGGCGCCGCCGGGCACTTCGCCGGCGACCGGCGCGGCCTGTTCGACGGCACCGGCGGGCGGGCGCACCGTCTGGGCCGCGGCGGGGTCGAAGACAGCCACCGTGGCGAGAAGCAGCAGCGCCAGGCCGGCGCGGGCTGCCATGCGAACGGCCCGGGAAAAGCCTGAGCCACAATACACTCCGGTCATGGTCAATCCCCGGTTCGGCTCCGTCAGTTGTACTTCTGATAGCGCGCCCGGCCGTGCAGCTGGTGCCGCGTGTCCTCGTCCAGTTGCGCCGGTTCGGCGCCCGACGGCTTCCCTGGTCAGACCGCTCATGCGTCATCCGGCAGGTCGATTTCGCCCTCGACTTCGTGGCGGAGGCCAAGCTCGTCGATAGTAAGCACGGCCTTGGCCTTCAGCTTTTTCCGGCCGGCGCCACCCCGGCCTTCGGCCGAGCGGACCACCTCCTCAATCTTCTGCTGCGAGGTCACGCCGACGCGCTTCAGGAACCGGCGCAGGCTCATATTGAAGTCTTCGTCACTCATCGGCTCGCTCCCGTCGCGATGTCCAAGGATTGCCCCTCGTAGCATACTCCCGCGCCCGCGACATGTAGAGCGCGGACGCGCGCCGGTAGGCGGCAAGCCAGCGGTGGCGGCCGGACTATCTCAATGCGCCGCCGAGCTCCTTGGGCTCGATCGTCTCGATGAAAGCCTGAATCGCCTCAACCTCCTCGATCGTCAGTTCTACCGGCGCGATGGGGGGTGGCCGCTCGGGCGGGAACGGTTCGGTGACGCCGGCGATCTGGACGACGGCGGCATGCGGGCTTGCGGTCCAGAACGTGCTCAGTTTCTCGCTCCAGTCGGCAAGCGAGCGCAGCGCCGCAAAGGACGGTGTCGAATCGATGCCGCCGAACCTGTTGGCTTCGCTGACGACGTGGCAGCGGCCGCAATGCAGCAGTGCCAGCCTTTCGCCGTCCGCGGCCAATGCGGCCGGAATCGAGGACATCCCGACCGAAGCAAGCAGCAGAAAGGACCAGCGCATGTGGCGCCCGCTCTTCCGGCACCGACAGAGCTGCGGTGTCGGCGCCGCTCGAGCTTAGAGCATAATCCGATTGGAGCGAAGCGAGGATCGATAAGATTATGCGGCCAAAACAAACAGATAGAGCCGTCTATCCGATTCAATCGGATCGGATTGCGCGCTAGGTTGAAAACCTGCCCGCATGAACATGGAACTCCTGTTGCCCGGATAATGGCTTCGACAGGCACACTTGCTGCTGGCCCAACTCCTGCCGTCGGGTCAGCGCCGGCGAGCACCCGCCGTAGCGATTGGCAGCGTCGAAGCTGAGCCAGGCGGAGGCGAAAAACTCATCGGCGAGACGGGCTGCGAGGGCGAGCCGCGAAGTCGGAGCAAGATTTCACCAAAAATTAAGGGCATTCATCTGCCATCATCGTGCCACGGAAGCGCGCTATCAAACCCTGCGGGGGAGTGCTTTCGACTGATAGGTGCGAACATGACCACTGCCAGATCCGATGATTCGCAGTCCGGCCCGTCACTCGAGCCCACGCTGCAGGAATTGCTGAGCGAGCCGATCATCAGGATGCTGATGGGGCGCGACGGCGTCGAAGAAGACGAGGTCGTTGCGCTGATGGAGCGGATCCGGAGACGGCCGCCGCATGAGAGCTGGCCCCACGCAGCGTGAGATCATCACGCGGAGCGGGACCGGCCGTTGCCGGCCCGCGGGCACCGGCGACCCGCCCACACGGGCGAATACCGGTCCGGATGCGCTTCCAGCGACCGCTCGCGGTGCGATTTGCATGACGGATGGCGAGGGCGCGCAGTCGGACCCTCAGGCCATGCGTGCCAGACGCGTGCGGACATCGTCGAGCGGCCGGGCGCGGCTGTCGATGCTTGACCACGGGTCGCCGGTCTGGGCGAGGCGACGGAAGATGTTCTTCACGGTGTATTTGCGCGGGCCGAGGCTGCGCGCGCTGACCTCGTCCCAGCCGGTGATGCACGCGAGGTTGGCGATATAAGCGAGCCTCGCGGCATCGTTGACGACCACATGGGTCACGCTGCCGCCTTGCTTGTCGAGCTCGACGCGATCGATCCAGTCGGGGAAGAAGTCGGGCATGTCCTTCTGGAAGAACCCGTTCCGGCCGATTCCGTCGGGGAAGCGCTGCATCGTGAGCGGCCGGTCGCGCCAATGCGGAAGGGCGGTGTCGGCGATGCGCCGGTAGTGTTTCAGGGTGAGGCTTCCTAGTGCGAGCGGCGCGCCGGTCGGAGCCATTTCGACCGCAGACGCCGCCAGCGCTATGGCCGAAGCGGCCAAATCCACGGAATCATGCTCACGCAAACCACGCCGGCGATGATGTTCATCGGCAGCCCGATCAGAAGGAAATCCCTGAACCGGTAGCCGCCAGCCGAGTACACAAGCGTATTGGTCTGATAGCCTATCGGCGTCGCGAAGCTGGCGCTCGCGGCAAACATGACGGCGACCACGAACGGGCGGGGGTCGAGGCCGAGCTGAGCCGCGATTCCCGCCGCCAGCGGCGTCACGATTACCGCGACGGCGGTGTTGCTGATGATCTCGGTCAGGATCGACGTCAGCACATAGACGACCGCCAGGGCCACCAGGGGCGAGGACTCCGACATGAGCGGTCCCGCCACGCCGGCGATCAATTCAAGAGCGCCGGACGATTCGATGCCGGCGCCGACGATCAGCATGGCGATGATGAGGACAAGAATGCGTCCATCGATGCTCTCGATGGCTTCTTCGGCGCTGACGCACCTGGTGATCAGGACAACGCTTGCCCCGATTATCGCGAGGGCCGCGATAGGCAGCACCTCAGCCGCCGCCAGGGCGATCACCGCGATCGGTGTCACCACCGCGATCGGGGCCTTGTGTCGACGCAGCGCCCTTGCGCTCGGATGGCTCAGATTGAGGAAGTCGAACGTGTCGGCCATCTCGGCGATCCCCTCCGGCTCTCCCTCGACGAGGATGGCGTCACCAACCTGGAGCTTGATCCTGTTGAGGTCACGGTGGGTCAGTTTGCCGTGACGACGGATCGCCAGGGGATAGACTCCGAAACGTTGCGGCAGGCGAAGTGCGCCGAGCTGATGGCCGGCCAGCGTCGGTCCGGGGGCGACCAGGGCCTCGATAACCTTCTTTGCGCCTTTCGGCCCATCGCCTGGGCTGTGGCCCACGTTGAGGCCTGCCTGCTCATGCAGCGTCAGCAACTCATCGGCGGGCGCGGAGATCTTGAGACGGTCGTATATGCGGAGCTCGACCGACTCCAGTCCGCTGCGCATGACCTGGCCGCGCCTGCGCACCGAAATGAGGATGACATCCGGTGCGGCGAGACAGGTGATCTGCGACGGTGTCTTACCGCGAAGGGGCGAGCCGCGCGGAATGGTGATCTCGGTGACAAAATGTGGAGCTTCACGCCTGGACAGTGCGGCGGCCATCGTCATCCGGGCCGGCAGGAACCGCGAGGTAATGGTGAGGAAAAGCCCGCCCGTCGCCGCGAGGGCGACGCCAAGGGGTGTGATCTCGAGTATGCCGAAAGGCGCGAGTCCTTCGCCACGGGCGATACCGTCGACCAGCAGATTGGTCGACGTACCGACCAGCGTACAGGTGCCGCCCAGGATAGCCGCGTAGGAAAGCGGTATCAGCAGTCGCGAGGGCGCCTCGCCTAACGCCTCGGCGAGCTTCACGACGACCGGGATCAGAACGATTAAGATCGGCGTGTTGTTCATTACGGACGAGGCGACCATGGTCGACCCCAGCACTGCGGCGAGCGCGAGCGCTGGGCGGCGCTCGGCCCACCCGAGCACGATGCGACTTGCGAGGTTGAGAACGCCGGTCCGAACCAGGGCGCCGCTGAGAACGAACATCGCGGCTATGGTCACGATGGCGCTGTTCGATAGGACGGCGAGGGCCTCCGTGGCCGGCGTCAGTCCGAGCGCCAGGAACAGCGATGCGCTGCCAATCGCGGTGATTTCGGGCGGGAACTTCTCGGCAATGAATGCGGCCAGAATGCCGCCGAGAAGGGCAAGCGCGATGAACGGCTGACTTTCGGCAACCCACTCCACCCGCGCCTACCCCTCGAAGGTTTCCGACGGCGGAAAAGACGCTTCGCACCGCCCGCCCGGAAGGCATCCCAGCAACCAAAAGGCCTTGGGCCGGCAGGCGGATTGCGCTCTAGATATGCGCCGAATAATGGCGATCCAGCGTCCCGCCCCGAGAAAGCGTTCCAGGGACGGGAGCTGCCGTCTCGACTACTCGGCGGTCACCTGGCCGCGAATTTCGCCGTCCGGGTGCTCTGCGGTGTGGATATTCGCATACCACTGCCCGTCGCGCAGCTGGGCTGCTTGCTCCTCGGTGAGCTCGGCCGAGCCCTCCGAGCCGCTTGCGGTATCTTCGAACGCGACCACGGGCCCGGCGTTCTCGCCAGGTGCGGCCGGTCCGTGAAAATGTGCTGCGGTCGCGTCACCGCTCAGCCCGGAATATTCGAGCGACCAGTTCAACTGGCGGCTCTCCGTATCGTAGGTCGCGTCAACCGCCCCGGTCGCCGTCGTCTCCAC
>Ga0214472_10008514_pt1 | contig 10713 bp, 14 predicted proteins | sample RVTome_6_FD_207662 | JGI IMG/M metagenome (GOLD analysis project Ga0214472, IMG submission 207662) | Soil microbial communities from uranium-contaminated site in the Upper Colorado River Basin, Wyoming, United States - RVT140D175 | ecosystem: Environmental > Terrestrial > Soil > Contaminated >...
GGCATCCCTGATTTCGGCGTACTATTATCTGCGTTTAGTAGTGGTGATGTTTATGCAGGAAGGCGAACCAGAGATCCATAAAGATCGCTGGCTTAACCTTACAGCCGGCGCCACCGCGTTGGCCACCATATTGCTTTTCGTTTTCTCCGAACCCTTATTTGGCTGGGCCAGCCAAGCGCTGTTGAAGGTCTTCTAGTAGAGAAGTACGCGGGTAAGCAAGTAGGCAAGAGATCGTCTAAGTTGTTTACCTGTATACTTGTCTACTGCTCCCATGATCAAAGCACTAATCTTCGATTTCGATGGCCTGATTGTTGATACCGAGTGGCCAGATTACGAATCCTGGCAGCAGGTATACCAGCAATATGGCTGCGAGTTGGGCGTGGAAACGTGGGGTCAGATTGTTGGCGGCAATGGAGCCTCCGATTTCGATCCACATACTCATCTCGAAGAGCTTTGTGGCAAACGGCTGGACCGCGAGGAAATTTGGGTAAGCCGCCGAAAACAATATTTGGGCGAGTTGTCAGCCCAGCCCATTTTGCCCGGTGTGCTTGATTACCTAGACGAGGCCGAAACCCGTGGTCTGCAGCTGGCGGTCGCCTCCAGCTCGCCGGAGAACTGGGTGCGCGGACACCTGGCGCGGCTGGGGCTCTACCAACGTTTTGATGCCATTAAGACTGCAGACGATGTGACGCGCACCAAGCCAGACCCAGAGCTTTTCATCGCCACCCTTGATGCCCTATCGCTTACGGTGGGCGATGCGATTGTCTTCGAGGATTCCCCGAACGGGGTGGTGGCTGCCAAGGCAGCCGGGTTATTCTGCGTTGCGGTCCCCAATAGGCTTACCGCTCAGTTGAAGTTTAACGGCGCAGATCTGCGGCTGAACTCTTTGGCGGAAAAGACTTTAGGGGAGATATTGCAAAAAGTCGCAATATAGAAAGCGGCGGTCCGCGCCGCTTTATTGTTTCTCCACTACAAGGCTATCGAACTAAACGACTAGTGGACCACTTCTCCGTATAGCTTGCGATGTACGGTGCTCAGCACGCGTACCTGCTCGGCGGCGTGATAGCTGGAGCGAACCAGCGGGCCGCTTTCCACCCACTTGAATCCGATGCCCAGCCCGTAATCCTTAAGCTCGGTGAACTCAGCGGGAGTGTAATAACGCTCGATGGGCAAGTGTTTCTTGCTGGGTTGCAGGTATTGGCCGAGGGTGAGGATGTCCACGCCCCACGAACGCTGGTCGCGCATGACCGCTTTGACCTCGTCCATCGTTTCCCCCAGGCCTAGCATGATGCCGCTCTTGGTGAGTACATCGGGTTCCATCTTTTTGGCGTTGCTGAGAGTCGCGGCAGCCCAATCGTAGTTATCCTGTGGCTGCACTTTCTTGAACAGGCGTGGAACAGTTTCCACATTGTGGTTGAGTATCTCCGGGCGGGCGTCCATGACGATCTTAAGCGCCTCGGCGCTACCTTTGAAATCGGGGATCAGTACTTCGATGGAGCAACCGGGGTGAATCTGGCGGATGCGTTTGATGACCATGGCGAATATAGGGGCGCCGCCGTCGCGGCGGTCATCGCGGTTCACGCTGGTGATTACCGCGTGCTTCAGGTTCATGTCCTTCACCGCCTGGGCTACGCGCAGGGGCTCGGCCCAGTCCATAGCGTTGGGTGTGCCGCGCTTGATGTCGCAAAAACCGCAGGAACGCGTGCATACGTCGCCCAGCATCAGGAAGGTGGCGGTGCCATCTCCCCAGCATTCGCCGATGTTTGGGCACATAGCTTCTTCGCACACTGTGTGCAGCGACTTGCTGCGCATCAGGTGGCGAATATTCTCGTAACTCTCGCCCATTGGTGCACGTACGCGGATCCATTCCGGGCGGCGCTGCGGTACCGGCGCCAGTTGGATGTCGTCGAGCTTGATGCGATCTCTGGTGGGGGTGTGTTGATTCATTGTTTTTTATTTTACCTTAGGCAAAACCTCACCATAAAAGCATAAAGAGTACAAAGGAAATACTTTAGGAACAACTGTTTCCAGCACGGGAAATGCAAATAGGCTGAAGTTCTCTGTGACTGGAAGGTTTTTTAATTCGCCTAACGTCATTTTTGGAATCTGGACATGGCAAATGTCCCGGGTCATATGCCTCTATTTTCCTGCCCAGCGAAACCCATGGATAGAAATAGTGTTATAGTGTTCACAAATGTGCACATCGTGCAATTATGTGCAAACAATGACTCCTCTAGATTTTGCACGGCATTGGAGGTGTTGGCCAAATGGATGATTATGAGCGCATGGCCTTGCTGGCTCAGATTGCGGAGCTTTATTACATGCAGAATATGAATCAAGCCGACATCGCTCGTAAGTATGGTTTTTCGAGGTCAAAAGTCTCTCGGCTGATAACCGAATCTCGAGATACTGAAACGGTGCAAATTCGCATTAATCATCCCCTTCGACGAGATCTATATTTGGAAAATCAGCTTAACGAGGCATTCAAGCTTAAAGATGTCTTTGTTCTTGAGACTGGTTTAGATACTGAAGACAAGAATCTTCGCATGTTAGGTCGCTTGGGCGCCTATTACTTAAGCGAAAATCTATCTGCAACGAGTACCTTGGGAATATCGTGGGGAACCGCGATCTACGAGACATCTCACGCTTTCCGTCGTAGGAATTATCCCCAATTTCGTATTGTTCAAATAATCGGCTCAATAGGTTATGGCGATCCCGCTGTAGACGGGCCGGAGCTCGCAAGAAACATCGCATCGATCTTTTCTGGGAAATATTTTACGTTAAATTCACCTGTCATAGTCCAGGACAAACGTGCCCGCGACGCGCTGATCAATGAACGCCATATCCAGGATGTGTTAGCGCTTGGCCATAAGGCTGATTATTACCTGGTGGGAATAGGAACAACTATTCTGGAGCATTCTGCTCTGGTGCGTGCCGGGAGTATTTCTAATGCAGAGATGGAATCCATCAATCGTTCCACCGGCGCAGTTGGCGACATTTGCGCGAGCCTCTATGATCAAGATGGAAAATTTGAGGGTATCGAATTCAATGAGCGCGTTGTTGGTATTTCGCTAAAGGATCTTAAGTCCGCTAAGGGTGTTGTCGTCGGTATTGCCGGGGGCGAGGTGAAAGCGCGCGCAATTCTTGGGGCATTGCGCGGCGGCTTAATCGACGTGTTAGTAACCGATGACAAGGCGGCTGAAAAGGTCTTGGAAATCCATCACTCTTAAAAGCATGGTGAAAACGTGCCAAAGGTGAAGAAAAAGATCCATCATGATGCCGGATTGCACGCCAGACCCTTGGCGCAATTCGTCAAGACCGTTAGGGCTTACGATGCTGATGTTCAGGTGACTAACTTGACTCGGAGCAAAGGCCCTGTGACAGGAGCCAGTCCTGTAAAGCTTCTGCTACTTGCCGTTAGTAAAGATCATGAGATCGAAATTGAGACCAGCGGGAGGCAGGCCAGCGAGGTCCTCGAAGCACTTGAAGCCTTAATTGAAAGTAATTTTGGAGGGCATTGATGTTTGACGTTTTTTCAGAAAATATCGGCCTGATTCTTTTACTTCTTTTGCTCATGTGGGGGCTTCAATTTGGTTTGGCTTACATCCAAATGCGTAGATTCTACGCGCGTTTGAAAATCGTGCGCAAGGCGGGTTTAACTGCTGTAGGGATGGGTGGAAGCCGTTACCGAGGGCGTGCTTATGGCGTGCTGACGATTGATGAGAATAAAAATGTAATCCATGCCGAAAAAATGTCTGGCTGGTCCAATTTTTCAGGTTTGAAACCAGTCACAGAACTGGAAGGGATGAGCCTATTGGATATTCTGGACACACAACAAGAACTTCCTTTGCCCCAAAAATTATCAGACGCTTTTCGTAATGCTGCGGCCTACCTGCGCGATGCAGATGAGAAAAGGATCGCAAAAGGGTTGAATGCCGGGAATGCAGAAACCTAAAACCGGAAGAGGAGAAGGAGGTGTTCGATCGACATTTACGCGTAGAAACCACACCCCAAACTACTTGTAGAGTGTAAGGAGGTCTCAAATCATGGATGTCTTAGTTAGCGCAGCGGAATGGTTCATAGGACTCTTCCGAACAGGCGGCGATGTTTTTCTATCGTTAGTGACCGGCATCGTACCGCTGTTGATCGTCCTGTTGACCGGAGTTAATGCTCTGGTGGCCCTAATTGGCCCCGAGAGAGTCGATAAAGTTGGAGAATGGGCGGCTCGTCCTGGGTTGATTTACTACCCGGTTCGATACATTTTGCTTCCGGTTTTAGCCGTCTTTTTCCTCACCAATCCTATGGCTTACACCATGGGCCGCTTCCTGCCCGAGAAGTACAAGCCTGCTTTCTATGACTCAGCTGTCTCATACGTTCACCCGCCTTTGGGTATTTTCCCTCACATCAACCCAGGTGAACTGTTTGTATGGCTGGGCATTGCCGCGGGCATCGAATCTCTCGGACTATCAACGGTCCCGCTGGCTTTGTGGTACTTGGTGGTCGGCCTGATCGTCATCTTCATTCGCGGGATTGTCACTGAGCGCATCACTGCGGTCATGTGGGCCCGCCGTGAAGCCAAGGCCAAGTAAAGGAGCTCACAATGAATGCCTTTTTAGTTCGAATAGGTCGTGGAGTTGGCGGCGTTGTTGGTGCTCTTTACCAGGCAGGCCGTGACGCAGTGGATCAGGTTGTCGTCAACATTCTGCCCTTTATGGCTTTCATCAGCCTCGTGATCGGTATCATCCTTGCAACCGGTGTGGGTGATGCCATTGCGAATCTGCTGACTCCATTGGCTGGCAGTCTGGTCGGTTTGTTGATCTTGTCGGTAATCATTGCTCTGCCTGTGCTCTCACCTCTTTTGGGCCCAGGAGCAGTGATCGCGCAGATCATCGGCACACTGTTGGGTAGCACCTTGATTGCCAATGGCAGCATTCCGGCGCGGTATGCGTTGCCGGCCTTGTTTGCCATCAACCCTCAGGTTGGTTGTGATTTCATCCCTGTGGGCTTGGCCTTGGGAGAGGCAGAACCAGAAACAGTGGAAGTTGGTGTTCCGGCGGTTTTGTTCTCTCGCCTGATCACCGGCCCTGTCGCCGTTTTGATCGCTTTCTTGTTCATGCCTTTGCTGCCTTACGAATAGCCTGACGTTTGAAAAGACAGGGGGGAACGAAAGTTCCCCCCTGTACGGCCAGAATCAGAGACCGTTTTTATTGTTGAAAGGAGAAATTCAATGAGCGCAAAGAAATATCGCCGAGTAAAGATTTCCGCAGGCAGCCGGGGTTGGGGTGGGCCGCTGATCATCGAACCCAAGCCCGGGAAAGACTTGATCTACTGCGTTACGGGCGGAGGGATCCATCCCATTGCGCAACGCATTGCCGACCTCACAGGTGGCACTGCCTTTGATGGTTTTCGCTCGAAAGCCAAGTTTGAAGAGATCGCAGTGGCTGTGATTGACTGTGGCGGCACGGCACGGGTTGGCGTTTACCCAATGAAAAAGGTGATGACTGTGGATATCTATAACACTAAGCCATCCGGTCCGCTTTTTCGTTTCATCAAGGAAGACATTTTTGTCTCAGGCGTTGGAATTGATCAAATTGAGCTTCTCGACAATTAACTTGGTCAAGGTTCCAAACTGAGGCAATAAATGATCAAATACGAGGCTCGCATAACAGAAATCGGCCCCTCTGTTTCCGAGTTCATCGAGCAAAATATCCTGGTTCTCTTCGGCAAGGACGCCCCCGAGGAGCTGGCAGAGTTTTCTGTCTTACATGACGGCAAGGTGTTAATAGGAAAGATTGCTCCGGGGGATGCAATTCATCTAGGCGACCAGCAATATAGGATTTTGGCCGTCGGAGAAGTCGCAAACACTAACTTGGCTAATCTCGGCCACCTGATAATGAAATTCAACGGAGAAACCGAACCGGAAATGCCCGGTGACGTGTGTGTGGAGGCTAAGCCAATCGCCACTTTGGAGCCCGGCCAGGTATTCAGAATTGAGGATTCCTAATAGGAAAATGAAATGAAATCGCTTCGTGAGCGTTTGCAGGAATTTGAAATTAAAAAGGGGCATCCAATTCGAGTTGGGTTAGTTGGAGCTGGTCAAATGGGTACCGGGTTGATCGGTCAGATGGAGTTAATGGATGGCATGAAAGCGGTAGCCGTTGCTGATGTGCTTCCTGGCCGGGCCCTGGACGCACTCCACGAAGCGGGCGTGGATTTTTCCTTGGCTGCCGAAGCCAAAGATGCTGCAGAAGCTGAGAGCTTAATTGTTTCGGGTAAAAGGGCGGCCATGCAATCTACTGAAGAATTGCTCAAGATTCCGAGCTTGGACGTAATCGTCGAATCAACCGGGATCCCCGAAGTGGGCGCAAAAATATGCCTAGGGGCTATAGAAGCCGGTAAACATATTGTCAATATGAATGTAGAAGCAGATGCCACGGTAGGCTATTTCCTTGGCCAAAGAGCCCTTAATGCAGGGGTAATTTATACACTCGCCGCCGGAGATGAACCTGGATCGATCAAAGAACTTTATGATTTTGCCGACGCGCTTGGTTTCGAAATCGTCGCCGTTGGCAAAGGGAAAAATAATCCGCTCAATCGAGCGTCGAATCCAGACAGTGTGGCCGAAAAAGCCAAAGCGAAGCAAATGAGTCCCAAGATGCTGGCGTCCTTTGAGGATGGCACCAAGACGATGGTGGAGATGACTTCCATTGCCAATGCGATCGGGTTTGTGCCGGAAGTGCGCGGGGCCCACGGCCCGCGGGTTTCGGTCGCGGACCTGCCCAAGGTCTTTGTGCCAAAAGACGCGGGAGGTATTTTGGATGGAACTCGCATCGTGGACTATGCCGTGGGGCCCGCTCCTGGGGTCTTCGTGATTATTACCACGGATCGAGAAAAGATCATACGGGATCTAAACTATTTAGGATTGAGCGGTCATGGTAATTATTGGTGCTTATATCGCCCTTATCATCTGGCAAATCTCGAAACCCCGATTTCCATTGCCCACGCGGCAATGGATGGATTGTCAACCCTTGTTTCTTTTCGCCCTCCCAGTGCCGAAACCATCACTATGGCAAAACGCGATCTAAAAATCGGGGAGAAAATTGATGCATTAGGTGGATTCACTGTCTACGGAATGATCGAAAAGGCAACGGTCGCCGCAGCGGAAAACTTGCTTCCCCTGGGTTTGGCTGTAGGAGCAATAATGACCCGGGACGTCCCTATGGGGCAACCAGTCTCCTATGACGATGTGCGCCTTGATCTGTCTCAAAAAATAGTCACTATGCGCCAAGAACAAGACAAGATGATTCGAGTGGCTGCCTAGACCTGGTGTGTATGCCGAACAAACCTCGAGATCCTTTTTCTAATAGACCGGGAGGCGTCGTAGACCGCCTTTCAACCACCTATCAGCATTTGTTGGGGAATAAGGGCCAGCAAGTCGCCGGTTCAGTTCACCACGGCGAAGAATTAAGGGATTTGTTTGCGCCCCAGCCGGTCCGTGAGAATATGCTTGAAACCATTGCCCTGAGCGTTAACCTCGGACTCACTGTGGGCAATATGAGTGAAGCGAGCATACGTTTAAGTTCGGGGAAATACCTCGTTTCAAGTGTTGAAAGTTGGTTTCCGGCGATGTTGGATCAGGACCTAATCCTTGTTTCCCAAAATCTTGAGAAGGGTTTTAACCATGGGCAATCGCCCAACCATTGGGCCTGGCATCTTTTCGCATACCATCATTATCCTGATGATCACGCAGTTTTTTTGGGCCAGCCAGCGGCCGCATTGGCTGTGTCCGCTCGTGGGGAACTACCGGATAGTAGACTACTAGCCGGAACCGGCGATTTAGGTGGGTTCATGCTGAGCTCACCGGATGCAACGGAGATTGAAGCCGCAATTCAACAGGCTCAGGTTGTGCTAATAACTGGGGTCGGCCTTCTGTCTCATTCAAGCACGCTCCACAGAACAATCTCGAATATGCAAACAGTGAATCGTCTGTGTGAAATTACTGTTATGGCTGACAATAAGCATTGAGGTATGGATGCCGAAAACTAAAAGTCCAAAAAATCAAGCCCCCAAAGTTTTTGCAGATTTGAGCAATGCGGACCTTCATAGGATGCTGTATGGGATGATATTGATCCGTCGTTTTGAGGAAAAAGCTCTGGATCTTTACTCGCTGGGAAAGGTGCATGGCACGATGCATTTGTCGATCGGCCAAGAAGCGACCGCGGTTGGCGCTTCCAGCGCATTAACTCAGAATGACTATTTGCTCAATACTCACCGGGGACATGGACATTGCCTGGCCTGGGGCAGTGAACCCGATTTGATGATGGCTGAATTTATGGGAAAGGAGACAGGTTACTGTCGCGGGCGGGGTGGGTCAATGCACATCGCCAATGTCGAAGCCAACAACCTTGGCGCAAACGGCATAGTGGCGGGTGGAATTCCAATCTCTGTTGGCGTTGGATTAAGTATTAACGCGCGCAAGACAAACCAGGTAGTCTTGTCGATCTTCGGAGATGGGGCGGCAAATGAAGGAGCGTTTCATGAGTCGCTAAACATGGCTAGCATCTGGAAATTGCCGATAATCTTTCTCTGTGAGAACAACCAGTATGCTATGTCGTTGCCTATTGAGAAAGGCTTTAATATCGACAAGATCAGCCGCCGAGCCGAAGCATACGGAATTGAAGGGGTAACCATAGATGGAAATGATGTGTTGGAGGTTTACCGAACGGTTAAAAGGGTCAGGGAGCACGCATTGGCTGGTGGCGGCCCAACTTTAATAGAAAGTCTTACTTACCGATATATGGGACATTCAAAAAGCGACCGCCAGGCCTATCGAACCCGTGATGAGGTAAAAGAGTGGATGGGCAAGGATCCCATTGATCGATTTGCCGCATCCTTGAATTTAAGCAAAGCTGAAAAGGATGACCTCTTCAAAAAGGCCGAAGCGGAAATCGAAAAGGCAGTAGCATTTGCCGAAGCAAGCCCAGAACCAAGTGTCGATTCAATTTTGGAGGGGGTCTATGCCTAGTCAGAACGGAAAGCGCGAGATCAGTTATCTGGACGCTCTACGAGAGGCCATTACTTTGGCTATGGAGAACGACGAGCGCATTTTCTTAATTGGTGAAGATATTGGTGTATATGGTGGCGCATTTGGCGTATCTGCCGGGATGCTGAAACGTTTTGGCGCCGAGCGCGTGATTGATACGCCTATTTCGGAAGCCGGGATCGTGGGAGCCTGCATCGGCGCTGCGCTTACCGGCATGCGACCCATCGGTGAGATCCAGTTTATGGATTTCATCACCTTAGGCATGGAGCAGCTGGTTCTGCAGGCAGCCAAGGTGCGGTTTATGTTCGGCGGAAAGGCCAAGGTACCTATGGTGTTGCGTACACCGGCAGGATCTGGAACCGGGGCCGCTGCCCAGCATTCCGAAAGTCTGGAAAACTGGTTTGCGCATGTTCCCGGCTTGAAAGTGGTGATGCCCAGTTCACCGTACGATGCCAAGGGATTGCTGATAGCGGCCATCGAGGACGAGAACCCCGTCATTTTTGTGGAACATAAACTGTTGTACAAAACTACCGGCCCTGTGCCGGAGGAGAAGTACACAATCCCGCTCGGACAACCTAACATTGTGCGCGAGGGGAAGGACCTTACGATTGTTGCAACATCAATCATGGTGCTGCGAGCGCAACAGGCAGCTAAAGAATTGGCCGAAGAAGGAATTGAAATCGAAATCGTTGACCCGCGCACGCTGAATCCTTTCGATGATACGCTGATGATCGAATCGGTCAAAAAAACAGGAAAGGCGCTTGTCGTCCACGAAGCTGTCAAAACCAGCGGGTTTGGCGCGGAGCTGGTTTCTCGGATCGTGGACAGCGAAGCCTTCGATTTTCTTGAGGCTCCGGTGCGCCGTTTGGCTGGTCTTGACATCCCGATGCCATACAATCGCAACTTGGAGCAGCATGCAGTTCCTCAGGTGGCCAACATAGTGGACGCAGTCCGTAAACTTGTTCGTGCGGAATATTAAATGGCCAAAGAAGTGATCATGCCGGTTTTTGGTTTCACCCAGGAGGACAGTCAGATCGTATCTTGGCTGGTGAAAGAAGGCTCTGAGGTAACTCAGGGTGATCCAATTGCGGAGGTCACCACCGATAAGATCAATATGGAGATTGAGGCTCCCGCGACTGGAATTTTGGGAGGGATCCAATTCTCCGCAGGCGAAACCGTACCAGTCACTACGGTGATAGCTTACATCCTTGAGCCGGGTGAAAGCCCCCCGCTTGCCCCCTCCGGGCTGGCCAAAACGGCCAAATCGGCAGCGCCTGAAACCGTTGCAGACCAGCAGCCGGCTGTTTTCGACGAGCAAACGACCCCACCTGTTGCTGCTCACGGGGTGGCGTTCGGTGTAGTGACTCCACTTGCTGCCCGGCTACTTTCCGATATAGGGGGAGATGCAGGCCAGATAACTGGTACTGGAATAGGGGGCAGGATTACAAGGCGTGATGTCGAGAATTTTCTTAACCCAAAACAAACCTCTGCGGGTGGGAAGGTCCGAGCCACACCTGCTGCGCGGCATGCCGCGCGGGAACGTGGACTCGATCTAGCCACCATCAAAGGGTCCGGCCCTCACGGGCGTGTTCAGGAGGCCGATATCAGGGGGCTTAATGGTCTGCCTCCGCAAGCCCTGGCCTCCCGGACGACCTCTGGGGGGGGTGTTA
>Ga0214472_10008515_pt1 | contig 10713 bp, 9 predicted proteins | sample RVTome_6_FD_207662 | JGI IMG/M metagenome (GOLD analysis project Ga0214472, IMG submission 207662) | Soil microbial communities from uranium-contaminated site in the Upper Colorado River Basin, Wyoming, United States - RVT140D175 | ecosystem: Environmental > Terrestrial > Soil > Contaminated >...
CGGCACAAACATCCGAGCGTTCCACGGTCGCGGCAAAGGACTCTTTGGTTTTGAGGTCAATAGTCTGCAAGGGCTGATAAAGGGTCGGGATCGGTTTCATAGCGCCCCGCACCACAAGAGGGGCACCGTTGGTCATTCCGCCCTCAAGTCCCCCGGCCCGATTGGTACGCCGGACGATCTGCCCTTTTTCATGGAAGATTTCATCGTGGACCCGGGAGCCCGGGTTACGGGCCGCACCAAATCCGGCCCCGATTTCCACGCCCTTGAAGGCCTGAATGCTCATCATCGCGCCGGCCAGACGGCCGTCGAGGCGTCGATCCCAATGCACGTGGCTGCCCAGACCGGGCGGAAGATCAAGGGCCACCACTTCGACCACCCCGCCCAGCGAATCGCCATCCAGCTTGGCACGATCGATAGCAACCATCATCGCCTTTTCAGCCCGGGGATCGAAGGTCCTGCAGGGAGAGGCCTCGCTCTGCCGGAAACGTTCCCGGTAATCGGGTATTCCGTCGGCACTGCTTTCATCGGCCCGCACCCCGCCGATTTCCGTAACATAACAAAGAATCTCGATGCCCAGATCCCGCAGAAATTTCCCGCAAAGAGCCCCCACCGCCACTCTCGCGGCGGTTTCCCGCGCGCTTGAACGCTCGAGAATATTCCGCGCGTCATCCTGGCGATACTTGATAACGCCGGTCAGGTCGGCATGACCGGGTCGGGGATGGGTCACCGCCAGTCCGTCCTGACGGTCCTCAAGGCGCGGCGACATGGTTTTCCCCCAATTTTCCCAGTCCCGGTTGCGAATAGACAGGGTAATCGGCGAACCCAGGGTTTTCCCCCAGCGCACTCCCGAAAGAAAGGACACCTGGTCCTTTTCAATTATCATGCGGCCGCCGCGGCCGTAGCCCTCCTGCCGTCGGGCCAAGTGGCGGTTGATATCCGCTTCACTCAATTCCAGATTGGCCGGCATGCCCTCGACGATGGCCGTCAGGCCGGGGCCATGGGATTCACCGGCGGTCAAATAACGCAAGGTCATCGTTCCGTAATACCTTTCAGGTTTCCTCAATGATTGTCCAGCTTACAGTTAAAAAAAGGACAGGTAAATACCTGTCCTTTCTTTAATCCAGCCAGACTACAATATCGGAAAATATCCTGTTTTTCTACTCCAAAATGCGCGGAGTGATGAAAATGAGCAGTTCGCGTCGCTCTTCACTGACCGACCGGCTCTTGAACAAATAGCCGAGAACCGGAATGTTCTTCAGCCACGGGACACCGGAATCGCTGTCGGACTTGTCCTCGATGAAGATCCCGCCGATAACGGTCGTTTCGCCATCATGAAGAAGCACCTTGGTTTCCGCAGACTTGGTATCGATGGCCACCGCGTTGCCTGTACCAGTCGGAACAACTGTACCGCGAGCATCATTACGAGCCACGATCTCCATGAAAATGGAACCATCGGGATTGATTTCCGGTTTGACCTTCAAGCTGAGTTCGGCCTTCTTGAATTCGATTTTTGTCCCTTCGTCGCTAGTAGTGGAGTAAGGAATTTCGGTGCCCTGTGAAATCACGGCTTCCTGTCCGTTAAGGGTCGTCACACGAGGTGTTGAGATAATCCGGCCCTGATTGGATTGCTCCAAGGCCGAAAGACGGAGATCCAGAATAACATTGTCAATGCCAAGGCGCCCGAAGGTGAGGGCGGAAGCAAAACCTGACGTTATCGTAGACGGATCGAGGACAAAGGCGCCACCACCGGTAGTTTCGGTCGCGGTACTGGTGTTACCCGTTGGGTTGTTGTCATAGGTGAAATGCCAGTTGACCCCCAGATCACGGGAAAAAGTGGAACTCGCCTCGACAATGCGGGCCTCGATAAGCACCTGACGTTCCGGGGTATCCACCAAAGCGACCAGGTTCTTGATTTTGGCAACCACGGACGGAATATCGGTGACGATCAGCTTTTTGTTGCGAAGATCCGCAATGATCTTGCCCCGCTCGGTAAGATATTCCTTACTCCTTTTGGATACCTCTTCGACGTTGGAATAGTTGACTACCATGACCTCGGTAACTAGGTCTTCGAGTTTTTCCAGGGTCCGGGCAGAGGTGAATTCTTCTTCGCGCATCTTGCGGATCTGCTCTTTCGGCAAGATGCGGGCCACGTTGCCATCCCGCAGCATACCGAGGCCCTTGATATCCATGATCAAATTCAGGGCCTGATCCCAGGGCACATCGATCAAGCGCAGGGTTATAGTACCCTTAACTTCATCACCGGCAATGAGGTTGAGATCGCTTACCTCCGCAATCAACTGTAATATATTGCGGATATTGGCGTCATCAAAGACCAGGGAAATTTTCTGGCCCGTATAGACTTCCGGAGCAGTTGTGCCTGCGACCACTTGGCCTACGGAAACACCAGGCTTGATCGGCATTTCAACCATTGTTTCAGGGCCCTTGCCGGCAGGAGAAATATGGCTGGAAGCACCTGGGGTAACGGGAATCTCACGGGTTTCAACGGACGCCGGAACCGGTTCGGCAAAGGGGCCGTTTTCAACGACGAACTGCAGGCGGTTGCCTTCTTTCCCAAGAGCATAGGGAACGGCGCCTTTCAACTCCACTGCAAACCGCACATCCTGGGTACCGCCGGCCAGAACCGTATAAGGGGTAATGAGGCGGATGGCGCTGGGAAATGCAGAGGGATCGACAGCTCGCCGCAAGGCCCGGCTGATGTTGGCGTTTTTGACTCCGAAACGGACGATGTCTCCCGTCGCCACGGGCTCGATTACTTCAGCGGGCCCGGAAAGACCGATGGTCAGGATCGACCGGCCCTTAACCACCTGAAAATCAACGTTTTTGATGGTAACCGTCCCACCGGAGACTGCCTTTGCAGGTGCTGCAGTAGCAGGTTCCACCTCGGCCGAGGCCGCCTTGGACTCCCAGGCGATATTAACAACAGCCCCGCTGGAGGTCACGGCGTAGGCGGGCAGTTGTTGGGTACCGGCATCAAACACGAAACGGGTTTTGTCCGGATAAGTACCCACCCGAACATTCTTGAAACCACTGTCGAGGGGGAAGGCGCGGGAGGTAAAATCGGGAATGACGCCATAAAGATCGACAACCAGCCTGGCCGGAGCGCCAAGGGGGAAGTAACGATATTTGTCGATTTTCCCGTCCGTCGCCAAAGCAACCTGGCTCCCCTTGGAATTTACGGACAGGACTTTCTTCGCGGGAACGGTCGGTTCCGGGACAGGAAGGGCGGCGGGTGTTTTGCCGGAAACCGTATCGGCAGTTTCGGCCGCCGCCACGCCATTTCCGGCGATCACGATTCGGAAATCCTCTTCGTCGAGAACCACGTCGTAATCGGCGGGCCTGGCAAGCAACAGTTCGACCCGGGCCAAAGAACCCGCGGGCGATTCCTGAATCGATGTTTTAAGGTCCAGGAAGTGCTCGTCCGGGGTGAACTCGGGAGACTTCAAGTCCTCGAGGGTCATGCCCGGGAAATCCGCCACAACCCGAAGCGGATCCTGCGCACCATAGATCCGGTAGCGATATTCCACCGGTTTCTCTGTGCGAATATGTACTGTTCCCTGGTCATAAGTTATGGCCAGGATCCGGTTCGTGACGGCTTCCTTCTCTGGCTCCGCAGCCGTCAGCAGACCCGGCAGACAAACAAGTGCCCCTGCCAGCAACCCTGACAACAGCCGCAATGCACTTGGCAAACGTTTTCCATAAAATCTCAATGACATTTCACCCATTTCGCTAGACTCCTTCCCGCTCAGGAAGCTGGATCTTCTGAATGCTTTTCCGGAAAGTCCCGGAGAAATCGTAAAATTTTTCTTCCACCTGGACGCCATCCTGATCAATGGCGACCACCGTTCCGGCATTCTTACCAATTTTCACGCCTTTTTTCAGAATGTACGATTTTCCGCCGGGCGCCAGGACCAGGGCCATCGGCTCGTCCTTGCCGACAATGATCCCGGCGAGTTTAAACTGGCCGAGATCGAATTTCTGCAGGGGCGTCAGGGGTTCTCCCGGATCAACCAGGGACTTGCGCACGGTCAGCAAAGGTTCAAAAGGATCTCGTTTCCCCGCCGGCTCGTAGACATAGGCAGGCGGCGCTTTCTCAGCCTCAGGGGCTTTGACCTCCGGCGCCTGCTTTTTCACGGTACTGGCAGGGACCCTGCGCGGAGCAGGCACTTCGGCAGTGGGTTTGCTTTCTTTCTCTCCGCAGCCGGCGAGCATGACCAAGGCGGCCACCATCAATAGACCTTTAAGCAACGGCTTTCGCATCATCGCTTTTTCCCTTTCTGGCCCTGCGCGCCCTCAATAAAACGGAAGGTGGTCGCCAGGCAATCCACCGCAAGGAGATTTCGCCCCCCGTCCGCCTTGGCCCCGCCCATATTGAGGTTGTTGATATTAACGATGCGGGACATGTTGCCAACGTGGTAAAAAAACATGCCCACCTCGTGGTAGGACCCGACCAGTTTTAACTGAACCGGCACTTCGGCGTAAAAGCCTTTGTTTGTTTCGCCTCCGGGCCTGAACAAAAGGACATCCAGGCCGTTATCCTTGGCCAGACTGGCGATATTGGTCAGCAGAGTTGGTATTTCCTTCTGGTTTGGCAGCTCGGCCAAGGCCAGATCCAGCTTCTCCTGCATCTTTTCAAACTCGGCCCGGAATTTCGGCAGGTTGTCGGCGATCCGCTGGTCTTCCTGCAACTTTGCCTCCAGCCTTACCCGCGTTTCCTTGAGTTCAGACAATTCTGTGGTCTTGGGAAGGTAGGCCGCGTAAACAAAACCGCCCACGATCAACCCCAGCAGGCCGCCCAGAATTAACACCCGCTGGTAAAGCGGCAGATTCAAGATCTTCTCAATGGTGGGATTCATCATTTCCCCCCTTCGCTGGATGCATGGGCAGTCCCGGCAACCGGCCTGTCGGCCCTGCAGGTCAAATCGAACTTCTGCAGCTTCATCCCGCTCTTCTGAGTTTGCTGCTCCGTAACCTTGAGCTCGACTCCCTGAAAATAAGGCGAGGCTTCAAGGTCCCTCATAAAACGAGCCACGGTCGCCTCGTTCAGACCAATGCCCTTAATGGAAATATTGCCGCCCGATTCCTTGAAATCATTCAGCCACATTTTCTCAGGCAATACCCGGCTCAATTCGTCGAGAAGATGAACAGGACCACTCTTTTTCTCCTTGAGATCAGATAACACATCGAGCTTGGCCTGATATTCCTTCTGCAGCTGTTTAATACTGGCCACCTCGCCGATAATCTTTTTCAGGCTGTTGATCTCCTGTTCGATTCGGGCGATTTCCTTTTTTTGCGAGGCTATCCTGACCGCCATGGAGGTATAAACCATGACGCAGATTACCACAACCGTGATCAGTGCAAGGCCGGCAACGGCAAGCTGCCCATGCAACCTGGCTTTCTTTTGCGCGGCTCTAACCGGCAGCAGATTGATACGTATCATTTGTCGCCCAACCTCCTCATGGCAAGCCCGACCCCGACCGCAAAGAGAGGGGCGACGGCCTGGACATATTCCCGATCGAGCATATCCTCATCGATCTCGATCCTGCGAAAAGGATTGAGGGTTTCCACGGATACCCCCAGCCGCTGCTCCAACACTTCAATGATGCCGGCGGTCCGGGACACTCCACCGCTGATATAGATGTGGTCGACCTTATCGTCGGAGGATGTCGCGGAAAAATAATCCAGGGAACGTTGAACTTCCTGGGCAAGAGTTTCCGCCGACTCGCTCATAACCTCCGCCAGCGCCGCCTGGTCGATTCCGGCCGACTCGGCACCGAGCTTGACCTGTTCGGATTCTTCGCTGTTCAAACCGAGACGTTTCTGGATCTCTTCGTTGAACATGTTGCCGCCGAACTGAATGTCCCGGGTAAAAACTGAATTTCCGCCCTTAAGGACATTGACATTCATTTCACTGGCGCCGATATCCACCAGGGCGACAATTTCATCCGCGTTAGAATCGTAATTGGCCTGATAGGCATTCTGCAAAGCGAAACAGTCAATATCCAATACCACAGGCGTTAACCCGCATTCAGTGAACACCGAAAGACCCTCGTTGACAAAATCCTTTTTGGCGGCCACCAGCATCACAGTCATCTGTGCGGGGTCGTGAGGATCCGGTCCGAGAATCTGGTAATCGAGATTGACTTCAGAAATTTCGAAAGGAATGTATTGTTCGGCTTCCCACTCGATGGATGCCTGCACTTCATCCTCGGTCATTGCCGGCATGGAGATTTTGCGGATAATCACCGAGTGGCCGGAAACGGAGGTAGCGACATTTTTTGTCTTGACCTTCTGGTTTTCCACCAGATTCCGAATCCTGTCCACCACGGCAGCCGAGTCCATGACGGCATTGTCGACAATAGCCTCGGGCGGCAACTGGGCAATTCCCAGATTGAGCAACCGATACCCGCCCTTGACCTCCTTAAGCTGAATCAGCTTTACGGAACTTGACCCGACATCGATACCGACGAGATCTTTTTTTGTCCCAAACAGCCCCTGTAACATCTAGCGTCCCCAATATTAAAGGATGGAAATAGTGGTAACCCGCTGTGATTTGTCTTTTGAATCAGCAAAGGTCATGCCATGACAGCTATAAATCTGTCCCTGATCCCGACAGGCAGATCGCCAGGGTTGTCCACGGTCCCTTCGTTCACCCCCAAAACCATGATGTGGCATCTACTTGCCCACCTGAAAGTACTGAGGATGTATATAACATTTCGCTAAAAACATTGCTCATTATAGGGATATTAAAATCACTGTCAACCAAATTTAAAACTGTCCTAACCCTGACATCGTAATATTGCAAATCGATCCGGATCGCTTTTTGACTTCTTACTATCGCAACCTTGTGATCGTACCTGTATTGTCACTTAGCAAGGCGGGTAAAAATATCAGGGTCTCCGGGTAAGGTATGAGACGGGAATTTGCAGGAAGTATATTCTGCTGAAGACTTTGGAAGAGAATGAAAGAAAAACGCATAACCACTTGAACTAAATGAAATTTTTTACCATTTTAAGCCAAACAGGATGCTTTCCCCATGGGTTTAATCTTGAATAATGAGCCTTCTCGCCGGGCCTTGTAATTGAGTGATATCCTTCTGGCTATCAAGTCGCTTCGGACAAGTTTCCCCCGGCAGGAATTGAAGCATTAAGGTTCAATTCCTTGATTGACCGTGGAAATATTTATGAAATCCCCGTTTCCGTATGCGGAAAATTTTATTGGATGTGGAATGGACAAATGGTTGCGATGTTACTTTTGGTGCTTTCGCAAAAACGTCGCAGGATGGCTAAGCAAAAATTTCCTCCTACAAGGCTTGGTGGTTTTTCAGGGGCGAAGGCATACATCAGGTATGTCGAGGTCCTGAAAAAATACCGTAACGCCGTAGGGCGGACTTTTTGCGACGCCATCCTTTTTAACGCCCGAAAAAACCTATATACCAGTCAAAAAGCTGACGACCCCACAACAGACAGATGACGGCGCCAAGAGCAAGAAAAGGACCAAAGGGAATGGCGAGCTTGCCGTCGGACCGTTTGATGAGCATGAGCGGAACGCCTACCAGAGAGCCCGCAAGCGAGCCGAGGAAGATCACCGGCAAGACAGCCTTCCAGCCCAAAAAGGCGCCGATCATGGCCAACAATTTGACATCGCCGCCGCCCATGCCTTCCTGGCCGGTCAGACGCTGATAGACCGCCGCCACCAGAAACAGGCTGCCGCCGCCGAGCAGAATCCCGAGAAGGGAATCGAGCCAGGGCAGCCAGGGGATGGCCAGTGCCGCCAGGAACCCGACCACAATCCCCGGCAGGCTGATGACATCCGGAATGATCTGATGATCCAGATCGATAAAGGTGATCACCACCAGGGCCGCGACAAAAACCCAGTACAGGGGCGTCGCCACTTGCCAGCCGAAGGCCAGCCAGACCCAGACGAACAACAGCCCCGTCAGTGCTTCGATCAGGGGATAACGCAGGGAGATTCTCGTTTTGCAACCGGCACAGCGACCCCGCAGCAACAGGTAACTTATCACCGGGACGTTCTGATACCAACGGATGGCCGCCCCGCACTTCGGGCAACGCGAGGCAGGTGAAATAACCGACTGACCCGCCGGAATACGGTAGATGCAGACATTGAGGAAGGAGCCGATGATGGTGCCGAAGAGAAAGATTGCTACAAGCAGAAAAATTGGGGGCATAAATCTATCCTGTCATTTGTCTGTCATTTGTCATTTGCCGTGGCGCAGGTGTTGCTGGGGATCTCCCCTGGTTAGTTGTTCCTTGAGATAATCTCGCTGAACACGCCGCAAAAAAGCCGTATCCAGATACTCGCCGAGGGTACGGGTTTCAAATTCGACACGCCTGTTCTTGCTTTCCTTGATCACACACCCTTCTCGGATCACCTCATACTTAAGAACAGGGGAAGCTTCGTTCAAAATCACCAGATCGAAATGCTCGCTACCCAGAACCTTCGCCAACCGTTCCATCAGCCGCAGACGCCATTCGAAAGAGGAAACCCGATGGTCAAGAAAAACCGCCACATCTACATCGCTCGAGCATCCCGCATCCCCTCGGGCCCGGGATCCGAAAATGTAGGCGAATTTGACCTGCGGGATCTCATCAAGCAGGCCACTTATCTTCTTGAAAGACACATTGTCAAACCGCAACTGTCCCGGCCTCATCTTGCCCTCTAAGTCTCTTGAAAAAGCTGGTTAAAGCGTCATTCCAGCAGGCTTTAGACCGGAATCCAGATCTACACGATAGAAAGACCTGAATCTCCGATGCTATCTTTCGAAGATGACGTATCAACCAGAAATCACTGTAGGGAGAAACACGCGTGTTGTCAACCGGTTAGGGATCGCAAGGCATAATGCCGAACCCTGATAGGTTTCAAACCATCTGGCCTTACATATCACGACTTACGGGGTTCAACATTCAAGACTCCCCTCACCACTTCGGCCACCTCATTAACGGAAATTTCCTGAATACACCTCCCGCCTTCTGGGCAGGGCGGTGTGTACCCAAACCGGGTGCAAGGTGAGCAGGGCAAATTTTTATTCAACACGACATGCTTCTCACCACGCGGTGCCCATTTGGCAGCGATCCCTGGGCCAAACAGGGAAACCGTCGGCACGTCCAGCCCTACTGCCAGATGTAACACGCCGGAATCACCGCTGACCAATACCCGGGAGAGCTGCAAAACCCCTGCCGTTTCGGCCAGGGAGGTCTTTCCGGCCAGATTGAGCCCCCGGCATTCGGCAAGAATAGTCTCCCCCGCCTCTCGGTCCTGCCCGCCTCCGACCACCACAACAGGTAGGCCCTGATAGTTCAGGTGTTTTGTAAGGCGATGAAAGTTCTCAACACCCCACCGGCGCTCTGGAATGCTGGCACCGGGAAACAGCGTGACAAATGGTTGGCCTTTCAACGATGCCAGCACCGTCTCTGCCCGTTCTCCACAACGCTGAGGAACATTCAGAAAGGGGGATTTTACGTTCCGGTGTTTTATTCCCAACGGTTCCAGCAAGCGCAGAAAACTGTCGGCCTCATAATCCTCATGACAATAAGGAACCCCGTGATTAAAGAGGCGACGCCGTTCGTTAGTGGCAAATCCAATCTTCAGGTCGGAATGGATGAGGCGGGCCACGACGGCCGAGAGGCGATGCCACTGCTCGGTATCGATGACCACGTCGAAGCGACGGCGCATTGCTGTAAGCAGCTGTCCGGGACGATCATACAGCAGGGTCTGCGCTACATCGGGGCAGAGGGCAAAGACTGAACCATTGCGACGTTCGGCCAGAACGGTAACTTCACTATCGGGAAAAGCTTCTTTAAAGGCGCGAATGGCGGGCACCAGCAGCACGGCGTCGCCAATACCGCCGGGGCGGATCAGCAGCAGTCGGCGGGGACGACCGGGCGGACCATTGCCTCTGCTCGGGCGTGGCCAAAACCGGGCCAGCAGCGAGCCAATCGCACCGTCGACTTTTTTCAAAAACACTGAGTTCAAATCAGCTCATCTGCACGGAAACACACTTGGGGAAACCGGGAGAACCCCGTCAAGGGATGCCCCCTCTACCTTAAAAATGGATTAGTGATGATCCAGGAAGCGTCCCCCCTGTGGGCCTGTAGAAGGGGCTGGGGCAAGTCAAAACCACAACCACCCCTAACCCCTCCTTGAAGGAAGGAGGGGAACTAAAAGCAAAAACCAAACCGGACAACGCTGAGTTTAAGTCAAAAATGGGTTGGTGATGCGTAACCCGTTGACCTCCCTGCCATGTTGCAGATCTTCCGTCAGTAGACAAGTCGCCCCGACGGATAAAGCGGCCTCGACGATCAAAGCATCCCAGAAAGAAACTTGCATGGAACGACTGCGGTCAATGGCATTCAGGATCAGCGGCGAATCGATCTGAGCTATGGTCAGGTCGGCGAGAGCCCGAACCGCTTCCTCGGCATCAGTCGCAGGGAGGGGCACAGCCAGTTTGCGGGTCACGGCCACGTAGAACTCCTGAAGCACCTGGGTGCTGGCCGCGAAACGCCCGGCTTCGACTTCCTGCTGAAACAACGCCTTGGCCCGGTCACGTTTTACCGGGGCATCCTGGTCAAAAAGATAGACGAGAATGTTGGTGTCAAAGAAAACCAGCATCTATTCACCGTTCATGCAAATCGTCTCGGGTCCATGAAACTCCACCACTGCGGGCCTGACTGCGGG
>Ga0214472_10008516_pt1 | contig 10712 bp, 5 predicted proteins | sample RVTome_6_FD_207662 | JGI IMG/M metagenome (GOLD analysis project Ga0214472, IMG submission 207662) | Soil microbial communities from uranium-contaminated site in the Upper Colorado River Basin, Wyoming, United States - RVT140D175 | ecosystem: Environmental > Terrestrial > Soil > Contaminated >...
GGCTCGATCCGGTCCTCGTTCCCGAGTTCCGCTTCATCAACCTATACGGCACGGATGTCACCGCGACGCAGGCGATGACGGCCTTCCCCGACGAGAACCCGAACTCGGTGCTGCGCATCGACCGGGAAGGGATCCTGGCCTATGCCAACCCTGCCAGCGAACCGGTGATGGCGGCCCTCCGCGCAGAGCTCGGGCGGAAGGTGGGCGAGGATGTGCTGCAACGCCTGCAGGCGGTCGCCGCCGGGCCTGCGCCCAACACCTGCGAGGCGGAGTGGGGCGGTCGGCTCTACGAGCTGCGTGTCGTCACCCTGTCGCAGTTCGAGTCGCTCAACGTGTACGGCAGCGACATCACGGCCGCTCGCGAAGTCGAGCGGCTGCTGCTCAACATCCTGCCGGCCTCGATTGCCGACCGCCTCCAGCACGGGGAGTCGATGATCGCCGACCGCTTCGAGGAGATGGCCGTGCTGTTCGCTGACGTCGTGGACTTCACGCCCTTCTCGGCACGCCGACCGCCCGCCGAAGTCGTGGGCGTGCTCAACGAGGTCTTCACGCTCTTCGATCGGCTGGCGGACCAACACGGCCTGGAGAAGATCAAGACGATCGGCGACGCCTACATGGTCGCCGGCGGCATCACACCGCAGGGCGGAGGCGTGGAGCAGGTAGCGGACATGGCGCTCGACATGGTCGACGCCATAGGTGAGTACCGCACGGCTGGTGGCAGCCGTCTGCAGATCCGGGTGGGCCTCCAGATCGGACCCGCCGTGGCCGGGATCATCGGTCTCAAGAAGTTCATCTACGACATCTGGGGCGACACCGTGAACACCGCGAGCCGCCTGGAGTCCCATGGCGTCCCCGGCAAGATCCAGATCACTGCGGGAACAGCCGACCGGCTAGCGTCCGGCTACGTCTTCGAGCCGCGCGGCATTGTCGAAATCAAGGGAAAGGGTCCCATCGAGGCATGCTTCTTGGTCGCTCGACGGTAGTCGCGTCTCAAGGCCGCTGACGGCTGACCAGGACAGCAGATAACTCGACTGGTTTTCCCTTCCCAGGCCACGCTCGGAAGCACAGCGCACCGGTGGGAATGGTCCGAAGTCATATGACCTAGAGAAGTGCCTGATCAAGAATCAGTCGCTGTCAGATACCCCGTCCGCCGGTCGCTCGCAGTTGGCAAGAACCTCGGGAGATCTCGTCGACCGATCTCGCCGTTGCGTCGTCTCTGAGAACCAGCGTTCACGGCCGACTGGCGCTGACGAGCGACTGAGATCCCATGGCGCGCGGGACCTCCTACCTTACATTCCGCGAACCTAGCGAAACCTGCGGCCACGACCTCAGAGGTCGGCAGATAGCTCCAGAATCAGGTGCCCACGCACCGCGCAGCCAAGAGTCAGGTGCCCTCGAATCAGGGGAGTCAGGTGCCCTAAGCCATGGTTCGTCCTCCTTGCCGAGGACGAGCGGAGAGTCAAATACCACCACAGGTGGTACGGGCGAGAGCACGAAGCCCACATGTTGTGGGCTTGGCTGGGGCGGAAGGATTCGAACCTTCGATCTCCTGATCCAGAGTCAGGCGCCTTACCGCTTGGCCACACCCCAACAGTGCCGGCCGATGTTACCAGACCACCCCTGAGTGGCCGATCCCGCGGCCATAGGTCCGGGGCCGACTAGCCCGGACAGGCCGTGGAAGTCCGCGGATCACGCGGGTAGGGTCATGGGCGTCCAGAAACCGCCCCATTTGGAGGAGGCCGGTCAAGCGCATGAGCACGGCAGTTGAACCCCGCGAATGGCGCCGATATGGCCTCGGCGGGCCACCCGAGCCGTGGCAGCACGATGCCCAGCGTGACATCGATCGTCTCGCCACCTCGTACTACCTCGACGTGATGGAGCTGCGCAGCCAGATCCTGGCGAGCCATCCCGACGAGGAGGTCCTGCTCAAGGTCGAGGAGCTGAACACGACGGCAACACGCCACAAGCATGAGATCGACTACACACTGCGGCATTGGGCCACCCCGGTCGAGCGTGCCCGGGTCGCCGATCGGCTCGGGGCGCTGATGCGCATCGCGCGTCGCCTGAACACCTTCCTGCACCGACCGCACGGGCCCCTCGGAGACGCAGAGCTCGAACCGGACCCAGACGCGGCCTGACACCTGAACCAGAACCCATCATGTGGTGTACTGCTTAGAAGCGCATCCGTGAGAGGGATCCCGAATCGTGCATTCGCTCCTCGCTGCGTGGCGGGTGAGCCTGCACCGGACCCGCGCAGACTGGCCGATCGTCGCTGCGGCGTGGCTGATCGTCCTGCTCGCCGCCACCCTGCTTGCGGCCGGGCCGATCTACTCGAGCGCCGTCTCGCTGGCCGGCCTGCATCGCGTGCTGGACGACGCGGCGGCGGCGGACGCCAATATCGAGGTCACCGCGCGCATCACGCCGGCGGAGGCGCGCGACGCGCTCCGCGCCGTGCCGGAGGCGCTGCAGCGCTCGCTCGCTGAAATCGGCGTCGACGTCCTGGCCGCGGGAGGCTCGGACACCTTCGCGCTCCCCAACCAGGCAGCCGATCAGGTCCGGGACCTCGCCACGCTCGGATTCCTGGACGGGGTGGAGGACCACGCGACACTCAGCTCCGGAGCGTGGCCAGCCACGGTGGGCGACGGCCCGATCCAGATCGCCGTCCTCGACGTGGTCGCCGAGAGCCTGGAGCTGCAGGTCGGCGATCGGCTGCCACTCGTCAGCCGCCTGGACGAAACCCAGCTGATCGAGGTCGGCGTCGTTGGGATCTACCGTCCGGTCGACCCAGACGATCCGTTCTGGTGGGACGACGCGACGCTGGTGGAGGGCGTCGTCGAGAGCGCGCAGTACCGGACCTTCGGCCCGCTGCTCACCACCCAGGAGGAGCTCCTGGGACGGGCTGCGGGCCGCACGGTTCCGCTCAGGTGGCACGCCTTTCCGCGTTTCGAGGTGCTGACGATCGACCAGATCGGCCCGCTCGAATCGAGCATCGCGCAGCTGCCCGCAACGCTCTCTGCAACGGTCGCGGAAGGCTTCCCCACGGTCCGCACCGACCTTGGTGCGATCCTCACCACTGCCGAGCGATCCCTGCTGGTCAGCCGCACGGGGATCCTCCTCCTGATGGCGCAGCTCGCCATCCTGGCCGGCTACGCCATCGTGCTGACCGCCGCCCTGATCGTCGATCACCGGCGGGTGGATACCGCACTGCTTCGATCTCGCGGCGCAGGATCGATGCAGGTCGGCGCTCTTGCCCTGGCCGAGGGGTTGCTGCTCGCGATCCCGGCCGGCCTGGCCGGTCCGTGGCTGGCGGCGGCGGCGCTCAGGGTCCTCAATATATCGGGGCCGTTGGCGGGCATCGGGCTGACCATCGAGCCGGAGGTGACGGGGGACGCCTACGTCGCCGCGGTGGCGGCCGCCATCGCCTGCGCCCTCCTCCTGGTACTCCCTGCCGTGCTCGCGACTCGCTCGTTCGCGGCCGAGCAGGCCGGACGGTCGCGGCACGAGACCCGAACGCTCGGTCAGCGCCTGGGCCTGGATGTCGCCCTCGTGGCTATCACCGTGGTCGGCGTCCTGCAGCTCAGGCTGTACGGAGCCCCGCTCACGCACACCGTCCGCGGCGTCCTGGGCCTCGACCCGCTCCTGGTCGCGGCTCCCGCGATCGGCCTGCTGACCGGAGGCGTGGTCGCCCTCCGCCTGCTGCCGCTGCTCGCTCACCTGGCCGAGGGGATCGCGGCCCGCGGTCGAGACCTGGTCGGATCGCTGGGGGCGCGGCAGCTGGCTCGCCGGCCGCTGCGATACACGCGCGCCTCGCTGTTGCTGATCCTGGCCATGTCGATGGGCGTCTTCGCGGTCTCGTATGCATCGACCTGGGGCAACTCGCAGCGGGACCAGGCCCAGTTCCAGGTCGGAGCCGACGTGCGTGTCACGAGACCCGCGCGAGGGCCGAGCGCGCTGCCCGCCTGGTCCCTCGCGACCGCGTTCGCGAGCGCACGCGGAGTCGACGAGACGATGCCCGTCGAACGGCAACGCCTGCGGCTCGGGCCAGGGGCCGATGCGGGGGAGCTGTTGGCCGTCGATGCCAACGTGATGCCGCAGGTCGTTTCGATCCGTGCCGACCTCTCCCGCGCATCGCTGCCGTCGCTCGTCCAGCCGCTGATCGAGGCCCGGCCGCCGGCGCCGCCCCTTCCGGTGCCCGGGCGGCCGCAGCGGCTGCTGGTGACCGCGACCGTCGCGCTGGACCGAATCGGCAGGTTCGTGGTGGACCCCGAGACCAGCGAGATCAGCTTCGAGCCGGTGGATCCCGCCGCGATGCCTCGCACCCCGGTGGCGCTCACCGCGTTCGTGCGGGACGCACGCGGCCTCATCCACCAGTTCGCCGGCGCGCCGGTCGCGCTGGCCGCCGGGCCGGTGGAGATCGTGGTCCCGCTCGCGCCGGCGGCGGCGCAGGCCCGCGAAGCCGTCGCCGACGCAGGCGCCACGCTCAGCTACCCGGTCGAGCTGGTGGCGATCGACCTCGTCATCAGCATCCCCAGTGGCAACAGCGCCTCGGCGGGCAGCATCGGCCTGGATGCTGCCGCGGCCAGCGATGGCGCAGGCGGGGAGGACTGGCAGGCGATCGACCTCGACGCGGCCGGCACCTGGCGCCTCGGTCTGTCACAGGGCCCCGGCGCCGAAGTCTCGCCCGTCCCATCGGAGATACTCCACGGCCGCTTGATGATCCTCGCGCCCGGCGACTTCACCGCGCTGCGCGGGGTCGACCAGAACGGGCGGGGGGTCACCGTGAGCTTCGTCCCCGACGCCGTGGCGGCCCTGGAGTCGGCGGAGCTTGCCGTGGTGGTGAATCAAGCCTTCCTGAATGAGACCTCGGCCGGCCTTGGCGACCGCGTTTCGCTGGACCTGGATGGCGGCCAGCGCAACGTGCGCATCGTCGGGGCGGTGCGCTCCTTCCCGACCACCGAGCCATCTCGGCCCCTCGCGATCGTCGACCTCGCCAGCCTCGGGCTGCTTCGGTTCCAGGCGGCGCATGCGACTCGCGCCCCGGCCGAGTGGTGGCTTGCGGCCGACGCCGGCGCCGCTGCGGCCGCCGTCGCGCCATCCCGCTCGGGGCCGTTCGCCGGCGCGACGGTCATCGGCCGGCTTGATCGCATCGCCAGCCTGAGTGCGGACCCCTTGGCCCTGGGGATCATCGGTGCCCTGGCCCTGGGCTTCGTGGTGGCCGGGCTGTTCGCGGTCATCGGCCTGGCGGCCAGCGCCGCTGTCTCGGCGCGCCAGCGCCGAGGCGAGTTCGCGCTGCTGCGCGCGCTCGGCCTGTCGGGTGGGCAGCTGTCGGGCTGGCTCTGGCTGGAGAACGCCAGCCTGGTCCTCATCTCGCTCCTGGCTGGCACCGCGCTGGGGCTTATCATCGGCTGGGTAGTCCTGCCCGACATCACCGTCACCCAGCAGGCGACGACCCCCTTCCCGCCCGTCATCGTCGAGACGCCGTGGGCGACCATCCTCGTCCTGGAGGCGGTCACCGCCGCCGCGCTGGCGTTGACCGTGATCGGGCTGGCGACCGTCCTCCGCCGAGCTGGCGTCGGGAGCGTCCTGCGCATGGGCGAAGACTGAGATGCGATCGCTGTGGGCCGCCGGATTCCTCCTGCGCCGCCTTCGGTCCGAGGTCGGCGTGGTCGCCCTGCTGGTCGCGCTGGTGACGCTCACCAGCTTCCTCTTCGCCGGCGCGCCGCGCCTTCTCAATCACGCGGCCGACGCGGCCCTCGTCGATCAGCTGCGGCGGGCGCCGGTGCTGGATCGGAATCTCCAGCTGTCAAGCACCTCCGCGGCACCCCTCGACCGCGTGGCCCTGGCTGAGGTCGATCAGCTCGGAGGGGTGTACCAGGACGCGTTCCCCGATTCGGTTGGCCGATTGATCGCGCAGCGGCGATTCTCGATCACCTCACCGCGCTTCGTCATCGCCGATGCCCCGAGCTACCACACCGTCGTGACGATGCGCTACCAGGACGGCCTGAAAGGCGAGATCACGCTCGTGGCGGGGCGCATGCCCGCCAGCAACCGCGAGCGGTTGCCCACCGCCACGGTCGAATTCGGCGAGAATCCCGCGCCCCTTCCGGCCACGGCAGCGCGGATCGAGATCGCCATCTCGGAGCCGTCGGCGGCGCTGATCGGGGTGGACATCGGGACGACCCTGACCGGGACACTGGACGGCACCGATCCATCGCTGCGCTCGTTCGTGACCCGACCCATCGTGGTCGAATTCAAGGTGGTCGGCATCTTCGCCCTCGTCGATCCCGACGCCGACATCTGGTATGCGACCCACACCCTCGAGCGACCCGACATCTTCGGAACCGACGAGGACCCGATCGCGTACGTCACCGGGCTGATCGCGCCGGAAGCGTATCGCGACGTGGCCGTGTCGCAGCTCCCGTTCCAGTTCGCGTGGCGCTACTTCCTCGCACCCGAGAGCGCGGACGTGGGCCAGCTGGAGACCATCGTGCCGGACCTTCGCCTCATGCAGTCACTGAACGCGGAGGCGACGTTCGGCTCGTACCTCGCGGGTTCCCTCATCTTTCGCACCGGGCTGCTGGGGATCATCGAGCGCTACCTCGCCGAGCGTTCCGCGGCCGAGGCGGTCCTGACCGTGGCTGCAGTCGGGCCATTCGCCCTCGCGATCGGGGCGATCGCGATGGTCGCGATCCTGCTGGTGGTGCGGCGACGTAGCAGCCTGGACCTTGCGCGCGGCCGCGGAGCGTCGGGCTTCCTCGTCCTCGCCGCGCAGCTGTGGGAGGGCGCCCTGCTGGCGGGCGGCGCATCCCTCATCGGCCTGTTGCTGGCGGTGCAGCTCGTGCCGGGGCGCGCCGCGAGCCTCTCGCCGACGCTCGCCCTGGCAATCGCCGCCGCGGCAGCGCTGGCGCTGTTGCTCGCCACCTGGCCAAGCGTGCGGCGGCGCCTTGGGCCGGCGAGCCGCGAGGATGCGGCCGTGCTGCCCACCTCACCACGCCGCCTGGTGCTGGAGCTGACGGCAGTGGGCCTGGCGGTGGCCGGGGTGCTGTTGCTCCAGCAGCGCGGCCTGGTGATCGGCACCCCGGGGACCGGCGACATCGTCCGCCTGGACCCGTTCCTGGCCGCCGTCCCGGTGCTGGCTGGCCTGGCGATGGGGCTCGTCGCGATGCGACTCTACCCGCTGCCAATCCGCGTCTTCAGCTGGCTGGCCGCTCGGCGGCGCGACCTCGTGCCGGTGCTCGGGCTGCGGAACGTGGGACGGCACTCGGCCGCCGCCAATCTGCCACTGCTGGTGTTGATGTTGACCGCAGCGTTCGGCGCATTTTCATCGGTCGTCCTGTCCAGTATCGATCGGGGCCAGGCCGACGCCGCCTGGAAGGAGGTCGGCGCGGACTATCGGCTGGAAGTCGCCGCCGTGGAGGACAGCCGCTTCGATCCAGGCAACGTCGAGGGGGTGGAGGCGGTGGCGACCGCCTACCTTGACCAAACCGCGACCTACGCCGATCCCCGCGCGCAGCGCAGCCAGGTGGTGCTCGACGCGCTCGACACCGTGGCCTACGGGCGGGTGGTGAGTGGCTCAGCGGCCGCGATCAGCTGGCCGGCTGGCTTCACCGATGCCGGCGCGGCGGCGGGGCAGCCGGGGACGGCTGAGGCGCCGATCCCCGCGATCGTCTCGCACCGACTGCCTGCCGGCAGCGTGCCGCTCAGTCGAGGCTCCAACTTCTCAGTCAAGATCGGTATCCACGACATCTCGTTCGTCGTGGTCGAACGACGCGCCACGTTCCCGGGGGTGAGGCCGGACGCTGCGTTCGTCGTCGTGTCGCTCGACCTCCTCCAGCAGGCCCAGCAGGGAGCGCCGCTCGCGCCGAACGTCTTCTTCGTGCGGGCTCCCGGCGAGGCGGGGGCCGGACTGACGGCCCTGGCCGCGAAGAGCCCGTCGTCGACCGTCGTCTCCAGGTACGCGCGCTACGAGACGCTGCGCTCGGCTCCCCTGGTGGCGATGGTGACCGGCGGATTCCGCATTGCGCTGCTGGTGGCGGTCTTCTACGCCGCCCTGGCCATCGTCGCCGCGCTGACGCTCACCGCGCCTCGGCGCAGCCAGGACCTCTCCTTCCTGCGCACGCTCGGCCTGAGCGCCCGGCAGGCGCTCGGCCTGACCGTCCTGGAGCAGGGCCCGCCGGTCGTCCTGGCGATGGTGCCCGGGGTCGCGCTCGGGATCTGGATCGCGGTGATGCTGGCTACCGGGCTCGGCCTGAGCGCGTTCACCGGCGCCGACGGTGCGATCGCCATCAATGTGAGCTGGGGCGAGATCGCGCTCGTCGGTGGATCGCTGGTCATGATGGTTACCATCGCAGCTGCGGCGAGCACGTGGCTGGCACGCCGGACCAGGGCCATCGACGCGCTGCGGCTTGGCGGCGACTGAGGGCTGGACGGAGACGTGATGACCAACGACGACGGACAGATCATCGACCTGCCGGAGACGGGCAGGGTGATGCTGCCGCCATCGGTCGAAGCTCGAGCCGAGGGCGACGGCCGCCGGGAGCGCGTCGGACCCCCGGCCGCAGGCCCGCTGATCGTGTGCGAGAGCCTGGTCAAGATCTACAAGGTCGCCGACCTGGAGGTGGTCGCGCTGCAGGGGCTTGACCTGATCGTCGAGCAGGGGGAGTTCATCGCCCTGGTCGGGGCCTCGGGCAGCGGCAAGAGCACCCTGATGAGCATCCTCGGTGGGCTCGATGAGCCGTCGGCCGGACGGGCGGTCGTGGCGGGGCACCTCCTCAGCCAGATGGGACCGATCGAGCGGACGCGCTATCGCCGCAGCGTGGTCGGCTTCGTCTGGCAGCAGACCGCCCGCAACCTGCTCCCCTACCTGTCGGCCCGAGAGAACATCGAGCTGCCGATGCTGCTGGAGGGGGTCCCGCGCGCGGAGCAGCGCGCAAGGGCCGCCGAGCTGCTCGAGCTGGTCGGTCTCTCCGACCGGGCCGACCATCGGCCTGATCAGCTGTCGGGCGGGCAGCAGCAGCGGATCGCCATCGCCGTCTCGCTCGCCAACCGCCCATCACTGCTGCTCGCCGACGAGCCGACCGGCGAGCTCGATACCGCCACCGCCGGCGAGGTCTTCGGCCTGCTGCGCACCGTCAACCGCGACCTCGGCGTGACGATCGTGGTGGTGACCCACGACCCGCTGGTGAGCGAGCAGGTCAGCCGCACCGTCGCGATGCGCGACGGCCGGACCAGCACCGAGACGCTCCGCCGCCGCGCCACCAGTGACCAGGGCGAGCACCACGTCATCTCCGAGGAGTACGCCGTCCTTGACCGGGTCGGGCGACTCCAGCTGCCGCGCACCCACGTCGAGGCGCTGGGCCTGGAGCACCGAGTGCGGCTGGCCCTCGAGGAGGATCACATCGGCGTCTGGCCCGATCGCGACGGCGAGGAGTCGTCATGACCGCACGCGGTCTGTATATGCCTCCGGAGCGGCGCCCGGAGGCCGAGGCCGCCGCCGAGCCGATGGTCCAGACGGTCGACCTCGTCCGCGAGTTCGCGGTCGGGAGCGGCGTGGTCCGCGCCGTCGACGGCATCTCGATGCGGGTCGGGCGCGGCGAGCTGGTGGCGGTCGTGGGCCGGTCCGGGTCGGGGAAAACGACCCTCCTCTCCCTCATCGGCGCGCTGGATCGACCCACGAGCGGCTCGGTTCGGGTCGCCGGCTCGGCCGTGTCGGAGATGGAGGAGCGGGAGCTGGTCCGATTCCGCCGCCACTCCATCGGCTTCATCTTCCAGGCCTTCGGCCTGCTGCCGATCCTGTCGGCCGCCGAGAACGTCGAGATCCCGTTGCGCCTCGTCGGGGCGGAGCCCGGGGTGCGGGCGCGCAGGGTCGCAGAGCTGCTCGAGCTGGTCGGCCTCGGGGAGCGGGCGCAGCACCGTCCGTACGAGCTCTCCGGCGGGGAGCAGCAGCGGGTCGCCATCGCGCGGTCGCTCGCCAACCGCCCCGACCTGCTCCTTGCCGACGAGCCGACCGGTCAGCTCGACTCGCAGACGGGGCACGGGATCATGGCGCTGGTGCGCGCCATCGTCCGCGGCGAGGGGACGACCGGGATCGTGGCGACCCACGACCCGGCCCTCATCGGCCTCGCCGACCGCGTCCTCGAGCTGCGCGACGGGAGGATCGTCTAGGCTCCAGCGCATGCCGCGCTATCCGCTCCTGGCCGACATCCTCGAGGCGCGCCGGCGCCTGCGCGGGATCGCCCTGCACACGCCGCTCGAGGACTCGCCGGCCCTCGCCGCCGGGAGCGGCGCCGCCGAGGTGCGCCTGAAGCTGGAGATGCTCCAGCCGACCGGCTCGTTCAAGACCCGCGGGGCGCACAACAAGGTGGCGCTGGTCGCAGCGCAGGACCCGGGCGCCGAGCTGGTGACCGCCAGCAGCGGCAACCACGGCATCGCCGTCGCCACCGCCGCCGCGCGCCACGGGATGCGTCTCACCGTGCTGGTCGGAGCGTCGGTCTCGCCCGCCAAGCTGGAGCGCCTGCGTGCGCTGGAATCGGACAGCTGCGTGGTCGAGGTCTTCGGCCGCGACTCCGACGACGCCGAGGCCGAGGCCCGTCGCCGCGACTCCGAGCAGATCGCTGTGTACGTCCCGCCGTACCACGACCCCGACGTGATCGCCGGCCAGGGCACGATCGGCGCCGAGATCCTCGACGAATGGCCCGCCTGCGACGCGATCG
>Ga0214472_10008517_pt1 | contig 10712 bp, 2 predicted proteins | sample RVTome_6_FD_207662 | JGI IMG/M metagenome (GOLD analysis project Ga0214472, IMG submission 207662) | Soil microbial communities from uranium-contaminated site in the Upper Colorado River Basin, Wyoming, United States - RVT140D175 | ecosystem: Environmental > Terrestrial > Soil > Contaminated >...
AGCGCTTCGTCGACCTGGTACGCGACTTCGTCGTGTTCGAGGACGACGGCGGCGGGTTGATCGCGAAGAAGATGGCCGGCTACCACCAATTCCACGCCGTGCAGGTGGCGGTGGGCGAGACCCTGCGCGCGGCGGAGCTGATGCGCGCGGACCATGTCGTGGAGCCCGCCGGGCGCTACGAAACGGGCAAGCAGCCGGGCGGCAAGCCGGGCGATCGACGCGTGGGAGTCGTCTGGCACACCCAGGGCTCGGGCAAGAGCCTGACCATGGCCTTCTACGCAGGGCGCATCGTCCGCGAGCCGGCGATGGGAAACCCGACGCTCGTCGTTCTGACCGACCGCAACGACCTCGATGACCAGCTCTTCGGCACCTTCTCGCGCTGCGCGGAGTTGCTGCGGCAGCCGCCGGCGCAGGCCGAGAGCCGTGCCCACTTGCGCGAGCTGCTCTCCGTCGCAGCGGGCGGCGTGGTGTTCACGACCATCCATAAGTTCATGCCGCCTACGGCGGCACCCCAACCCTCTCCCAGTGGGAGAGGGAGGAGCGAAGCGGAGGGTGAGGGTGACTGGCGTATGCCAGTCTTGTCCGAGCGCAGCAACATCGTGGTGATCGCCGACGAGGCGCACCGCAGCCAATACGACTTCATCGACGGCTACGCGCGCCATATGCGCGACGCGCTGCCGCACGCCTCGTTCATCGGCTTTACCGGCACGCCCATCGAGCTGCAGGACGCCAATACGCGCGCGGTGTTCGGCGACTACATCAGCGTCTACGACATCCAGCGTGCCGTCGAGGACGGCGCGACGGTGCCGATCTACTACGAGAGCCGGCTGGCCAAGCTGGCGCTCGACGAGGCCGAGCGGCCGAAGATCGACCCGGAGTTCGAAGACGCTACCGAGGGCGAGGAGGTCGAACGCAAGGAGAAGCTCAAGTCCAGGTGGGCGCAGCTCGAGGCCGTGGTCGGCGCGGAGAAGCGGCTCGCGATCGTGGCGCGCGACATCGTCGAGCACTTCGAGACGCGCTGTGAAGCGCTGGACGGCAAGGCGATGATCGTATGCATGAGCCGGCGCATCTGCGTCGAGCTGCACCGCGAGATCGTGAAGCTCCGGCCGGCATGGGCGAGCGACGACGACGACCAGGGCGCGATCAAGGTGGTCATGACCGGCTCGGCCTCCGATCCGGCCGACTGGCAGGCGCACATCCGCAGCAAGCCGCGGCGCGAGGCGCTGGCCAATCGCTTCCGCGACGCCGCCGACCCGCTGCGCGTCGCGCTGGTGCGCGACATGTGGCTCACCGGCTTCGACGCGCCGAGCCTGCACACGATGTACGTCGACAAGCCGATGCGCGGCCACGGCCTGATGCAGGCCATCGCGCGCGTGAACCGGGTGTTCAAGGACAAGCCCGGTGGGCTCGTGGTCGACTATCTGGGGCTCGCCCACGAGCTGAAGCGAGCGCTCGCCACCTACACCGAAAGCGGCGGCACGGGGCGGACGGCGCTCGATCAGGACGAGGCCGTGGCTGTGATGCTCGAGAAGTACGAGGTGTGCTGCGGGCTCTTCCACGGCTTCGACCGGTCGAGGTGGACGTCGGGGACGCCGCAGGAGCGGCTCGGCCTGTTGCCGCCGGCCCAGGAGCACATCCTGGCCCAGGAGAACGGCAAGGACCGCTGCGTCCGCGCGGTCCGTGAGCTGTCACAGGCGTTTGCGTTGGCCGTGCCCCACGAGCAGGCGTTGCGCATCCGCGACGACGCCGGCTTCTTCCAGGCGGTGCAGGCGGTGCTCGCCAAGCGCGCTCCCGGGGAGGCGCTGCCCGAGGAGGAGCTGGACCACGCGGTCCGCGAGATCATCTCGCGCGCGGTGGCGCCGGAAGGTGTGGTGGACATCTTCGCCGCCGCGGGACTCGAGAAGCCCGACATCTCGATCCTCTCGGACGAGTTCCTGGCCGAGGTGCGCGGGCTGCCGCAGCGCAATCTCGCCGTGGAGCTGCTCCAGAAGCTGCTGAAGGGCGAGCTTCGGACGCGCCGGCGCCGGAACGTGGTCCAGGCGCGCTCCTTCGCCGAGATGCTGGAGGGGACGATCCGCCGCTACCAGAACCGCGCCATCGAAGCGGCTCAGGTGATCGAGGAGCTGATCCAGCTCGCCCGGGACATGCGCGAAGCAAATGCCCGCGGCGAGGCGCTGGGCCTCAGCGAGGACGAGCTGGCCTTCTACGACGCCCTGGAGACGAACGACAGCGCGGTGAAGGTGCTCGGTGACGTCACGCTGCGGGGCATCGCGCGGGAGCTTGTCGAGACCGTCCGCAACAACGTGACGATCGACTGGACCCTGCGCGAGAACGTCCGAGCCCAGCTCCGGGTGCTGGTCAAGCGGATCCTGCGCAGGCACGGCTACCCGCCGGACATGCAGGAGAAGGCGACGCAGACGGTCTTGGAGCAGGCGGCCCTGCTGTCCGAGGCGTGGGCCACCGCCTGACGGGAGTCGCGGCCGGGCTGGTGCTCCATCCTGAGAAAAGTACTTCTCCGGAGTTGCGATCAGCCGCAATCATGCGACCGAACTGACTCCCTGTTTGCTGACGCCGCGTGTGAAGGCAGCGCTCGCCGACTCGCCAGTGGGTGCTCGATTCACAGCCCGCGCCAATGCGGCAAGACCCCGATCCGGACCATGAAAAACCCGTTTCGTATGCAGGATTTTCATGATACTCTGACGTCCCGTGATCGCCCGGACCGGACTGCTGAACCTCATTCGAGGCGCGCTCGCGCGCAGCCCTGTCGTCGTGCTCACGGGTCCGCGCCAGGCCGGAAAGACCACGCTCGCGCGGGAGTTTCTCTCCGAGGACTCCCCCAACTACTTCGACCTGGAGGATCCTCTGAGCCTCGCGCGGCTGGAGGAGCCGAGAACCGCCTTGGATCCGCTGCGGGATCTGGTGGTCATCGACGAGGTCCAGCGCCGCCCGGATCTGTTCCCGGTGCTGCGGGTTCTCGCCGATCGCCGGAAGCGCCCGGCGCGCTTTCTGATCCTGGGCAGTGCCTCGGGCGATCTGCTGCGCCAGAGCTCCGAGAGTCTGGCGGGGCGCATGGAGCGGATCGAGATCGGTGGATTCGCGCTGGTCGAGCTTGGGCTACGCTCCGCGGCGAAGCTCTGGCGTCGAGGCGGTTTGCCGCTTGCCTTTCTCGCCCGCTCCGAGGCGAACAGCATGGACTGGCGGAAGCAGTTCATTCGCACGCTGCTCGAGCGTGACCTGCCGCAGTGGGGCGTGCGCGTCCCGGCGACCGCCCTGCTGCGCTTCTGGACCATGATCGCGCACTATCACGGCCAGACCTGGAACGCCGCCCAACCGGCGCGGGCGCTGGGCGTCAACCCGTCCACCACGCAGCGCTACCTCGACCTGCTGGCGGACGCCCTCATGGTTCGCCAGCTACAGCCCTGGCACGCCAATCTGGGCAAGCGGCAGGTGAAGTCGCCCAAGGTGTACGTGCGTGACAGCGGACTGCTGCACCAGCTCCTCGGGCTGGAGACCGAAAAGGCACTGCTCTCCCACCCCAAGGTCGGCGCCTCGTGGGAGGGTTTCGTGATCGAGCAGGTTCTGGCCACACAGAAGCATGACGAGGCCTTCTTCTGGGCGACGCACCAGGGGGCCGAGATCGACCTCATCCTCCGCCGCGACGATCGGCTCTTCGGGGTCGAGTGCAAGCGCGCCGACGCGCCGCGCGTGACGGCATCCATCCGGATCGCACTCGAAGACCTGCGCCTCGATCGGGTGGCGGTGATCTATCCGGGGGCGAAGCGCTTCACGATGGCCGACCGGGTGGAGGCCGTGCCGCTTGGTGCACTCGCGGAACCGGGCCGGCTGTTCGAGGGAGAAACCGCGTGACGTCATGCTGCGGGGCATCGCGCGGGAGCTGGTCGAGACCGTCCGCAACAACGTGACGATCGACTGGACCCTGCGCGAGAACGTCCGAGCCCAGCTCCGGGTGCTGGTCAAGCGGATCCTGCGCAAGCACGGCTACCCGCCGGACATGCAGGAGAAGGCGACGCAGACGGTCTTGGAGCAGGCGGCCTTGCTGTCCGAGGCGTGGGCCACCGCCTGACGGGAGTCGCCGCAGCAGCAAAGGGCCGAAGGGCGACCTGCGTCAACGCTTGCGTACCGGACCCCAGCCGGTGTCACGGTCGCAAGAAGTGACACAAGGGCCACCAGACCCTCGGCTCTCTGTCGCGGGATGCGCCTCTGGCGCTCTGGCGATGCCTCGTTGGCGCCGCCAGCCGCCGGGCGCGGCGGCACGAGAATCGACAGAGGCGGAGACGCAGTTTTTGTTGTCCTGTTTTGTGGGCCTTTGCGCACAAAGATAGGGGTCCCCGCGCGCTGAGACGGCAGTCGCCCCGCCCCCTTTCTCGCAGACAGGAGCGAAGCGTTCAGCGCTACAATCGGCCAGCTACATCGCATCTGAGGAGTGACACATGAATGCGAACAGGTTCGGATCTCGGATCCTTTGGGCTGTCGTAAGTTTGGTCGTCTTCGTGGTGCCAGCGTCGGCGCCCGCGCAACCACCTCCCGAGCCGAGCAACCGGCTTCTTGTCAGGCTGGCCGAACCCTTCGCGGCGCAGGTCGAACGTGATCTCGCCGGCAACCTCGAGCTGCGCCGCGGCCAGCAGCGCGGCGCGAGCGGCGGTTTTCTCGACCGCTATCGGGTCCGCCACCTGCGCCCGCTCTTTCCCGAGATCACGCGTGCGAAGCGTGAGTCTGGCCTCTCCGACGAGCAACTCGTCGAGCGCACCCGCGCCCGGTTCCCCGAGCGCGCGGCACGGAGACCTGGAAACGCCTCCGCCGCCCCCAAGATCTCTCACACGTATGTGCTGGAGCTCGAGGACATGGACCCGGCTGGACTGCAGAGCCTCATCGACAGCCTCTCCCGCGATCCGAGGATCGAGTACGTCGAAGAGGACCAGGTCGTCAGCGTCGATCTCACTCCCGACGACCCCTATTTCGGCAGCCTCTGGGGGCTTTCGACCATCGGCGTGCCTGCCGCGTGGGATACGACGAACGGCTCTGGTGTGGTGGTGGCGGTCGTCGACACGGGCATCGACTACGACCATCGCGACATCGCCGCCAACGTCTGGACGAATACGGGCGAGATCCCGGGAGATGGTCTGGACAACGATGCCAATGGCTTCGTCGACGACGTCCTGGCCTGGGACTTCATCGGCACCTCCTACACGGCTCCGATGCCAGACGCCGACCCCATGGACGACCACGGTCATGGCACCCACGTGGCCGGTACGGTCGCCGCCATTGGAAACAACGCCACGGACGTCATCGGCGTGGCCTATGGCGCTCAGGTGATGGCGCTCAAGGGTCTGGACAGCAGCGGGAGAGGACTGGTCTCCAGCCTCGCGAACTGCATCATCTACGCCGCCGAGAACGGCGCCGACGTCATCAACAACAGCTGGAGCGGGGAAGGCGTGTCACCCACGGTTTCCGCGGCCATCGACTACGCCCACAGCCTCGGCAGCGTGGTCGTGGCGGCGGCCGGCAACGACAACGCGAACGTCAACCAGTACTTCCCCGCCAACCTGGGCCACGCGATCACCGTCGCCGCCATCGGGCCTGCTGGCTACAAGGCGGTGTTCTCCAACTGGGGCAGCGCCATCGACGTGGCTGCACCCGGAGAGGACATTCTCTCGCTGCGAGCGAGCGGCAGTTTTCTCATGGGAACGCCCCTCGACGACTACCTCACGGAGGCGGACGGCACGAGCATGGCGGCACCCCACGTTTCGGGCGTGGCCGCACTGATCCTCTCGGCACATCCGAGCTACACGAACGAAGAGGTGCGTCAGGTCCTGCGAGTGTCCGCTGCCGAGTCCGGTGCGACCGGAGTCGACATGGACACCGGCTACGGGTTGGTCGATGCGCTCGAGGCTCTCGCCGCGGCCGATGCAGGGGTGCTGGAATCCAAGATCACATCGCCGGCCGATGGCATGCACATCAGCGGAGCCGTCTCGATCGCGGGGATCGCGCGGGGCACGGGTTTCGTGGATTGGGCGCTGGAGTACGGGGAGGGTGAGACGCCCGCGACCTGGTACCCGATCGCCAGCAGCACGCTTCCGGCTGAGGATGAGTTGCTCGGCGCCTTCGACCCGAGCCAGTGGCGGGACGGGACGTACACGTTGCGTCTCACGGCCCACGCGGTGAGCGGCCCGGCCTTCGTGGACCGGATTCAGTTGATCGTCGATTACGTCGGGATCACGAGTCCCGCCCAGGTTCAGGTGCCGGCTGTTGCGGAAGTACTGGCCAGCTCGATCTCGCTGTCCATCGTCGGAGACGCAGACGGGCCCAGCTTCAGCTCCTTCGACGTCGACTGGGCCCGGGGAATCTGGACGGGTAGCAACGAGCCGCCCACGGGATGGCGCGCCGACGGAGTCACCGAGAGCGGCGGCGGGGTGTCTCCCGTCGTCAGCGGGGAGCTGGCCACGTGGGACACGAGCGTCGTCAGCGAGGCGGACTACTACACCATCCGTCTCCGCGTGCACAACTCGGGCTTCACGAGCGAAGCCCGCACACTCGTCTACGTGGAGCCCGACCTGTCGTCGCCGAGCTGGCCGCGCTGGGTGCCCGGCGGCGGCAATGACGGTTCCGGAGCGGTGCGAGTCCCTGGCCCCTCCGGCCCCCGGCTGGCGGTGGTCACGCCGAGTCTCTGGAGTTCGACGTACGCGAACACCCTGCATCTGTTCGCCGTCGATGGAAGCTCGCACAGTGACGTCTCCTTGGACTATCCGAGTTTCCTTCAGCCAGCGGCGGGTGATGTCGACGGCGTGCCCGGGGACGAGCTCGTGATTGCGGAGGGGAACTGGCTCCGTGTGATCCGGAGCGACGATAGCGACTACCTACTGACGCCGCCGGCAGGCTACTCGGTGAACTTCCAGCGCGCGCTCGTCATGCTCGACGACCTGGATGGCGACACCACGCTCGAGGTGCTGGCGTACGCATGGGATCGGAACGTGGAGAACGCGTACGTTTTCGCCTGGCGGCAAGACGGGGAACAGTTTTCCGCGAACTACCCCCTGACGGTCGCCGACTCCCACAGCAACGTGTTGCAGTCTGGGCCGCGCTTCATCGTGGGCGACCTGGATGCGGACGGCCAGAAGGAGATCGTTTTCGCCGAAGGTACGACGAGCTCCTCGTACGCGCTGCGTCTCTTCGAAGCCGACGGTACACCGGGGAGCTGGGCGACGACCACGCCGACCTTTGACGGGACGCCCAGGAAACTCGCGCTCACCGATCTCGAGCGGGACGGGAGTCCGGAGATTCTGCTGTTGGCGGACGAGTCCGGAGTTCAACGGATCCACGTGCTCGGTGCCGATGGCACCCCACGGCCAGGCTGGCCGGTGGACTTGGCCAGCACGCGTGCCAGCTATCTCGCGGTGGCGGACATGGACCGGGACGGGCGTGAGGACGTCATCGTCTCGAACTACTCGCGTGTGTACGTTCTGCGCCCCGACGGGACGGCCCTCCCATCGTGGCCCCGCGACGAGTCGAGCGATGTGAGCAAGTCGTTCGGCCCCGTCAGTGTCGGCGATGTCGACGCGGACGGCTACCCGGAGATTCTCACGACCCTGCGCGATCTCGAGATCGTCTACGGGAGCCCGATCCTTCCCGACGGCACGGCTGTCGCCACGACCGAGGTCCAACACTTGGCCGAGGGGAATGTCGCGGAGGAGTCGGAAGTGGGCATCGCGGCCCATCCGGCTCTCAACTACATCGACCTGCAGCTCCTGGCGCTCGGCTTCGACAATACGGTTCGGCGGTCTTGGAAGCTCCTGGGCGCGAACGGTGATCAGCCCTACGGCGTGACCACCGCCGTCTCCCTCGGAGACCACGACGATGACGGAATGCTGGAGCTTGCCGTGAGCTATCGTTTGCTCCAGGGCGGCAGCATCAGTGGCCTGATCTCCGACGGTGTGCTCACTGTGCTCGAGACCGGTTCGCCCGCAACGCCCGAAGTCGACGACTGGCCCGCACTTTTCGCCGACCCGAGGAATACCGCCGCGCTCATCCGTCAGGACGTGGGCCCGCCGACAGTCGCGATCACGACGCCCACCCCGGGTGCGGAGGTGGTCGGCCCTGTCGTCGTCGCCGTGAGTGCTTTCGACGACGCTGGCATCTCCAGCGTCGAGCTGCTGGTCGACGGGATCCTGCGTGGCACAGACGGGTCGTTCCCGTATGCCCTCGCCTGGCAGTCGTCGGCGGAGACTCCCGGCGCGCACTCTCTCGTTGCGCGCGCACACGATTGGGTCGGGAACTTCACCGATTCCGTAGCAGTGCCGGTGACCGTGCTCCCTGACGAGCCCCCGGAGGTGGTCGTGACGGCGCCCACGCCCGGCCAGACGTCGTCGGACAGCATCACGTTGACGGCCACGGCGACCGACGACTTCGGCGTGGCCTATGTGGACTTCTTAGTCGATGGCGTGGTGGTCGGACGCGACACGCTGGAGCCCTTCGCCCTCGATTGGGACACGAACCAGGTCGGAGACGGGCCCCATACGGCCTCCGCGATCGCTGTCGACAACGTTCTCAACGACACGACGAGTGCCTCGGTGCCGTTCGTCACGGCAAACGGCGCCGCGAGCTACGACGGAACCTTACGCGCCCCGACGTGCCCCTTCGTCCTGGGAAGGTGCGACACCGGAGCTCTGGTCGATGGCCGTGGGTTGCTGGGTCCCGAAGCCAATGCTCCGAACACGCTCTACGACTCTTGTCAGGACTCGGACTTCGGTGAGTACCACGTGGACGGGTCGAACGACAGAGTCGTCGTGGAGACTCTGGATGGGGCACCGCTGAGTGAGGGCGTCTCCGTGCGGGTCACCGCAACGACGTGGACCCAGCCGGGCAGCTGGGCGGCCAACAATCTGGACATCTACTCCGCGGCCGATGCGACGAACCCGGTCTGGCAACTCGTGACGACCACGACCATCCCGACTGAAGGACCTCAGGTCGTGTCCACCACGCTCACGCTCCCCGAGGGGGCGCTCCAAGCGGTGCGCGTGCGCTATCGGTACTGGGGATTCGAGGGACCCTGCGGCACCTCGACGAGCAACCGAAACGATCAAGACGATGTCGTCTTCCACGTCAATCGTCGCCCAGTGGCGGACCCGGGTGGCCCCTACGGCGGCGCGCCCGGTCAGTCGATCGCGTTCGATGGCAGCGGCTCCAGCGACGGGGACGCCGACCCCCTCACCTACGCGTGGGACTTCGGCGACGGGTCGATCGGGAGCGGAGCCACTCCCACACACGTCTACGCGTCGCTCGGAACCTACACGGCGACGCTGGTCGTGGGCGATGGCGTCACCGATTCCGCGCCCGCCATGACGACCGTGACCATCGGGAACCAGCCTCCCGTCGCTGACGCCGGGGGACCCTACGCGGCGGTTCGCGGCGAGCTCATCGGCTTCGACGGCACAGCGTCCAGCGATGCAGACGGGGACACGCTCACCTACGCCTGGGACTTCGGCGACGGGGCGACCGGTACCGGCGCCACGCCGAGCCATTCCTATGCAGCCCTCGGCAGCTACACGACCACGCTGGTCGTCAACGATGGCGCCGCAGATTCGGCCCCCGCCACGGCGACCGTGACGATCGCGAACCAGCCTCCCGTAGCCGATTCCGGCGGCCCCTACGCCGCCGTCCGCGAGGAGCTCGTCGACTTCGACGGCACCGCGTCGAGCGATGCAGATGGGGACGCCCTGACATTCGCGTGGGATTTTGGTGACGGAGCGACAGGTACGGGCGCAACACCGAGCCACGCCTACACTGCCCTCGGGACCTACACGGTGACGCTCGTCGTGAGCGACGCCAGCGATGACTCGCCTCCTGTTGTGGCGAGCGTGACGATCTCGAACCAGATCCCCGTGGCCGATGCGGGAGGCCCCTACGACGCTGTTCGGGGCGAGGTCGTTGGCTTCGACGGCACTGCATCGAGCGACGCGGACGGGGACGCGCTGACGTACGCGTGGGACTTCGGTGATGGAACCACGGGTGCGGGTGCAACACCGAGCCACGCCTACGCATCGCTCGGCAGCCACACGGCAACACTGACCGTGAGCGACGGCAACGATGATTCGCCACCCGTCACGGCGGACGTGACGATCGCGAATCGGGCCCCGGTGGCCGACGCCGGTGGACCCTACACCGCCGTTCGCGGTACGCCCATCGTGTTCGATGGCGCCGCGTCGAGCGATCCCGACGGGGACGCGCTGACGTACGCATGGGACTTCGGCGACGGAACCACGGGCACAGGGGCTGCGCCGAGCCATGTGTACGCCTCTCTCGGCAGCCACACGGCGACGCTCGTCGTGAGTGACGCCAACGACGACTCGCCTCCCGCTTCAGCCACTGTGACGATCTCTAATCAAGTCCCGGTAGCCGATGCAGGGGGTCCCTACTCCGCGATTCGGGGCGCGCTCGTCGGTTTCGACGGCACAGCGTCGAGCGATGCGGACGGCGACACGCTGACCTACGCCTGGGACTTCGGTGACGGAAGCACGGGTACCGGCCCGGCGCCGAGCCACGCCTATACGTCCCTCGGGTCCCACACGGCGACGCTCGTCGTGAGTGACGGCAACGACGACTCGCCTCCCGCTACGGCGACCGTGGTGATCTCGAATCAGGCCCCAGTAGCCGATGCGGGCGGCCCTTACTCCGCGATTCGGGGCGCGCTCGTCGCC
>Ga0214472_10008518_pt1 | contig 10710 bp, 9 predicted proteins | sample RVTome_6_FD_207662 | JGI IMG/M metagenome (GOLD analysis project Ga0214472, IMG submission 207662) | Soil microbial communities from uranium-contaminated site in the Upper Colorado River Basin, Wyoming, United States - RVT140D175 | ecosystem: Environmental > Terrestrial > Soil > Contaminated >...
ATGAACTCAACAGATAGTCTGAATATAGGTCGAAGAGTTCCCGATTCACCGCTCACCTCCTCGACCCTATTCTATCCTTTATCGTCAAGTGCGTAACATGAGTGAGTTAGCTGGGAGCGCGGTGGTCGCCTTGATAGAAATCCGTGGCCCAACCCCTGTTGGTTAGCTCAACCAGCAATGTCGAAGCAATGAACCATAAATCTCCCGCTTTGCCACGGGCGCGAGCAGCAGCAACAATCTCCCGGGGTAACGGGGTGGCGATAGCATCCAGGTGCCGACCGGCCAAATCCCAGCGCATCTGCGAGTTGGCGACCATCGGCACATCAGCGATTTGGGCATACAATTCGATGGCGCCTTCCACTTCTCCTTGATCGGCTAGGAGCAACGCGATGCCGGGCAGCACAAAGAGTAGCGTGAGAAACCCTTGCTGAGCGCAGGCGGAGTGCAACGCTTGGAAAAAGTAGTGCTGTGCTTCGGCGCGCCGCCCTAGCCCACGTGCGGCATAGCCCCAAAAGGCTTGGGCATGGGCCAGTCGATGCTCTTCACCGATTTCCCGGTGCAGCGCGATGGCTTCTGCGATCAGGTGTTGGGCCTCCTCATACCTCGCTTCGACGACTGCCAAACAGCTCAACACATCAAGCCCAAGGGCGATTTCATCTTTATCTCCAGTCGCCCGGCTGCGCTGCAACTGCATTTGCAACTGACTGTGCGCCGTTTGATAATTGCCTAGCTCCAGGTTGATGAGGCCAAGCAGCGTGATGTGGGTGGGCAAACCAAGATCCTCACGAATTGCAATGCACTTTTCTACAAACCCATAGGCTTCAGCAAAACTGCCCGCAAAGATCGCAGACCAGCCAAGGTCATACTGCCCAGCAGCAATTTGGGCGCGGTCGCCCAGCAGCGCATAGAGGGCAACCGACTCTTTGGTCAGTTGCTCCGCCGCCTCCAGTTGCCCCTGGTCGCGCAAGACATGGGCCAACCGCCCCAAGACAGAGGCGCTGCGTTTTTGATCACCCAACCTGCGCAAGAGCGCCAGGCTCTCGTGGTAAAGCCGGCTTGCCCCTTCATAGTCGCCCGAACGATAGGCAAATTCCCCCAATCCGGCCAGGCTATTGGCCGCGCCCCACAGATCGGCGAGCGCTTCGTACAATGCGTGCGCTTGTTGATAACACCTCGTCCCCGCCACAAACTCCGCTTGCTCCTCATATAGGTTTCCCAGGTGGAAGAGAACGTCGGCGCGCTCATGGCGGAGGTCTAGACCGCTCAGGGCGGGGTTATCCAGTAAATCCAGGCATTGCTGGAGTACCTGGCTGGTCTGCGCCAAGCGCCCCAGCCGCCGCGTAAAATTGCTTTGCCACGCCAATAAACGCACCAACAGTCGTTGGATCGCCGGCGACGGATCGTTCATTGCTTGCAGTTGGCGGGCTGTATTGCCATACACCGCCTCGCCTTCCTGGTAGCGGCTGCGCCACACATAAAACCACCCCAGACTGTGCATAGCCTGCGCCAGTTGCTCGATCTGCCCATGCACAACCGCCCAATCCCAGGCTGCGGATAAATTTTCAAGCTCATCTTCAATGATCGTCATGGCGGCTTGCTGTCCCGACCCTTTCAACTCGGCTTCCTGCCCGCTCAGCAGTGCACAATAGAAGGCACTATGCCGATTTCGTACTGCTTCGTCCAGAGCCGGAGTTTGGGCAAGGTGCTCGGTCGCATATTGGCGAAGCAACTCGTGCAAATCGTAGCGCCTTGTGACCTGCCACTGGAGAAGCGACTGGTTGACCAGGGTCATCAAGGCCTGCGGTGACGCCGCGGTGACCGCCTGGGCAGCCTGGCGGGTAAAGCCGCCGCGAAAGATCGATAGTTGTCGAAAGAGCTCCTGCTCTGGCTGCGGCAGCAAACGCCATGAATGGTCGAAGAGGGCACGTAGACTCCGTTGCCGGGCGGGTACGTTGCGCAGATCCGTTTCTAAAAGGTCAAGATTTAGCCGCAATTCGTCATGCTGACTCAACTCAGCCAGGATTTCGGCGGGGGTATAGACCTGTACCCAAGCCGCTGCCAACAGGATGGCAAGGGGCATCCCCTGCACGAGATGACAGATCTGGGTAACTGCCCCAACATTATCGTCGGTCAGGGTAAAAGCTGCTTGCACCCGGCGGGCGCTCTGCACGAAGAGCTGGACGGCGCTGCTCTGGGTGGCAGCCCCAAGCGTGACTTTGTCGCTCGACGGAAGATCAATGCCATCGATAAAGTAGAGTTGTTCGCCTTGTATGTTTAGGCGGGTACGCGATGTCACCAAAATTTTTAGACCAGGAGCCACCTGGAGGAGGTCAAGCAAGAGCGAGATGCCAGTCAGTTCATCTTCATCTAGGCGCGCTGCGTCACCGAGCAAATGTTCGAAATTATCTAGCACAAGCAGTGTGTTTCTATGGCGTAGGTAGTCGCACAGTTGCTGGTGGGGCGTGCTTCCTTCATAAAAGATGAGCTTGAGAGCGTCGGCGATCAGTGGAATCACTGCATACGATGTGTCGGCGGCGGCGAGCGCAACAAAGTAGACACCATCACGGAAGTGGTCAACCTGATTTGCCGCTATCTCTAGGGCCAGGCGTGTTTTTCCCATACCGCCGGGACCCAGCAAGATCAACAGACGCACATCCGACTTGGCCAACAGATCAGCCAGTGCTGCCAGTTCAACCTTGCGGCCGACAAAGGGGGTAAGTTGTGCTGGTAGATTATGCGGCGGCGCACTTGGCTTTGCTTGCGGCCCCTTCTCCTCCGTCTGGCCGAACTTGGCAGCGCGAATCTGCTCGTAGAGCAGCGTGGTCTCTGCAGCCGGGGGAACACCCAATTCCTTGGCCAGCAGTGTACAGCAGGCTTCATACTGGGCCAGAGCTTCACTGCGCCGGCCACTCAAAGCCAGCACGCGCATCAATTGCTGGTGGGCCTCCTCGTGCAGCGGCTCCAATTCAATTTGACGCCAAGCATAGGCATAGGCGGCGGCGTATTCGCCGCGCCCTGTGTAGATGGCGCCCAGCTGGAAAAGCATCTGTCCCACTTCCCGGCGCAGCCATTCCCGCTTGAGTAACGCCCACTCTTCAAAAACATCGCTGTCTTCTAAGAAAAATCCGGCCAGGAAGTCACCCCGATAGGAGGCCACTGCTAGTTGTAGCCCTGCCAGACACGGCTCGCAGAGGCTGAGGTCGGCATGGGCATGGTGGCGGCAGGCGCTGATCTGCGCGGTAAAGGTCCTCACATCAAGCTGATAATTGCTGGCCGGGTTCAATTGCACCGTTTGTGGGGTCGTGAGCAAGAACTGGTCAGGAATCACCTGGCGCAACTTGAGGAGTACTTGGCGCAAGCTTTGGCGCGCTGCCAATTCGGGCTGCTCTGGCCATAACAACCCGGCGAGTGTTTCACGGCGATGGGGGTGATCTCCTTCTACGGCCAGATAGGCCAATAACGCCTGTCCTTTCTTGAAGGAGAAGTGAGTTAATTCATTTCCATCTACCTGCACCTGTAGGGGACCAAGTAAGGCAATCTGCAAACCCGATAGTGCCTGCATAGTACTTATCCCAGAAAAGCACCTATTCAGTGTTCGCCTTACCCAATGCATCGTAGGCAGACCAAAGATCTTGACGCGGCTTTGACGCCCGGATGACGTTTTTTTGACAGGCGAAGGATACGATACGGTGGACGGGAACGGATAAGGCCAACAAAGGTGCAGGGGTCGAAACTTGCGATAGGCATTATACCATAGGGAGCGCTGCCCCGAACGTGGTTATGTTCATAACCAATGCCGCTACCCAGCATTGACCTAACGAACGAAGAACGATACGGATGTTGATAAAGGAGACACACGATGTTAGCGCCATTTCACCTCTCTATCGCCATGGGCCTGCTGCTGACTTTATCCCTCAGCGCCTGCCAGATGGTGACGCCCAGTGTTACCCCGGCAGGACCAGGGGTATCACTGAATGAAGTTGGCTTTACAGCCTTCGAGGTTGGATATGAAGGGCCGCAGAGTATTCCCGGCGGGTTAACCCGCATTGTCTTAGCCAACCGGGGCGAGAAACCACACGACCTATTGCTGTTTAGGCTCGATGACGGCAAAACCCTCCAGGATGTCGTTGCTGATTTCCAGGCGGCCGCGGCAGCAGGCATCGAAGCGACTCCCCCAGCATGGGTGAAGCTCTATGGCGGCATCGCCGGGGTCAAGCCGGGCGAGCGCAGAAGCTATGTCGTCGATCTGGCGCCGGGGAACTATGGCATGCTCTCCTTTGGCGAATTTTTGAAGGAACGGACGGGTGTCCCCGATCTGGCGCAAGGTATGATGACGACGTTGACCGTGACGGCGCATAGCGGGCCAACGGCCACGGTGTCCGCGCCCGATGTGGTGGTGGAGATGCTCGATTACAACTTCGTGCTTTCAGCTCCCATCGCCGCTGGTGAACAGGTGATTCAAGTCACGAATTCCGGCGACGAACTGCACGAATTCTTCATCTACCGCATGAATCCCGGTGCTGGGCTGTCCGACTTTATGACGTTCTTCGATGGTGGAGCCGCTGCTTCTGGTGCGCTGCCGGGTGAGTTTTTTGGTGGCATGATGTTACTGGATCGCGGCTTCAGCGCTACTTTTGCGCTGGATTTCGAGCCGGGCGTCTATATCCTGGTTTGTTTCCACCCCAGCACCGCGCATGAAGGGCAGTCGCATCTGGTGTTGGGCATGGTGCAGGAGATCACAGTAGAGACGCTGGCGGCGACCACGGATGACAGTTCAACGGATGACAGTTCAACGGTTGACGGTTCAGATGACATTCACACTTTGGCCATAACCCTCGATGGAAGCTCCAAGGGTCCCAGTGGTCCCCCCACGGCCCAAGACGCGGATGGCAGCGGTACAGCGATTCTCAGTTTCGACGCCGCGAAAGGCGAGATCTGCTGGGAGTTAACCGTGACGGACATCGCTCCCGCCTTTGCCTCGCACATCCACAAAAATTATGGGGCGCAGATGTTTAGTCTTTCACCGCCGACGCAGGGCGCTGCCAGCGGGTGTGGCAGCGCCTCACGCAAGTTTATTACCACCGTCCTGGAAAATCCGGAGGAATATTTTGTCATCGTTCACAACAATGAATTCCCCACCAGTGCTCTGAGTGGTCGCCTGGCACAGTAGACCAGGTTATCCTTTCGTTGTGAACCACACCCCATTCATTTTAGGAGGAAAGATCATGCACGCCAGAGTAGTGACTAGCCAGCTTCAACCTGGCAAGAAGGATGAGTGGATCAGCATTGCTCGAGATTCCATTGTACCGGCTCTCAGACAACAGAAGGGGTTCAAAGGTTTTGTAATGCTGGCGGACACGAACAGCGACAGCAGTATTGCCTATAGCATGTGGGAGACAGAAGCCGATCTGAAGGCCAGCGAGACCAGCGGCTTCTACCAAGAACAAGTCGCTAAACTCAAGGCTGTTCTGGCCATGCCGCCCGTCCGAGAAATTCATGAATTGACCATCCTAACCTAAGTCGGCAGCGAGAGCAGAGATCCAATCATGGTAGACAAGCCATTGACCGCCGGGATTACGCGTGCGGGAGAGGGAGAGGACGGATTCACTTGGCAGCAGCAAGGGCGAAGCTCGAACACATTGCTCAAGGCCCTCTGTACCACGACCTTTTGCTTTGAGACCTATACGCCGCCGGGAAATTCTGTCTCATTACACGTCCACCTCGCTCAGGACGAGTTTATCTATGTGGTGGGAGGTCAGGTGGAGGTGCAAGTGGCTGAGATGCACCTGCAAGCGAACCCCGGTGACCTGGTCCGTTTGCCACGCGGCGTACCCCATGGCTACGCCAATCTGGCTGATGTCCCGGCACGACTCCTGTTCTGGGTGTCGCCCGCCGACGGATTAAAGGAACTCTTTGATGTACTCCAAAACGTAGGGGAGGCTGCGGAGGTCATTCGATTGTCAGCCGAACATGACGTGATCTTCCTACCACCGCGAGTGTAAGTGGGGTAAATTCGGGATAGATGCAAAAACCGGTCAGATTACGCCAACGTTGGGTACCAACCAGAGCGGCGCGCAAATATACGCTAAGGCAGCGATTGCTGAAAGTGGAGGCGCAACTGGCGGCTGTCACTGCCGAGGGCCAACCCTGACGCCGTAGCCCAATTATGCACGCCAGAGTAGTGACGAGCCAGCTTCAACCTGGCAAGAAAGGGTACCGACGAGATCCGCACGTAAATGTACGTTAGGGATTTTGTCGGCTTAGAAGTCCGGTTGATTTCCTCCTCACTACCGGAGGTGGGATGGATGACTTTGACAAGCTGCCGCTCTGAGTAGCGAAGGGTCTATGTTGAGGAGCTTGGTTCTCCGTTTCAAGGAAACCCCAGTGTATCCAGTCGCTTAGCGTACATTTACGCACGAAAATGGGTGATACCCACAGTACACGCCAAGCGGTGAGCCATGTGCGAATAGGGAATGGAATAGGGAACAGAATCGGGAACTCTACTGATGCGCCGCCACCACCTTCCTGTAGGCTGCTCTCAGCACACATACCGATCTCCCTTTCTAGCGATTAAGGAGTTCTAGCGATTAAGGAGAAACCAACGATGACTTCACACAAGATGATACGACGCGAGATGCTCAAACGAATGGGCATGACCGCGACCGCGGTGGCGCTGGCGGCCTGTGTGCCTGTGACGCCCGGCGCCGGGCCGGCCGCGGACACCGGTGCCGCCGCGCCGGCGGCGGGTGCGACCTCCATGAATAAAGCTGTTCAAGACACAACAAGGAGAACAACCATGCGAATGATGTTGAAGATCAGTATACCGGTCGAATCATTCAACAAGCTCGCCCGCGAGGGGACCGTCGGTCAGAAGATCGGCATGATCCTTGAAGAGACCAAACCGGAGAGCATCTACTTCACGGGCAACCGATACGGTCGGGGCGCGATCGCAGTCTTCGATCTCCAAGACGGCTCGGACCTCCCGCGTGTCGCCGAGCCGTGGTTCCTCACCTTCAACGCGGAAATCGAGTATGGCCCCGCCATAACGCCGGAGGAACTTATGAAAGCTGGCTTGGAAGAGATCATCACGAAGTGGACCTAGCTCTTTGGGTGAGTGGCGTGTCGGTGTTAGCAGCACCGGCATGCCACGTTTACTTATTCAGTTGAGAGCCAAGAGATTGGTAGGGGCTGCGATGGACCTGCGTTTGTCGGACAGCAGTCGGGTCTGCATAGTGGGCAGCGGGCCGGCAGGTAGCTTTGCTGCGCTTCACCTGCTGGACCAGGCGCGCCGGCAGGGCTTGCAGCTGGAGGTCCTGATCTTTGAGCCGCGGGATTTTACTCGACCAGGTCCGGCAGGATGCAATCGCTGCGCCGGCATTCTCTCGTCGCGTCTGTTGCGCGGTCTGGAGGAGTTGGGGATGCCCCTACCCCGGCAGATCGTCGAGGCAGATGTGCAGTCCTACGCGCTCAACTTGGACGGCAAGACCCTCCGCATTGAGCGACCCGACCCACATCGCCGCATCGTCAGTGTTTATCGCGGCGGCGGTCCACGTCTCGGGCAGGGAGAACCAGCCGCCAGCTTCGATGCCTATCTGCTGACCCAGGCCTGTGCACGAGGAGCGCACCATGTTCCTGTCCGTGTGCGGCAGGTGATATGGCAAGAGCGGCCGGTCCTCCAAACCGCGCTGGGCGACTACCCTGCCGACCTGATGGTCCTGGCGACGGGCGTCAACAGCCGCGCCCCGCTTGCCCCAAGTTTTGGATATCAGCCGCCCCGGACGACCGTCATGGCCCAAGACGAAGTCTTGCGTCCCCCGACCTGGCCGGACGACCAAGTTCATGTCTTCTTCCGCCATCCGCCAGGCCTGATCTTTGGGGCCTTGATCCCGAAAGGCCGGTATCTGAATATCTCGCTGTTAGGGCGCAGGCTGACCAGCGATACCGTCAACGAGTTTATCGCGGCCCAAACGCTTGACGCCGACCTGTCCGCCGGGTACACGAGCCTCTGTGGTTGCACCCCACGCGTCGCCGAAGGTGCGGCCCCGCGGTATTTTGGCGCCCGCTGGGTAGCGGTCGGCGATGCCGCGGTGACGCGCCTGTACAAGGATGGCATTGGCTCGGCCTTTTTTACGGCGCAACGCGCGATGCACACGGCTGTCCATCAGGGTATCTCCCGGCGAGCGTTTCACACGAGCTATACTCCCTATTGTCGTGGCATAGCAGCCGATAATCTCTATGGCCGGCTGCTCTATCGCCTGTGGTCCTTCACCCTCCACACCCCGCCCTTGCTGCGCGCTTGGATACGCGCTCTGCACCAGGAGGCCGCGCCCGAAGGCGGGGACCCAACGGGTGCGCCTCCGGGCGCGGCGCCGGATCGTCGTATCCATCATCGCATCCTGTGGGGCATGTTTACCGGCGACGAAGCGTACCGCGACCTGTTTCGGCTCGCGCTTAGCCCACGGGCAATCGCCGGTTTGGTCCGTGACTGGCGCCGCCCGCAATGAGGTCTGACGTTGACATCCACCCTTGACCGACTCCCGGAAGGGGGACGTGTAATTATCATCGGCGGCGGCCCCGGCGCCACCGCCTGTGCCCTGGGCCTCCACCGTCTGGCTGCCCAGCTAGGACAGCGCATCCAGATTACCCTGGTGGAAGGCAAGCAGTTTGCCGGCGCGCCCAATGGGCACCAGCATTACAACCAATGCGTAGGTGTGCTCGCGCCGCCCCTCGCCGAAATTCTGCAAGACCAGTTGGACGTACCCTTTCCCTATCATCTCAGCCGTGGCAAGATTGCAGGCTATGTGCTCCATGCCGCCGGCCAAGAGATCTGCTTAAAAGATACAGAAAAACCTGCGGTGGCGCTGCGCCGAGTGCAGTACGATGCCTATATGCTGGAAACCGCCGTACAACGCGGGATCCGTCTGCTCGCGGCCCGTGCTGTAGACTTGGAGTTCCATACCGATTGCGTCACCGTATACACTGAAAGCTCACCGCTGGAGGGGGATGTCGTGGTCGGTGCGTTTGGTCTCGATGCCGGGAGCGCAGCCATGTTTGCCCGTGCGACGGCCTATCGTCCTCCCCAAGCCCTGAGTTCGGTGGTGACCAAATATCACCCAGGACCCGAAGGGATGGCGACCTTTGGTCCCTATATCCACGCGTTTCTGCCTGCCCACCCTCACATTGAATTCGGCGCCATTACCCCCAAGGGCAACCATCTTACCATCAATATCGCCGGGCGTGCGGTCGATACAAAGCTGATGCAGACATTTCTTAACGACCCCGTGGTGCGCGCATGTTTGCCCAGTTTGGAGCATGCGGGCACGCACGACGCTAACGATCTGCGTTTCTTCAAAGGCCATTTTCCCTGTTCGCTGGCGCGGGGGTATTACGGGGACCGCTATGTGATGGTGGGCGATGCCGCCGGGTTGGTGCGCGCGTTCAAAGGGAAAGGGGTCACCTCCGCTGTGCAAACGGGGATCCGCGCCGCGCAGACGATCCTCCAGGCGGGTATCTCGACGCAAGCCTTCGCGCGTCACTACCGGCCTGCCAACTGGGACATCTTGCACGATCTCCCCTATGGACGGGTGATGCGTCTGCTCACCATCTTGTTGGCCCGCTATGGATTGTTCGGGCCGGTGCTGCGCGCCGCACGCCAAGACACCGATGTGCGTACAGCCCTCTTCAACGCGGTCTCTGCACATGCCCCCTATCGTCAAGTGCTGATCCAGGCGCTGCGTCCGCGCCCGCTCCTTGCCATTTTGCGTGCGCTGCTTTCCGATTGAGGAGTAGGTTCGATTCAGACAAAATTTGCAGGCGGCAGCGTAACCTGAAATGTAGGAGTGGGGTCTTCCGGCGGTTTCCTGGCTGTGGTTGGGGACAGAAAGCCGGTAGAGGCAATTTCAGAGCAAGCGGTCGCTTCGCCCCAGGCTCCACTAAGGCGGTTTCTGGGATGATTACGAGCTTTGCCCCTGGCGTCGCCGCCATGGAGCCGGCCACCTTCTGTCTTGAATGCAGGAGAGCTTATGATAGCAGCCCCTCTGAGGGTACTGGGGATATCCGAACGTAAATGTACGCTAAGGCAACGCTACCAGAGGTAGCACATCTACTCAGGCAGTGAAAGAAAGCCGAACTCTTCTACTCGTCCACATGAATGTTCCAGAGGTAGGTAGCGCTTAGCGTACACGAACGCGCCAATATTCCTGGTATCCTTTTTTCTACGGCGCACCACGACCTCGTGTCGCACGCTCCCAGTTTTTGATGGTCTCCTTCCTGACCAATGGCACGTCAGCAATCCGATTATTTCTGCCATGATCGCATCAGGGCAACGATATTCCCGGTTTCCTCGGGGCCAAGGATCCCCCCGAATCCATCCATCGCTGTCCCGCGCCGGCCTGTCAGAATGAAATCCACCAGATTCTCATCCGTTTTGGCCTGGATAAACGCATTTCCGTGCAGGTTTGGCCCCATGCCACCCGTGCCATCGCTGCCATGACACGCCGCACAATTGGTATCGAACAAGGCCCGACCCATTTCTTGCGGTGGCAGGAAAGCCATCAGGAGGGATTGGGCTTCAAACAAATGGTTCTCTTCAATCAGCGTGATAATCGCCTGAATTTCCGGAGCCTGGTCACTTTCTGCCACAGCTTGGGCTGCCTTCAGGTAGAAGATCGCATCCGGGCGGTCAAATTCCCGGAGGGCAAATAGCGCATT
>Ga0214472_10008519_pt1 | contig 10710 bp, 7 predicted proteins | sample RVTome_6_FD_207662 | JGI IMG/M metagenome (GOLD analysis project Ga0214472, IMG submission 207662) | Soil microbial communities from uranium-contaminated site in the Upper Colorado River Basin, Wyoming, United States - RVT140D175 | ecosystem: Environmental > Terrestrial > Soil > Contaminated >...
AGCTTGCAAGGTCGCTTGTCGTTGAATTGTCAGCTCGGCCGCCAAACCATAATGTACCGTGGCCGGTGTCATCAGCCCCAAACTGGTGTGCCGATGCTCATTGTTGTACCAGTAAATAAAAGGCTGAGCCCAGTTTCGCGCATCTTGTGGCGACCCGAAGCGTTCTGGATAACCAGGGTGGTACTTCATCGTTTTGAACTGCGCCTCTGAGAAAGGATTGTCATCAGAGGTATAGGGCCGGGAATGACTCTTGCCTACACCCAGGTCGGCTAGAAGTAAAGCCAGGGTCTTGCTGGTCATGGAACTACCGCGGTCAGCGTGCAGAATCAGCTGCTCTGGCTCAATGCCCTCTTTGGCACAACTATCGGCCACCAATTGCCGGGCCAAAGAGGCCAATTCTCTGGTGGCAATCATGTAACCCACCACATACCGACTGAAGATGTCCAGAATGGTGTACATATAATAGTAGGTATGGGGGACTGGCCCCCGTAGTTTGGTGATGTCCCAGGACCACACCTGATTGGGTCCGGTCGCCAGCAGTTCTGGCTTCTTGTAGACTGGATGCCTCTTTTGATTACGCCGTTCCTGTACTTCCTCATTCGCTTTGAGGATTCGATACATCGTGCTGACCGAGCAGAGATACTGCCCTTCATCCAACAAAGTGCCGTACATTTGCCGTGGCGAGCTATCCACAAAGCGTTCGCCGTTGAGCAGTTCCCGTACCTTATCCTGCTCGGCCGGTGGCAAGGCTCGCGGTGACGGGGCGGACACAGGGCGCGGTTCCGTCACCGCCGGTTTAGTCTGTTGTTGCCGATAGTAACTGCTACGCGGGTACACCAGCTGCTTACAGGCTTGTTTCGTACTTGTTTTCTGCGCCAATTGGCTGACGGTTGCCCTCATTTCTCGCCGTCCTTCGGTTGTTCCAGGGTGATACCCAAGATCTCCGAGAGTTTTTTTTGAGCCTCGATGATTAGTTCTGCCTGCTCCAGTTGCCGCATTATTCGTTTGTTCTCATGGCGCAGTTGATTGATTTCCGCTCTTTCTTCATCGAGTTTACGACCCCGTTTCTGCGGCTTCAAGCCAGCTATCTGGCCCGCCTCCCGTTGTCGTTGCCAAGTCGTGAGGTGAGAAGAGTACAGACCTTCCCGTCTGAGCAGCGCGCCAATTTGACCTGGTTGTTGGCGGCACTTATCCGCTTCTTCGAGTACCCACAGTTTGTAGCTGGCTGTGTAGTTACGCCGTTTGGCCTTGGACAATACTTCTGGATCGGGCCTTTGGGCCTGGTTTGTACCATTTTTGCTGATTTTGTCTGCCTGGTTTTGTGTCATGATGTTCCTCTTTGTCCTCGCATTCTACACTAAATTCGAGGCTTAGAGTGTCCCACTCTATATTGACACAATGGGACTTTCATTATACATACGGATGATTAATAATTTGTGAAGTATTAAACAATTTTAAAAAACACTGAGTTACGGCTCACCCCCCCAGTTATAGATGAGGATACATATAATTTCTGACAGAAAATCTCAAGCTTACAAAAAATGCACCCAGAGTACTAGGCGACAATGGCACGTAGGTGGTGCCTACTTGAAGAACCACACAGCCACCATAATTGGCGGCTGTTTCAGTAGAATCATGAGCTGTTATCCTCGTATGCACCTTTTAGCACACTATGCTCTATGGCTTTTTCAAAACATCGTGCGGGCCCGTGCAACGACAATTAAACGGACGCTCTAACTGTCGTTGCACGCACGCTTCACGCAGCTTGATACCCATGCCGTCGTGGGTTACCCATTTATGGGTTAACGGGTTTAGGTAGTAATCCGTTCTAGCCAGTTCTTTGACAAGCCCGTCGTCAATGGCGGTGAACCAGTCGAAAAATGAAGAAAGATAGCCTGGGTGAAAACGGCCGTTTATGCACACATTTTTTTCTAAAACGGCGCATCGTCCGTGAGCTGGCCATACCAATCAGTGAGCCACTTCATTGCCTCTTCGAATTTGCTGGCTGGCAACAGCTTGTATGAAGTGATGCCAAACTTGCGATACATCTCACCATAAACTGCTCCAAATTCATTGCGTTTCGTTTGCTTGCCTAACGTGATAGCTACCGCTTTGACGGCCTGGCTAATCTGACTGGCTTGATCTTCGGTGACAGCATGTTTGGGTGCCTGAGATTGTGTTTCTAAGGCCTCCAATCGTTGCTCGTGATCATCGATGCGACCGGTTAACCTTGCTTCCATGAGGATTTGATTTTGCGCCAGTTTCATTACAGCCTGCGCAATCTTGTAAGCCTGTACCGCTTCGTTATCCATTTGTGCTAGTAGTTCATCAAATGGGGTGTCAGCAGTTAGGCGTCCATCTTGAAATGCTTCCCAGAGAACTTTAGCAACATTGCGCTTATACTGCTTCAGCTTTTCTTTCACATCCTCTTTGACACGAGCTGTATCAATCCCCGTAAGCCAAATGGGAACCAGGTCAACACGCAATGCCCCAGCTTCTTGGCGGCCTCGATGGGTGGTCATGATGACCACCCGTTGATAACCGTCTGCTAAAACGTCTTGATCATTCTGGATTCGTCGAAGCTGGCTGCAATTTCGCCGATTTACTCATCTTGTTCCAGAGAAAGGGAAAAAGCCGTTGCTATTGCCTAGGGCAAGCAAGTCATCTCCTGCCGCCCACCAGGTGTGAACGTAACGTTCACGCCTTTGGTTTCTGTCGATAGCACAGGATCACGATTGATTCGCCTTCGTTGGCCAGTCCAGGAGACGCCAAGAAACTCGCAAATCGGGCGCACAGGCACATAAACCTCATTACATCTCTTGCCGCCCGCAGGTTGTCGTCGTCTCAACGACAACCTGTACTTGCCGAGGAAGCACAGGGGCGTGTAGGATTCGTTGCTATGGTATTCTTAAAATGGCTCATCCCTAACAATGCTTTGATGCCACTCTGACAGCCATTCCATTGCTTCCTGAAATCTTTTTTGGGGAAGTAACTTATAAGAGGTGACGCCAAACTTACGGTACATCTCGCCATAAACTGCCCCAAATTCATTGCGTTTCGTTTGCTTACCTAACGCAATGGCCACCGTTTTGACAGCCTGGCTAACCTGGCTGGCCTGGTCTGGCGTTACATTTCGCCCGGTGTCGCTGAGTGTGGATTCAATTTCTTCTAACCGCTGTTCGTGGTCGACAAGCTGTGTTGAGTGCGTATTCAGTTGGGCCTCAAGCAAAACCTGATTACGCGCCAGCTTCACCATTGCTCGGAGCATCTTGTAAGCCTGCACTGCTTCCGTATCGCTCTGCAATAATTCGTCAAGAACGGGATCGGCTGTCAGACGCCCTTCCTGGAATGCTTCGGCCAACACCTTGTAGCATTCGCGCTGGTAGCGAATCAGCCGCTCTCTCACATCTTCATTGACGCGGGTAGGGTTGATGCCAAACAAAAAGCCGCTGATATAGTCTAAGGGTAAGCAAGTCATCTCCTGACGCCCGCCAGGTGTGAACGTAACGTTCACACCCTTGACTTCTGTCGACAGTACAGGATCACGATTGATTCGCCTTCGTTGACCAGTCCAAGACACGCCAAGAAACTCGCAAATTGGTCGCACAGGTACATAAACCTCATTACGACCTCCAATCGTCACCAAAACGGCCGTGATTTCATCATCATAGAAAACAACTTGTTTTTGTTCAACAGGTACCAATGCGCTCATGCGTTTCCTCCTATGAATTGGCCGGCGCGATAAGCCACGTAGCCGCAAATAGTTTGAATTTCAGCTTGAGTTAACTGAAACCATTCGCCCCAGGCCCGCTTATTGCGATATCTTCTGTGTAATTTCCGTTCTGCGTCCATAGCCTCATCGGCGGGAAACTCATGAAGCAAATATACGTCATCAGCGCGGTTGCGATTTAGAGATTGGATACGCGACCCGGCTGCAGAGCTATTGTCAATCGTCGTATTCGCTCTTTCTTGGTTAAGGCTCGACCATCAAAATGCTTCGTCACAGTAAAATAAAAGTCATTGTGGAGTTGACTTATCAATTCACCATCAAGCTGATTTCTCCGCCAGCTTAGGGTAGACAACATGAAAGGAACAAATGCTGCCGGCAAACATAACATCTCTTGCCGTCCGCCGGGTGTCGTTGAGACGACGACACCTTTTGCTTCCTCGGCAAGCACAGGATCACGTAGGATTCGTCGCCGTTGACCATCCCAGTTAAGGCCCAGCAAACGGCAAATGGGTCGAATTGGGATATAAATGGTTCCATCGGTGGCGCGAACGGCCGTTATCTCATCACCGTAAAATTCAACTTCTTTTTCCTCAACTGGCACAAGCGCTTTCCCTGATTCTTGCGCGTCTTCTTTGTTCATTTCCAATCCTTTTCTGCAAGGGGTGTACCATATGGTCCACCCCTTGCGTTTTACTCATCACCAAACGCCGACAGCATTTCATCAATCTGGTCACGCAGCGCCTGCAGCTCGTCTACGATGGCCCCGCCGCCCTCGTTATCGAGGATGCGGCTAAAATCCGTCATGGCCGCTTCATCCAGCTTTTGCATGTAGTGCAGTGTGCCTCTTACCTTCTGTCGGAATTTGGCAAAATCCAGCCCTAGCGGCCGCGATTGGGTGGCTGCCGGCGCTTCTCGCTCCGCCAGCAGCTTGTCTACAAAAGCTCGCACCGATGGCACAATGCGACGGCCGTCGCCCTCGCCACGGGCTTCAGCTTCCTGCCACTTAATTAGCTGGCGCAGCGCCTGCATTTGCAGATCGGGATACTCTTTCAATTTTTCAACGATGGGGCGGATCGTGGCCTCAGCCAGGTTATGACGATCGACCAACTTCTGGGCTTCTTCACTCAAATCCAGCACGCCCACAATGCGTGCCCGGTATTGCCGCGACATATCCAATGCGTCTTCCACCAGTTTCCAGGAAACCAAACGCTTTTTCTTGTCCTCAATGTCTGAATGACGCCTATAGGCGTCATCGGACATTTCACGTCGCAGCGCCCACAATCCATGCGCTTTTTCCAGTACATTGATGTCCTCGCGCATTAAGTTTTCGACAATCTGGTGGGCACGAATCGAAACTCCTGGCGGCACCAGCGCCGCTTTTATCTGGTTTGGCGCCTGTATATCTTCGCCTTCGTGGATTTGTCGCTCTTCCAGGGTCAGCAATACGTGCGCCCAATATCGTCGCTCGCCTGTGACGATGATGTACCGGTTCTCATCCAGCTCCGTGGGGCGAATTGTAATGGGATTAATGAGGCCGTGCTGCTCAATGGATGCAGCCAGGCGTCGCAGTTCGCGCACTTCTTGTACCATCGTAGAATCGGTACCAGTCTCACTACGCTTGATCCATTTTTCCATGGCGCCCACCGGCGCCATCTCACCCTGATTGACCGCCTCGGCCAGATCGGCCGGTAGTAACCGGCGTGGCTGCTCCGGATCCGGCCGGATGGCGTCTAATGGAAACCGTTCAACCGGTTTGGACACCTGCTTACCAATGACGGCGCCATAGGGGTCCACATCATCAAACAACAAATCTGAAAGCCCTGTTGTTTTGCCTTTTTTAACCACGCGCCATGACCTCCTCGATCACCCGGACAAATGCCTGAGCAATGTCACCGCCGGGATCATGGCCAAAAATATCTTTTCCGGAGGCATTGGCTTCGCCGATCACGACTCGCCGCGGAATGTCCGGCAATAAGGCCGATCCGAAGCTCTTTTCCAACTGCTCGCGCGTTTCGCGCGCCAGGACTGTACGGTCCATCATTGTGGGAATGACGCCCGTAATCCGCAGCTCCTGGTTCACTCGCTGTATTTTGTCAATGGTGCTGCGCAGATATTGGATACCGATGATGGGAAAGACACCCGGCTCAACCGGAATGATCACTTCATTGGCCGCCAGCAGCGCATTCATCGTCAACACACCTAAGCTGGGTGGACAGTCAATGAAAATAACCTCGTACTGATCTTTAATTTCGGCCAGCGCCGTCTTCAGCTTATATTCACGGTGAAACTCTCCCATGAGCTGCGCTTCGGCTTCGGCCAACTGCAAATGCGCCGGCAAAATATCCAGTGAGGTTGCGGAATAATGCTCATTGCCTTCAAGGGTGACCGTTTGCACAACGTCCGCCGCTTTAAGCCGTTCCAGCAATACCTCATACATCACCCCCACCCCGGCCCGGCGCGGGCCATTGGCAAAGGGGATGCCCAAAGCGACGCTGGTGGCATTTGCCTGGGGGTCGGCGTCGATCAGCAGCACCTTGTTTGCGCCGCGCATCCTGGCCCAGCCAAACGCGAGGTTGATGGCGCAGGTGGTCTTGCCCACCCCGCCCTTTTGGTTAGCAACAGCAATAATTCGGGTCATAGCTTAAACACCTTGAATCCGGCTTTCTCCAGCGTCTTACGAGCCTCTACCCACTGGCTGCCGTATTCCGGGCCGGCTACCTGCTGCGCCCGTGCAAAGGCCACCTCTTGATCATCGGTCAACAAACCGTAGTTGCCGCTGGATACATATTTTTCATGCCTGGTGAGCGATATTTCAGCTCCCGAGCCTGTAATGGCGCGAAACCCTTCCCCTTCGCGCATGGGAATATAGCCCGCGTTGACGGCATCTTGCATCAACTGCACAATCAGCGCTGTGCGCGTCATGCCGTGATCTCGGGCCAGCTCGTCAAACTGTCCTACCAGCGCATCATCATCGACACGTAATGTAAATTTAGCCATAGTACCTTTCCTAAACGCCACCTGTGGATACCGAATAGATAGCATATGATACCACCAGACACCAAAAAGGCAAGAAACCGTTCGGGCGGGTGGGGAAGTGAAGCGGCACAGATGGGAAAAGAGGGAATACTCTCAATTCAGGGCCAAAATCGAGGAAATTTGGCCTTTTTGCGACGCTGCTGTCGGTATCGGTGCGCCATGGCCTGGTTGTATGCAAACGGCCGTTTCTGGGACAAATTTGCGCCTGGTGGCAGCGAGGAGTCCCCAAATACTGTACACAGAATTAGTATACGAGTATTATTGCCTATCGTGGATTTTCTACTTGAAAGGGATATTCCCCTGTACACACTATTCTCAGCGAGAGGCGTGAAAGTGATAAAAAGGGTCTATTTTAACGGCCGTTTTAATTGATATATCTCGTATTGAGGCAGATAAGCAAAAATGCTTTACTTACGTTGAAATGCAAAGGTATAAGCAAAATACTTGGCATTTCTCATTCTTCACTTTAAACTAGCCAGAAGTGTCACAAACGCTTTCCTATAGACTGAGGAATCTGCCATGACCAGTCAAATATCCAGTCTGCATCCTAAAATCAGCCGGCATTTTAACCTGGAGGAATTGTCAACCCTCTGCTTCACCCTTGAAATTGAGTTCGAGGACCTGGCCGGAGCCACGAAACAGAAGCAAGTCCAGAGTTTTCTGGAGTTCATTCTCCGACACGGGGATGAGGAAGCGCTGCTCACGCAGCTGGAACAAGAGCGGCCGAAGGTAGCCTGGCGCGTCGGACCTCCGGATAGTTTGGCCAATCCCTACAAAGGGTTGAACGCATTTACTGCGGCCGACGCGGCTTATTTCTACGGCCGTAAGCAGGTAACGGCTGACCTGTTGGCCATGGTCAGGCAAGAATCTTTTGTGGCCGTCCTGGGAGCCTCGGGCAGTGGCAAATCTTCGCTGGTCTTTGCCGGATTGGCAGCAAAAGTGGCAGCCAAAGGCTCATGGATAACAGCCAGCTGTCGCCCAGGTAAAGAGCCGTTTATAAGCATGGCCGGTACTCTACTGCAACCACTTGAAGGGGAGTTAAGTGAAACGTCCCGCCTGAAAGAGCTAGATAAACTTGCCGGCTACCTCGCCGAAAAACCGGAAAATCTGGGACGGGTCATGGCACGTATCCTGGAAAAGTCTGCCAAAGAACGTTTCTTGCTGATCATTGACCAATTTGAGGAACTATATACCCTGACACAGGAGGCAGAGGTTCGTCGTGTGCTGGTAGGCAGTCTGCTGGCTGCTCGTGAGGTGGATGACATTCGCCTGGTGGTGACGATGCGGGCCGACTTCCTGGGTCAGGCCTTGACCTACCCGCCGCTGGTGGCTGCACTGCAGGATCACAGTCTGATGTTGGGGCCGATGACGGCCGGGGAATTGAAGGAAGTAATCGCAGAACCGGCCAAAAAGGTGGGTATCGGCTTCGAGCCGGGATTAGAAGACCGTATTTTGCGTGGCGTGGTGGATGAGCCGGGGTATCTGCCGCTGCTGCAATTTGCCTTGACCCGGTTGTGGGATGAGCAGCAGGCAAGCCGGCTGACACACGCCGGATATGAAGAGATTGAGGCCGTTGCCGGGGCATTGGTGCAGTATGCGGACGAGACGTGGGAGAACCTGGATACAGCCGAGCAGAAAACAGCCCGCCAGGTATTCACCCGGCTAGTGCGCCCTGGGTTGGGTACTGAGGACACGCGCCGCGTGGCTACCCGGGATCAGCTAACCGAAGAATGGGAACTTGTGCAGTGGCTTGCCGATAAACGGCTGGTGGTAACGGGCCGCAATGATCTGGAAGAAGAGACGGCAGAGATTGTGCATGAGGCGCTGATTCAAGGGTGGAGACTAGGCCAGTGGCTGGAAGAGGACCGGGAGTTTCTTACCTGGCGTGCGGGATTGGGAACGGCCGTTGCCCAATGGGCAAAAAGCGATAAGGATGAGGGGATTTTGTTGCGGGGGAGTTTACTAACAACGGCCGAGAACTGGCTAATGGAAAAGCGAGATGGGTTGAGCCCACAAGAACAGGCTTTCATCGAATCTAGCATTGCCCATCAAGAAGCAAAGAAAGCTGCAGAAAAAGAACGGCAGGAACGGGAGTTAGAGCAGGCGCAGCAAATAGCTAAACAACAAAAAAAACTGGCAGAAGAACAGCGGCAGCGGGCAGAAGAGAAAGAGAAACGAGTTGCTTTGTTGCGCCGCGCCCTCATTGGTGGCGTCATACTGGTTCTGTTTCTGCTGACAGCAATCGTTTTTGCGAGTGTGCAGTGGAATAATTCCCAAAAAAGCCTGAGAAATGCCAACCATAGTAGTACTGTAGCTGCTCAAGAAGCAGAGGCTGCTCAAAATGCAGAAGCTACTGCAACAGTTGCCCGGGGTGAAGCAGAAAACAGTTTGGCCATAGCCTTGGCCGCAGGCACGGCTGAAGCAAGAGCCTTAATAACAGCCGAAGCTGACGCTGATGCCCGTGCAACAGCCATTGCTGAGAAAGATATCGAGGCAACACGTGCAGCAAAAGCTCAAGAGACAGCTATACGGAGTTCAGCTGAAGTTGATAGTCTGACATGGGCTGACATTGCTATAAGTGCTTTGAATGTACGCGATATGGAATCCGCAATTGCATTTGCGATTCAGGCAAATAGTATTGAGGATCCACCTCTTGAATCAAGAGAATCCCTGGCAGAAGTGGCCTATACTTTGGTCGATATTCAACATCTATTAAAAGGTCATACAGGTTGGGTGTGGAGTGTGGACATAAGTCCAGATGGTCGTAAGGCTGTATCCGGTTCGTTCGATAATGATGTGCGGCTTTGGGATCTTGAAACAGGTGAGGAGATAGATCGTTTAGAAGGACACACAAAGGCTGTTCGTGCCGTAGCATTTAGCCCTGATGGAAAGAGTTTCGTTTCAGGCTCAGACGATGGCAGTCTTATTTTATGGGAAGTCGAAACCAGATCAGTTGTTCAACGAATTGAAAATGCGCATGAAGATGACATATTTGCAGTTACCTTTATGTCTGATGGTCGAACAGCGCTTTCGGGGTCAGCTGATGGAAGTTTAATATTATGGGATTTAGTAGAAGGAAAAGAGCTTCACCGGTTTTTAAACAAGTCCCCGTACAAGATTCTTAGTATCGCTATTAGCTCAGATGGCAATAGGGCTGTAACCGGTGAAGCGGATGGAAGTTTAAGAGTGTGGGATATAAAGAATAGAGCAGAGATCCTTCGTTGGAAAGGACATATTGCAGAGGTATGGAGTGTAGCCTTTAGCCCAAATGGACAGCAGTTGTTGTCAGGCTCGGCTGATCAAAGTATGAAATTGTGGGATGTCAATTCCGGAAAAGAGATGTTTAGCTTCGACACCTTTCCTGAGTGGGTATATAGTGTCGACTTTAGTCCTGATGGATTAATGGCCCTATCAGGATTAGAGAATGGCGACGTGATTCTTTGGGATATTGAAACGAGGCAAAAAATACGTTCCTTTAGCTGGCATACAAATGATGTTTATGATTTATCATTCAGTCCTGATGGTTTTCAAGCACTTTCCGGTTCTGGAGATAATACGTTGATTCTTTGGGATTTAAGGAGTGGTGAACGAACTCTATATGGTCACACAAAAGGCGTAACGAGCGTTGCGTTAAGCGATGATGGGCAAACCGCTATTTCCAGTGCACGTGACTTGACCTTAAGAGTATGGGACATTAACAAAAACAGAGTGATCAATCTTTTGGAAGAATTGACGGCACCTATTTTAAGTGTTTCGCTCAATTCAAACGAGAGGATTGTTTTGACTGGCGGGAGCGATACGGTAAATTACGATCTCATTATGTGGGAGCTTGATAGTATGGAATCACGTCGTTTAAGCGGCCACACGAATATAATCACCAGTGTTGAGTTAAGCTCTGACGGCAATGTGGCGGTTTCAGGTTCTCATGATGGTAGCGTGATTTT